>Ga0302322_100004642_pt1 | contig 11972 bp, 14 predicted proteins | sample Fen_T0_2_FD_203757 | JGI IMG/M metagenome (GOLD analysis project Ga0302322, IMG submission 203757) | Peat permafrost microbial communities from Stordalen Mire near Abisko, Sweden - Fen_T0_2 | ecosystem: Environmental > Terrestrial > Soil > Wetlands > Permafrost | place: Sweden: Abisko... | reverse complement strand
CCGCACCGTCACCGTGGTGCCGCGGCTGCGGGGGACCGGCACGACTTCCTTGATGATGCCGAATTCACTGCGCAGCCGGTGGCCCGCGCCTTCAACCTCAGCGCTGACCAGGTCGAAGCGGCTGACGCTGGCGATGCTGGGCAGGGCCTCGCCGCGGAAGCCGAAGGTGCCCAAGTGCCCCAGGTCCTCCGCAGTCCGCACCTTGCTGGTGGCATGGCGCTCCAGGGCCAGATATAGCTCGTCGCGGGCCATCCCCGAGCCATCGTCGGCCACTTCCAGGAAGCGCTTGCCGCCCTCTTCCCAGGCGATATCGATGTGCCCCGCACCCGCATCCAAGGCATTCTCCACCAGCTCCTTGAGCACCGACGAAGGGCGTTCCACCACTTCTCCAGCGGCGATCTGATTGGCCACCTGGTCGGACAGAACTCGGATGCGTGCCATGGCCTAGAAGCTATCAGGTATCACGGCGCCGCGGTCAGCTCCTCTGGTGTTCCGAGACGGCCTGCCTGCCGGGCTGCCAGCCCCGGAACGCGAGATGACCGAAGTAGGCCAGAAGAAAGGTTCCAGCGCTGATCCCATGGCCCCAGGCAAAGCCGGTGCGCCAGGCCGGGCTGGTCACCACCTGGATCGCAACCCCACTGAGCACCATGGGCGCGATGAGGAAGGCCGCGCCAAGACCCGTTCGCCGGCCCTCGGTCCCACCACCCTGGAGGCGCATCCAGAGGTGACCGCGCACCATCATCCCCAAGGTGAACACCAGCAGGGGCCCCACCAGGACATGCAGGTGCTGGGCGGTTCCCAGCCAGGGATGCGCTTCGGGTCCGAACTCCCCGGCGCGCTCCCCAAACCAGCGGAGCAGGCCGTCCATCAATCCCGTTCCCGCAGTGGCCAGGGCCGCCAGGTGGAGGCACCACCGTTCCAGTCGGTTCATTTGGCCTCCTTGTAGAGCACCTGGTGGAGAGCGAGGCAGCGGCGGGCGGCATCGGTCATGGCGTGGGCCGTGAGCGTGGCACCAGACAGGGGATGGATGGCCCCCTTGAGGCTGAGCTGCGGATCCAGGCCCTTCCCTTCAAACTGCTTGACCCAGGCCTCCTTGGCCATGTACTCCGCCGGTTCGCGGAAGGCCACGGCCTCCACGCGGATCACGCGGCCCTCGGGCGATACCGCCACCAGCAAAGTCTCGTTCAAGGTGCGCACCCGGTGGGTATCGAAGAAGCCGATCCCCACCAGGGTGCCGTTCTTCCGCGCCTCGTAGGCCACCGTCCACCTCCCCGACATATCGACCTGAGCCAGGGCCTTCACGCGTCCCGCCTGGGCCTCGCTGAGCACATGCTCCTTGCGCGTGAACTCGGCGCCTGGAAAGGCGAGGGCAAGGGCCTCCTGGGCCGTGGGCAGGGCCGCGAACAACGGCAGGGACAGAAAGAGCGGTGCGAGGACGCGGATCATGGAAGACCTCAGAAGGTATAGCCCAGGGCGAGGCTGAACTGGTCCCGGCCCGTCTGGGCGTGGTTCTCATCGCGGGTCCAGTCGGCCTTCACCGCCACCTGGGGGATTGGCTTGAAGGCCACACCCATGGTCAGGAGGGTGCGGTCCTGGCTGAGATCCTTCCCGATCCCCTGGACCACAGCCTGCTGCGTGTCGAGCCGTTCGAACCGCACATAGGGAATGAGGGCCGTCTTGGATCCCTTCAGCAGGTCGTAGCCCGCCTCCAGATAGCCGCCCCACTGTTTCGTGCCCACGGCGCGGGCGGGATCCGCAGCGGCCAGCGCCTCCACGCCGGCGGCGCGGTTCGTGGTGCTCGCGTAGAGGGCGCGGAACTGGAGGCCCTGGGCCCGGTACTCCGCATGGGTGTCCCAGACCGTCGTCGTGATGGCTTCGCCACTGCCCGTCTGGTTGCTGTTCCCCGTGTAGAAGCTGCCGCCAAGAAGCAGGCCGGGCCGCGGCGTCCAATCCAGCCGACCCGTCCACGCGAGGCTTTGCGCATTCGTCTTGTTCCCGTCCTGCCGCCCATCGGCGATGCCGCCGGCGTTGAAGCGCGCGCCGTTGAGCCCGTTCATCAGGTAGAGGCGGTAGCTCAGGTGGCCGGCCAGTTCCCCGTGGATGCCGAATCCGAGCTCGTGCCAGGTGCTGGGAATGATTGTCTGCTCCAACTGGGGACGCCGGGCGCCGAGGAAGGCGGGGGGCTCGTGCCATTCGTTGATGAAGCCCATGGGCACCAGCATCTGCCCCGCGCGAAGGTTGATGGCCTTGTCCAGCAGGAAGTCCAGGTAGTAGAACTCGGCGATGGCTTCGCCCTCCGGGTGCTCATCGCTGAAGCCGCCGTGCTCGAACTCGATCTCGGAATTGAACACGACGCGGTCGCTGAACTTGTAGCCGGTGTAGAGCACCATCCTCAGGGCGTCTGCGGTCTTCTCGGTGCCCACATGGGTCTTGTCCTGCAGGGTCGAAGCCTTGCTCTCGTAGAGGAATTCACCGTAGCCGCCGACGCTGAGCCCTGACGCGGTTCCGTAGACCTTGCTGGCGCTGGGGGCCATCCCGAAGCGGCCCTCTTCCGGTGCCGCTGGCATGGCGCTGCCCGTCTTCTGGGATTCGAGCTCCCGGGACAGGGCTTCCAGGCGCCGCTCCAGATCGGCGATGCGCTTTTCTGTGTCTGGCTTCTCCTGGGCGAAGGCGGGGGCCGCCAGCAGCGAACACAGGGTGGGGGTGAGAAGGAACTTCATCGGGACTCCGGTTGGGCATCGGCAGGTTGCAAGGCATGGAAGGCTCGGGTCATGTGGACTCTTCCATCGTTCAGGAGGAAAGCCGCGGCCACGTCGTGGCCCTCGGCCCAGGTCAGGCCCGCTTCAGGACCCAGCACATAAAGCGCGGTGGACAGCACGTCCGCCGTGAGAGCATTCGGCGCCACCACGGCTGTGGCGCCCCAGCCCTGGCAGGGTTCGCCACTGCGGGGATCGAGGATGTGCCGGCCCCGCTCGGAGGTGCCGCTGCAGGACAGGGAGGCGTTCTGGAGCTCCAGATTCAGGCGCGGGCGTTGGCGATCCAGCGGATCCGCGATGGAGACAGGCCTTGGCGTACCCCAGGCCAGGACCTGGCCGCCGAAGTCGATCCAGCCGGATGGAGCGCCGGAAACTTTCCGCATGCGGTCGAGGGCGTAGCCCTTGAGGAAACCGCCCTCCTCGACGCCAGCGCGAGGATCCAGCAGACGCGCATTACCTGAAGGCGTGTCCAGATCCAGAAGATCCGCTCCTGAAGCTTTGCGGGCCTGTTCGAGCTCCGAGTGCAACGGTGTGGTCCCACCTTTCCGGATGCCCCAGGCCCGCATCAGGGCCATGAGCACGGGATCGAAGGCCCCTTCGGTGTGCTGCTGCCAGCCCTTCATCTGGGCGAGCAGGGTGATCCACTCCGGCTCCAGTTTCACGGGACGGCCCTCGGCCGCATTCAGGCGGCTCCAGGCAGAGGCGGGATCCCAGGTCGAGCAGGCCGCCTCGATCCGACCCGATTCCACCAAGGCCGCTTCCGAAGCCCGGACCAGATCGATCTCACCCTCCAGGTGGAGGCGCAACTCCGTTCCCATGGCCAGCACCGTACGGTCCACGGCCAAGGGCGGGATGGGGGCGAACCCCTGAAGGAACACGGCCGGAATCGCGGCGAATGGGAGGGCTACAGACAACATGAGATTAAGTCTCAATTAGATGATCTTTCGGATCAACCTCTTTTTGAGAATGAATCTCATAAAGTGACGTCCATCACTCCCTGGTCAAACTGGAGGCATGCGCCCCCAGTCCTTCTGTTCAGGCATCGTCCTGCCCGTCCTGCTCCAGGCCGCGCCGCATACCCAGGCCCCGGATGCAGCCTGGCGTACCTTCAGCACCACCCACTACCGCATCCACTGCCCCAAGATCTTCGAGGCTTTCGGCCGGGACGTGGCCGGGCGGGTCGAGGGCATCCACGCGCAGTACCTCGGCCTCGTGGGGTTCGTGTACGAAAAGCCCATCGACATCCTGATCTTGGATCCCGTACTGGAGGCCAACGGAATGGCGCTCCCCCTGTTCCAGCGTCCCCATGTGGTGCTCTGGAAGCCCGAACCGGAGCCGGATTCGATGATCGGCCATCACCGGGGCTGGGCGGAACTCCTGCTCGCCCACGAACTGGGACACATGCACCACCTGCTGCGTCCGGCCCGGAAGCCCGGGCACTGGGAACGCTGGACCGCCGCAGTGGGCCCTGTGACCCGGAAATCACCACGCTGGGTCATCGAGGGTTACGCCACCTTCATCGAGGGGAAGCTCACGGGCAGCGGCCGTCCCCACAGCGCCATCCGCGCTTCGGTGCTCCGCCAGTGGGCCCTGGAAGGCAAGCTGCCCACTTATGAGGCCCTGAGCGGCACCGCGGGGTTTCTGGGCAGCAGCCTGGCCTACCTGGGCGGCAGCGCCTACCTGGAATGGCTGGAGACCAGGGCCGCAGATCCGAAGGTCTTCCAGACCCTCTGGACCCATCTGGCCGGGAAGCGGGATTTCGCAGCGGCCTTCACCGCCACCTTCGGCTTCGGCCCCAAGGACGGCTATCAGCGCTTCTGCGCCGAGCTGACGCACACGGCCCTGGAGCTGGAACGCCACGCCAAGACCCAGGGCCTGCGGGAAGGTGAACTGGTCACGCAGCTGAAGGGCTGGGCCTCGGACCTGGCCCTGAGCCCGGACGGGACGAAGCTCCTGGCCCGAGTGTTGGACCCGAAGAAACCCGGTCTCTATGTATGGGATCTGACGGCCAAGGCTCGCCAGCCCGCGGTCATGGATCCGGACGAACCCGTGGATCATCCGCCCCTGGCACCCAGCCTCCCGCCCTCGCTCCGGCTGGGCCGCATCCACGGCGCCCTCCCCTGGAAGCCGAGGTGGACATCCTCGAATACCGTGGCCTACCTGCTTCGCCTGCCCGATTCGGAGGGTGTGTTGAAGCCCAGATCAGGGACCTGGATCCTCGATGCTGGTCACGTCTCCGCCGCGGCCGCACCCAAGCTCCAGGCCGAAGCCGGGCCATCCTGGAAGGAGCTGGACGGCATCTGGAACCTGGTGGACGCGCAGGGCAGGCCCCTCACGCGCACTTTGGCCGCCGCCTGGAATCCTGTGGCCACGCCCGAAGGCAAGTGGATCTACTACACCCAGCTCAGTGCCTCCGGCCTGCAGATCCGGAGGTTGGACGCGAGCCAACCGCCCCTTGAAGCGAAGGCCCTGCCCCAGGATCCCGCTCCCCTGGTGAAGGATCAGGTCCTGCCGAAAGCCGATGAACCAAGCCTCCTGCCCGCGCCAGTTCCGGTGGAGCCTCATCCTTACCGGGTGCGTGAAAGTCACGAGGTTTTCTCGCTGGCCGGTGTCAGCAGCACGCCATCGAGCCTCAGCTACCAGATCGGCGCCGGCGGCAACGACATCCTGGGGCGGCTCAACTGGCAGGCATTGGCAGGCCTGGGCAACGGCACAGGGCCCCGCGGAGGCATGCTGGGGGCGGCCTGGCGTGGCTGGACCTGGGCCCCATCCATTCACGTGTTCTCCTCACTGGAATACCCCTCGCGCCAGGATTTCCTTGTCAAGCCGGGCTTCGACCGGGAACGCCGTGGGGCCGAGCTGGCCTTTGATTACGAAAATTTTGGACGGCCCTCCTCCAGCCTCCGGCCGGCGGTCGCCTTTGAACGCATCACGCCCCTGGGAGGCGATGGGATCACTCGTTCCCTGGCGGGCGGGGTGGCGACCCTGGGCAACCACTGGAGCGAGGATGGGCAAGGCTTCCGGGGAGCCACCACCCTGAACGCGTATCAGGGACGCACCGACGGCTATGTCTGGACCCTCTCCCACCTGGCCATCACCACTGGTTGGATCAACCCCTGGGTGCCGATCACCCTTCACGCGGACCTGGGCCGCATCGGTGGGAACCCGACCGCCTTTGACCGGTTCCACCTTGGAGGAGTCCTCACCTCGCTGGTCCCCACGATCCTGGACGCCAACCGAGTGGTCCAGCCTGCGCTTCCTGCATACACCGCCATGGGCAACCGCCTTCGGAGCTACCGGGGTGAACTGGGGCTCGGCTTCGTCTCCACCTACCTGGAGCAGGCCACGGTCTGGGACGAGGCGTCACCGCGTCCCGCCGCCCAGCGCGTGGCGGGACTCGAGCTCGACAGCCGGAACCTCGGCCTACCCATCGACGTGCTGCGGCGCCTCGCGGGGAATCTTTCCTTCACCCTGGGCATCCATCGGCCGTTGGACGGGATCATGAGGGACCGAACGGTGGGGACCTTCAGCGTGATCGTGCGACCCTAACCTTCCGCCACAGGCTCGAATGTCCTTTCTGATCGCACTCATCCTCATCGTCCTCATCCAGTGGTTCCACCTGCGCCTGCTGCGCCTGGAACTGCCGGAACGCAGCCATCGATGGTTGCCCTGGATCCTGGTGGTCGGGCATGCGCCGCTGATCCTGTTCGCGGTGCTGCGCGCCGCGGGCGTGAGTGGGCCTGGCACCCTGCCCCTGCTGCGGTCCATGGCCCGTTTCGGCTTCTATTTCCAGGCCTTCACGGTGCTGCACCTGATCATCGCCATGGTGGCGGAAGGGGCCTGGCGCATCAGCCGGCTGGGGCAACCTTCCGAGACGGACGATGTGGACGACACAGACGAGGAGGAGAAACCGGAGGATCCCGGACGCCGCGTCTTCCTCCGCACCGCCGCCGTAGCCAGCGCCGGCGCCGCCACCGCCTTCAGCGTGGGAGGATCCCGGCAGGCCTACGGGAACCCGGACATCACCCGGCTGACGCTGTCCTTTGCGGATCTTCCGCCGGGCCTGGATGGACTCCGGATGGCCCACTTGAGTGATCTGCATGCGGGGCCCCTTGTGGGACCGGGCACCCTGCGCCGGTGGCGCGAGCTCACCGAGCGGGAACAGCCCGAATTGCTCCTGTTCACGGGGGACCTGGTGGACAGCCGACCGGACGAACTCGAACCGCTCATCGAAGCCTTCCGAGGTTTCCGGCCCCCGCTTGGCCGCTTCGCCATCCTGGGCAACCACGACTACTTTGATGATCCCCGCCCCATCTGGCGCGACCTGGAGCGGGACGGCATCCGCTGCCTGGAAAACGCCGCAGTCCTGATCCAACGAGGCGGCGACGCCCTGGCCCTCCTGGGGCTGCAGGATCCCATGGCGCGGAACGGTCGCTTCCGGCGCATGGTCTTCGGACCCGGCCCCCGTCCTGCTGAGGCCGCCCGGGATCTGCCCGCAGACGCCTTCCGGATCTGCATGAACCACCGGCCCAGTGAATGGGAGCAGGCCCTGGCCGCCGGGGCGCGGCTCACGCTCTCGGGCCATACCCACGGCGGCCAGATCAATCCCATCCCGGGGTTCAGCAGTGCCCGTCTCCTGGGACCCCGCACCGGGGGGCTCTACCGCGAGGGCGAGGATCTCCTGTATGTGAGCCGAGGCTTGGGCGTGGTGGGCCTGCCCATTCGCATCGCCTCGGCCCCGGAGATCGCCATCCTCACCCTGAAACGAAGCTAGGGAGCCTTCTGCTTCAGCAGGGCGGCCTGCACAGCTGCCAAAGCCCTCGTTGCAGCTTCGGGCGGCACTTCGGGTGGGGCAAGGGAGCGCTTCGCCACTCCCGGCAGGGCCCTCAGCCCGCGCAGGAAGCCCGCGCAGACCCGGCAGAACAGCAGATGAATCCGGATGTGGATTCTGCGGTTGAGCGGAAGCATGCCTTCGACGTACTCCGTGAGTTCGGTCTGGACCTCGTGGCAGGAGGGCAGGAACTTCATGGGCGGCCTCCCAGGACATGGGTGCGAAGGCGAGCCTGAAGCAGCACCCGGGAGCGGTGCAGCCGCTGGCGGACCGTGCCCGCGGTGATCTGCAGGTGCCGGGCGATGTCTTCGGTTTCCCAATCCTCCAGATCCTTCAGCACGAACACCATTCGGTGCGAGTCCGGCAGCTCGTCCAGAGCCCGCGACAGGCATTCCCGCAGCTCCTGTCGTTCGACGAGGTGGTGCGCCTGGGCCTCCACCTGCCATTCGGGAAGGTGGTCCGGCTCCTGGTGGTGGCCGCGCTCATCGAAGGGACCGAGCGCCAGGGGCTCAGCCCGCTCCATGTCATGGATCCGCACCCGGCTCCTCCGCGCCATCAGGGCCGCATTCAGGCAGACCTTGTAGCCCCAGCTGCTGAACCGGCTGCGTCCCTCGAACCTGGGCAGATCGCGGTGGATGCTCATGAGGGCGTCATGTAGCGCGTCTTGCGTATCGGCCACATTGCCGAGGATGCGGTGGATGCCGTTGTGGAAGAGGGCCAAGTGAGGTTGGACGAGTGCACCAAAGGCATCCGAGTCGCCCGTGGCGGCCCGCTGGATCAGCTCTGTTTCCGTCGAGGAGGTTCCCGTCATGCCGCTGCCAGTGTCGACGGCGGCCCGGGTCGGGGCAAGGGCTACTTCTTGGCGGTGGCCTTCTTGCCCGCGGTGGCACCCTGCTTCGCCGGCGGGGCCGGTTCCTCGAAGAAGCCCACCAGCAGCAGCTCCAGTTCCACCTGCTTCTTCAGGCTGATCTTGGCCGCCACACTCTCCGCGCCCACCCCGAAGTCCAGACGATCCAGGGGCATGGTGGCCCGGTACGACCAGGTGGGGGCACCAGCACCGTTCATGCCCTCGGCCGCCACGAAGGAAAGATCCAGCTCCTTGCTGACACCGTGCATGGTGAGGGTCCCGCGCACCTTCAGCCGGTCTCCCTCCTTCCGTACCTCCTGCGAAGTGAAGGTGATCTTCGGGTATTTGGCCGCATCAAAGAAGTCCGCCGTCCTGAGATGGTCGTCGCGGGTTCTGTTGGCGGTGTTGATGGACTTGGTTTCGAGCTCGATGCGAATCTTCGCGCCCTCGAGCGTGGCGGGATCACCCTGGATGTCGGTCTTGTATTTCGTGAACCGGCCGGGCACATCGAAGAGCAGGGTGGAGGCCTTGAAGCCAAGGACGGTGTGGTTGTCGTCCACGCGGAAGACCCTGATCTGGGCCATGGCGGGAAGGGCCAGCAGCAGGGCTGGCAGAAGGGCTTGAAGTCGCATGAAGGCCTCGTGGGCTAGATGGGAGATTGGAAGCCCGCGACGGCGCCGTCGCGAAGGAGATCGCGCAGCAGGTCCATCGCCGGGGCGAGATCAAACACGTTCAGGGCCTCGGCCGCCTGGGCCAGGGTTCGGGTCTGGGCCTGCACCAGCAGGGCTGCGGTGGCTGGTGTGAGCTCCAACAGATGGGCTTCTCCGGCCGCATCCCGGAAGGCCAGGAGGTGGGTGGGACGGGCCTCGGGAACGGGTGCTGCCTCCCGCACCTGGTGAACGGCGTAGGCGTAGGACACCACCTGGGCGGCCGGGTCCAATACCACGAGATCCTCCGGAGCGGGATCCGCATGAAGGTCGTCGAGTGGTTCCGAATCGGGCCACCGGGCCACCACCACTTCGAGGATTTCCACATGGGCCAGTTCGAGCAGGAAGGGCCAGCGGTCCTGGCCCCAGCCGGTGGCCGACAGCCAGCCCAGAAAGGACGGGGCGATGTCCCGGTAGTGGCTGCTCCGCACCGTCCGCGCGTCCAGGAAGGCCTGGACACAGGTGTCCCAGACACCAGCTCCCTCCAGGAGCGCCTTCAGCACCGGGAACATGTCCTCCAGCGGTTCGATGAGGCTCATCCGGGCCAGCTCGCGATAGGTCAACATGCCAGGGCCCTGGTCCCGGAAGGAGCCCTGGTCCGCACCCGAGAGCTCCAGGCGCCGGGCCGGACGGCCAGGATCGGCCTCGAGGGCTTCCTCGTCCGCATCGAGAACCAGGGAGGCCATGGCGCGCTGGAGCCGGAGGGTGCGCGAATCAGTCATGGCGGTTCCCGCACAGGGTCAGGGCCGCATCATAGGCGTGCTGGATCCGCGCCCGCTCGGCCAGAAGCAGCGTGAAATCGGGAATGTGGTTGTCCCGCTCCAGCAGAACCGGCACGGGCCGACTCAGGCGCCGGAGGGTCCACTGCATCAGCTCAATGACCGGATCGATGACGTCGGCGCCGTGGGTATCCACGGTGATGCCGCCGAATTTCTTGTGCCCCGCGATGTGGAGCTGGGCGACGCGATCCAGCGGCATGCGCGACAGCCACTCCTTCGGATCGAAGCCGAAGTTGAGGGCGTTGACATAGACATTGTTGACATCCAGCAGCCACCCCACATCCGCACCCTCCAGCACCGCCGTGATGAAGTCCGCCTCGTCCATTTCGGCGGCCCCCAGCTCCGCGTAGTAGGTGATGTTCTCGAGCAGAAGGGGAACGGGCAGGCGGGCCTGGAGCGCCCGGGCGCGGGTGATGGTATGCCGCACGGCCTCCCGCGTGAAGGGAATGGGCAGGAGTTCGTGCAGGCAGCTGCCATCCACGGACGTGAAGCAGAGGTGCTCCGAATGCCAGGGCGTGCCCGCGCGGATGAGAAAATCGCCCAGGTCTTGGAGATACTCCTCATCCCAGGGATCAAACCCACCCACGGACATGGCCAGCCCATGGGTGAGCACCGGGTCACGGTCGAGGATGGCGCAGGCCAGTCGGTGATGCCGACCGCCATCCCCGATCAAGTTCTCAGGACAGATCTCCCAGAAGGGCACGCCATGGGAATCCATTCCCGCGACCTGCTCGAGGTGCGGACGACGAAGCCCGAGCCCCACACCGGCATACCTGCCCTGAACCATGGCTTCCCCCTGCCAGCTACTTCGCTGCTTTGGCGTCGGAACCTTCCTTCTTGTCCTTGCCGCAGGAACCGTCCTTCTTGTCCTTGCCACAAGAACCGGCCTTCTTGTCCTTGCCGCAGGAGCCATCCTTCTTGGCCTTCTTGTCCTTGCTGCCGCAGGAACCCTTGCCGCAGGAACCATCCTTCGCCTTGCCATCCTTCGCCTTGGCAGGAGCCTTGCCATCCTCCTTGGACTCGCTGCCCGAGCAGCTTCCAGCCTGGGTGAAGGCGGCTTCAGCGCTGAAGGGCTCGAGGGAGGTGACCCCCAGCGACGTGGAGTTGCCCGCCATGAGTGAACCCGCCGCGAAGAGGGTGGCGGCACCGATGAGTTTCGTGATCATGATTCCTCCGTGCGGCTGGAGCCGCAGCTGGAGCCGCACGGCGGCCCCGTTGATGGAACAGGACTAGGTCTCTCCGGACAGCCCGGGGCAGAACCAGGGTGCTGTTGTTAACCTTTTCGGTGCGACCCCCTGGGCCATTGTGACATTTTTTTATTTCTATGGTTCAAACCGTTCGTCCTGGATCACATCGAATCTTCCGCAGGCTCCTTGCCGGGACCTCAGGCGAGCCACCAGATCGTAGGCGGCATCGCCAAGGCTTTGCGGGATCCAAGCCAGCAACTGGCCGGCCAGACGCCAGGTCGGACCCATCCGTCGCAGAAGATGAATCACCGCCTGCGACCGGCTCAGCATGTCTCCCTGGGGTGTCAGCACCAGGAGGCTGTCCGGCGGCCCTGCCTTTGATGCCGATGGGATCAGGCGCTCGAAGGTCGACCCGCCGAGGGGGGCAAAGCGGATCCCACCGCACCGGTCCCGTCGCACCACCAGGCGCACGGCGCCCTGGCAGAGGCCGCAGCCCGCGTCGTAGAAGAGACGCGTCACCCCTTGATCAGTACCCACAGTCCCACCGCGATGAAGGCCGTCCCCGCGGCCCATTTGATGGCGGCCTCGGGAAGGTACTTGAACAGCACGCCGCCCAGGGCCACACCGATGGCCGTGGCGCAGACCAGGGCCGCACTGGCGGCGAGGAACACGGTCCAGACCTGTCCGCTGCGCACGGTGGCAGTCATGGCCGCGAGCTGGGTCTTGTCGCCCACCTCGGCCAGGAAGACGGTGCCGAAGGTGGTCCAGAAGAGTGAGCGGTTCATGGCGGTCCCCGAAAAACGTGACGGACTCTCCAGGGTACCGGAGCCCCACTTGCGGCACACTGATCAAATGGTGCTGGATC
>Ga0302322_100004640_pt1 | contig 11974 bp, 11 predicted proteins | sample Fen_T0_2_FD_203757 | JGI IMG/M metagenome (GOLD analysis project Ga0302322, IMG submission 203757) | Peat permafrost microbial communities from Stordalen Mire near Abisko, Sweden - Fen_T0_2 | ecosystem: Environmental > Terrestrial > Soil > Wetlands > Permafrost | place: Sweden: Abisko... | reverse complement strand
ATCTCCTGCACAAGCACCGGATCGAGAAGCTGCTGGTGGTCGATAGCGGGGGCCGGCTCAAGGGCCTCATCACGATCCGCGATATCGAGCAGGCGGAGGCGCACCCCACCGCGGCCACCGACGAGCTAGGCCGGCTGCGGGTCGGCGCCGCGGTCGGCATCGGCGGCGACCGCGAGGCCCGGATCGAGGCGCTGCTCGCGGTCGGTTGCGACGTGATCTGCATCGACACCGCGCACGGCCACTCGGCTGGCGTGCTCGAGGCGGTCCGCCAGACCCGCAAGCGGTTCCCCAAGCTCCAGCTGATCGCCGGCAACGTCGCGACCGGCGAGGCGACCAAGGCGCTGATCGAGACCGGCGTCCACGCGATCAAGGTCGGCGTCGGGCCCGGCTCGATCTGCACCACGCGGATCGTCGCCGGCGTCGGCGTGCCGCAGCTCACCGCGATCAGCGACGCGGTCGCCGCCGCGAAGGGCTCGGGCGTGGCGATCATCGCCGACGGCGGCATCAAGTACTCCGGCGACGTCGCCAAGGCGCTCGCGGCCGGCGCCGACACGGTCATGATCGGCAGCCTGTTCGCCGGCACCGACGAGGCGCCCGGTGAGATCATCCTGTACCAGGGCCGGTCGTACAAGACCTACCGCGGGATGGGATCGATCGGCGCGATGAAGGATGGCTCGAAGGACCGCTACTTCCAGAGCGACGTCGAGACGCCGCAGAAGCTGGTCCCCGAGGGCATCGAGGGCCGCGTCCCGTACAAGGGCCCGCTGCGCGAGTCGATCTACCAGCTGGTCGGCGGGCTGCGCGCGTCGATGGGATACCTCGGCTGCGCGACCATCTCGGAGCTCCATCACAAGGCGAAGTTCGTCAAGATCTCGTCCTCGGGCCTGCGCGAGAGCCACGTCCACGACGTGATCATCACGAAGGAAGCTCCCAACTACCGCGTGGAGTGACATGGCCCATCAGCTGATCCTCGTCCTCGATTTTGGTTCGCAGTACACGCAGCTCATCGCCCGCCGGATCCGCGAACAAGCGGTGTACTGCGAGATCCATCCGTTCACGGTAGCGCTCGATCCCGAGCTTTCGGCGCTGCGCGCGCTCAAGCCCGCCGGCATCGTGCTGTCGGGCGGCCCGGCGTCGGTGTACGAGCCGGGCGCGCCGACCGTGGTGCCGGCGCTGTTCGAGCTCGGGATCCCGATCCTCGGGATCTGCTACGGCGCGCAGCTCGCGGCGAAGCTGCTCGGAGGCGACGTCCAGCCGGCCGAGCGCCGCGAGTTCGGACGTGCCACCGTGCGGATCAAGCGGCCCGAGGGCGTGTTCCGCACCACCGCCGCCGGCGACGAGCTCACGGTGTGGGCGTCGCACGGCGACCGCGTCGCGGCGCTGCCGCCCGGCTTCGCGCACACCGCCGAGTCCGACAACTGCGCGATGTCGGGGTTCGCCAACCTCGCCAAGCGGATCCACTGCGTGCAGTTCCACCCCGAGGTCGTGCATACGCCGCGCGGCGCGGAGCTGCTCGGCAACTGGCTGTTCAGCGTCTGCCAGCTCGCCGGAGACTGGTCCATGGCCTCGTTCGTCGACGAGGCGATCGCGCGGATCCGTGCGCAGGTCGGCGCCCACGGCCGCGTGATCTGCGGGCTGTCGGGAGGCGTCGATTCGAGCGTCGCCGCGGCGCTGCTCCACCGCGCGATCGGCGACCGGCTCACCTGCATCTTCGTCGACAACGGCCTGTTGCGCCGCGGCGAGCGCGAGCAGGTGGCCGCGATCTTTCGCGATCACTTCCATGTCGACCTCCGCGTGATCGACGCCGAGCAACGGTTCCTCGCGGCGCTCCACGACGTCACCGATCCCGAGCACAAGCGCAAGATCATCGGCTACGAGTTCATCGCCGTGTTCGACGAGGAGTCCGCGTCGATCGCGGGCGCCGAGTTCCTCGCGCAAGGCACGCTGTACCCCGACGTGATCGAGAGCGTGTCGTTCAAGGGGCCGTCGCACACGATCAAGTCGCACCACAACGTCGGCGGGCTGCCCGCGCGGATGAAGCTCAAGCTGGTCGAGCCGCTGCGCGAGCTGTTCAAGGACGAGGTTCGCCAGCTCGGCCTCGAGCTCGGCCTGCCGCACCACATGGTGTGGCGCCAGCCGTTCCCGGGCCCCGGGCTCGCCGTGCGCTGCCTCGGGCCGCTCACCAAGGTGCGGCTCGATGTGCTGCGCGGCGCGGACGCGATCATCGAGGAAGAGATCCGCGCGGCGGGGCTCTACGAGTCGATCTGGCAGTCGTTCGGGGTGCTGTTGCCGGTGCGCTCGGTCGGCGTGATGGGCGACGCCCGGACCTACGAGGAGGCGCTCGCGCTGCGCGCGGTGCACTCGCGCGACGGCATGACCGCCGACTGGGTGCAGCTGCCCTACGACCTGCTGGGCCGGATCTCGTCGCGCGTGATCAACGAGGTCCGCGGCATCAACCGCGTGGTCTACGACATCACGAGCAAGCCGCCCGGCACGATCGAGTGGGAGTAGCCCGGGGCTAGCGACGGGTCAGCGCGAGCACGAGGCCGAGCGCGTGCTCCTGGCACGCCACGACGCACATCCCGCACGCCTGGCAGTCCGCGAGCCTGGGGGTGTACGCGGTCTTGCGACCATGTGCGCGGCTCTTGAGCTTGCCGAAAAGCGATAGCTTCGCGTAGTCGGCGTCTTCGATCCGGCGGACCTCGAACACGCTGTACGGGCAGACGTCGACGCAGTCCGCCTTGCCCTCGCACTGGTTGCGATCGACGGTCACGCGGTACGTGCCCGGCTCGGCGGCGCAGTTGGCGCCGGGGCGATCGGGGTGCTTCGCGGCGCGGCGCGCCTTCTCGGGATGGAGCGATTCGGGTCTCGGCATCGCTTCACCCTGCCGTGCGAGCCCCGGCGCCGGTGTGAAGAAGCGCAAAGTTTTCTTGCGGCCGTGCACGGTCGCCCCGCGTGGCCAGCGGTGACGGGCGCGCCGGGCCGGTGGTGGCCCGGTAAGGGCCCGGTGCTGGCCCGACGGTGGCATGATGGCACCTGATCGCGCATGAGTTGCACCGTTCAACACCCGCCGACTCTCCCGCGCGTGGCGTGCGCAACGCCAGGCCTCGCCGGCGTCCGTCTGCTCCGCACCCGGCACGGAGCGTGGCGCTGCGGGCTTGGCTTCCCCGTATGACTCGTCATTCCCGTGAGCCTCGATCGACGGGCGCGGCCGTGGTCGAACGCGATGTGCGCGCGCGGTGGGCGCGCCTGCTCGCGATCGCGCTGAGCGTCGGGTCGTCGGGGGCCGCTGCCGCAGATCGCGCCGCCGCCGACGCCGCGCGCGTCGACTGGGCCGCCGGGCGCGTCACCGCCGGCGGCACCGGGGTCGCCGATCGCCACGCGCCGTCGCCCGCGATCGCGCTCGGCACGTCGCGTCGCAGCGCGATCGCGGCCGCCCGGCAGCGGATCGCCGCGGCGCTGCCGGCGCTGCCGCTCGCCGGCGGCGGTGCGCTGGCGGCGCGGCTCGACGAGCCCGGCCTCCAGGCGCGGCTCGACGCCGCGGTCTCGGCCGCGATCACGGTCGCGGCAGACCCCGAGACCGACGGCAGCTGGCACGTCACCCTGGCGGTTCCGCTCGAGGCAATTCGCCAGGCGCTCGATCAGCCGCGCGCGCTACCGGCGGCTGGCGACAGCGGTCCTCCGATCATCGTGGTCGAGGGCACCGCGGCGCTGCCAGCGATCGGCTGGACCGTCGGTGGTCGCGCCGCGGCGACGGTGTGGACCAAGCAGCTGCCGGCCTGGGCCAAGGACGCGCCGCGTTCCGTCGCGCGATCGGCGCGGGCGGGCGCGATCGACGTCGATCGGGGCGCCGGCACCGCAGCGACGCTGTTCGTGATCCTCTCGAAGTGACGCCTTCCGGGGCCCGCGGCTCCGACCCGCGCGCGTGCAGAGAGCCTCTCGTCGCGTCGCGTAACGTGCGTAATCCCCCGCACGCCGGGAGTTTGACGGGTGCGTGGTAGTCGCAATTCGAAGTTGTGGTTACTGCGAATTATTGGCGACGAAACAGCAAATTAACAATTCGCCGATAGAGTGGACTTATGTGGGCGCACTATCGAAAGACATTCCTGGGGATCCAGGTGGTTATCGCGCTGGTGACCTGTTTCGCGTTCCTTGCCACAGGCTATCGTATTCCAGTGGCAGCGGTGTTTTTCACCGTGATGCAATTTGGTGCCGTGCTGGGGGCGATGTGGGCAGTCCGCATCAAGGGAACCTTCGAGCTCCATCGATGACGTCCAATCCAGTCAATCCAGCCAATCCAGCAAATCCAGCGAGAGGTGAAGACATGGTCTCGGTTGCCCCGGTTCGTCATGCGCGCCGCGTACTTGTGATTGTCATCCTGGCCACCGGGCTGCTCGGTCTGGGCGCCACCGCGGCGCGTGCCGATGACCCTGCCGCCCCTGCGGGAGCGCCGCCGGCCGCGGTGCCGGCCCCCGCGGCTCCGACCCCGCCGCCGGCGCCCGACGCAGTGGGCACCTTCCAGTCGACGCCGACGGCCTACTCGGTGCCCGGCTACACCAAGCCCGACCCGGCCAAGGCGACGCCCAAGGAGCTGGCGACGGCGGTCGACGCCGTCGCACAGGCGGCCTCGCATAGCCTCTACTCGGTCAACTTCGTGTGGACGTTGATCGCCGGCTTCCTCGTGATGTTCATGCAGGCTGGCTTCGCCCTGGTCGAGACCGGCCTGGTCCGCGCGAAGAACGCGGCGCACACGATGTCGATGAACTTCCTCGTCTATGCGCTCGGCATGTTCGGGTTCTTCGTGTGCGGCTTCGCGTTCATGTGCGGCGGCCTCAATGGCACGGCGATCGGTGGTCCGGCCTCGCTGGGCGGCACGCCCACCCTGAATCACATGTTCACGATCGGCTCGGCGATGAACGGTGACAGCGGCTGGGGCCTGCTCGGAATGACCGGGTTCTTCCTCAGCGGCAACGCCTACGACTCCGCCGTGATCGTGTTGTTCTTGTTCATGATGGTGTTCATGGACACCACCGCGACGATCGTGACCGGCGCGTGTGCCGAGCGCTGGAGCTTCAAGAGCTTCTTTGTATACAGCATCGTGATCGGCGCGATCATCTATCCGATCTTCGGTTGCTGGGTCTGGGGCGGCGGCTGGCTGGCCCAGCTCGGCTATCGGGTCGGGCTCGGCCACGGCGCGGTCGACTACGCCGGATCCGGAGTCGTCCACCTGCAGGGCGGGGCGCTCGCGCTGATCACCGCCTACCTGATCGGGCCGCGCATCGGCAAGTACGGGCCCGATGGCAAGGTGAAGCCGATCCTGGCGCACCACATCCCGATGGTCCAGCTCGGCACCTTCATCCTCGCGTTCGGCTGGTTCGGGTTCAACGCGGGCAGCTCGCTCGCGGGCGGCGATGGCCGGATCGGCATCGTCGCGGCCAACACGATGATCGCCGGGATGTCGGCGACGCTGAGCGGCGTGCTCTACATGTGGTCGAAGGGCAAGCCGGATCCCACGATGGCGTGCAACAGCATGCTCGCCGGGCTGGTCGCGATCACGGCGCCCTGCGCGTTCGTCACCCCGCTCGGCGCGTTCATCATCGGGGCGATCGCCGGGGTCCTGGTGATCTGGAGCGTGGTGTTCTTCGACCGCAGGAAGATCGATGATCCGGTCGGCGCGATCAGCGTGCACGGCGTCAACGGGCTGTGGGGCGTGCTCGCGGTCGGGCTGTTCGCCGACGGCTCGTACGGCGGTGGCTGGAACGGTGTCGGCGCCACCGAGTACCTCGGCGCGGCAGGCAAGGGCGTCACCGGCCTGTTCTACGGCGACCACACCCAGATCGTCGCGCAGCTGCTGGAGGGCGGGACCGCGATCGCGTGGAACGTCGTGGTGGGTGGCATCGCGTTCGTCGTGATCGGCAAGCTGTTTGGCTCGAACCGGGTCTCGGCCGAGGTCGAGATCGCCGGCCTCGACGTCCCGGAGATGGGCGTTCCAGGATATCCGGAGTTCGTGCCATCGATGTCGGTCTCGGATGTCCCGGCCACCGAGATCGCCGCGGCCAAGGCGACGATCGCCCAGCTGTCGGCCTCGCGAGCGGGCTAGCTCGCGCGGTGACGCCGTTCTGGGCCGTCGTCCCGTTCCTGGTATATCTACTGTTGATCGCGGTGTTACCGCTGGTCGCGGCCGGGTTCTGGGAGCATAACCGCAACAAGCTATACGTGGCGGTGGCAGTCGGCGCGCCGGTGATCGGGTATCTGCTCGGCGAAGCGCCCGATGGCCGCGCGCTGCTCTGGGACGCCGGCCGCGAGTACGCGGCGTTCCTCAGCTTGCTCGGGGCGCTGTTCATCATCTCGGGAGGCGTCTGCCTGCGGGGCACGCTGGCGAGCTCGACCGCGGTCAACACGGCGTTCCTCGCGGTGGGCGCCGTGCTGGCGAGCGTGATCGGCACGACCGGCGCGTCGGCGCTGCTGATCCGGCCCGTGCTGCGCGCCAACGAACATCGGGCGCGCAGCCGCCACGTCGGGGTGTTCTTCATCTTCATCGTGGCCAATGGCGGCGGCCTGCTCACGCCGCTGGGCGACCCGCCGCTCTACCTCGGCTTCCTGCGCGGCGTGCCGTTCACCTGGACGCTCCATCTCGTGGTGCCGTGGGCGGTGGTCAACGGCGCGCTGCTCGCGGCGTTCGCCGCGCTCGACCGGATGATCGCGCGCCGCGAGGTCGCGCCGCCGGTCGACGCGACGCGGCGGGGCGCGCCCGAGCACGGTCGCTCGGCGCTGCGCATCGATGGTGCCAGCAACCTGGCGCTGCTGTTCGGGGTGGTCGTGACGGTGTTCGTCGTCGGGACCTACGGCCGCCGCTGGCTGGGCAGCGCCGCGGCGTGCTCGGTCGCCCAGATCGCCGCCATGGCGGCGCTGTCGGCGGTCTCGCTGGCGACCACGCCGACGGCGGTCCACGCGGCCAACCGGTTCACGCTGGCGCCGATCCTCGAGGTCGCGGCGGTGTTCGTGGGCGTCTTCGTGACCATGGTCCCGGCGCTCGCGTTTCTCGCCGAGCGCGGCGCGAGCCTTGGCATCACGCGGCCGTGGCAGTTCTTCTGGGCGTCGGGCGCGCTGTCCAGTGTGCTCGACAACGCCCCGACGTATCTCACGTTCGCGTCGCTGGCGACCGGCGTGGCGAACGGCGCGGGCGGCGCGCTCTCGGTCCACGACCTCGGCGCGCTGGCCGTCGATCCGGTAGGCCATCCGCTGCTCGTCGCGGTATCGTGCGGTTCGGTGTTCATGGGGGCGATCACGTACATCGGCAACGGGCCCAACTTCATGGTCAAGGCGATCGCCGAGCAGCACCACGTCCGCATGCCGAGCTTCTTCGGTTTCGTGCTGTGGTCGTTCGCGATCCTCGTCCCGCTGCTCGGCGCGTTCGCGCTGGCGTACTTCGGATCATGAGCATCCTGGTCTGCCTCGAGGGTTCGGCCAGCAGCGCGAGCGCGATCGCCTGCGCGATCGACTTCGCGCAGGCCCTGGCGACCCCGCTCACCGGCATCGCGATCGTCGACGAACCCGACATCGTCGCGGCCACCGCGACCGGGATCGGCGGCGCGAGCTACCGCAAGGATCGCGACGCCACGCTGCTCGCGGACGCGCACGCGCACGCGGCGGTGTGGCTGCACGACTTCGCCGCGCGCGGTCACGCCGCCGGGCTCTCGGTGCGCACGCTCGAGCTGGAGGGCCGGCCGGCGGAGATGATCCTGGCGGAGCTCGCGCGCCATGACGTCGCGGTGTTCGGCCGCGACGTCAACTTCCGGTTCGAGACCCAGGAGTCCGATCGCTACACGCGAGACCGCATCCTGCGGCGCGCCGGCAAGCCGCTGATCGTCGTGCCGCCCGGGGCGGCGCCGGGCGCGTCCTCGGTGATCATGATGTACGACGGCAGCGCGGCCGCGATCCGCGCGCTGCGCAGCTTCGCGACCAGCGGCCTGGGCCACGGTCGCAAGATCTACGTCGCCACGCTCGACGATGACGGCGCCACGGCGTTCGAGCGGGCAAGCCAGGGCTGCGAGCTGTTGCGCCGCGAGTTCGCCGTCGCGGCCAGTCCGGAGAACATCGTCTCGGCCGCCCCGGTGGTCGAGGCGCTGCTCGAGCGGCGCGCCAAGCTGGGCGCCGGGCTGATCGTGCTGGGAGGCTACGTGCCGTCGCCGCTCGCGCGCCTGGTCTGGGGCTCGGTCACGCACGGCGTCCTGGCGTTGTCGCCGGTGCCGGTGTTTGTCCATTATTGAACACTCCCGAGCTCGCGGGCTGGGGTCGGTGTGGCCGCTGACGGTGGTTGCGCGCCGCATTCCATCGAAATGGTGTGTGCGAGACGGATAGCAGCGCTCGTATTTCGCGCTCGTGTCGTGCGTGTGAATGGGATCTTCGCGGCAGTGTCGATGGGCGGTAATATCTACGCACTCGGAATTGAGTATCTGTAAAGGAACTGCTTAGCTGCGATGTCACCCAAGGTGAAAGGATGCTCATGCTCAAGTGGATGATGTCGGTCGTCTTGTCGAGTGCGGGGTTCGGCGGAGTGGCATTTGCGCAGGCGCCCAATCCTGCGGCGCCGCAGCCCGCTGCACCCCCATCGCCCGCGCCAGCCCCGGTCGCCGCGCCCGCCGCCGAGCCGCCGCCGCCCCCGCCGACACCGCCCAGCAAGCCGCTCTCGATCAGCGGGTTTGTGGATGTGACGTACAATTACAATTTCAATCGTCCGGCGACCGGCATCAACGGTGGGTTCTCGTACGACGCCCGGCACAACAACTTCTCGCTCAACGCGGCTCACCTCGCGTTCACCGGCGAGCCCGAACCGGGGCTGTCGTACACCATCGATATCGACGCCGGCACCGACGCCGTGCTCAACACGTCGAACTTCGACGCGATGCGGACCGATACCTACAAGCTGGATGTCCAGGAGGCCTACGGGGTCTACAAGCACGACAAGTTCGGCGTGCGGATCGGCAAGTTCGCCACGTTCAACGGCATCGAGGTCATCGAGTCGGGCTCCAACCCGACGGTGTCGCGCGGCTATCTCTACGGCCTCGCCGAACCCGTCACCAATACCGGCGCCGAGGTGTTCTACCAGGCGACCGAGACGGTCGATCTCCACGTCGGCGTGGTCAACGGCTGGGACGTCATGGTCGACAACAACCGCGCCAAGACGTTGCTCGCCAAGATCGGCGTCGTGCCGAACGCGGACAGCCTGGTCACGATCTCGGCGTACGCCGGCCCCGAGCAGGCCGGCAACGATGACAACTGGCGCGAGACCCTCGACGTCACCGCGCTGGTCAAGGTCGCCAAGCTGGATCTCAACCTCCAGGGCAACATCGGCCGCGAGGACGCCGCGGCGCCAAACGGCGGCGGCGACGCCACGTGGTTCGGGTTCGGCGTGCAGCCGCTGTACCACGCGTCCGACGCGTTCACGATCGGCGGCCGGCTCGAGTACTTCGACGACAACAACGGCGCGCGCACGGGCGCCAAGCTCCAGCTGTTCAACGTCACGGCGACGCCGGGCTACCTCGTGAGCCCGCACCTGCTGCTGCGCGCCGACGCCCGGTTCGACTACGCCGACTCCGAGGTGTTCTCCAAGCACGACGGGGGGACCACGAAGACCCAGTTCGTGCTGCTCGGCGAGGCGATCGCGTCGTTCTGAACCGGCGCGGCCCGAAACCAGGCAGGCGCGGCGCGGGTTTGCTAGGCTGTCGCGACGTGAGAAGGCTCGTCATCGCTTCGGCGTTCACCGCCGCGCTCGTCACCACCGGCGCCACGGCACGCGCCGACGACATCATCGCCTACCAGGCCGACGGCGAATCGGACGCCGCGGCCGCCAACGCGCGGGTCGAGGCGCTCGACGAGGCGTTCGGCAAGGCGGTGTCGCAAGCGGTCGACGATCTGGTCGACGCGGCGGCGCGCAAGCAGAACAAGCCCGCGATCGATCGCGAGCTGCTCGGCCACGCGCGGCTGTGGGTCGCCAAGTTCACCGTCACCAAGGAGACCGTGGCCGATGACCGGAAGCAGCTCTCGGTGTCGGTGCGGGTCGATCGCGACAAGCTGCGCGCCCGGCTCGCCGAGCTCGGCATCGCGGCGCGGTCTCCGGCCGACGCGCCGGCGGCCACCGGCGACGCGGTGACCGTGCTGCTCCGCGTGGCCACGCCCGACGGCATGCGCGCGACCTACGGCAGCGCGGCGGAGACCGACGTCGCCGGGCTGGCCGCGCTGTCGGAGGCGCTGCGCCGCGCCAACTTCTGGGTCAAGCGCGCGCCGGCCTTGGCGCCGGACGCGCGGCCCGATGGTGAGCTGCCGATCGACGATGCCGGCGCCGAGGCGATCGCCGGCGAGGCGCGGACCGACCTGGTCGCGATCGCCGGGATCACGGTCGGCGAGCCGGTCTTGCTGCGCGGGATCGACGCGAGCGGCGTGCTCGTCACCGCGCGCGTGCGGCTCGTCGATCGCAAGGCGCACAGACCGCCCGCCCAGAGCATGGTCGTCGGCGTCGCCCGCGGCACCGCGCCAGGCGTCGTCGGCGCCGCGATCGATCGCGCGGTCGCGGCCGCGGCCGGTGACGTCCTGCCGGCACAGCCGCAGCAGCCGCCGCCCGCGGCGCCGCCCCCGGTGTTCACCGGCGACGACGCGCTGGTCTCCGAGCCCGGCGTCGTGCTGGTCCGGCTGGCGCGCGCCACGCCGTGGATCCTCGTGCAGGCCGAGCTCAAGCACCTGCTCGGCGCGCGCGGCGTCGCGAGCGCGACCTTGCGTCACGTGTCACCGGCCGGCTGGGTGATCGGCGTGACGACCCGCGATTCGCCCGACCGGATCGCGTCGATCGCGAAGAAGCCGCCGGTGGCCGACGCCGCGGTCGCCGTGAAGATCGTCGGCTCGGTGGTCGAGGTGACCGTGTCGAGCCCGCCTGCAAGCCCGAGCACGCCGTGAGGCGCGCGGCGCTGATCCTCGCGTGCGGGCTGGCCGCGTGCGGATCCCCGCCGGCGCCCGGGCGCGTCACCGCGAGCGATGCGATCCTCTACCTCCAGAGCAACGTGCGCGATGCGGCGGTCTACCTCGATGGCCAGTTCGTCGCGCCGGCCTCTGCGCTGGGCCGCGGCATGGCCGTCGAGCCAGGCCGGCATCGCCTCGAGCTGCGCCACGAGGACTACTACTCGAGCTATCTCGAGCTCGAGCTCGCGCGCGCCGAGCACAAGCGACTGGCCATCGACCTCGCGGAAATTCTCCCGTAGCGCAGACTGCTAGACCGCTTACAGATCTTGCCAACGCCTGGCACAAGCGATGTATCGGCCTGGTTAGATCATGTAGAATTCCGCCAGAGGGAGAAGGCTGGCGACTATGTACTACCCTTTGGGCCGCAAGAATCTGAATGCCAAGATCCAGGCACCGTTCGTACTTGCTGAAATCAGGGCACTCCGGACTTCGATCTTCAAAAAATCACCGGAGGTGCAGCGCGCGCTGGTGATCGCCGACCAGGTCGAGCAGACCTACGATCTGAGCCGCGCCGACCTGTTCATTCCCGCGGCGGAGACCTGGTGCGCGCTGCTCGAGCCGCTCGAAATGACGATCTTGACCGGCACGCTGCGCCGGGTCGGCTACGAGATCTTTCCGCAGTACGTGTCGATCCTCGGAATTCCGGCTCCCGGCGTCAAAGCCGCGATGCAGCTTCAGACCGGTGCCGACCTGGTCCGCCGGATCTGCGGCGCCTACAACGACTGCGTGGTCGGCGCCGACGCCGGGTCGCTGGTCCCGGAGATCGTCGGCGCCAGCGCCTCTGTCACCGACACGACCTTCATGCCGTGTCAGCTGCAGATGGGCGTGTTCCTGGGCGCTGGCCGGCTGACGGGGCTGATCCGCGAGAACGCGCTGGTCGAGACGCGCTGTCGGCTCAAGGGCGACAGCGCGTGTGTCTACGAGTTCGCGTTCTGACGCGGCCACCGGGCTACCCCATCGG
>Ga0302322_100004639_pt1 | contig 11976 bp, 7 predicted proteins | sample Fen_T0_2_FD_203757 | JGI IMG/M metagenome (GOLD analysis project Ga0302322, IMG submission 203757) | Peat permafrost microbial communities from Stordalen Mire near Abisko, Sweden - Fen_T0_2 | ecosystem: Environmental > Terrestrial > Soil > Wetlands > Permafrost | place: Sweden: Abisko... | reverse complement strand
CATAAATGGACCAGCCATGAAATCTCCTGCCAGCAGGCTCCTGAAAAAATGAGATGAATCAGGAATCACGGCGATTGGTTTAAGTGTGTGCTCAAAAGCTTCCGTGTTTTCCGTGTGTTCTGTGGTTAATAATCGCCTCGGATTGATCCACGGTTCGTTTCTCTATCCGCGGTGCAATTTTGCTAGCGTCTCGGAGGCCGGAGCGTAAACAAGAAAGCAGACATGGATTTGAATCTTAACCCAATTGCCACGAAGTGCTGCGTTTCCGGCCGGGATTTTGCCGAACATGACCGCGTGGTCTGTTACCTCGTCCGCGAGGAGAACGGCCTCACGGGGCGACGCGATCTATTGGAGAACGAAGACGCCAACTTACCCAAACCCGCCGAGGTTTACTGCCGTTGGGTGGTGATTTTCAAACCGCGCCTCCTGCAGGAAAATGCCGACCGCAACTTGAAGCTGACTGCGGAAACGCTTTTCCTGACGCTGGCCGATCCGGCCAATCCTCCGAGCGAGATGAACACGCCAATGGTCCAGTTTCTCGCGCTCATGCTGGAGCGTAAGCGACTCCTGAAGCTGCGGGGCAAAACCGAGGACGGTCAGCGGCAGATCTTTGAACATATGCCTTCGCACCAGATGTACGAGGTGCCGGTGGGTAACCTCGACCAAGCCTTCTTCATGAAGATCCAGGAACAACTTGGCGTGCTCGTGGGCGTACCGAAGCCGAAAGCACCGTCGGTGACTCCGCCAGCGGCCGCAACTACGGCAACGCCAGCTTCGACGGCACCGACTCCTGCAAGCTGACGATTTGCCGGCGTCCCGAGGGTGTCTGAGGGCAGAGCAGGACGACCTCCGCTCACTTCGGACTCGGCACCTGCGTGCGGGTCGTGAAGCCCGTACTCGGCACGAAAGCGTAGAACATCCGGCGGACAGGAACGTAGGTGGACATTTTTCCACTTGGTGGTGCGGGGTCGAAGACTTGAAAGCGCCAGTTCAGGACGTCCGCGACGAAGAGTTTTCGATCTGGGCCCACGGCGAGGAAATGGGCCCAGGCAAATTGCCCCGGCGCGTGGCCGGGTTGGCCCAGGGCACCAAGGATCGTGCCGTTTTCGTCGAGCTCGACAATGCGGTCAAAGCCGCCATCGGCCATCCAGACGTGCTGGTCGGGGGTAAGAAAAAGTCCGTATGGATAGCCGACGTTTTTCCACTCCTTGAGGAAGGTGCCCTCGGCATCAAATATCTGGATGCGCATGTTCTCGCGGTCAGCGACGTAGACGCGCTGCTGCGAGTCGACTACGAGGGAGTGGGGCAGAATAAATTCGCCAGGCCCCGTGCCGTATTTTCCCCACGATTTCAGGAAATTCCCCGCGCGGTCGAATTTCATGATGCGTGAATTGGCGTAGCCGTCGCTGACAAAGATCTCGCCGTTCTGACCGAAGGCCACATCGGTCGGTTTGTTGAACAGCCAGTCCGCTTCTGCACCGACATCCTTGCGTCCGAGGACGAGCAGCACGCGGCCTTCCGGGCTGAATTTCAGAACGAGATGGCTCACATCGTCGGTGGTCCACAAATTATCGTCCGCATCGATGCGCAGGCCATGCGGGTGCGTGAAGAGCCCATCGCCGAGGCTGCGCATAAAACGACCGTCGGTCGTGAACTCGGAAAGCATGGGCTTGACGCGTTGGAACAGGAAAATGTGCCCTTTCGAGTTGATTGCCACGCCGCTGACTTCGCCGGTGCTGGGCAGGTCAAAGAAATCACGATGCACCCGATAGCCCAGCTCGGGCACAGGGGCAAAATCATCGGCGCGCGCCAGTGAGGGCAACAAAATGCACCCCGCGGTGAGGACGGAGGTAACCAAACGCGTGATCATGCCGTGAATTATCAAGCGAGGCAGACGGCAGATGCAATCCTGCACGCGGGATGGTCCCCGACTCTGCGCGATTCAACCGGCGGATTCATGCCGCCGGAAAATTCTAGTTGGACCGAGGCACCGAGCTGGCCGGCACGGTGATCACTTCATATTTCAACAGCCCGGACGAGACGCCGGGATCGGATTTCGCGAACGCGTCGGCATCCGAGCGCTCAGCGGCAAACAGGATCGCATTTGAAAACCGCTGCGAAACTTCATTCAACGTGGCCGTCGCCTCGAAAAGCGTTTTGGCGGCCACTGCCTTCGCCAGATAATCCTCATGCGGTTTCAATTCGATGGCCGAGACCGAGCCAGCCGCCCAATAGCTGATCAGGTAATGGGCCCGGTTTTGGGGATCGGTATAGAAATTGGTGGAGATCCCGGCTTCCGGGGCAATGGGTGCGCAGACGTACATCAGACCTTGCGTGTAGCATTCGGGCTTTCCGCCCGCATGGCGCATATTGTCGATCAACCGGAACTTCACGCCGCCTTTTAGATAATTCCGCTTCGAGAGGCGGTCGTAGAACGCGATGATGTCCCGGCGATAGGCGTCCGATTCGTTTTCCGTCGCGCTCATGAAAACGCGGGCCTCGACCAAGCGGCCCGATGCGGCGAGCTCGCTTTCGAACTGCCAGAGCGCCTCAGTCGAGGGGCTGTCGGCCACATAGCCTTGGAACAGGTCCGGCTTGGTGAGCAGGGTGAAGAGGGCGAATCCTCCACCGGATGAACAGCCCATCAGGTATCGGTGATGGGGATCGGCCCGATAGTCCTTTTCCAGAAGCGGAATCGCGGCCTTCTCGATCATCTCCCTATATTGGGCCGCGTGGCCGTGCGATGGGTTCGTGTCTCCAACCGCTTTGACCGGTCCGTGGTCGCCCTGCTTCAGCGCGCCGACGTCCGGGTTGTCGCCGGCATACGCCAGACCGACGACGATCATCTCGGGCAGGTTCTTTCCGTAGACCATGTTGGAAACCGTCGCCCACACGGTGGTGAAGTCCCAGTATCCATCGGTCACAAACACCACTGGATAAATTTTTGTCGGAGCAGTTTTAAACGATGCCGGCAACCCGATGATCAATTCGTATTGGCGATCCGGTTGGGTGGGCGGCAGCACGCGAATTTCCGTGTCCTTGAGTACGTAGGGACCGGCCGACGGTGCGATTTCCGTTTCCGCTTTCAGCGCCGCCAGGTTTGACCAACACAGCAGGGCAATTCCGAGGGCTGGGGTGAAGCGCATGGAGGGAGACTTCCGCGCGGCCCGACCGTGTCAACGGCAGGAAATCAAGCCGCCTGATGGAATCGGTACAGTCTGCCTCGCCGCGTCAATGCACAGCCGCCGTCACGCGCTCTTCGAGCGGCGCTGCCAGGCTTCGACGATTTGCCGGATGGTTTCTTCGAGTGATTGCGTGATATCCCACTTGGGAAAATGGGCGCGCATCTTCCGCAGATCGGAGTAATAGCAGATGTGGTCGCCCGCGCGGTTCTGGTCGACGTAGGTGTGGACCTGCGCTTTGCCGGAGAATTTTTCCACGATCTTGAACGCTTCCCAAATCGACGTGCTGTTGGCTTTGCCACCGCCGAGATTGTAGACTTCGCCGGCGCGCGGGCTCTCGACAAACGCCGCCATGAAGCGCGCGACGTCGAGCGAGTGGATGTTGTCGCGCACCTGTTTACCCTTGTAGCCGAACACGCGGTATTCGCGGCCCTCGAGGTTACACTTCACGAGGTACGAGAGAAAACCATGCAGCTCGACGCCGGTGTGATTGGGGCCCGTGAGGCAGCCGCCGCGCAGGGCGCAGGTGGGCATGCCGAAGTAGCGGCCGTATTCCTGCACCATCACGTCGGAGGCGACCTTCGAAGCGCCGAACAGCGAGTGCTTGGACTGGTCGATCGTGAACGTCTCCGGAATGCCGTGCGCGTAGGCCGGATCAGCGTAGTCCCAACGGGTTTCGAGTTCAACGAGCTTGATCGAATTCGGCGCGTCGCCGTAAACTTTGTTCGTGCTCATGTGCACGAAGGGCGACTCGGGGCAGGCCTGGCGCGCGGCTTCGAGAAAGTTGAGCGTGCCGACGGCATTCGTGTCGAAATCATCGAACGGAATCGCGGCAGCGCGATCGTGCGAGGGCTGCGCGGCGGTGTGGACGATCACCGACGGCTTCACCTCCTTCACGAGGGCGAGCACGCCGGGGCGATTACGGATATCCAGCTCATGGTGCACGAAACCCTTGAGGTCGGCCGCGAGGCGGTTCTGGTTCCAGCGGGTGTCACCTTGCGGGCCGAAAAAAACTGCGCGCTGATTATTGTCCACGCCATGGACGGTGTAGCCTTGGGCGGCGAAATAGACGCAGACTTCGGAGCCGATGAGGCCTGAGGAACCGGTGACAAGGATAGTTTTGGACATGCGATTTAAGACGGGCTAGCCAGACAAACAGGCGAGCTGACTTCCAGCCGATTCTTTGCGCATCGCGGGAGCGGAATGAAACGGACGGATCTTGCGTCGCGAGTTCAGCGCTCGACGGCGGCCGGTTCGGACTTCCGGTCAAACCACGCCGCGGCATCCCAGAAAGCGGCGATGGTGAAAACCTGCAGCAACGGATAGACGGGCCAGAACGTAAGGACCGAAATGACCGAGAACGACGTGACTTGGATCACGGCGTTGATTAACAGGTAGCCCAGGCTGCCGCCCCAGGCCGCGGCGGCCAACACGAGGGGAAACGTCAGTTGGCGCGTCCAATAAATCTGGATCACCCGGATCAGGATCAACGGATGGGCGACGAGAAAGAGCATGAACAGCACGCGGCGGAGATGGTTTCCGGCGTTTTCGAGCACATTGAGTTTCCAGTCATCGAACGCGATTTGATCCGGCAGCATGAAGTTGGTGGCATTGGGCACGATGGTGAGCCGGTCGCGCGTCAGGTCGCGAAAGAGCCGGACTTCGTCATCGGTGCCGACGCTGAGCGGCGGATGCGTGGTGAAGGATTGGTAGCTGGCGACAAAATTGGCGAACATCCAGGTGGTGCGGAGCAGTTCCGCGGTCTGGCCCTCCTGCCACACGGGGAAAAATCCACTGCGCCGCGGGTAGGCTGGCAGCCGGCCGTCGTCGCAGGCCCGGTTGATCTCGTCGGCCATTTGCCGGTAGAAGTTCAGCGCCTCGCGGGCGTTGTGTCCGTGCCCGGCGGCGACCACGCAGTCGCGCAATGCCCACACGAGCCACCCACCGCGGATCTGCCGTTCTTCCACCGGATACATGTCTTTCTCCGCCCAGTTGGTGCCGATGTCGCCGTCCAGCCACGGTCGCAACGTCGCGAAGGCGGGGCTGACCGCGTACATGGCCTCGCGGGCCTGCCGCGTGACGGGTACTTGCGGGAGAAACGGCTCCAGCTTCACGCGCACCATCGCGCCGTAGGCGTCGTTGAATGCCGGCGCGCGAAATTCCACCGTGCCAAACCAGCCGTAGTGCCGGTAATTTTGGCAGCAAACCAAGACGACGGGCAGGGTGGCAAAAACCGCGGCGAGTCCGAGCGAGCTCAGCATTGTCCGGCCCAGCACGCGCGAGTCCCGGAACGCAAAAATCAGCGCCGCCGTACCCAGCAAGAGCACGCTGGGGATCAGCCACGCGCTTTCCTCGCGCGTGATCCAGAAGCAGCCAAAGGCCAGGCCGAGCAGCAGCGCCCAGCGGAATTGCCGCCGCAGATATTCCTGCCGCCGGCAGTACAGCGCCACCAAGCCGGCAAACACCGCCAGCCCGAGCGGCGTATAGATTTGCTGGCGCATGATGCGGCACAGGGTCGGTCCCTCGACGGACATCGGATTACAGAGGAGAAAAGCGTAGATGGAGAACAGCGCGAGGCCGCTCCGGATGGCGGGCCGCAAAGCGACGGCGAACGCCGCGCACGCGGCGGCATACGCCGACTGCACCCCAAGCCCCAGCGGGATGCCGACCAGATAAAGCACGGCGATCCAGATGGAGTAGAATTGTCCTTTGGCCAGGGTCATCTGCGTGTACGGCCCGAGCCACTCGCCTTTGCTGATGTGTTCCGCCATCTGCATGAAAAGCCGGTCGTCATGCGCCGCCGGTCCAATCGCGTAGATCGGTTGGCCGCGCGTCAGCCAAAGCTTGACGGCGGTAAGCAACACGCCGGCCCAGAACCAAAACCGGTGAATGGGGCGAACGGGATCGTTCATGCATTCCCTCCGCGAGTGTCGAGGCGCAGCACGCCGAGGAAAAAACTGGTGAGAATCATCTGGCAACCGAGGGCCAGGCAAAGCGTGCCGGGAATTACCCACCGCAAGGTTTGCGTCGGTTGCAACAAACCGAAGCCATGTACCCCCCAATACCACAAGGCCCCGCCCCAGAGGAGAAATCCGGCCAGGATGAGCAGGCCGCCGGCAATGATGCCTTTCTCCAGCGTGAATTTCCCGAGCCAGGTTTCGAACGATGCCTCATGGGGCCGCAGTCCCGAGCGAATCGCGAAGAATTTGCTCAACGCCGCAAACGAAACTGCCTGGAACCCGATCATGATTCCACCGGCAGCGAAGAGCAGCGTGTGCACGTCCAGCTTCACACGACCGAGCGCCAGCGGACCGGGCAGAATCGCGCCACCCAGCAGTGCGCCGCCGAGCATCAGGAAGATTCCTGGATAGAAGAAAAGCCAGCGCGGGCTGAACAGGAGCATGAAGCGCAGATGACGCCAGCCGTCGCGCCACGGCCGGAGGTGCGGCGGACGGTCGCGACCATCGGGCCGTAGCACGGTTGGCACCTCACTGACCTTGAGTCCAAGAATGACCGACTTGATTACCATCTCCGAGGCAAACTCCATGCCGGTGGTCCGCAAATTCATCCGGCGGTACGCGTCCGCACTGAAGCCGCGCAGACCGCAATGAAAGTCACCGATGCTGGTCTTGAAAAAAAGCCGTCCGACGAAAGTGAGCACCGGGTTGCCGAGGTAGCGGTTTTTCCACGGCATGGCGCCCGGCTGAACGCCGCCAAGAAATCGGTTGCCCATTACCAGATCACAGCCCGGGCGGAGTTTCTCCACAAAACGCGGCAGGTGGGAAAAGTCGTAGCTCAGGTCCGCATCGCCCATGATAATATATCGCCCTCGGGCTGCCAGGATACCGCCGCGCAACGCATGGCCGTAGCCTTTTTCCGCAATCGGCACCACCCGCGCGCCCGCTTGTTCCGCGAGAGCCTGCGAGCCATCGGTGCTGCCATTGTCGGCGATGAGCACTTCGCCCGCGATGCCCGCTTGAGCCATCGCATCACGCGCTTCCCGGACGCACGCGCCGACGGTGCGGGCTTCGTTGAGGCAGGGCATGACCACGCTCAGCTCTGTTTCTTGGTCAACGGTGGGCTGGGTTGGCATCGGGTAGTGGCCTAGCAAAGCATGGACCTCGCCGGTGGAAAGCGGGAAATGGTGACCAGCTGAGGTTGTACGCTAGTCGCGTCACAAGCCGTCGTCCGGCGCGACTTTCTTGCCGCAAGGAGCGAGAAGTGCAGGGAACTAGTTCGCGGACGAACTAATCCGCGTGGTTTCTCTCGCGGATCGTTCACCGTTGGATTTCACCGGCGCGCAGCCGGGTCGAAATCCGTGGGAGCACCCCGCTGCCGAGTGCGAACAAGAGGAAGGCGACAGTCATGGCTTGCAACGAGTGGAGACCGGAAAGCGTGCCCTCGGCGGCCCAGCGGCGGCGATGATGGGCCGCCACTTTTTCGCCGTCCTGCGTAGGGAAGGGTGATGCGACCGCGACCCAGCCTTCGCCGTCATCACGGCCATCGACGAGCACCAGTCGCCCGATTTTCCCAGAGTATGGCTGTACATCGATCGCCCAGAATCCGATATCGGTGGCACCCGGGCCGGGATTCGGACCCGGGCAGGGGATTTCCTCGATCAATTTTCCCGCGGCATCCTCGATCCGAAGACGCAAGGCATTGCCCGCACTGATGGGATATCCCGCGTACGGCACCAAATACCACGGCGCGTTCAGCGGGAAGGCGCTGCTCTGGGCGGTGCCGGTGAACGCGGGGCCGTCAATATGCGTTCCGAAAAACGTGTTCCGGAAATTCTCGGGCCACAACGCCGCACCGCCCGTCAGCTGATCCTTCGGGAAGGTCGTTTCAGTCACGATCAGGAACTTAAAGTCCTCTACGGTGCCGGCCGGGGTGAGAAATTGTTTCCACCGATACATCGTGCGGTATTCGAAAGGGTGGGACCAGAGAAACAGCAACGCCCCGCTCCCCAGCGCCAGCCCGGCGAAAACAACGGCAATACTCCGCACTGCCCCGGGTAGCGCAGCGGTTTCCGGTTCGGGCGCTGGGCCGTCCCGCCGGGTAAGTGCAATTCCCAGCAGCAGTAACAACCCGCCGCACCACGCGAACTCCAGCCAATTGCCACGCAGGTCACGGCTCGCATCGCTGAAGAAATCGCCGAAGGTTTTCGCGCTGCCGGCGCGGACAACGAAAGGCAGCATGGCCGCCAGCTCCGGATGATCGAGCGCCTGGGCCACCTCGTCCGGATCAGGGAAGAGCACCGCACGCGATTCGGTGCCTTCGAGGACACTTCGATCCTGATTGGCGACATACTGGCTGACGGCGGCTTTCCGCACCAGATTCCACCGCGCCTCGTGCTCGTGAAAATACAAAGTGTGACCTTGGATATTGATGTTTTCCAAGCCGAGGCCCACCGCCCCGAACCAACCGACCGCGAGAAGGATCAAGACCAGCCGTGAACCAGATCGGCTGGCTTGAAAAAGCCGCCAGAGCGCTACGCCATTGGCCAGCACACCGAGCGCAAGCAGATCGCCGTAGCGGGAAACAAACCCGATGTAGCTGCCGCGCGCGTAAGCGAAAGCCACCGCTTGGGCCGCGGCCCACAACGCCAGCGCGAGCGCGATGCGGTCGATCGCGCCGGCTGCGCGGTTTCCGCGCAGGCGCAGGGCCAACAGGAGCGCCGGCAAATAGAGCAGCAACGCGGCGCCCGGCCACTCCGAAGGCCAGCCAAGTTGCATCAGCAGGGCGGCGAGGAATTGCGGGAAATTCGCCGCCCCCATCGCATAGGCGCCGGTCAGCGGTTGTTGCGATCGCGCCACGATCAACAACGTCACGCCGACCAACGTCATCAGACCGGCGGCGAGCAGCGTTTTCCAATTGAAGTCAGTGGTCCAGAGCAGCACGAGGACAACGGCGAGGGGGGCCGCCCACATGCTGCCGAGCGTGAAAAGTGCCGCGAGCCCGGCGGCCTGCGCGAGCCACCAGCCCCAGGTATTCGGCGGACGCGCCAAGGAACCCTTCACGTAGGCGAATACGAAAAGCACGGCCAGCGCCATGTGGGATTGAAAGCCCCACACGATATTTTCCCAACTGTGCGGCAAACTTGCGGTCACCACCGCGAGCAAAGTAAGTCCAAGCGCCGGCAGCAGCGGCAAGGTACGCCGCAGCCATCCGGCCAGCAGACCGATGAATCCGCCCATGAGCCCGGCATTGACCGTGGCCTGCAATTGCGCGTCCCACTGGCGGAAGATCACCGCTTCGAGCCAGACCACGAAGCGTGTCCACGCGGGCACGTGCTCATGATGCGGCCGGAAAAAATCAGCCAGCGTCAGTTTGCCTTCCAGCCACGGTAGCAGGATTTGCCGCGCCTCGACCACCCATTGATCGAGCGTCGGAATCTCCCCGCCATGCAGGTTGATCTCGCGCCAGCGCGCGGCCACGACGAGGGTCGCGGCCCCGAGGGCCCAGAGCGGGCCGGCGGGATTAGGCGGGGAACGGCGCATGGAGGCGGGCTTACTTTATCTCGATGCCCGTCCAGCAGGTCCAGTCCCAACCATAATCGCCATAGGGGCCCGGGTCGATGCGCAGGGAAAGTTTTCCTCCGCTCCGTCCGGCGAGCGAGACCTTGAAGTTTTGCAGGGCGCGGTCGGCCGGTTCGTGTACCGGGTCGAGCATCCGGCGGAACAACTCCGCTTTCTCGACCCCGTTCGACCAAGTGATCACGAACTCGGCTCCATTGGTATTGCCACCATTGGTGTAGGTGCCGGGCAGCATGCCGAACGAGCCGGAGACTTCCTCCGCGTTCTGCGGCATGTTAAAAATCATTTCGCTCGGGGCGTGCAGCACCATGACCGGCTTGCCGTCGATCGACCCTTCGGAGAGGTTGGTGTGGGAGACGTATTCGACCGGGAAGCTCCTGAACAGGTGGAAGGTCTCCTCGCTCAGGTGGCTGAAATAGAGCTCGGCCGCTTGCGTGGGTTTCAGCTCCGACATTTCAAGGTGGGCCGTGGGCGCGAATAAGAACCGGTCGCCGGCCTTGATCTGCAGCGAAAAACTGCGCACCTCGCGTCCTTTCCGGCCACTGGCAAATGTGGCATAGGCCCCGGGATCCTCGATCACCGGGTTGAGGATAAATCCGGCCCGGCCGAGCGGCAGCGGCATGCGATAGGTGCTGTCGGTTCCGGTCTCATCGGTGATCACCAGGTTCACTTGAACGGGCTTGTAGAGGAAGCTGTGCAAGCGGCCGAGCAGGGTCTGCTTGAGCTCGATGCGGGCCCAGATTTTTTTGCCGGCAAAGGCGGACAGGGAAAATTTTTCGCCAATGGCCAGCTCGGACGACTGTAATGGTGTCGGATCAACCGCGGCCGGATCGAACTTACCCGGCCTCCGGCGCCAGAGCTGGTAACCCCGTTCGGCATGCACGTAGTCATAACGGTGCGGCAGGAGCCGCATGACCTCGGAGTCATCCATCATCGGCATGCGTCCGTCGATACATTGGATCTTCAGGAGAATGTATTCCGGGGCATTGTCGCCCTCGTAGAAACGGCCGTTCAACCGATCCAGGTACGGGGTGAAGACAGAGTAGCTCTGGAAGACGGGCCGCGGCTTGTAGTTGAAGTGATTGAAGAGGGCGACGGCTTGCTCAAAGCCGAGCACGTCAAGCGTAGCCTGGCCCACGACGTCGCGCGTCAGGGGGAGGTTGACCGTGTCGCTCACCGCGGTCAGCCGGACTTCGTATTCCTGTTTTGTCGTGGCGGGAGCGAAGGTTTTTCCCAGATTGATCCAGATCTTTTCCTCCAGTACGCCCACCCCGCTGCGCACCGTGTGGAAGAGCGACGATTCAATGCCCCAGATCGCAATGATGCCCGTGATGCAGAAGAGCGCGAAATGCAGGCGGCGGAAACGGGGCGCGTCGCCAAGGAGCGTCGGATAGGCGGTCATCGGGAGCAGGGCGCAGAAGAAAAAGCCGATCATATGGCCATCCGCCCGGACGAACCCGTGCTTCCAATTCAAAAAAATGTACGCGGCGAGCACGGCGACATTCGCCAGCGCGCGAGGTTTGTCGGGATTCAGCCGGAGATGCGACAACAGGTAGGCGCTGATGACCCCGAGCACGATGAAGGCCTTCCACAGCGGAGACCAGGGCGTGGGAATCCCCATCGCGGCGCTGTAGCCTTGGCTGAATTCCCATGAACCGCGGAAGTAAGCCGGCAGGTTTGCGGGGTTTTGGCCGCACGCGATCCAGGTGGCGATGAAACCGGCGAAGAAAGTGAACGCAAGGAGCAGCCCTTCGCGGCGGCGTCCCCGCCAGAGATCCAGCCCGGCAGCGGCCCCCGTGACCAAAGTGGCCAGCATGAAATTGGTGAACTTGATCGCACTCAACACCGCCAGCGCGAGCATCAGGACCGTCGTGAGCAGCGTCTTGTCTTCCCGGCGCAATACTTGGAATCCGATCAACACGATCATGATCATCTCAAGCGCGTCTTCGTAGGTGACGCCGAAAAAGAGCAGGCAGAGGAAAAAGGCCCAGCGGGACAGCCCCTGCATCCGGCGCCCTTCGCGAATGATCACCCAGGCGCCCAGCACGGCGACGAACAATTGCCCGGCGATGAGCGCGCCCCATTGCAGGCCAGAATAGGTTTTCCCCATGATGAAACCCAGCGGGCCGTAGCTGAAGACGATATCCTTCCCGAACTCGATGTGGTGCTGGAAGAAATACCCGCAGGCCATGCGCCATGACGAATCGAGTTCGACCGCCGGATTGTACGGATAGTTGAATATCCCCGCTACGAAGAGC
>Ga0302322_100004636_pt1 | contig 11979 bp, 10 predicted proteins | sample Fen_T0_2_FD_203757 | JGI IMG/M metagenome (GOLD analysis project Ga0302322, IMG submission 203757) | Peat permafrost microbial communities from Stordalen Mire near Abisko, Sweden - Fen_T0_2 | ecosystem: Environmental > Terrestrial > Soil > Wetlands > Permafrost | place: Sweden: Abisko... | reverse complement strand
GCGCTGCCCAAGCCGCGCAGTGCCCAGGGCAACACCAGCACGGCCTGCAGCAGCGTCAGCGCCGCCAGCCCAAGCTGCAGCGCCAGCCTCCCCAGCACCGCGGGTGCCGCCCAGCCGTGGCTGCGCAGTGCGGGCGGCAACGCTGCCACTTCGACCGATCGCGACCCGGCCGCGCGTGCCACATTCGGCATCCCCAGCCCCGAAACCCGCAAGACGGCGCATGCACGCGAGATCCCTTGATCACCCCTGGCGCAGTCTGCTGGCGTTGCTGGTCCTGCTGTGCCCGCTGCTGGCCCAGGCCACGATCCTGATCGCCGGCACCTCCTCGGGCCGCAACGAGGGCCTGCCCACCGACGGCTCGCCCGGCGCGCTGACGATCCCGCGGCCGGCCGGCGTGACGCCGGGCATGGCGCTGGTGGTGTCGATCGCCGCGCGGCCGCGCTCGATGACCGTGGTGGTGCCCAGCGGCTGGGTACTGATGACCTTCACCGACGAGCCCGACGGCGGCACAGCCACGGCGCCCAACGGCATGTCGATGGCCACCTACTACAAGATCGCCACCGTCAGCGAGCCGGCCACCTACACCTGGACCTTTGCCAACCCGTCCAAAGCCGGCGGCGCGGCCGTGGGCGCGCTGCTGGCGGTCAACGGCATCGACACCGCCGACGGCAACCCCATCGACAACAACGGTGCGGCCTGGAGCTCGAACATCAACGGCAAAGGCACCAGCTTCAGCACCAGCACCATCACCACGGTGACGGCCCACACCACGGTGCTGTCGTCGCTGACCTACTTGTCGGCCGGCAGCTTCAGCGCGCCCAGCGGCATCAGCGGCATTGCCGAGGCCATCGATGTCTCGGGCCCGAAGCTGCCCAATGCCGTGGGCATCACCATCCAGATGTCGATCGCCACCGTGGCCACACCCGGCACCGTGGGGCCGGTGACCAGCACGGTGAGCAACGACGCCGACTACGGCATCGGTCACCTGATGGCGCTGGAGCCTTCGGCGATCGACCCCACGCTGGGCCTGGTGCGCAGCGGCTCGCCCAGCCCCGGCGGCAGCGTCAGCTACGCGCTGACGCCGCAGAACATCGGCCTGGTGACCGAGCCCGGCCCGCTGACCGTCATCAGCACCCTGCCCAGCGGCCTGACCTACAGCGGCTACACGGGCAGCGGCTGGGCCTGCAGCCACAGCGGCCAGACCGTGACCTGCACGCGCAGCGGTGCGCTGACCCCCGGCGCCAGCGCACCGGCACTGAACGTCAGCGCCAGCGTGGACGGCGGCGCTGCCGGCCCGCTGACCTTCAGCGCGTCGGTCTCGGGCACGGGTGGCGACGCCAACGTCTACAACAACATCGCCGTCGACACCGCGGTGGTGCCCACCGCCCCTTATGCCTATTACCCGCTGGACGAAGCCGGCTGGGGCAGCATCAACGACGCCAGCGGCAACGGCCACACCGCCACGGCCCTGGGCAGCGCCAGCCCCACCGGCACCAGCGTGCCCAGCCCGCCCGGCGCGGCACTGACCGGCAACCCCGGCAGCTGCGGCGCGGCCAACATCCCGGCCGGCACCTCGGCCATCGGCATCGCCACCGGCGTGGGCCTCAACGCGCTGGGCAACGCTGGCAGCATCGCCTTTTGGTACGCCGGCGCCGCCATCTGGAACGACGGCAATGCACGCCAGCTGCTGGACGCGTCGATCCAGCTGGCCAGCGGTGACCGGCACTTCTTTCTGGCCAAGGACGGTGCCGGCCGGCTGGTGTTCTCGATCACCGACAGCGCCGGCACCGTGGCCACGGCCACCACCGCCCAGTACGGCTACCGGGCCAACGAGTGGCACCACATCGCCGTGAGCTGGAACGCCAACGGCAACCTGGCCATCTACCTGGACGGCACCCTGGCCGGCAGCCACAGCGGCGGGCTGAACGGCAGCCTGGGCACGCTGAACACGCTGTACGTGGGCGCACAGCGCATGGCCGGCGTCACCGGCACGCCTGCCGGCTACACCAGCAACACCGCCGACGGCCTGGTCGACGAACTGCGGCTGTACACCGGCGAGCTGACGGCCGCCGAGTTCGAGGCCATGACCGGCTGGACGCACAACTGCAGCTCGGGCATCCACCACTATGAGCTGTCGATGGCCAGCACCGGCATCGCCTGCCTGAGCAGCGACGTCACCATCACCGCCTGCACCGATGGCAGCAGCCCCTGCACGGCCAAGGCCACCACACTGGCCGGCCAGACCGCCCGCCTGGCCGCCAGCGCCGGCGCACTGGCCAGCACCACGCTCACCTTCGACAGCAGCGGCGTGGCCAGCACCACGCTGTCTTACCCCACGGCCACCAGCGGCAGCACAGCGACTGTGACGGTGGCCGGCGAGGTGGTGCTGGCCAGCAACGCCCGGCAGTGCTGCCCCAACGGCGGCGCCTGCAGCGCGGCCAACAGCTGCAGCATCGCCTTCAGCCCGGCGGGCTTCATCATCGCCGCGGCCACCAACGGCGGCGCCACCACGCTGCCGGCGGCCACGGCCGGCGCCAACTCGGCCGGCTATGTGCTGCGGGCGATCAAGACCGGCACCACCACCCAGGCCTGCGAGCCGGCCCTGACCGGCAGCAGCAGCGTCGACTGGGCCTACCAGTGCAACAACCCGGCCAGCTGCAGCAGCGGCCACCGCCTGACGCTCACCGGCAGCAGCGCCAGCACCGTGCCGGGCAACGCCAACGGCAGCAGCAGCGCCAGCGGCGCGGTGGCCATGGTCTTCGATGCCAATGGCAATGCCCCGTTCAGCTTCAGCTACGCCGACGTCGGCCAGATCACGCTGCTGGCCAGCAAGGCCGCCAGCGGCTCACTCAAATCCACGTTGACCGGCACCAGCAATGCCTTCGTCGTCAAGCCAGCCGGCTTTGTGCTGTCGGACATCCGCTGCAGCAGCTACGCCGCCGGCAGCTGCGCCACCACGGCCATCGCCAGCCCCGGCGCCAACCCGGGCAGCAGCAGCGCCAGCGGCACGGCCTTTCTGCCCGCTGGCAGCGCCTTTCAGGCCACCGTCACCGCGGTGGATGCCAGCGGCAACGCCACGCCCAACTACGGCCAGGAAAGCCCGCCCGAGACCGTGCAGCTGACACACAGCCTGGTGGCCCCGGCCGGCGGCGCCAGCGGCAGCCTGGCCAACGCCAGCGGCTTTGGCGCCTTCAGCGCCGGTGTGGCCACGGGCATGGCCTTCAGCTGGTCGGAGGTGGGCGCCATCAGGCTCACGCCGTCGGTGGGCGATGGCAGCTACCTGGGCACCGGCAACGTCACCGGCAGCAGCAGCGGCACCGTCGGGCGCTTCTACCCGCACCACTTCGACGTCAGCGTCAGCCCGGCCTGCGGCCCCAGCTTCAGCTATGCCGGCCAGCCCTACGGCGTCACGGTGGCGGCCCGCAATGGCCTGGCCAGCCCCGCCACCACCAGCAACTACAGCCAGGCCCTGGGCTTTGCCAAGGCCGTGGCGCTGACCGAGCCCACGGCCCTGGGCCTGGGCACGCTGGCGGCCAGCGTGCCGGCCACCAGCTTTGCCAGCGGCCTGGGCAGTGGCAGCGCCAGCTACAGCTTCAGCAGCAAGGAGACCGCGCCGCAGACCCTGGTGCTGCGCGCCACCGACGCCGACGGTGTCAGCTCCAGCGGCCACACCGAAGCCGGCATGGCCCTGCGCAGCGGCCGCCTGCGCCTGTCCAACAGCTTTGGCAAAAGCGGCGCCAGCCTGCAAATCCCACTGCAGGTGCAGTACTGGGGCGGCAGCGCCTGGGTGCTCAACAGCGCCGACAGCTGCACCACCGTGCCCAGCAGCAGCGTGGCTTTGTCCAACCCCCGCAGCGCCACCGGCGCGGCCACCGGCGCCAGCAGCAGTGTCTCGGCCGTGTCCGTTTCAGCCGGCAATGGCAGCATCACGCTGGCCGCCCCCAGCCCCGCCGGCAGCAGCCTGAGCCTGGACCTGGCGCTGAACCTGGGCAGCAGCACCGCCGACCAAAGCTGCAACACCAGCCACCCCAGCACCACCGGCGCCGCCCAAGCTTGGCTGCGCAGCGTGGGCGGCAGCTGTGCCACGTCGGCCGATCGCGACCCGGCCGCGCGGGCCACTTTCGGCATCTACAGCCCCGAAACCCGCAAGACCGTCCATGTGCGCGAGATCTACTGAGCGGCCGCACCCGCATCCACGCCCGCGCCGCACCGCCACACCCGGCCGCGCGCACGGCTTCACGGTGGTGGAGCTGGTGGCCGTGCTGCTGCTGGTGGGCGTGCTGGCGGCGGTGGCCGTGCCGCGCCTGAACGGCCTGGTGGCGCTGCGCAGCGCCGGCTGGCGCGACCAGGTGCTGGCCGCGCTGCGCCAGGCCGCGCTCACCGCCCAGGGCCACCGCCGCCTGGTCTGCGCCAGCATCGCCAGCAACGCCGTCACGCTCAGCATCGCCAGCGGCAACCCGGCCACCAGCTGCAACACCGCCTTGACCGGCCACGACGGCGACAGCCGCTGGGCCTGGGACAGCGGCGCCCCGGCCACCAGCGCCAGCCCGGCCACGCTGTACTTCCAGCCCAGCGGCCGTGTCACCAGCGACGGCGCCGGCGCCAGCCCGGTGAGCGCCACCATCAGCATCAGCGGCGACACCGCCATCACGCTGGCGGGCGAGACCGGCCATGTCGACTAAGCGGCCGAATAAGCGGCCCAGGCCGCGCCGCCGCCAGGCGGGCTTCACGCTGGTGGAGGCCATCATCGCCATCGTGGTGCTGGCCGTGGGCCTGACCGGCGTGATGACCGCCTTCCACACCGTGGCCAAGCACAGCGCCGATCCGGTGGTGGGCAAGCAGCTGGTGGCGCTGGCGCAGGAGATGATGGAGGAGATCAGCCTCAAGCCCTATGCCACGGCCGCCAACACCGCCCCGGCCGGCTGTGCCCGCGACACGTTCAACGACGTCGCCGACTACCACGGCTACAGCAGCAGCGGCGTCTGCACCATCGACGGCGTGGCCATCCCGGCGTTGGCCAGCTACCGCCTCAGCGTCAGCGTGGTCAGCGCCACGCTGGCCGGCGTCAGCGCCGCCAAGCGCATCACCGTCACCGTCACGCAGGGCGCCACCAGCGTCACGCTGGTGGGCTGGCGCACCGACTTCGCCTCATGACCCGGCCATTGCCGCAGCCCGCCCACCGCCAGGCCGGCTTCACCCTGGTGGAGATGGTGATGACACTGGTGATTTTTGCGCTGCTGGCCGCCACCGCCACGGTGTTCTTCCGCCCGGCGATGATGGCCTACCTGGGGGCCCGCACCCGCGCCACCCTGGCCGCCGAGGCCGACAACGCGCTGCGCCGCCTGCGCCGCGACGTGCAGTCGGCCGTGCCCAACAGCCTGCGCACACCGGCCAGCAACTGCCTGGAGCTGGTGCCCTCGAGCGGCGGCGGCCGCTACCGCCTGGGCAACGACACCGTCAACGGCGGCGCGCAGGCGGTGGACCCGTCGGCGGCCACCACCAGTTTCGACGTGCTGAGCCCGCTGGCCACCGTGCCCGCCGTGGGCGACTGGGTGGTGGTGGACAACCAGAACCCCGGCGACGTCTACACCGGCGGCAACCGCAGCGCGATCACCGCCGTCAGCACGCCGGCCGCCACCGCCGGCAAGCACAGGCTGGCCATCGCCGCGATGCAGTTCCCGCTGGGCTACGACGGTGGCCGCTTCACCGTCGTGGACAACAACCAGAAGGCCGTGTTCTACGTCTGCGCCGGCGCCAGCACCACGCTGGACGGCAATGGCAACGCGCCGGGCGTGCTGTACCGGCTGAAGAACTACGGCTTCAACGCCAGCATGCCGGCCAGCTGCCCGTCCACCGCCGGGGCCGATGTGCTGACCACCAACGTGCGCAGCTGCCGCTTTTTGTACGACGCCAACCAGGGTGCCACGCAGCAAAGCGGCTTTGTGTCGATCCAGCTGGAACTGACCCGCAACAACGAAACCGCCAGCCTGGTGCTGGGCGCGCATGTGGTGAACCAGCCATGACGCCCGCCCGCCACCGCCGCCACCGCCGCCATCGCCCCCACCGCCCCCACCGCCCGGCAAGCCGCCGCCCCGCACCGCGCTCCGCCCTGCCGCAAGGCCTGGGCGTCATCTCGATCCTGATGGTGCTGGTGGCCCTGGCCGGCCTGGCCGCCGCGGTGCTGCGCCTGGGCAGCCAGGGTGCCGACACGCTGCAGCAGGACGTGCAGGGCACGCGCGCCTCGGTGGCCGCACGCGCTGGTGTGGACTGGGGCCTGTACCAGGCGCTCAAGGGCAGCTGGAGCAGCTGCAGCAGTGCCAGCCAGACGCTGGACCTGAGTGCCGACACCGGCATGCGGGTGCTGGTGAGCTGCGATTCCACGCTCTACAACGAAGGCGAATCGGCGCCCGGCACGCCGGCCACGGTGCGCCTCTACACCATCGACGCCGTGGCCTGCAACAGCACCGTCTGCCCCGACGCGTCCGCAGCGGTGCGCCGAGGCTATGTGGAACGGCGCCGCCAGGTGACGGCCACCAACTGAGCGGGCCCGCGCCAGCCGGCGCCGGGGTTCAGCGCGCGGCAGCGGGCCGGGGTTCGGCGGGCACCAGGCCCATCAGCAGCAGCAGCGCGGCCGCGCCACCCACCGGAAACAGCAGCGCCAGCGCCAGCCAGCCGCGCACCGAGCGGCCCAGGCGCCGCGCCGCGCCGGCCAGCCACAGCCAGTGCAGCGGCAGGGCCAGCGCCAACACCAGTGCCGTGCCCAGGGCCCGCACCGGCGTGCCCACGGTGCCGGCCAGCAAGGGCGGCATGAACTGCACCGCCGCCACCGTGGCCACCAGCAGGGCCAGGGCGGAATCGGCAAGGGCGCGGCGGGTGGTGGTGGGCATGGCAAGGGGCTCCGTGGGGCGCCAGAAGCCGCCCGAAGCGCCCATTGTGCGCCCGCCGCAACAAGCTTGCCGCGCGGCAGATCAGTTGTCGAACTCGATGGACGTGGCGTCCAGCACGCTGCGGTCGGCCGACAGCACGCCCACCACATGCAGCTTCAGCGTGCAGCTGGCCAGGCTGGCCAGCGTGCAACCGCTGCCCTTGACCACCAGATCGCTGCGGCCATAGCCGATGCGGGTGCTGCGGACGCCGCTGGCCAGCGTGAAGCGCTTGGCCGCTGTGTCCACGCTGGTCAGCCGGCCCTCGACCTCGAAGCTGGTGCTGCTGCCGCCACCACCGCCGCCGCTGCCACCACTGCTGCTGCTGACCTCGACCTCGGTGGCCACCAGCACGCCGCTGCGCAGCGCACCGCTGACCTCGACCTTGGCGCCGATCCGGGGCGTGCCCGTGACCTTGGCGCCGGCGATGTCCACCGTCGTGCCCTCCACCACCAGGCGGGTGCTGCTGCTGATGCTGGCGATCAAGCCCTCGAGCTTGGCGCTGTCGCGGTCGCCGCTGCTGCTGCTGTTCTGGCCCGAACGCTGCGCACCCGCCACCCAGCGGCCGCTGCTGTCGGTGCTGGACTGGACATCGAACTTCAGCAGCGCCCCGGCCACCAAGGCCGCGCGGTCGCTGGCCGAGAGGCCGGCGTAGCTGTAGGTCTGGCCCCCCAGCACAAAGGTCTGGCTGGCGGTGTCCAGGCTGGTCACGGTGCCGCGCACGCTGTAGGACTTGGCGGTGGCCACCGCGGCGATGCGCGTGGCCAGCACGGTGCCGGCGGCGGCATCGAACGAGCCATAGACCTCCACCACCTGGCCGGTGTGCACCGCCGACAGGCTGCCCAGCGCGGTGTCAAACACGGTGTCGGCCTGCACCGTCACGGCCTGGCCCAGCACCGTCAGCGTGCCGGCGCTGGTGGACACCGCGCTCACCGGGCCCAGCAGGGCCCGCACGCTGCGCACCTGGCTGGCGGTGGCCACCTGCCGGCCGCTGCTGTCGGTGCTGACGGCGCCGCCGGTGATCTGCACCGTCATGCCCAGCGCCAGCACGCTGTTGGACTGGGCCACGGCGTCATCGTCCTGCACCTGGGCACCCGAGTCGTCGTAGTGCACGCCGTTGACGATGATCGAGCCAAAGCCGGTGATCGGGCCGGTGGCCGACGAGCTGGAGGCAAAGCCACCGGTGCCCTCGGTGCCCACGCCGCCGCCGCAACCGCCCAACGAGCCGGCCAACAACGCCGCCAGCACCGCGCACAGCAAGGCGCCGAGGAAGGCCGCCACGTCGGGCAGCCAGTCGCGCCAGGCGCCGCGTGCCGACCGGTTGGCGGGCCGCGGTGGGCGGCGCGCGCCGGGGGGGGCTGCGGATGGGGCGGCGGGCCGCGCAGGCTTGGCAGAGGCGGTCATGGGGTGTTCCGTGGGGCGGTTTCGGCCGGGTCCGGCGGGAGCGCCGGCTCGGCCTGCTGGTGGGTGTACAAGCCCAGTCGAATGCGGTGGCGTGCACCGGGTGGCGCGTCGGGAGCGTCGTCGCGGGCCAGCATGGCCGCCACCGATGGCACCAGCGTGTCCACCAGGGCCTGCCACTGCGCCTGCGCCAGGCGCCGCAGTTCGGCCAGCGACGCGTCCGACAGGCCGTTGGCAAACAGCGCCTGCTCCAGGTGGCTGCTGGGGCCCAGCAGCACGTTGTCCACCGCTGCCTGCAGGTGGCTGCCGACGTTGCGGCCCAGCACCTGCACCAGGCGGGCGTCGTCACCCAGCGGCACAAAGGTCTCGCGCAGCAGGCGCACCGTGTCCTGGGCCTCGTCCACCTCGGCCAGGCCCAGGCGCACCAGCTCGTCGAGCAGGCTGCGCGGGTGCACGTCGCGGGTGATGCCTTGGGCCAGGGCCTCGAAGCTGGGCGCCGGGCCCTGGCGCGGCAGGCTGCGCGGCACACCGGGGCGGCTGCAGTAGGCCGCATCGCTGCGCCAATGGGCAAACAGCTCGCTGGCGTGCGAGCGCTGCGCCGGTGCGCTCTGGTCGCCGCCCTCGCGCAGCACCTGCAGCAAGCGCGTGACCTCGCGCCGGTGGATGCCGGTGGTGGTGGTGACACGGCTGGCGCGGCGGTGCGGCGGCAGGGCCTGCAGCGCGTCGTCGGCCACCTGCACCAAGGTCTGCTTCAGCAGCTCGTCCAGCGTGGCGTGCGTCAGGCCGCGGGCCAGGGCCAGCCGCGCCAGCGGCACCAGCAATTGGCGCAGCGCGGCGGTCAGGGCCTCGGCAGGGGCGGCGGACGGGTCGGACATCGGGACGCTGGGCGGGATTTGCAGTCGAAAGCGCAGCCAGGCGGCCACAGGCCCGCGGATGTTAGTCCGCCGGTCTGCGGCCACCGGCCATCAGTTCTCGAACTTGATGGTGCTGGCCAGCACCGTGGTGCGGGTGCTGCCCACGCTGCCCTTGACCTCGACCTTGGCGCCGACGATCAGGCCGGCCTCGGTGCCGCCGGTGTAGGTGACGGTGCCGCTGTAGTCGATGGTCAGGCCGCGCAGGGTGAAGGTCTTGGCCACGCTGTCCACCGCGGTGATGGCGCCATGCACCTCGAAGCGGTCGTCATGGCGGCCGCGGGCCTCTTCCTTCAGCGTCACCGCGGTGGCCACCAGCACACTGTTGCTGACGGTGCCCACCACATCCACCTCGACGCCATCGGCCAGGGTGGCGGGCACGCTGGTCACGCCGCTGTAGTCGACCTTCAGGCCATCGACGCTGAAGGTCTTGGCCGTGCTGTCCAGGGCGCTGACGGTGCCGCGCACATGGGCGGCGGTGCCGGTGGTGGCGTCACGCCCGGTGCTGCCCACGCTGGTGGCCGACCACCGGCCGCTGGTGGGCGTGGTGGCCAGCACCACGCGCACCACCAGGTTCTCGGCCAGCGCCAGCGTGCTGGGCTGGAGCGTGGCGCTGGCGTAGCTGATGGCCGCGCCGCCGATGTTGAAGGTCTTGGCCGTGGTGTCCAGACCGGTCAACGTGCCGCGCAGCTTGTAGCTGGTGGCGCTGCTGGCGTTCTCGATGCGGGTGGCCAGGATGTGGCCGGTGGCGCTGTCGGGCAGGCCGTGCACCTCGATCACGCTGGCGGTGGTGATGTCGGCCAGGCCGCCCGGCAGCGTGCTGCTGTCGAACACCGTGGCGGCGACGATGTCGATGGTCTGGCCCAGCACCGTCAGCGTGCTGCCGCCCACGGCCGTGACCGGGCCCACCACGCGGCTGCCGAAGCTGAATTTGCTGGCCTTGGCCGTGCCGTCGCTGGCCACGGCGGTGCTGGCCACTTCCACGCGCATGCCCAGCTTCAGCGCGCTCAGGGTGCGCACGGTGCCGCTGTCGTCGGTGACGCTGGCGCTGCTGTCGTCAAAGCGGGTGCCGTTGAGGATCACCGAGCCAAAGCCGGTGATGGTGCCCTCGGTGTAGGCCGCCGCACTGGCGGTGACGGTGCCGCCGCTCGCGGCTGCGCCGCTGCTGCCGGCATCACCGCCGCCACCGCCGCAGCCGGCCAGCACGGCCAGGCCGATCAGGGCCGCCACGCCCAGGCCCGCGCCCAGGCGGGTGGACCAGCGGGACAGCGCAGGGCGTGGCAAGGGATAGGGCAGCAGGTTCAACGGATCCATGGTGTCTCCTCGGGGCGGTGACAGGGGGGCCGACCGGCCCGGTAGCGGGATGCCCACGCCCGGGCGGGCCCAGGTGTCGGCGGTGTGTCTTCAGTATATGTGCAACTTGCACATTTGTTGTGAGACTTTGTTGGCACGCGGCCCGTGCCGGCGCGCTGCAGCGGTCGCCGCACCGAGCGCTGCACCGGGCGCCGCACAATCGGCCCATGCCCCCGCGCCGCTGGATCGCCCACCTGGACATGGACGCCTTCTATGCCTCGGTGGAACTGCTGCGCTACCCCGAGCTGGCCGGCCAGCCGGTGGTCATCGGCGGCGGCCGGCGCCACCAGCCGCAGCTGCAGGCCGACGGCACGCGCCGCTTTGCCACGCTGGCGGGCTACGCCGGCCGCGGCGTGATCACCACCGCCACCTACCCGGCGCGCGACCTGGGTGTGCACAGCGGCATGGGCCTGATGAAGGCCGCGCTGCGGGCACCGCAGGCGGTGCTGCTGCCCACCGACTTTGAGCAGTACCGGGCCTACTCGCGGCGCTTCAAGGCCGCGGTGGCCGAGGTGGCGCCAGTGATCGAGGACCGCGGCATCGACGAGATCTACATCGACCTCACCGAGCAGCCCGGCGCCCAGGAGGCGGTGGGCCACGACCCGCACGGCGGCGTGCGCGCGATCTGCCTGGACATCAAGAACAACGTCAAACGCGCCACCGGCCTGAGCTGCTCGATCGGCGTCACGCCCAACAAGCTGCTGAGCAAGATCGCCAGCGATCTGGACAAGCCCGACGGCCTGGCCCTGCTGACCGAGGCCGACATCGCCGAGCGCATCTGGCCGCTGCCGGTGCGGCGCATCAACGGCATCGGCCCCAAGGCCGGCGCCAAGCTGGCGGCGCTGGGCATAGCCACCATTGCGCAGCTGGCGCAGTGCGAGCGGGCGGGGTTGATCGAGCGCTTTGGCCAGAGCTACGGCGCCTGGCTGTACGACGCCAGCCACGGCATCGACGAACGGCCGTTGGTCACGCACAGCGAGCCCGTGAGCATGAGCCGCGAGACCACCTTCGAGCGCGACCTGCACGCCAAGCGCGACCGCGCCGAGCTCAGCGCCATCTTCACCCGGCTGGCCGAACAGGTGGCGTCCGACCTGCAGTGCAAGGGCTACCTGGGCCGCACCATCGGCATCAAGCTGCGCTTCGAGGACTTCAAGACGGTGACGCGCGACATGAGCATCGCGCTGGCCACCCAGGACGCCGCCACCATCCGCCTGGCCGCCGGCCTGTGCCTGAAGCGGGTGGATCTGGCGCGGCGCATCCGGCTGCTGGGGGTGCGGGTGGGCACGCTGCAGCGTGCGGGGTGAATTGGCCCCCAAGACGCCTGCGGCGTCGCCCCCCCGAGGGGGAGCGCGGCCGCTTGGGAGCGGCCCGGCGCTGGCCGCCTTGGCCCC
>Ga0302322_100004633_pt1 | contig 11983 bp, 9 predicted proteins | sample Fen_T0_2_FD_203757 | JGI IMG/M metagenome (GOLD analysis project Ga0302322, IMG submission 203757) | Peat permafrost microbial communities from Stordalen Mire near Abisko, Sweden - Fen_T0_2 | ecosystem: Environmental > Terrestrial > Soil > Wetlands > Permafrost | place: Sweden: Abisko... | reverse complement strand
CGTGTTGGGGTTGTTCAACACGGTGATCCGGGGGTTGACCCTCTCGCCGACCGGAAGGTACTGCTTGTGCCCGTAGCCGATGTCCGAGAAGTGGTTGCGCTGGATCCAGTCATTGTTGCGCCAGTCCGCGAAGCGCACCTGGGTGCGGGCGGTCTCGGCGTAGTTCAAACCGACATTGACAGCGCCGAAGGCGTTCTCGACCGCATGGGAGACCAGGCTGTCCAGGCCAAAGCCACCAGCGGATTCCCCGTAGAGTTCCAGGGCCGACTGGATGGCCTGGTCGCGGGCCTCCAGCAGGGTGATGGAGCCCATGCCCCCGCTGTAGAGCTTCTCGGTGATGGTCTTGAACCAGATCCGGGCGGCCTTGTCGTTGCCGATGCCCTTCATGCCCTGAGGCAGGTAGGGGCTGTAGTCATCGGCGCCGGGCGTGGCGGACGCACCGTGGGCCAGGAAGTAGAGGGCTCGGTTCAGGACGCCGGCGGAGAAGTGGCCGTCCATGTAGAGGAGGCCGTCATACCAGCCATCGGCGCTGCGCTGATCCCTGCTGGGCTTGTCCAGGTAGCGCAGGGGGGTGCCGTGGCCGACGCCTGCTCCGATCCGCCAGTCCGCGCCGGTGCTGGGAACCGTGGCTCCGGTGTTCCCAGTGCTCCCCGAGGCGTAGGCCTTCACCATCTGCGCGAAGAAGTCGGAGGTGGCCTCGTTCAGGCCCGCCTCTTCATACCCCGCGGAGTTCACGAACTTGACTGTGGTGGCGGTGACGCCGTGGGTCATCTCGTGGGCGATGACATCGAACTCGGTGAAGGACCCGTACCCGCTCGGGGTGCCGGTGCCCAGACCAAGGGCCATGCTGTAGGGATCCCAGTAGGCGTTGTTCCGGTAATAGCTCCCCGTCATGCCCACCTGGGCGTAGACCGAGGTGCCCTTGCCGTCCATGCCGTCCAGGTTCAGGACGTTCTTGTAGAAGTCCCAGGTCCAGGCCATGGCGTAAAGGGCGTCCACGCCGGCCGTCTGGCCGTTGGCGCTGCTTTCCAGGCCATAGGCCGTGAATGGCAGGCCGTCCCCCCAGGTGTTGACGGGGTTGCTTTGGAACAGGAACGACTGGTAGGTGCTGGCGCCCAGGGCATCGTTCTGTTCGTACCAGGCCTGGAGGCCGGTGGCGCTCCAGCCAGAGGCATCCGGCGTGTAGTTCTGGAGGTCGGGATTAGGCAAGGTGCCCCGGGTCGGATCGTACAGCGCGTAGGTGCTGTCCAGCATCAGGCTCGTGGGGATGGGAACGTCACCGTTGTAGTAGCCCTTTCCGGTACCGGTACTCGGGGTCACGGCCTGGTGCTCAAGGGCATCGTTGATGCGCAGGATATTCCCCGTGCGGGCATCGATGTAGTAGGTGAGCGCCTTCGGCCCGTCCTGGAACTCCTGGAGGCGGGTCCGCACTTCGTAGGCCCAGACGTAGGGGGCGGACAGCCGGGCGTGGATCGTCTGCTTGCGATCTACGGAAACCTTGCCGGTTTCGGAATCCACGATGGTGGCGATTCCACCGAGGAACTGGGCCGGGAAGACGACGCGCTCGACCCTCGGAGCGGCCTTCATCGGACTTTTGGGATCCAGATGCCGGAGGGCGATGGCCGAGGCCGTCTCGGGGGACAGGGTGGGGGCCCCGATCACCTGGACACCCGCCATGACCTTGCCGGTGCTGGTCCGGATGCTGCCACCCAGGGGCACCTTGGCGATTGCCTGGCTGCCTAGCACGCGATGTCCTTCGAAGGTGTGGTCGAGGCGGACTACGGCCTCGCCCTCGGCGTTGGTGAAAGCATGCGCCGGGACAAAGCTCTCCCGCTCGCTGAGCCCCAGCTCGGTCCGGCGGGCCATGAGATTGTCCTGGGCGAGGGCCACGCGCCTGGGCTGCTGGGCCAGGTGGTAGGCCCTGGCTGAGGCAGACATGGGCTGGGCCGCCACCAGGGCCGGACCCAGGGCCAGGGCGAAGACCAGCGCCGTCAATCGGCGCGGAAGCGAGCCGTGCATGGGGACTCCTGCGAAGGGTTGACTGGAAGATCGATCAGTTCGCATGGAGCGCTCCCACGGCGACGGTCATTTCCACCAGGTTGGCTTTGCGCACCATCTCCGCCGTCGGGGTGATCGAGAAGGCTCCAATGTCTTCCGCCATGTGCTTGGACTTGGTGATGGTGAGGAGCAGGACATCCCCGGCCATCAGGCTGGTGGTTGCCTCGAACTCCAGGGCGACCTGGCAGAGCGGGTGGCCCGAATCCTTGGCGCTGGCGCGGCGATCCTTCTGGAAGATGCCCACCGTGAGCACGTTCCCGGCCTTGACCCCACCGGCAAGCAGCCTGGGCTCGAGGGGGTCCGAGCCCACGGCCACGGACCCGTCATTGGGGTAGGGATCCGTGTTCCAAAGCTCGTAGACGCCCAGGTCCTTGATGGGCCAGGCGCTTTCGACAAAGCTCCCGAAGTGGATCGAGGCGGGGGCCTTCAGGTTGAAGCCCGCCCCCCTGGTCTTCAGCCCTGCGGGACCCACCAGGTTCAGCAGCAGCCGCGACGGGGTGGAGGCCGGGTCTTTCACAAGACGCCAGCCCGTACCGGTCGGGTCCGTGTAGACCAGTCCCTTGGCGGGAGCGGGCGCCGGTGTGGGCGCGGGGCTGGAGCTCCCGCCACCGCAGGCGAGCACGAGGTTGAGCAACAACCCCGGGATGAGAAGGCCGAGCTTTCGCATGGCTGTCCTTATGACAAGGGGCCCAGGAGGATCAGGTGACCCTGGGGCGTGGAAGAAGGGAGGCAAGGCATGGGGTGCAGGTCAGGAGATCGATCCTGGGAGAGTGCTGGAAACGGCAAGGCCTTGGACCGGGCTCTCCAGCCGGGAGACGGACGCTTCGGCTGCGATGAACCGGAAGGTCGCTGGGGCACAGAGGACGCTGGTGGCACCGAGGAGAACCCGAAACGCCTCCGAATCCATGTGGGCCTTCAGGCTGGGCAGGTCCTTCCAGACCATGAAGAGGAGGAAGTGGGAATCCCCCCCGTCGCCTTGGCCAAAGCTGCACTCCACGCAACCGGGCTGCTGGCGGATCTCGGTCCGGAGACTCCGCAGGGTCTGCTGGAGTTCTCCATGTTTCCCCGGCCGGGCGGTCAGGAGGGCGCTCAGTACCTGGTCGCCGGAGGCCGATCGGGTTCTCATGGTTAGGGGTTTCCTTTCGGGGACTGACCCATCCATCGCAAACCCGGTGCCAGAGGGTTCAAAATCCGAAAACAATTACTAAAAATAATATTTAAAACAACTTAAATAAAAAGTAGATGGATTGAGTCACCACTGGCGACGCAAAAAAGCCCACGAAATATCGTGGGCCACGGCATTTCGTGGGCCAGGTCGGCCACGAAACCGGGCTCAGTCCTCCCGTCGCCCGATCCCCAGCTTCAACAGCCGGGACCGTAGGGTACTGGGAGCCAGTCCCAGGATGTCGGCGGCGCCGCCGGCACCTTCAATCTTCCAGTTGGTGGTTTCCAGGACTTTGAGGATGTGGCCCCGCTCCAATTCGACCAGGCTGGGGAGCAGGCCGGAACCCACGGATCCCGAGGGGGCAGACCCCAGTCGGTCCGGAAGGCGGAGCAAGGGGCCCTCCGACACCAGGACCGCCTGCTCGATCAGGTTCTGCAACTCGCGGACATTGCCGGGCCAGGCATAGGCCTGTAGGGCCTGGACCACGGATCGGGGGAGGTCCAGAGGATTCCGACCGAGCTTCTGGCAGAACCCATCCAGGAAGAACTGGGCGAGCATGGGGATGTCCTCTTTGCGCTGGCGGAGGGGCGGCACCGAGATGGGAAACACATTGAGCCGGTACCAGAGGTCCTCCCGGAAGCGTCCCTTGGCCACCTCCTTGGCCAGGTCTCGGTTGGTGGCAGCCACCACCCGCACATCAGCCTGGAGGGTGCGTGTCCCACCCACCCGCTGGTATTGGCCATCCTGGAGCACTCGCAGCAGCTTGGCCTGCACGTCCGGGGACAGTTCCCCCACCTCGTCCAGGAAGAGGGTGGCCCCGTCCGCCAGCTCGAAGCGGCCCTTGCGCAGGGCCTGGGCCCCAGTGAAGGCTCCCTTCTCGTGGCCGAACAGCTCGCTCTCCGCCAGCCCCGGGGGCAGGGCGGCGCAGTTGACCTTAACCAGGGTCCGGTCCTTTCGGGGGCCCAGGGTGTGGATGGCCTCGGCCACCAGCTCCTTGCCGGTGCCCGTCTCGCCCTGGATCAGCACCGTGGTTTCCGATGGCGCCACCTGGCGGATGCGGAAGAGCAGGTACTTCATCGGGTCGCTCTGGCCGATCAGTTCGCTGGAGCCTTCCACCGCTTGGATCTTTTCGCGGTAGTAGGTGTTCTCGGCCTCGAGCTGGTCCTTGAGGACCCCGATCTCCTGGTAGGCCTTCTTCAGATCCAGCTCGCTCTGCTTCCGGGCCGTGATGTCACGGATGCTGCCGCGGGTGCCCGCGGAGCGGTCGCCTTCGAGGCGCACCGGGTTGTTGGTCTGCTCCACCCAGCGGGTCTCTCCGGCGCGAGTGTGGATCTGGTATTCGAGGGAGGCGGGGGCCTGGGCCACCAGAGCTTCGGTCTGGAAGGCAGTCCAGATGGGACGGTCCGAATCGAGCACCAGCCCGGCCATCAGGGTCGGATCGGACCGGAAGGATTCGGCCGGAAATCCGCTGACCCGCTCGCAGGCGGGGGAGAGGTAATCGAAGCCGCCATCGGACCGTTGCCAGAACTCCCAGTCGTGGGTGAAGTCCGCCACGGTTCGGTACCGTGTTTCCGCATCGGCCAGTTCGCGCTCGATCCGCTTGCGGCGGCGGAGCTGGAGGACCAGGCCCGTCACAAGCAAGCTCTCAATCAGGATGATGCCAAGGCCAGCGCTGATCTCCTTCCAATAGGCGTCCCAGAGGCTCACCTTCTTGAACCGGAGGATGGTCCCGGGGGGGAGCGCGCCTTCCCGAATGCCCCAGCGCTTCATCTGCCGCCAGTCGAACATCGGGGCTGCCCCGGTGTCTGCCAGGAGCGGAATGGAGCGCGCCGGTTCCCCATTCAGCACCCGCAGTCCGAGCCGGGCCGAGGCCTTGCCGGAGAGCTCCATGCTGAGGAGGACGCCGCCGAGGATGCCATCGCCCAGATCCTCGGATACCACGCCGAACACGGGGCGACGGCTGGCGGCAGAGACCCGGGTGAGCGCGTCGTTCGTGAAGAAATCCCGGCCCGAGGCATCCTGGAGCAGGCTGCCGAACAACACCAGCTCGTCCTCGGGAAGGCTGCGTACCTTTGCTTCGATCTGCTCGAGCGTGAGGTCGTTCAGGTACTCGAACCCGACCCGGCCCGAGAAGGGACTGAAGATGACGCGGCCCATCTGGGCCTGGTTGCGCTCATAGTCGCTGGCCCCCAGCACCACCTGGATGCGGCGGGTGCGGGGATACATGGCCAGCATCAGGTCGATGGTCTTGGGCGCGTTTTTCGCCGACAGCGCGCCGGTGATGTCCGGCCGGTTGATCCGGGCCGCCTCCACGAACCGCTGGGCGATGTAGCAGGTCACCACCGGCACGCCGGGAAGGAACTTCCGCGAGATGACGAACTCCAGGGCCGTGGGACCCACGACCACCAGCAGGTCCACCTTCCGGCTGGCGTATTTCTCGTTGTAGAGGGAAACGAGGCTCGCGTCATAGGTGGGGCTGGCGAACCGGTCGAGGCCCGTGTACTCGCTGTACACATCCAGCTCGACCGGGGACTCCTTCTGGAGCACTTCGGTGATAGCGGTGCTCAGCTCCCGCAGCCCCGGCACATCCTGGGGCAGCGAATGCAGCACCACGGCCGTCTTCCGGGGGCCTTTCGCCAACGGACCGGGTGGCGGCGCGGCGGAGAGCGTACGGAGGGCCAGTACCATCAACACGACGGCACTTCCCCATCCCATCAGGCGGGACCAACGGCAACAAGAAGGCATGCCTTCGATGGTAGCCGAGGCGCATGCGCTGCTATGCTCCGCCGCATGAGAATGAAGACGATCGCACTTTCCTTGTGGCTGGTGCTTCCGCCAGCCTTCGCCCAGACGCCCAGCTCTGAGCCACTGGGTGTCGCGCTGGAGAACCTCGCCTATCCCCATCCCGTGCGCTTCCTCCCCGTCACCGTCGAGGGCCAGGATCTGCGCCTGGCCTACATGGACGTGGCGCCCGTGGGAGCGGCCAATGGGCAGACGGTGCTGCTGCTCCACGGGAAGAACTTCTTCGGGGCCTACTGGGCGGGTACGATCCAGGCGCTCAGTGCAGCGGGCTACCGCGTGGTGGTGCCAGACCAGATCGGCTTCGGCAAGTCGCCCAAGGCCGATATCCACTACAGCTTTGAGCTGCTGGCCCAGACCACCAAGACCCTGCTGGACAGCCTGGGCGTGGCGAAGGCCACCGTGGTGGGCCACTCCATGGGTGGCATGCTGGCGGTGCGCTACGCGCTGCTGTATCCGGCCGCCACCACCCGCCTGGTGCTGGAGAATCCCATCGGTCTGGAGGACTACCGTGTGAAGGTGCCCTTCACCAGTGTGGACGCCACCACCAAGGCGATGCTCAGTCCCACCCGGGAGGGGTTGGACCGCTTCTACCGCTCGTATTTCGGCACTTGGAAAACGGAGTTCGGCCTCTGGTCCGAGCTGGCCTGGCGCGCCACCCTCAGCGGCGAGTGGCCCCGGGTGGCCAAGGCCTCGGCACTGACCTACGACATGATCTACACCCAGCCCGTGGTGCAAGACCTGCCACGGATCGCCGTGCCCACCCTGCTGATCATCGGGCAGGCGGACCGTACCACCCTCGGCCGTGGGGCGCTGTCGCCAGAAGTGCTGGCCACCCTGGGCCGCTTCCCCGAGCTGGGCCGCCGTGCTAAAGCGACCATCCCCGGAGCCAAGCTGGTGGAGATCGATGGCGTGGGACACATTCCCCACCTGGAGTCACCGGACCCCTTCCACGCGGCGTTGCTGGACTTCCTGAAGTAAGCCTACAGCCCGACCGTCAGGGAGTCAGAGGTACGCTTCCGGCGGCGAGGATGGCGCCGGCGCGGGTCTTCATGAACAGGGTGCCGTCGGTGTAGATGTCGTTCGTGTACGAGGACTGGCCGCCCGCCCCGGCACCGAAGAGCAGGGCGATGACGCCGACGTCCGCGAACTTCTGCAGGTGGGCGGTGCCGGTCCCGAAGAAATACTCAGTCCGGTTGTCCTTGTAGCCTTCCCTTGGTCCGCCGTTGTTGTAGACATTCAGATGGTTGGCATTGCCAAGGGGAATCTGCCACAACACCCAGCGCTTGCTGGCCGTCTGGTTCCAGAGCCGCAGCCACTCGGCGTAGCGGTTGAAGCTCTTCGACGCGATGGGCGCACTGTCGCTGGCATCCCACCAGCGGTCCTCGCTGCGGGTCAGCCGGTAGAAATCGGAATCCCGGTCCAGCGGATCGCCCACCAGCACGTCGTAGGTCTGGCCTGTGAGATTGGCGCCGAGCCCCAGCTTGGAGAGGAAGGTGTAGGCCTTCTGCACCTCGGGGTCCAGCGGATCCGTCACGCTGAAATAGGAGATGTCCTTGCCCGTGGCCCAGGCGGAGATGTGCATGCCCAGGATGACGTTGGTGGCGCCCACGGACTTGCGGAGTTGCAGGAAGGCCAGCCCCCAACCGGCGGCGGTATTGGGCAGGCCCTGGAGTTCAGCCAGCCCGCTGGCCGTGATGGCGGAGTAGGCGTCCGGGTTGTTGCCGGACTGGATCTGCATGTAGGCGTAGCCATCGCCTTCCATGAGCACCAGCACTGGCTTGCCGAATTCCTTGGCGCGCTGCATGAGCAGTTTGAAGTCGCCGAAGTAGCTGGCCATGATCGACGCGCTCTGGGTGGTGGCGTAGAAGGCGCTCTCGTCATAGTTGCTCTCGCCGTTCATCTGGTAGTACTGCACGACGGGCAGGAAGCCCTGGGCGTCGCATTCCTGCAGGTAGGCCTTGCCCCAAGAGCCGTCGTAGGCACCATAGCCCCAGTTGTTCACCCAGCCCTTGGTGAAGTAGCGGTAGCGGGCGTCCCAAGCCACACCACTGGTCTTCATCCAGGTGTTGCCGGTGTCCTCGAAGAGCCCCACGGCCAGATGGCTGGGCATGCCGGAGGGCAGGGCGCCCGCCACTGAGCCCGGGGGCCCCGTAGGTGGGACCGGGTTTCCACCCTTGGCTCCGCCTCCGCAGGCGGCGAGTAAGAAGGCCAGGGCCGCGACTCCAACCATGGGCCAGCGGTGCAGGTTCGACCAGCGAAGGGGGAACATGGGGCCCTTTCTGGAATCTCTCCGTCAGAGTTCGGGGAGGGAGCCACCGGTTGGTGCGGAAGCCCCTATTGTCGCAGGTTTGCGTAGGGCACCCGGCTCAGGCTTCCGGCTCTCCAGGCCGCGCTGCTAGGATCCCAGCATGTTCTTCTGCAAGCTTATGTTGCGCTTGAGGCTGGCCCCCGCACTGGTGGTGGGGATGGTGCTCATCACGGCCTGCTCCCGTCCATCGCGAATGGTGCCCGAACGTCCAAGCGCCAAACCACCTCTGGCTCCGGCCCTCCCCCGGTTGGGTTACACCTTGCAGGCGGGCGCCTTTGCGAAGGTGGAAAACGCGGCACGATTCTCGGATTCCCTCAAGGCCCAGGGCCTGGAGGCGGCCTACTATGCCTCCGGCGACGGCCTCTACCGCGTGCGCTTCGGGGATTTCGCCACGAAGGAGAAGGCCCGGGCCCGTGGGGACGCCCTGAAGTCGGCCGGCATCCTCGAGGGATTTTGGGTGGTGGCTCCGGATGGCTCGGCCCCGGCCGCAGCCGGTCCCATCCGGCTGCATCCCGCTGATGAACGGGGCTTGCGCGCCAGCCTCGTGGAAACCGCCCGGGGGTACCTGGGGGTGCCCTATCTCTTCGGCGGTAATTCCGAGCGGGGTTTTGATTGCAGTGGCCTCACAGGGGCTGTGTACGGTCTGAATGGGCTCCGGCTACCCCGCTCCTCCCAGGCTCAGTTTGAGGCGGGCAGTCCGGTGGATATCGACCAGGCCAGGGCGGGGGATCTGCTCTTCTTCGCCACCGGTGGCGGGGGCCGGGTGAGCCATGTGGGGATGTACCTTGGCCAGGGCGCCTTCATTCACGCCCCCCGGTCCGGCCAGAGCATCCGCCTGAGCGAGCTCTCCGAGCGTTACTACCAAAGGACTCTGATCGGGGTTCGGAGTTACCTCTAGCAGGTCTCGGTGGACCTCTTCAAATCGATTGTGAATTGACGAGTCGCAAATTGAGACTCATATTCGAATTCCAGTTCCACCGGACTTCCGTGGGATCTCGCCGAGGAGGTGTTTGCATGGTCACCTACACCTATGGCGGATGCATCGAGCAGTCCTACCGCGTCAACTGGAAGATCAAGGATGTGCTGGGGCCCGTGGATTTCGATCTGGATCGCCCCTGGCTACCGGCCGCCCTTTCTGGCGGAAGTGGCATCTTCTGCCTCAGCCCGGAGGAAAAGAGGAAGCTGACCCAGGTGGAAATGGGGGCCTATGCGCATCTTTTTGGGTTTGTGGAGACCTTTATCGCTCCCCTGATGGCGGACTTGGCCCTGGATTCTCAGGGGGAGAACGGTGAGGCCTTTGAGGCCCTCACGAACTTCGCTTCGGAGGAAGTCAAGCACATCCATCTCTTCCGCGAAGTCTGCCGGCGTGTGGATGTCAGGCTCGGCTTCCCGTTGAAGCTTGTGAGTGGTCAGATCGAGGTCGCCCATGCGTTTTTGAGCAAGAACAAGGGTGCGGTGCTTCTGCTGACCTCAGCCATCGAGTGGTTCACCCAGCATCACTACCTCAGCTCCATGAGCCACTCTGATGAGCTCGATCCCCTGACTCGTGAGATCTTCCGCTGCCATTGGATGGAGGAGGCCCAGCATGCGCGGCTGGATCATCTTGAAGCCCTGCGGCTCTTCAAGGACATGACGGCCATCGAGCGGCAGGAGGCTGTCGAGGATCTGATCTGGCTGCTGGTGGCGGTGGATGGGCTGCTTGAACAGCAGGCCGTCCTGGATGTGACGAACCTGTCGAGGCACCTCGGCCGGGTCTTCACCGAGGAGGAGCGAAAAGAGATCCTGGTAGGCTTGCTCAAGGCGAAACGCCATTGCTTTATCGAGAGTGGGGTGACCCATCCCAACTTCCTTGAGCTCTTCCTTTCCGTGACGACCTCGGCCCAGCAGGCGAGGGTACAGGGGGCCGTGACCCTCCTACTGCAGAAGAGTCCCTTCCACTGAGCCTGGTACCAGGCCAGGATTTCCCAGAAGCCGGATTCCAGCACCCCGGGATTTTTTTTCGGCCCCTATCGTTTTTTTGAAATTTGAGGGCAGAAAAGCCCTACACTGGCAGTTGCCCGTCTGTTGTACGGGCAGAAAAAAGCGCTGCTGCCTCGCCTGGAAGGGACATCGCATTCATATCCAGGACGAAGAAAGCAGGAAAAATCATGGCTCAAGGCACCGTCAAGTGGTTCAACGCCGAAAAGGGTTTCGGATTCATCACCCCCGATGAGGGTGGCGCCGATCTTTTCGTTCATCATTCCGCGATCGAGACCACGGGTTTCCGTACCCTGGACGAGAATCAGCGCGTCAGCTTCAACGTGGGACAGGGCCAGAAGGGCCCCCAGGCGACCAACGTCACCAAGATCTGACCCCTACCGTTCAACTTCGAACCGGCCTCCTTCGGGAGGCCGGTTTGTTTAATGCTGTCCGTGGGCCCCCGCGCAACGCATGCGTTGCGAGGGTCTGGTGTCGCGCTGCGCGCCTCCAGGTATCACAACGCCATGCGTTGCTTCCACTCGCCTATGGCTCGTGGACCTGGAGCCTCCCCCCGGAGCCCCGTGCCCCGGTTCGGCAAAGCCGAGCCGGGGTTTTCCCTTTTGGCATCCCTTTGGCGATAGTCCCCTCGTCCCAGCCGCTGGCTGGGCGAGAGGTGCCCAATGGATCCTGGATACTATGTCTCCGCCGGCAGTCTGAAGGCCCGGGCCTTCCAGCTGGAAGTGGTGGCGAACAATCTGGCGAATGCGGCCACGGTAGGCTACAAGCCCGACATGCCCTTCTTCGCCGTGTTCAATAAGGCTGCGGACAGTGGCCGGAAGCTCCCGCTGAGCGGGTATCTGAATGATGGGGTGGTGTTCGCCGAGACCGGGGTGATCACGGAACAGGGCGCCCTGAAGGCCACGGGCCGGCCCCTGGATCTGGCCGTGGAGGGCAATGCCTTCCTGCGGATCCAGACGCCAGCCGGTGACCGGGTCACCCGGGATGGCCGGCTCCAGATGGGGGTGGACGGTCAGCTCCAGGCCATGGACGGCAACCCGGTACTCGGCAAAAACGGCCAGCCCATCAAGGTGGACCCCAAGAACGGCAACGTGTCCATCACCGCCGATGGCACGGTCGCGCAAAAAGACCAGGTACTGGGCCAGCTGGACCTGAAGGCCTATGAGAAGCCCGGTGCCCTGAAGCGCATGGGGGCCCTGCGCTTCGATCCCACCGGCGCCAAAGATGCCCCGGTGAAAGCCACCATCAGCCAGGGCCATCTGGAACAGAGCGCCGTGGATTCAGCTTCGGCCATGGTCGAGATGATCCGCCTGAACCGGCTCTACGAAATGAGCCTGAAGGTGGCCTCGACCCTAACCAACGACCTGGATTCCAAATCAATCAGCGACGTGGCCAGAAGCTAGTTCTCAGACATCAATCCTCAGTCCTCAGTGAATTGATCGGGAGGTTTTTATGATGCGAGCAATGTGGTCCGCGGCGGCTGGCATGAATGTCCAGCAGTTCAACATGGACACCATCTCCAACAACCTGGCGAACGTGAACACCACGGGCTTCAAGAAGGCCCGGGCGGAGTTCCAGGATCTGCTCTACCAGACGGTGAACCTGGCGGGCACGGGCAGCAGCAACAACACGACCATCCCCTCGGGCATCCAGATGGGCCATGGCGCCAAGTT
>Ga0302322_100004631_pt1 | contig 11984 bp, 12 predicted proteins | sample Fen_T0_2_FD_203757 | JGI IMG/M metagenome (GOLD analysis project Ga0302322, IMG submission 203757) | Peat permafrost microbial communities from Stordalen Mire near Abisko, Sweden - Fen_T0_2 | ecosystem: Environmental > Terrestrial > Soil > Wetlands > Permafrost | place: Sweden: Abisko... | reverse complement strand
CCGGACAACAGGAACGGCCGGCGGGGCCGCGGGCGTCACCGGTCCCGCTTCGTGCGGTACCGGCGGCCGGGGCGCGGGCGCGGGCGCCGGTCGCGTCTGGCAGCCGGTGAAAGCCAGGATCGTCAACAGGCCGATGGCCCACCGGACGCCGGGACGTTCAGCGTGAAACCAGGATAGGGAAACCATGCTTGCGGAGAATCCGGTGCAGTTCGCTAATGTGGGCGTGGTCGCGCGTCTCGACCGTGCAGACGGCGTTGACCGCGGAGACATCGGGCCCGCTGAAGGCGCGGTCGTGGGCGATGTCCTTGATGCTCGCGCCGCAGGCGGCGATGACGCGCGTCAGCTCGGCCAGCCCGCCCGGTCGGTCGCTGATGAGCGCGGTGAAGCGTGTGAGCCGGCCATCATGCACGAGGCCTTTCTCGATGACGCGACTAAGGACCGCCGGGTCAATGTTACCGCCGCAGACCGCCAGCACGACCTTCTGGCCGCGCAGCCCGGGGAGCAGACCGGCCATGAGCGCCGCCAGCGGCGCGGCGGCCGCGCCCTCGACGACGCTTTTCTCCAGCTCCACCATGCGCAGGATGGCGAGGGCGATCCAGTTCTCCGGCACGCGCACAACCTGGTCGACGTGGCGCCGGGCGAGGGCAAACGCGTTGTCCCCCACCCGCAGCACCGCGAGGCCGTCAGCCAGTGTGGCCCGGCGCGGGATGGTGACGGGCCGGCCGGCCTTGAGTGCGGCGGTGAAGCTCGCCGTGGCGACGGACTCGACGCCGATGATCTTGATCCGCGGGCGCAGGGCCTTGGCCGCCACCGCCACGCCAGCGATCAGGCCGGCCCCGCCCACCGGGCAGACAATGGCGTCGGCGTCGCGCACCTGCTCCAGGATCTCGAGTGCCATGGTGCCCTGCCCGGCGATGATGTCGGGGTTGTCGAAGCCGTGGATGTAGGTGAGGCCCTCGCTCGCGACCAGCCCGTCGGCCCGGGTGCGCGCCTCGGCAAAATCCCGCCCCGCCACGACCACGCGGGCGCCGAGCCGCCGGCAGGTGCTCACCTTGATCAGCGGCGCGTAATCGGGCATGACGACCGTCACCGGCACGCCGAGCAGTTGGCCATGATAGGCCAGGCCCAGGGCATGGTTGCCCGCCGAAGCCGCGACAACCCCGAGTTTTTTCTGCCGGGGCGCGAGGCGCAGCAGGGCGTTCCGGGCGCCGCGTTCCTTGAACGATCCCGTGCGCTGCTGGTTGTCCAGTTTGCAGAAGATCCTCACCCCGGTCATCTCCGACAACGGGATGGATTCCGGGCAGGGCGTGACCACCACGCCGGCGGCAATGCGCCGGCGGGCGGCGCGGATGTCGGCGAGGGTGACGCTCATGGAATGGTTTAGTCCGGTTCCGGCGGGGCGCGCAACCCTGTTACCACCCCGGCCGGGATAATCGTTGCTGACAGCGGTGCTTTTCAGCGCAAGCCTCGGCCGGTTTCTCCCTGTCATGTACCAAGTCACTTTTTCCGAACAGAGCATGCGCGAGCTGAACCGGCTCGACAAGCTGGCGCAGATGGAGGCGATCGACCCCATCAGCAAGATCCGGCCGTCGGACCTGTCCAACCCGCGCGAACCGCTCGGCCGGTTCACCCGCGGGGACCGCACCTTCTACCGGCTCCGCTCGGGCGACTTCCGGTTCTATTTCGACGTCAAGGACGACACCCTGCACACCCACTACATCCTGCACAAGGATTCGCTCGAGGACGTGCTGTTCCGGATGAAGCTCCCCGTGTCGGAACAGCAGCTGTTTGAGCAGCACTCGAAGTTCTGGAAATACCTGGACAGCCTGACGAAGTAACCGCGCCCATGTCGGACCTCTCGCAACGCGACAACCCGTACAACGTCACCCAGGCGAGCCGGATCTACTTTCTGCCGAATCTGATGACGGCGGGCAACCTGTTCTGTGGCTTCGCGGCGGTCATCAAGTGCATCCAGGCCCGCCTGCTCACGGATTCCGGCGAATACGCCCAGCTGCACCCGAACCTTTCCTGGACCACGCTCTACACCCATGCGGTCTGGCTGATCCTGGCCGCGGTCATCTTCGACTCGCTGGACGGCCGGCTGGCCCGGATGGGTGGCCGCACCTCGCTGTTCGGCGCGGAGTTCGATTCGCTGGCCGACGTGGTTTCGTTCGGGGTGACCCCGGCCCTGATGGTCTTCTTCCTGATCCTGGCCCCGCGCGAGGAATACCAGTGGTTCCGGGAACTGGGCTGGCTGATCGCTTTCATCTACCTTCTGTGCGGGGCGGTGCGGCTGGCGCGCTTCAATGTCATCACCAATCCCCTGCTGCACCGCGCCGAGGCGGAATCCAGCAAGGATTTTGTCGGCCTGCCGATCCCCGCGGCGGCTGGCACCGTGGCGTCGCTCGTGCTGCTGCTGCTCAACCTGACCGCCAATGCCAAGGAGCTCCGCCAGTGGACCCTGGCCCTGCCTTTGTTGCTGATGCTGGTCTCATTCCTGATGGTCAGCACTGTCCGCTACCCCAGCTTCAAGCAGGTGAACTGGGAGACACGGACGCGGGTCCTGACCCTGGTCCTCTTTTTCATCGGCCTGCTCCTGGTGGTCCGCCTGCAGGAGGTCGCCCTTTTCTTTCTTTTCCTCGGTTATATCGCCTATGGCCTGTTCGCCCACTACCAGCGTGGTGTCCGGCACGCCCAGATGCGGGCCCTGCGCCGAAAGGTTGTGAAAATGAAGCAGGAAGCTTCCGAATAACTTTCCGGTGTGAACAACCCGCCGGTTATTCTGGGTTGTTCAGGCGGGGCTCACAGCGTCGCCCAGGCCGTTTCTCGAATGAAAATCCTTGGTTACCGGCAAACTCCCAGACCATAATAATACGGATACTTCCTTATTGAATACCTCCCTAATCATCCTTTGTTAGTTAAAGCCCCCAAACGCCTCGCCCGATGAAATTCAAAATCAACCGCGACCACTTCAGCAACGGCCTGGCCCAGGTCCTCAATGTCGTCGGTTCCAAGGCCGCGATGCCCATTTTGAGCAATGTGCTCATCGAGGCGGAGAAGGACTGCATTTCCCTCACCACGACCAATCTCGACCTCGGCATCCGCTGCAAGATCAAGGCCGAGGTCAAGGAGGCCGGTTCCGTCACCCTGCCGGTCAAGCGCCTGGCGACCATCGTGCGCGAGCTGCCCAACGTGGACGTGGCGTTTGATTCCACGGCGAACCATCAGGTCAAGATCGCTTCCGGTGGTTCGAATTTTCGCATCATGGGGATTGGCGCCGAGGAATTTCCCAAGCTGCCCGACTCCGGGGACGACAAGAGTTATGACCTGGATCAGGGCGAACTCGCCACGATGCTGGGCAACGTCGCCTACGCCCAGTCCACGGACGAGACCCGGTACATTCTCAACGGCGTCTATTTCAACTTCAAGGAGGGCAAGCTCACCCTCGTCGCCACCGACGGCCGCCGGCTGGCGCTGGTCGGCAAGGAGCTGACCGTGCCCGCCGCCAACGCCGGCGCCATCATCCTCCCCGCCAAGACCGTGGCCGAGCTGCTCCGCCTCCTGGGCAAGGGCGAGAAGGTCAAGATCGCCTTCAACGAACGCCGCGCCACCTTCCAGATCGACACCGGCAAGGAGGCCGGCGGGCTCACCGACAGCATCTACCTCTTCTCGAAGGTCGTGGAGGGCAACTATCCGAATTACCAGCAGGTCATCCCCAAGGAAACCCACCAGCGCATCAAGCTGGAGCGGGAACTCTTCCTCCAGTGCGTCCATCGTGCGGCGCTCGTGACCTCGGAGAAATCCAATTCCGTCAAGATCAAGCTGACGGCCAATCTGCTCGAGATCACCGCGTCCTCGCCCGACTTCGGCGAGGCGCACGAGTCGATGGCCATCTCCTACAGCGGTCCGGACCTGCAGGTCGCGTTCAACCCGCAGTTCGTCATGGACCCGCTGCGCGCCCTGACCAAGGACGAGGTTTTCTTTGAGCTGAAGGACGAGGTGAGCCCCGGCGTGTTCAAGACGCTGGAGAGCTTCGTCTGCGTGATCATGCCGGTGCGCCTGAGCTGAGGACGCCGCGGGACCACCGCGCTTCCACCCCCCTTTTATGTCCGAGGCACTGTCCCTGGTTCTCGCCCCCTCGATGGCGCTCCTGTTGCTGCTGCTCTACATCAACCTGCGCCTCGCCTCGCCCTTGCTGGCGATTCCCATTCGCTGGCTGCGCTGGATCCTCTTCGCGCTCTTCGCCGCCCAGGCCAATGACCAGCTCGCGCTGTTCGACCGGTCGCCCGAGGTGGTGGCCGCCGCGGCGTTCCTCCTCTGGTTCCTCATCGAGTCGGCCTTCAACTGGCTCAAGGTCAGTGCCATCAGCCTCAGCCCGCTGCCGCTTTTTCCCCGCTACGTGGTGAACACCAGCGGGGACGAATGGCCGACGCAAAAACGACTGCTCAAGGTCCGCGACTGGCTGCGGGACAACCGCTTCACCCCCGTGCAGGCGCTCAAGGCCGAGCTCGGCGAGAGCATCTGGCTGCGGACTTCGGTCCACCACAACCAGGATGACACCGTCCGGCTGCACACCCTGTTCGTGCCGCAGGAGAGCGGCGCGATCACGGTTTGTTTCAGCGTGGCCACCCGCACGGCCGATGGCCGGCGTTATGTCACCGACAACCTCTACATTCCCTTCGGCGGTTTTTATCCCGAGAGCTGGCACGTTGAACGCGCCCCGTGGCGGCGCGGCCTGCCCGGCTTGGTGGCGCGGCACCTGGACCGGCTGGCCCGGGCCGGCTCGCCCGCGCTCGCTTGGGAAAACAGCCCGATTGACGACATCAACCAGCAGCAGCAGCAAATGGAGATGGTCAACACCGAGCTCGGCTATCTCCTCCCTCACGCCGAGCGCGAGGAATATGGCAAGATCACGCCCGAAGGCCGTTTCCGCGTCTGGAAGGAAGCCTGGTTGCTCGACTACCTGGGTGTCGCCCAGCGTTACTGAAACACCCGCAGCCGAAGGCCGCTTCGTGCGCCAGCCCGGCACCAATCATTTGTGAAAAATCCACCTGTCCCCAAAAAGGCTCGTGTCGCAAAAGCTGTCGGTTAACCCATAGGCCATGCTGTTGCTCGCAGTCACTGCCGTTGAAAAACTCAAGACGCTTCCGCCGGATGTCTGGCTGAAGGTGGGCATTGCCGTCGCGGTGTTCATCGCGGTTATCTTTCTTTTCCGAAAGGTCATGAAGATGAACAAAATCATCGGAGGCATCATCGTCTTTGTCGTCGGCACCGTGGTTTTCTTCTCCTGGGTCTACAATCGCAACGAACCCAAGTTCCTGACCCCCATCGTGGAGAAGATCGCGCCCTTTTTCCCGAGCGCCGGGGCCTATGCCAACAAGCAGGCCACCACGCCCAAGTAATGAGGGTGGACAGGCCGGGTTATTACGCAGCCGCCGTCAAAAACAGGTTCGTCTTTGCGGGGACGGGTGCTAGTCCTGACCTTTACTTATGGCCAAAACGCACTCTGACATCGGACTCATCGGTCTCGCTGTGATGGGTCAGAATCTCGCCCTCAACATCGCCGACCACGGCTTCCAGATCTCGGTTTTCAACCGGACCACCGAAAAGACCGACAAGTTTGTGGCGGAAAATCCCTCCACTCCCGGTGGCCTCGTGGGCACCAAAACCCTTCAGGAGTTTGTCCAGTCGCTGGCGAAGCCCCGCAAAGCAGTCATTCTCGTCCAAGCCGGCAAGGGTACCGACGCCGTCATCGACGGCCTCGCCGCGCTCTTCGAGCCAGGGGACATCATCATTGACGGCGGTAACGCGCTCTGGACCGACACCATCCGCCGCGAGAAGGCGCTCAAGGAAAAGGGACTGCGCTTCATCGGCTCCGGCGTTTCCGGCGGAGAGGAAGGCGCGCGCTTCGGCCCGGCCCTCATGCCCGGCGGAGATCCGGTCGCCTACAAGGAGCTCGCCCCCATTTGGAACGCCGTCGCCGCCAAGGTTGACGCGAAGACCGGCAAGCCCCTCACCGGCGCCAGTCCCGGCCGGCCCATCGTGGGCGGGGTGCCCTGTGCAACCTACATCGGCGAGAACGGCGCGGGCCACTACGTCAAAATGGTCCACAACGGCATCGAATACGGCGACATGCAGATGATCTGCGAGGCCTACGCGCTGATGCAGGGCCTGCTCGGCCTCAAGGCCGGGGAAATGGGCGCCATCTTCAGCGAATGGAACACCGGGGCGCTCGACAGCTTCCTCATCGAGATCACGGCCGACATCCTCAAGCAAAAGGACCCGGCGAACAAAAAGAAGGCCTTCGTCGACATCGTCCTTGATACCGCCGGCCAGAAGGGCACCGGCAAGTGGACCTCGACCAACGCGCTCGACATGGGCGTGCCGGCTCCGACCATCGCCGAGTCCGTCTTCGCCCGCTGCATCTCCGCCATCAAGGAGGAGCGCGTCGCCGCCTCGAAGATCCTCAAGGGTCCGGGCAAGAAATACAAGGGCTCGAAGAAGGCCCTCGTGCAGGCCATCCACGATGCCCTGTACTGCTCGAAGATCTGCTCCTACGCCCAGGGCTTCCAGCTCATGCGCACCGCCCAGAAGGAATACAACTGGACGCTCAACTTCGGCGAGATTGCCCAGATCTGGCGTGGTGGCTGTATCATCCGCGCGGCCTTCCTGCAAAAAATCACCGAGGCCTACGCTCGCAATCCGAACCTCGCGAACCTGCTGCTCGACCCGTATTTCAACCAGACGGTGAAGAAGGCGCAGGAGAACTGGCGCAAGGTCGTCTCGCTCGCCGCCGAGTGTGGCGTGCCGGCCCCGACCTTCAGCTCGGCCCTTGCCTACTACGACAGCTACCGCTCGGCCCGCCTGCCCGCCAACCTGCTCCAGGCCCAGCGCGACTACTTCGGCGCCCACACTTACGAGCGCACCGACAAGCCGCGCGGCAAGTTCTTCCATGTGGACTGGCCAGAGCCCTCTCGCCCGCAGATCGAGGCCTGAGGCGTAACCGCTTCCCGGGCGCGGCCTTAAACAGCCGCGCCTTTTTGCTTATGGCTCGAAAGAGTCCGGCTAAATTGCGCCCGGGGCGCACATGGTTTCTTGCGGTGAGCCGCCGGCCTGCCAGCTTCTTGGGCTCATGGAAGTTCTGGTCATATTCATCCCACCCATCATCGCCCTCCTCATCGGCGCGTGGGCGGTGTTGTCGCCCCGGCCGCTGGATCCGGTGGCGGAACGCGCCCGGCTCGACCAGCACATCGCCCGGCTGGAGAAAAGCCTGGCCCGGGCCCGCACGGACAATTGGGACGAACTGATGATCACGAACCTCCTCGACAAGCTGGCCGCCGCCCGGCGCGAACAGAGCGCCCTGCAGGCGGCCTGATCGAATCCAACCATGCCGGGTCAGGTGCGCTGGGGCTTTGACGCCACGGCTCGGTGGCCTTAGCCTGTCTCCGCCATGACGGTCGACCCTACCATGCCTTTCACCCCTGCCGAGCTCGAGGCCGAGACGGAGCGGCTCTTCCGCGCGCTCCTGCACGTGGACTGCACGCCGGGAAAGTCATGGAACTACGACGCCTGTCGCGCCTTCGCCCCGCTCACCCTTGAGATCAACCGGCTGAAGAAAGAGAAGGACGCCGTCATCCTCACCCACTCCTACGTCGAACCCGAGATCGTCTACGGCGTGGGCGACTTCAAGGGGGATTCCTACTTTCTCAGCCTCCAGGCGCGCGAGTCCAGGGCCAAGGTCATCGTCTTTGCCGGCGTTGTCTTCATGGCCGAGACGGCCAAGATCCTCTCGCCTGACGCCACCGTCATCGTGCCTGATCGCGGCTCGGGTTGCTCCCTGGCGGATTCCCTGACCGGCGACCAGCTGCGGAAACTCAAGGCCGCCTACCCCGATGCCGCCGTGGTCTGCTACATCAACTCCACGGCCGACGTGAAGGCGGAGTCTGACGTCTGCGTCACCTCGGGCAACGTCTACGACATCATCGCCGCCCTGCCGCAGCCGCGCATCCTCTTCGTCCCCGACCGCCTGATGGGCGAGAACGTCCGCACCGAGCTCCAGCGCCGCGGCGTGGCCAAGGAGATCATCACCTCCGACGGCACCTGCATCGTGCATGATGTGTTCACCGCGGCGGAGGTCACCGCGGCGCGGGCCCGGTTTCCGGGCCTCAAGGTCGTGGCCCACCCGGAGTGCACGCCTGCGGTCGCCGCGGCCGCGGACTTCGTCGGCAGCACGGGCGCCATGATGAAATACGTCAAGACGACCACGGCCCCCTATTACCTGATGCTGACCGAGTGCGGCCTCGTGGGCCGGTTGCAGGTCGAGACCCCCGAGAAAAATTTCATCGGCGGCTGCCGGCTCTGTCCCTACATGAAACTCAACTCCTTGGAGAAGGTTCGAGATGCCCTCCGCGCCCCGCGCCCCGACCAGATTGTCACGCTCGACGAAGGCATCCGCCTTCGCGCCGCCCGGTGCATCGACCGGATGTTCGAGCTCGCGCCGAAAGATTGAAATTCAATTGTAGGGCCGGCGCTGGTCGCCGGGCCAAGGCCTGCCGACTAGCGGCAGCCCTACACCAATTCCCCCCCATGCTCACTGCTCGCACCGAACACCTGATCGACCTTGCATTGGACGAGGACACCGGCCTGGGCGATATCACCAGCCGCGCCATTTTTCCGGCTTCGCACCGCAGCCGGGCGGTCATCGACGCCAAGCAGGATCTGGTCGTCTGCGGGTTGGAGATCGCCGCTCGCGTGTTCACGCAGGTGGATCCGGCCATCAAGGTACGCCTGCTCACCCGCGACGGCGAACGGGTGAAAAAGGGCGCCAAGGTCCTCCGCCTCGACGGGCCGACCGCCTCCATCCTGACCGCCGAGCGCACGGCGCTAAATTTCCTCCAACGTCTTTCCGGCATCGCCACCCAGGCCCGGCGGTACGCTGATGCGGTCAAGGGCACCGGGGTCCGCATTGTGGACACCCGCAAGACCACGCCTGGCTGGCGGGCCCTGGAAAAATATGCCGTGCGCACCGGCGGGTGCTTCAACCATCGCAGCTCGCTCGGCGAACAGGTGCTCATCAAGGACAACCACATCGCTGCCGCCGGGTCTCTCACGAAGGCCGTGAAGCTCTGCCGTATCGCCGCGCCGCACGGCTCCAAGATCGAGGTCGAGGCCAAGACCCCCGCCGAGGTCAGGGAAGCCTGCCTGGCCGGGGCCGACATCATCTTGCTCGACAACATGACGCCGGCCCAGGTGGTCGCCGCCGTGAAGCTCATCGCCGGCCGCGCGCAGGTCGAAGTGTCGGGCGGGGTGAAGTTCGAGACGCTCCGCAGCTACGCCCTGCCCGGCGTGAACCTGATCAGCATCGGCGCCCTCACCCATTCGGTCGCGGCCGCGGACCTGAGCCTGGATCTGCAGCCCGCGGGAAAGAAATGAAAAACACCAAGCAGCAAAGCAGCGAAGAGCCATCACTTGGCTTCTTTGCTCCTTCGTGTTGGATCGTTGGATGAAAACCCTCCACACCGACTGCCTCGTGCTCGGCGCCGGCCTGGCCGGCTCGGCCTACGCGCTGCAAATGGCCCGGGCCGGCCGCAAGGTGGAGCTGCTTTCACTGGGCGAGCCGCTACAGGCGAACAGCGACTGGGCGCAGGGCGGCATCATCTACGACACATCGCCCGACCCCGCCAAACTGACCGCCGACATCATGGACGCCAGCGACGGCACGGCCAACCCGGCCGCTATCGCCCAGCTGGTGGCCGAGGGCCCGGCTGCGGTGAGGGAACTGCTGCTGGACGAATTGCACATCGGTTTTGACCGCGAGGTGACGGGCGAGCTGCAGCTGGCCCGCGAGGGCGGTCACCACGAGCGCCGCATCATCCATACGAAGGACGCGACCGGCCACTCCATCCTGGCCGCCGTCGCCGCGAAGGTGGACGCCACGCCCGGTATCACCCGGCGGAGCGGATTTGTCGCGGTGGATCTGCTGACCCTGTCGCACAGCTCCACCGAGCCGCGCGACCGCTACGAGCCGTTGACCTGTTTTGGCTGCTATGCGCTCGAGACCGCGACGGGCGAGATCTTTGCCATCGTGGCGCAAAAAACCATCCTGGCCACCGGCGGGTTGGGCGGGATTTTCCAGCACTCGACCAACCAGCCCGGCAGCGTCGGCCACGGCGTGGCGATGGCGTACCGCGTCGGCGCGCGCCTGATCGATCTCGAATACGTCCAGTTTCACCCCACGGTCTTTTTCAAAAAGGGATTGCCGCCCTTTCTCATCACCGAGGCATTGCGCGGCGAGGGGGCGGTGCTGGTCGATGCACGTGGTCAGCGGTTCATGGACGGCGTCCACCCCCTCGCCTCGCTGGCGCCGCGCGACGTCGTGTCCCGCGCGGTCCAGCACCATCTCGCGGAGACGGGCGACGGTTGCGTCTATCTCGATCTCTCCGCGCTCAAGCCGGAATTCATCCGCGAGCGTTTCCCGGGCATCTATGAGCGCTGCCTGGCCAACGGGGTGGACATCACCCGCGAGCCGATCCCGGTCGTGCCCGCGGCGCATTTTTCCTGTGGCGGCGTGCACACCGACCTGGCCGGCCGCACGAATGTCCGGCACCTCAACGCCATCGGCGAGACCGCCTGCACCGGCCTGCACGGGGCCAACCGCCTGGCCAGCACTTCCCTGCTCGAATGTCTCGTCGGGGCCAAGGCCACGGCGAAGGCCGACCTCGTCGAGTTGGCCGCTCCGGCTGATGGTCGTAATCCGAACATGGGCCCCGGAGCCGCCCGGTCCACGCCCCGGTCGTGGACGAGTCCGCAAAAGGTGGCCGATCCGCTACTCATCCGACAGGACCTGCAGCAGATTCGCCAAACCATGTGGAACTACGCCGGCATCATCCGCTCGCCGCGCCGTCTGGCCCGGGCCCGGCGCATCCTGCTGGAGCTCCGTGAGGACATCCAGGCCTTCTACCGCGACTGTCGGCCGACCCGGGAGCTCATCGAGCTGCGCAACGCCGTCCAGACCGCTCTGCTGGTCGTCCACGCCGCCGCTCTCAACACGATCAGCAAGGGTTGCCATTTTGTGGTCCCCGAGAATGAATAAAGTCCGCCACCCCGGCGTCCAATCCGCCATGAAATCCCCGTTGTCCCTCGTTCTCGCCTCCCTATTGCTGGTCACGGCCGCGCTGGCCGATCACCGCGACGACGACCGCCGGCGCGAGGAGCCCCGCGTCATCCTCTTTCAGCATGCAGGCTTCAGCGGCGGCGCCCTGGTCCTTTATCCGGGCGATACCATCGAGAACATGTCGGGCGCGACCTTCGACAACGGGGCGAAGCTCAACGACAGCATTTCCTCCATCCGGATCGAGGGTAACGTCGAGGCCTTCGCCTATGAAAACTCCCGCTATCGCGGCGACGCCCTGCGGTTGACCGAAAGCGCGCGCGACCTTTCCGGCCGCACGGTGGCGGGCAGCGTTGCGGTCAGCTGGAACGACCGGATCTCCTCCATTCGCGTCGAGCGGGGGCGGGGCCGCGACCGCGATGATCGTGGACCCGGCCGGCCGGGGGATGACCGGCCACGGGGCGACCCGGAGAAAATCATCCGGGACACGTTCAAGGAGCTCCTTGGGCGCGAGCCCAACCCGGGCGAGCTGCGCGATTTTCGCCTCCGTCTGCTGGACCAGGGCTGGACCGAGCGGATGCTGCGCGACCACCTGCGCACGGAGGACCACTACCGGGTGGAGGCCGCCGACCGCATCATCTACCGCGCCTTCCGCGAAATCTTCGGCCGGGATCCCGACGAGCGCGCGATGCACGTCTATCGTCGCAACGTGCTGGAACGCTCCTGGACAGAAAGCGATGTCCGCGACGACCTCCGCAAGAGCCCCGAGGCCCGCAACCACCCGAAGAACTGACCGTGGTGGTGAGTTTTGTAGGGCTGCCGCTGGTCGGCAGGCCCTGGCCCGGCAACGAGCGCCGGCCCTACCTTCGGAAAC
>Ga0302322_100004630_pt1 | contig 11985 bp, 14 predicted proteins | sample Fen_T0_2_FD_203757 | JGI IMG/M metagenome (GOLD analysis project Ga0302322, IMG submission 203757) | Peat permafrost microbial communities from Stordalen Mire near Abisko, Sweden - Fen_T0_2 | ecosystem: Environmental > Terrestrial > Soil > Wetlands > Permafrost | place: Sweden: Abisko... | reverse complement strand
CGATGACGGGGATCTCCAACGAAAAACTTGCAATCAACGCGGCATCGCTGTCAATATCCACTTCCACCAGTCGGTGCGGATATTGGGATTGCAGTCCATTCAACTCGGCTTTTACTTCGTCACACAGTTTGCATCCCTTGCGGGTGTAGAGAGTTACATTGAGCATATTGGTTCTCGTGAGAGTACAGGTTCAAAGGGACAAAAGGGCAAAGGTTCAAAGGACACAAAGTTTTTTACATCTGTACCTTTGTACTTCTGCTCCTCTGCCTCTGCTATAGTCCGAAATCAAAGAAGAAGAACTGACCTCGCTGGGCGATCAATTCAAATGTACCTGAGAAAAGCATAACGCCGATAATGACAAGGATCACGCCCATTGCAATTTCAACGTAGCGCATGGTTTTGCTGTATTTTCTCAAAATGGTTGTCACCCAGCCGATGCCAAGCGCGGCAACCAAAAACGGAATCGCCAGCCCGACTGAATAAGCGGTGAGAAGCATTGCGCCGAGGGAAATGGAGCCGCCATTCCATGCCAGGGTGAGAATCGTACCCAGCACAGGTCCCACGCAGGGAGACCAGCCCGCCGAGAAAAAGACACCCATCAACGCGGACGAGAGATAACCCCATTTCGGGTCTGGCGCTTGCTGAACGCGTGTGTCATACGCAAGGAACGGAAGGTGAAAAACGCCGATCATGTGCAAGCCAAAAACAATGACAACAATTCCGCCGATCTTGCCCAACCAGAAACGCAGGTCGTATAACAATCCACCCGCAAAGGAAGCAGCTACGCCAAGCAACACAAAGACTGTGCTAAATCCCAGCACGAAAGCCAGTCCGTGACTGAATGTGAGCCAGCGGTTGGATTTGCCAGTCTCGCCGCCAGCGGCACTAGCGCCTATTCCGCCGAGGTAGCCCACGTAAGCAGGGACCAAAGAAAAAACGCACGGCGAGAGAAAAGATGCCAACCCTGCCAGCAAGGCAAGCCCAACACTAATGTGGGAAATATCCATTAATACCTCGTAAAACCATAATAAACCCTCATCCCCAACCCTTCCCCCCGATGGGGAAGAGAGTCTTCCCTCTCCCTTTGGGAGAGGGCTAGGGTGAGGGTACGAATTGAACTACACCTTTAATTCTGTCACACTGATCGGCGTACCGTGATTGGGGAAGGTCAAACGTTGTTCGGATTGGGTGAGTGAAATATAGGGCGTTGTCCAGCGGAAGATCCACTTGGCTTCTTCGGGTCTCACATTGATACAGCCATGCGAACGTCTCTCGCCGAAATCGTTATGCCAGAACGCGCCATGAATGGCAACCCCTTCCCCGCTGATAAATGTGCACCACGGGACAGCGGGCGTGGAATATCCTGCCTGCTCGTTGCCTGCCGTCATATTTTTGGAGATGATCTTCCACCAGGCTGACAGGTCTCCAACTGGAGTAGCCAGCACATCAGATTCTGCGCCTGTGGAATCAAACTTCTGTCCGCTTGAAATACGGCAAAAGAAAACTTCGTTGGTGCCTTCAAAACAGGATAAGGTTTGATAGGTTATATTGGCAACGATCTTCTTTTCTGCGGGATCAATATCCGGGCTGATCGGCGCAACGTCTGCTTCGGTGAGCACTTTTACACCCGCCCCATCAAGCCAAAAGAATTCTCCATACGCGCCATATCCATAGCCATGACCGTTCGCATCTTCATTCCAACGGTATTCCACGAAGCCGTTATTCTGGCGGATCTTGTCAACCCAGAGCGTCTGCCCATAATAAACACGCGGCGGGAAGTTGTGTTCCTGCAAACTTTTCAGCCATGGCGAAGCAACTGTGCCCTCAAGCGTCAGGTCAACGTAGGGCACAGTCACCTCGACCCAAAAGCCAGGCTGACCCGCTGGCATTTCCGTGATCGGTGTGTTTGGCAAATTCCTGGTAGGCTGAACGCGCGAAGACCAGATATATCCCTGCGGGGTCTCAAGATATTTTTGATTGGTCAACTCAACCACTTTACCGATCACCTCGCGTCCCCACGATATCAAGGTATCGGCGCCAATAACGCCGACTGAATTGTTCAATAGCTGGCTATTATCCGGGCGGCTGCGGACATCGGTATCGTCCACAACGCGTCCGATAATTTCGCTGACTGGGAATTGCGGCAATCGTTTGGGCGCATAAAGCGTGTCGTAATAAGCCTCAATTTTAAACGGATTGAAAGCGAGAGCGCCCAGACCAACGCCTGCCACCTTTAGAAAATCACGACGGGAAAAATCATTTTTCATACTTCACCTTGAAAATATTATGTGGCGCAAGATGATATCTTGCGCCGCTACAAGCATAACTGCAAATAAAAAGAGCGTCAACAGCCTTGTGAGAATGGATTAATCTTTTAAGTAGCCTTCCAACGCCCGTAAACAATTCACACTTAACTTATGTCCCACTTCATCTTCGCAATAAATGACCTGCGCGCCAGCCTCTTCAAGCAAAGCCATCGAAGCACGCGCACGGTCAATCGATATCATTTGGTCCTGCGTGCCATGCGCCACAAAAATCTTTTTGTCAGCCAGCGGCTTTTTTTGAATCAATTGCTCCAACCCCGCAGGGACGAACCCAGCCAGCACACCCATCTTGCGGATTCTGTGCGGGTAGAGCATCACCATCAAATTGGTCATCGCTGCACCCTGACTGAATCCCACTAAATCAAATTGCAGCGCATCCAACTTGACCGAAGCAGAGTACTCGTCAATGAGCTTGATCAACGCCTCGGCGGCTGGCAAAAACGTTTCGAGACTGGGTCTGCCCTGAGTGGAGTCCTGAAACGGTCGCCAGGAGAATCCACCTGAGTCAATAGCGTGAGGCGCGCGCGGTGCGACCATCCAATAATCAGAGGAAAGTCCGCGCGTGAATATCCACATGGAATTTTCGTCGCCCGTCCAGCCGTGCAGGAGAACCAGCAAGCGCGGATTTGGCGACTGCGACGCACGCACGCGAAGCGTCCAATCGCCGAATGAAATCAATTCGGTGTTAGTCGCGGCCGGCACGTTTCAATATCCAATCTGACAAACTGAGAAGAAGCAGGATCAATCCAATCGGGACGAATGCGCCGAGCATGCACAACAAACCCATCAGCGCCGCGCCCCAGCCATAGATTAACGCAATCAAGCCATCGCCCACAATAAACAACATGGCAAGCGCGCCAACGATCAGACGCACATTTGTATCTTTCATGTATTTGCGCAGGTCGCGGTTCATTGTTTGCCTCCAAAAAATTTTTTGTTCATGCGGCTCGTCCATGACGTGGCTTTTTTCAACTCAGGCAAAACTTCTTCAACCGCATCTTCGCCCAGCATCGCCACATCCTTGACAATGACCTTGTCAAGCAAATCCAAGTGATGAACATGCGGGCGGACGATCACATCCGGCGCGTCGGCTTGCAGACGGTAATGCGCCACCGCGCGGCTGCTGAGGTCTACTGCGCGCATAAAGATGTCAAAAGCCTGTGCCACATGCAAACGATGGATTCGATCTGATATCTGTTTCGGCATCATGGAAGGGGTCGGAATCGCATAAGTGCGGACTGGAATATCAAGCGGGTCGTTCAAAACCACCGCAACGATGGGCAGGTCAGGCGAAAGGATTCGCGCCACAGTCACTGGCACAGGGTTCAAGACGCCGCCATCCATCAGGTCCCAATCGTTCAAATGAAGCGTCGGGAAAATACCAGGCAGTGCAATGGTGGCAAGCACGGCATCTCTCAAATATCCTTCAGAGATAACAACCTCATTGCCTGTTTTTGCATCCACGGCGGTGACAGCGCATGGAATTTTCAGATCATCAAAGGTCTTCTCGCCTACTATTTCATCCAACAATTTGCGGACGCCAGCAAGACCAAGCAGCGAGGGTCCGTCATTCGAGTCACGCACATATAAACTGCCTTGTTCAGTTGAGGTGAAGATTTCCTCTATTTCATTCGGTGTAAGCCCTGAGGCATATAAAATAGCGACCAGTCCGCCGAAGCTTGTACCTGCAACCGAGCGGATTTTATATCCTTCTTTTTCGAGACGACGAATGACGCCAATGTGTGAATTGCCCTTGGCTCCACCGCCGCCTAATGCCAGTGTAATGTCCATAGGTTTTTTGTTTGGTAGTGTGATGGTTGTGCAGTTTTTAGACTGCATCGAAGAGAGGTATTATACCTTGCACAAAATTTTATACGCCAAAAGCCAGCTCAAGGCCCCAAAGCAAAATCATGCCGACGAGAATGGTCAGCAAGACATTGCGGGTTTTCCAAGCCACGATGGCTCCGCCCAAACCAGCAAGCAAGCGGAAGTTATGCAGGGAAAGGTCGAGATGACCCGTGGGATGAGTCAGCGCGGGGAAGACCAACGCCGCCAACGCCGCCGCAGGGACAAAACGCAGAGCGCGGCGCAGCCAGTCGGGCATTTCTATTTTTCCGAACAGGTAAATAAACAGGAACCGCTGCAGGAAAGTCCCCAAGCCAATCACAACAAAAAGCAGCCACAAGGATGCAGCGCTCATTGTGCAACCCCCTGGCGTGCTTTCAGGCTTTCTGCTGCATATCCAGCCGCAATGCCGAGAAAGGTCGCCAGCACCAACCCCGTGTTGTAGGGCAAACCCTTTGCCAGCACGGCGATGATCCCGCCCGCCAGCGCTGCCACCACCGTCGGATGGTCACTTAAGGCGGCGAACATCAACGCCATAAAACTAAGCGGGAAAGCGAAATCCAATCCCCAACTGGCAGGGACAAGCGCACCCAGCAGTGACCCGATGATGGCGCTGATCTGCCAGGCGACCCAAATGGTGGACGCTGCGCCAAAATAAAACCAGCGGTGACTGATCTTTTCATTGCTTGCAAAATGGCCTACGCTAATTCCAAACGCCTGATCCGAGAGCATGTACGCCAGCAAAGCCTTTTGGCCCAGCGAAAGTTTTTGCAGATACGGCGCGAGCGTGGCGCTGTACATCGTAAACCGCAGGTTGATGATCCAGGCTGTCAGCACCATGATGATCCACGGACTGCCCACGCTCATCAACTGGAACACAGCCAACTGCGACGCCCCCGCGAAGACGATCACCGACATCCCCAGGGTCTCGAAAAATGTCAAACCGACACTTGCCGCCGCCACACCAGAAATCATGGCAAAGGGAATCACCCCGATCAAGATGGGCAGTGCCCCACGTACCCCTGCAGAAAAATCCTTATTCATGCGCATTGTTTTATATACCAATTTTTCCTTGTTTTTTATGTGAGTGTACCAAGTACCAAATAAAAAAAATAGAGCGGGGTTTTTCCCGCTCCATTTTTTCAAAACCGACCCCTCCAATCTACCACTCGCAAAGTGCGTTCGGGTACAATGTCCCCTAAAGGGGAGGCTTTTTTACACTAATTATTGTGAGTTGGGCAAATACTTGTCGGACAGTAAACTCCCAAAGTGTAGTCCTTCCCCCTAAGGGGGAAGGTGCCGAAGGCGGATGGGGTGTATGGTGTCAGAAGATGTGAGACATAAAGAGCGAATTGCTAAGGTGCAGATTTCCCGGATGGTTGGGATTATACACATACAATGCCTGGCCTTATTTCTTTGCGTGACAAGACAATGTCATGGAACCAGTACGCCTGGTAAAAACTTTGACTCTTTCTTGACGCTCTGCCCCATCTTCTTGTCCCCTATTTGACCTTCAACTGCATACACTAAAGATCGAATGGAGACTCATATGAATGATTTGATTTACATTGGACTCACACTATTGTTCTTCGCAATCACCTTCGGGTTGATTGTTGTCTGCGAGCGATTGATGGAGGAGAAATAATGAATGTGTTGTATATCATCACAGGTGTCATTACCCTGATTTTATTCGTATACCTGGTGTTGGCGCTTCTCAAGCCGGAGTGGTTCGGATGAATATTTATAGCTGGATTCAATTGGTCTTTTATATTGTCCTCCTGCTGGCAATTGCAAAGCCACTGGGTAGTTACATGGCGAATGTCTATCAGGGAGAGCATACCTTTCTGGATCGCGTGCTGGGTCCCGTGGAAAGATTTATTTATCGCATCTCAGGCGTTGACCCGAAGACCGAAATGGACTGGAAAGTCTACGCGATTGCAATGCTAGTTTTCAACGGACTTGGCTTATTTCTGGTCTATGCCCTGCAAAGATTACAAGGTGTGTTGCCAATAAATCCGCAGGGACTTGTAGCCATCACACCTGATTCCTCGTGGAATACGGCGGTCAGTTTTGTCAGTAACACCAACTGGCAGGGATATGGCGGCGAGACAACCATGAGTTACCTGACACAAATGCTCGGTTTGACGGTGCAGAATTTCCTTTCCGCTGCGACAGGCATGGCAGTGTTGGTTGCGCTGATTCGCGGGATCATCCGTCATACGTCCAAGGGGATTGGCAACTTCTGGGTGGATATGACCCGCTCTACACTTTATATTCTTTTGCCGCTTTCATTAGTGTTGGCATTGGCGCTGGTTTCGCAAGGAGTAGTACAAACTTTCAGCGAGTACAAAGCCGTTTCGCTGATTCAACCGTCTGCGGGGACTGAGGCGCAAGTCATCGCTGTGGGACCTGCCGCTTCACAAATCGCAATCAAACAACTCGGCACGAATGGCGGCGGATTCTTCAATGTCAATTCGGCTCACCCGCTTGAGAATCCAACTCCCTTCTCGAACTTTCTTGAGATGTTGTCCATTCTGTTGATCCCCGCCGCGTTGGTCTACATGTTTGGCAAAATGGTCGGGGATACGCGCCAAGGCTGGGCGTTGCTCGCTACGATGACTATCATCTTCGTTGCCTTACTGGGAGTTGCAGTTTGGTCAGAGCAAAGCGGAAACCCCGCTTTCACCAGGCTCGGCATTGACCAAACCCAAACCGACATTAACCCAGGCGGCAATATGGAAGGCAAGGAAGTCCGCTTCGGGATTGCCAACTCGGCGCTGTGGGCAACCGCTACGACTGCCGCATCGAATGGATCGGTCAACGCCATGCATGATTCGTTTATGCCGCTCGGCGGGCTTGTTCCGATGTGGCTGATGCAGTTGGGCGAGATCATATACGGCGGTGTCGGCTCAGGTTTGTATGGAATGCTGGCTTTCGTCATCGTGGCGGTGTTTATCTCTGGCTTGATGGTCGGACGCACGCCTGAATATCTAGGCAAGAAGATCGAAGCCTTTGAAATGAAGATGGCTTCTCTCATGCTCTTGATTCCGATTCTGCTGGCGAAAGTTGGTACGGCTATTGCTGTGGTAACCGCCTCAGGTCTTGCGACGATTTGGAACACAGGTGGTCCACACGGATTTAGCGAAGTGCTGTATGCCTTCTCTTCAGCAGCCAACAACAATGGGTCAGCGTTTGCTGGTTTGGGCGCGAATAATCCCTTCTACAATACTGCGCTCGGCATTTGTATGTTCTTTGCCCGTTACTGGCTGGCAGTCCCTGTGCTGGCAATTGCAGGCTCACTTGTTCAAAAGAAAAAAGTCCCTGCCAGTAGCGGGACACTACCGACGCATACGCCGCTATTTATTGCATGGCTGATCGGCGTCATCATGATTGTCGGCGCGTTGAGTTTTTTACCCGCGCTGGCGTTGGGTCCGATTGTGGAACACTTGATGGTTTTCAAATAAAAGAATAACCACGAAGGAGACAAAGGAGCACAAAGGAAGAACTAAAAGTATTTCCCCTTCGTGTAACTTCATGACATTTTGTGGTTTAAAAAAGAGAAACTCCTATGACAATTCAAACAAAGAAACAAACTACATTCCGCCGTGAAATATATCAACGCGCCATCGCGGAATCCTTTATCAAACTCAACCCGCGCTGGATGGTGCGCAACCCCGTCATGTTTGTCGTGGAAGTTGGGAGCGTGCTGACTACTGCATTGTGGATCCAGGCTTTACTCGGTCAGGGCGAAGCGCCGACAGGTTTCATCGGGGCAATTGCACTTTGGCTATGGTTTACTGTTCTTTTTGCTAACTTCTCCGAAGCCGTCGCTGAAGGACGCGGCAAAGCACAGGCTGAGTCGCTTCGCAAGGCAAGGCAGGATACTCCCGCAAAGAAAATAAGTTCAAAGGGTGAAAAGTTTGAAGACCTTGCCCTGAGCTTATCGAAGGGTTCAAAGGTTGAGCATGAGACCGTTTCATCTACTGCCCTTCGCAAGGGTGATTGTTTTCTCGTTGAGACAAATGACATCATTCCTGCGGATGGCGAGATCGTGGCAGGAATCGCGTCGGTGGATGAAAGCGCGGTGACGGGCGAATCCGCTCCCGTGGTACGCGAGGCGGGCGGCGACCGATCCGCTGTCACAGGCGGCACGCGACTCCTTTCAGATTGGCTCATCATCCAAGTCAGCGCTGACCCTGGTCAGGGGTTCCTCGACCGTATGATCAGCATGGTTGAAGGCGCGAAACGTCAGAAGACGCCGAATGAAATCGCGCTCAATATTTTGCTGGCTGGCTTCACGATCATCTTTTTGGTTGTATGCGCCACGCTTCTGCCCTACTCGCTTTACAGCGTGGACGCTACGGGTCAGGGCACGCCCATCACCATCACGGTCTTGATCGCGCTGCTGGTCTGTCTCATCCCCACGACCATCGGCGGCTTGCTTTCTGCAATTGGTATCGCTGGCATGGACCGCATGATTCAGCGCAATGTCATCGCCATGTCGGGTCGCGCAGTGGAAGCCGCTGGCGATGTGGATGTACTGCTGCTCGATAAGACGGGCACGATCACGCTTGGCAATCGTCAGGCTGTGGAATTTATTCCCGTGAATGGAATCAATGCGCGCGATCTGGCAGAAGCTGCGCAACTCGCTTCCCTTGCTGACGAGACTCCCGAAGGTCGTTCTATTGTTGTGCTTGCAAAAGAAAAATTCGGTCTGCGCGGACAAACAATGGGCGTCAGCGAAAAAGCTCCACATGGAATGCACTTCATCCCGTTCACAGCGCAAACGCGCATGAGCGGCGTGAACTATAACGGCACGTCGATTCGCAAAGGCGCGCCAGACACAATGATCGCGATGATTCAGTCGAATGGAAATACGTCCGTGTCTGACCTCAAGCTGACAGTTGATTCGATTGCCCGAACAGGCGGCACGCCTTTGGTTGTCACGCGCAACGACCAGGCATTGGGCGTGATTCACCTGAAGGACATCGTCAAAGGCGGCATGAAGGAACGCTTCGCCCAACTGCGCAAGATGGGAATTAAAACCGTCATGATCACAGGCGACAATCCGCTGACTGCCGCCGCCATCGCCGCCGAAGCAGGTGTAGATGATTTCCTCGCGCAAGCCACGCCCGAAACAAAACTAAAACTCATCCGCGAATATCAAACAGGCGGACGATTGGTTGCCATGACTGGCGACGGCACGAACGATGCGCCCGCGCTTGCACAAGCCGATGTGGCAGTTGCCATGAACACGGGCACACAGCCCGCGCGCGAAGCCGCAAACATGGTGGACCTCGACAGCAACCCGACAAAATTAATTGAGATCGTTGAAATTGGAAAGCAACTCCTGATGACTCGCGGCGCGTTGACCACATTCAGTCTCGCCAACGATGTCAGCAAATACTTCGCCATCATCCCAGCTGCGTTTGCTTCGACCTATCCCGCACTTCAAGCCCTGAACTTCATGCGGCTTGCCACGCCAGAGAGTGCCATTTTGTCCGCAGTGATTTTCAATGCGCTCATCATCATTGCGTTGATTCCGCTGGCGTTGCGCGGCGTGCCATATCGCGCAGTTGGCGCGGCACAGCTTTTGCGTGACAACCTCTTGATCTACGGCGTTGGCGGTTTGATCGCTCCATTCATCGGCATCAAGTTGATCGACATGCTGTTGGTCGCGCTTCATTTGACATAAAGGAATAAAAATGACATCACAATTACGCCCCGCGTTTTTTATGCTTCTGATCTTTACTGTCATCACAGGAGTTATTTATCCGCTTGCGGTGACAGGCATCGCGCAAGTCCTCTTTCCGCACCAAGCCAACGGCAGCCTCATTGTTACTAAAAATGGAAAAACTGTTGGCTCTGAATTGATTGGTCAGCAATTTAATGATCCAAAATATTTCTGGGGGCGTCCCTCCGCTGCTGGCTATAATGCCGCCGCATCATCGGGTTCAAATTATGGACCGATGAATACCGCTTTGATTGATTCTGTTCAAGCGCGGATCAATGCCCTCAAAGCGGTGGACTCGAATAACACGCTTCCGATTCCTGTTGACCTGGTCACTGCTTCGGGGAGTGGACTCGACCCGCATATCAGCGTCGCCGCGGCGTTGTACCAGGTCCATCGCGTAGCATCAGCTTGCGGGTTGAGCGAAGCGGATGTTCAATCCCTCGTGGAAAAATATACCGAAGGACGTCAATTTGGCTTCCTCGGCGAGCCGCGAGTTAATGTATTGAAACTCAACCTTGCGTTGGATGGTGTTAAGTAGAACAATTAGTCAGCGTGCTGAAAAACAAATCTAAATTTGTTTTTCAGCACGCTGACTAAAGGATGAGGAAGCAATATGAAAACACCTAACCTGTCACGTTTATCCAAACTTATAAAAGAATCTTTTTTCGCCGTATTGACCATTTCCATAACAGCTTTTGTTCTTATGTTATCCCAGCGAGAGCTGATCGGGGAAGGCGTCATCGCCATGGTTTTTCTGCTTTCAGTCGCCTGGTGCGCCTATCGCTGGGGACTGGGCGCGGGTATGAGCGCGGCTTTATCGGCTGAGTTGATGTTCAATTTTCTTTTCATTCCCCCGTTCTATACCTTTACCGTTGCCAGGCCGGAGGGGATTTCGAGCCTTGTAATTTTCTTTGTTGTGACCATCGTCGTGGTGGAGCGTATTCAATCCACTCTCTCCAAAGCGCGTACAAGTGAACGGGAAGCCGTGTTGATGTATGAGTTCACCACTCTTTTGGAAGGATTGCGCTCCCTGGACGCCATAACTCGCAGGGTAGCGCAATTCATTCGTCAGCGATTCATGGTCGAATCGGTTGTCGTTTTCATTCAGCCGAAAGGCCTTGCAGAACCCTTCAGCGCGCAGGAGCCGCAAGGCAAAACCATGAAAACCAAAGCTGACTTTATACTGCCCCTTCTTAATTCATGGGGTCTGATCGGTGAGATGCAAATCTGGCGCGGTACAGAGATTGAACTCCCCTCGCCCGAAAGCCGTCTCTTTCGCAGTATCGCCCTCCAAATTGGCTTGGCCATCGAACGGGTGCAAATCACCGAGTATGAGTTTCAGCGCGCGAAGCAGGAAAAAGTTCAGGAGTAAACCCGAATGCCGTCAGTTTGGTTTCGAGGAACGGAAATCCACCGCCCTTGACAGCATCTTGACTTGATTTTGTCGTTTCTTGCCCCCTTTTTGACACGCAAATGAATAAACTGTAATTGTCAAAAAGGAAACGAGTCATGAAGAAAAAACCAGTTCAATGGATCGAGCAAATCGTAATCTACTCACCGCTGGCAGCGATTATCGGCGCGTCTTCGTTCTTGAATCTGAGCGCTTTTCAACATCAACTCTTAATGCTCTTCTTACTTGTCTGGGCAAATGCTTTCTTTCTTTATAAATCCTGGATGACCCAATAATCAGTATTACATAATTCTGGAGTCCATCAGTTTACTTGCCCTGTGGGTGCTGATGGGTTGAGATTCAAATTTTAAGCACAACTCCCCCTGCCATATCGCTATATTAGAGCAGATTTTACGGGTAAACATCCACGAATCAATATTTCTTTATTTCCTGTGTCAAACGGACAGCAAGTTGTCCGACTCCAAAATTCATTTTATAAAAAGCATCTTGACACTTTCTTGACGCTTTGGGGGCAATTCTTGCGCCTAAATTGACACGCCCAACTTTAGAATGTTGGGCGTTCTTGATATTTTCTTTATGGCGCCTTGATGTCCACTATTTCAGACCTCCCCTTGAAAATCCTTGTCGTAGATGACGAGCGCCCCATCAGGCGTTTTCTGAACGCTTCGTTG
>Ga0302322_100004629_pt1 | contig 11986 bp, 12 predicted proteins | sample Fen_T0_2_FD_203757 | JGI IMG/M metagenome (GOLD analysis project Ga0302322, IMG submission 203757) | Peat permafrost microbial communities from Stordalen Mire near Abisko, Sweden - Fen_T0_2 | ecosystem: Environmental > Terrestrial > Soil > Wetlands > Permafrost | place: Sweden: Abisko... | reverse complement strand
GAACTCTGGCATTTGCAGCAGTCGCGCAAGCTTTTCACGATTGAGCTCATGCCATTCAGTGGCGGCCCGCTGCTCTTTCGGCACACGCTGCCGCTGGTCTTGAACACGCCAGACTTCCGCCACCACCGACTCAAACTCGGCCTTGCTCAGGGGCACACTTTCCGCTTGGACAGGGGGCAGGTACAACGCCACTCCCACTGCAGCGAACAGGCAACGCATGATTGTCACAGCTTGCTCCCCGAATGCGCCTTCCCTGCCCAACGACCGGCACCCAGCGCGCATGCAACAAAGTTACGCATCGTACTCGACCCAAGGTCGTTAGAGCCCGCTATTGGGCGCATTTCTCAAAAGGCCGCTTGTGGCCGGTGTCGGACAAACCATCCACGCGTTTCTACCGCACTCACCAGTTCCAGACGACGACTTCCGACCTGATTAGGAATCGCGCTTCAAACAGTATTCCGGGCAACTCATGCCAGCCCTGCCCCGCCGCTTAGGCGACCCCGTGCCTGATCCGCAGGCCTACCCCCCTTGCCCGGCCAGCATCTCCTTAAGCAGCGGCACCGACGGCGGTCGCTTCCGGCTGAGCGAGTAGGAATCCAATGCGTCGACCGTGGCCAGCAGGCTGGGCAGGTCGCGCCGGCAGTGGCTGATGAGGTAGCGCGTCACCTCGTCCGGCAGGTGCAGCCCCAGGGCTTCGGCGCGCAGACCGATGGCCTGGGTCTTGTCGGCATCGGACAGCGGCAACAGACGCAGCACAAGACCCTGCGCCAGCCGCGTCGCCAGGTCCGGACGCAGGACCAGCCGGGCCGGCGGATGCGGACCGGCGACGACGACCGGCGTCGCGTTGTCACGGGCGGCATTGACGAGGCTGAACAGGCGCACCTGAGCCTCGGCATCGAGGCGGTCGACGTCGTCCACCGCCAGTGCACGACCTTCACTGTCCGCTGACAATTCGCGGCTGGCGGCATGGGTCAGCGCCCAGGCGGATACCAGGTGGCTCTTGCCGGTGCCGGGCTCTCCCCAGAGATAGAGGATCGGGTCGCCGTGCGCGCCGGTATGCGCCTTCAAGACGGCCAGCGCTTCGGCGTTGGGGCCGGGCAGGAAGTTGTCGAGCGTGGCCGGAGCGTCGGGCCGGATGTCGAGGATGAACTGGCGCATGGGGGCGAAGTCTATCAGGCAGCCCGGCCGACTTGGCCTGGCTGCGCAGGCCGCCCATAATCGGCCTTCATCCAGCGAGCCCTGACACTAATGCTGTCGAACCCCGCCATACCTGCCGCCCACCCCGTGACCGAGGTTCCGCCGGTCATCGAGGAAGTGCTTGAGCCCGGTGAACGCGAGGATCTGATCCCGCGCATCAAGCAGTTGCTGTGCGAGCAGGACGCACTGCTGGTGGCGCACTACTACACCTCCGCCGACCTGCAGCGACTGGCCGAGGAGACCGGCGGCTGCGTGTCCGATTCGCTGGAGATGGCGCGCTTCGGTCATGCCGCCAAGGCGAAGACCCTGATCGTCGCCGGCGTGCGCTTCATGGGCGAGACCGCCAAGATCCTCAATCCGGAAAAGCGCGTGCTGATGCCCGACCTTGGCGCCGAGTGCTCGCTCGACCTGTCTTGTCCCGCCGACGAATTCAGCCGCTTCTGCGACCAGTATCCCGACCGCGAAGTGGTGGTCTACGCCAACACCTCGGCGGCGGTGAAGGCGCGCGCCGACTGGATGGTGACCTCCAGCATCGCGGTGAAGGTGGCGGCGCACCTGCATGCCCAGGGGAAGAAACTGATCTGGGCGCCGGATCGCTTCCTGGGCGATTACGTGCAGAAGGCCACCGGCGCCGACATGCTGCTCTGGCAGGGCAGTTGCGTGGTGCACGAGAAATTCAAGGCCGAAGGCATCCTCGACCTGAAGCGCGCACACCCCGAGGCCGCCATCCTCGTACACCCGGAATCGCCAGCCAATGTGATCGCCCTGGCCGACGTGGTCGGCTCCACCACCCAGCTCATCCGCGCCGCGGCGGAGTTGCCCAACCCGGTCCTGATCGTCGCCACCGACAACGGTATCTTCCACAAGATGCAGGCCGCCGCACCGGCCAAGATCCTGATCGAGGCCCCGACCGGCGGCCGCGGCGCCACCTGCGTGTCGTGCGCGCATTGCCCGTGGATGGCCATGAACGGCCTGCGCAAGTTGCTGTGTGTGCTGGAGACCGGCACCAACGAGATCCGCATCGATCCGGCCATGGGTCGTCAGGCGGTGCGGTCCATCAACCGCATGCTGGCGTTCGCCGGCCAGGCCGGTCTGGTTGTTGCCGGGCAAAGTACAGACTAGAATCGCGCGCCTGCCCTGAGCAGAGGAGAAACAACAATGGGATTTGCCACTGAATTCAAACAATTCGCCATGCGCGGCAATGTCGTCGACCTGGCGGTCGGCGTGGTCATCGGCGGCGCCTTCGGCAAGATCGTCGATTCCCTGGTCAAGGACGTGATCATGCCGCCGATCGGCGCCCTGCTCGGCGGCGTCGATTTCAAGCAGTATTACTTCAACCTCTCCGGCAAGGTTTTCGACAGCCTGGCCGAGGCCGAGAAGGCCGGCGCGCCGCTGATCAAGTACGGCTCCTTCATCCAGAGCGTGGTCGATTTCACCATCATCGCCTTCGCCATCTTCATGGTGGTCAAGGCCATCAACCGCATGCAGCGCAAGTCCGAAGAGGTGCCCGCCGCTCCGCCGCCGACGCCGGAAGATATCGTCCTGCTGCGCGAGATCCGCGACGCGCTGAAGCGTTGACCGGATTCCGGCGCCCGCGAGGCCATGTCAACCAATGCCAGCCGGAAGGTATTACTGTTCCCAATGCCGGTGAAAGGCGTCATTGCACAGATACGGCATGATCAACAAGCTGCTTCGCCATATTCACTGAACTCAAGGAGAGCATTCATGAAACGCACCTTACTGGGCCTGGTCCTGGGCGTGTCGGCACTGGGCGTCGTCCACGCCGCCGATCTCGATCCCCGCTGGTATCTGGCGCCGACGGTGAACTACACCGTGGCCGATACGAAACGCAATGCCGACGACGGCTGGGGCCTGGGTCTGGCCCTGGGCAAGCAGATTGCCCCGAACTGGAATCTCGAAGGGGTCCTGCACGGCAGTTCGCTGGATCGCAAGGGCAGCAGCGGCAGCTACGACGTATCCGGTGGCGCACTCGATCTCCTCTACTTCTACAACCGCAATCCCTCCTTCGCGCCCTACGCGGTGGCCGGATTGGGCGCGCTGCACACCACGGCCAGCGGCGGCTACAAGGACAACAGCATGCTGGCCAATATCGGCCTGGGCTTCCTGACCCAGGTCAGCGACAACATCGATCTGCGCGCCGATGCCCGCTATCGCTGGAGCGGCAATGATGGCGCAGTCTTCAGGCATGGACCGAACTTCAGCGACTGGCTGTTCAGCGTCGGCGTGCAGATCGCCCTGGGCGACCTGCCCAAGGCAAAAGCCGCGCCTGCGCCCGTACCCGCCCCTGCTCCCGCTCCCGCCCCTGTGCCCGTGAAGCCGGTCGTGCTGGATTCGGACGGCGATGGCGTGCCGGACGACCTCGACAAGTGCCCCAACACGCCCAAGGGCGTGCAGGTCGATGCCGCTGGCTGCCCGCTGGATACCGACGGCGACGGCGTACCCGACTATCTCGACCGGTGCCCCAACACACCCAAGGGTGCGAAGGTCGATGCCAATGGCTGTCCGGTCGACAGCGACAACGACGGCGTGCCCGATTACCTCGACAAGTGCCCGGATACCCCGGCCGGCGTGGCGGTCGATGCCAATGGCTGTCCGGCCGACAGCGACAACGACGGCGTGCCCGATTATCTCGACAAGTGCCCGGACACCCCGGCCGGTGCGAAGGTCGATGCCAAGGGCTGCCCGCTCGACAGCGACAACGACGGCGTGCCCGATTACCTCGACAAGTGCCCGGACACCCCGGCCGGCGACCGTGTCGACAACAACGGCTGCCCGCTGCCCAAGGTCATCAACCTCAAGGGCGTGAACTTCGACAACGACAAGGCCATCCTGCGCCCCGATGCCATCTCCATCCTGGACGATGCGGTTGCCACCCTGCAGCGCTACCCCGCCCTGAAGGTGGAGATCGCGGGCCACACCGACAGCACCAGCACGGCCCGGCACAATCTGGGTCTGTCGGAGCGGCGCGCCAAGGCAGTGATGGACTTCTTCGTCTCCAAGGGCATCGCCGCCGACCGCCTCACCGCCAAAGGCTACGGCCAGACCCAGCCGGTTGGCGATAACAAGTCGGCAGATGGTCGTACCGAAAACCGGCGCGTCGAACTGCGCTTGCAGAACTGATTCCGGCAGGGCCGCGCGCCCTGCCACTCCCGCGATACGGCGCGTGACCGCAAGGTTGCGCGCCGTTCGCCTTTCTGGCGCCAGCCCATAGAACTCCACCGGTCGGGCGCAGTCGAATCCGTGCCCTGTCGATCCCAGGAACAGAAATGGTGATAAGAAAACTGCTTGCCGCGTTGCCGGCCCTGTTCACCCTGCACGCAAATGCCGCCCTCAACATCGGCGATACGGCGCCTGACTTCACCGCCCAGGCCACCCTCGCCGGCAAGGAGTTCACCTACTCGCTGCGCGATGCCCTCAAGTCCGGTCCGGTGGTGTTGTATTTCTACCCGGCCGCCTTCACCCCCGGCTGCACCGTCGAGGCGCACGACTTTGCCGAAGCCGTCGATCGATACAAGGCGCTCGGCGCCTCGGTCATCGGCGTGTCGCATGACAGCATCGATACGCTGAAGCGCTTTTCCGTCAGCGAGTGCCGCAGCAAATTCGCGGTAGTCGCGGATACCGACCGCAGCATCATGAAGGCTTACGACGCGGTCATGTTCCTGATGCCGAACCATGCCAGCCGCACCTCCTACGTCATCGCGTCGACCGGCAAGATTGTGTACGTTTACAGCAGCATGCGTCCGGACAAGCATGTGGCGAACACGCTTGCGGCTGTACGTAGCTGGACTGCCGAACATCACTGAGCATCGCCGTCACCGGTTCATCGGCGTTGCCTGTCACCTGGAGCAAGAAATGATCGACCTGTATTACTGGACCACGCCCAACGGCCACAAGATCACCCTGTTTCTGGAAGAGAGCGGCCTGCCCTACCGGCTCCTGCCTGTGAACATCGGCAAGGGCGAACAGTTCAGCGCTGAATTCCTGCGCATCTCGCCCAACAACAAGATCCCGGCCATGGTCGATACGCAACCCGCCGATGGCGGTGAGCCGCTGGCGCTGTTCGAATCGGGCGCCATCCTGTTCTACCTGGCGGAGAAGACGGGCCGTTTTCTGCCCGCCGATCTGCGCGGACGGCACGAGGTCATGCAATGGCTGTTCTGGCAGATGGGCGGTCTGGGGCCGATGGCCGGCCAGAACCATCACTTCGCCCAATATGCGCCGGACCCGATCCCCTACGCCATCGAGCGCTACGTCAAGGAGACCGCGCGGCTCTATGACGTCCTGAACCGGCGGCTTGCCGACCGCGACTTTGTCGCCGGCGACTATTCGATCGCCGACATGGCCTGCTATCCCTGGATCGTGCCGCATGAACGCCAGCGTCAGGATCTGGACAACTTCCCGCACCTGCGCCGCTGGTTCGATGCCATCGGCGAACGGCCGGCCACCCGTCGCGCCTACGCGCTTGCCGGGGAGATCAATCCCGCGCCAGTCATGGACGCGACCGCCAGGAGCATCCTGTTCGGCCAGGATGCCGTCAGGGCGACCTGATCCGGATCGGCGGCCGCGTCATGGAGTCCCGGGCCATGCGCCTGCCGATGCCGGCCCCGGGATAGCGGGTACACAGGCAATGATGACGCGCGAACCGCCACCCGGCGCTATGATCGGGCGAGCCGGGCATAGCCGGCCGAACGACTGTTGTTGCGCCTCCTGCATCGCGGGGCGGATCGATCGACAGGGACACGACCGAAAGCATGTATTACGGAGAGAGATTCAACGCGTTGACGCATCTGGTCGGGGCCGTGCTGGCGCTCGCCGGCTGTATCGTGCTGATCGTTCTGGCGGCGCGGGGAGGCGATCCGTGGAAGGTGGTGAGCGTCTCGATCTATGGCTCTACCCTGGTGCTGCTCTACAGCTTCTCCACGCTCTACCACAGCCTGCGCGGTCGCGCCAAAAACATCCTGCGCGAACTGGACCACCACAGCATCTATCTGCTCATCGCCGGCAGTTACACCCCCTTCTGTCTGGTGACCTTGCGTGGCCCCTGGGGCTGGTCGCTGCTCGGAACGGTGTGGGGACTCGCGGTCCTAGGCAGCCTGCAGGAGCTGAGGTCGAGGAAAGGAGCGCGCATCCTGTCAGTGGTGATCTACGTCCTCATGGGCTGGGTGGCGATGGTCGCCGTGGTGAAGTTGCTGCAGACGCTGGGGCCGGGTGGTTTCGCCTGGCTTGCGGCCGGCGGACTGTTCTACACGACCGGCATCCTGTTCTATGCGCTCGACACCCGCCTCACCCATGCGCACGGCATCTGGCACCTGTTCGTGATCGCCGGCAGTTTCGCCCACTATGTTGCGATCCTGTTTTATGTCCTGTGAGCCCATTCGATGGAACTGGCTCGCACCGCAATCGATGACGGCCGGATGACAATGTCCCGCGCATGGTCCTTCCGTCCGGCGGATGACGGCGGCCGGGCATGGCCCCGGCCACCAGCCATCCGGCGTCAGCGGCGGTCGATGTCGCCGGGACGGCCCCAGTTGCCGGGCCGATCCGGCTGGCCGCGTTGTTCCCGGTCGTTCTTTTCGAACATGATGTGCCGGTCGGCTTCATCCAGACGCTGTTCCAGGTCGCGCAGTTCGTTCGGACCCAGACGGCCGTCGGCCAGATAATTGCGTTCCAGGGCGGCGATGGCCACATGCTCGCGCAGCAGATCGGTGGCCTCGCGCATGGTCAACCTGCCATCGTCCATGCCGCCGAGGATGCGCTGCATCTGCGCGTCCTGACGCTGATCCAGTTGCGTCTGGCGGGCCTTCATGGAGGCGTAGTAATTCGCCTGCTGGTAGCCCATGCCGGCCAGCCAGGGATTGGCAGCCGGCGCGTTGCCGAAATAGGCGTAGCCGCTATCGGCCTGGCTGGTGCCGGCAGCCAGGGTCAGGGACATCAATCCCAACAAGCTCAGGGTCTTCACGGTGGTAACGATCTTCATGGTGGTGCCTCTCCGGTGGTTGATTCCTGGCGCCGAACCATTCGGTGCCGGACGCTTCGCACTGTAATCGTTGATTGTGTGACGCGCATGTCGGGTCTGTAGCCGATCGGTAAGCGTTTGTAACAGATCGGCCGGTTTCAGGATCCGGATGACGGATCGGCATCACCGATTCACGCGATGCCCGTGCGCCTGTTTTCAGGCCTTGCTGCAGAGAACACCGCGGTCAGTCCGGCGCCGGCGCAACAAGACCCGCTTGATTCCCGGCTCCGAATCCGGGAACCACCGGCATCAACGGCATTCCAATCGCCGTTGGTCTTTCAGTCACAATTTGGCAGGAGGGTTCGAAATGCAACGCACCTACGTGATTCGCGGCCTGTTTGCTGTCCTGACGCTGGCGGCATCGGTGTCAGGTTACGCCTGGTGGGAGAAGGCGCACGGCGTTCAGACCAGTCTCCCCACCGTCCAGAGCCTGCCCGTGCCGGCCACGACGGCAAATCCCGGCGGACTGCCCGATTTCAGCGCCATCGTCAGTCGCTACGGTCCGGCCGTGGTCAACGTCACCGCCACCTCCGACGCGGTAACCGACACGTCCGCGGATCAGTCCGGGAACGACCAGGACGACCCCATGTTCAAATTCTTCAGGCACTTCGGCATCCCGATGCCGCCAGACCACGGCCATGGTCATGGCCACGGCATGATGGGCATGGGCTCGGGCTTCATCGTCAGTCCCGATGGCCTCATCCTGACCAATGCCCATGTCGTCGACGGCGCCTCGGAGGTGGACGTCAAGCTCACCGACAAGCGCGAGTTCCGCGCCAGGGTGGTGGGCATCGACAAACCTTCCGACGTGGCGGTCCTGCGCATCAAGGCCGGTGACCTGCCCACGGTCACGCTGGGCGATCCGAGCCAGATCAGGGTTGGCGAATGGGTGCTGGCCATCGGCGCGCCGTTCGGCTTCGAGAACAGCGCAACCGCCGGCATCGTCTCCGCCAAATCGCGCTCCCTTCCCGACGAGGGCTATGTGCCCTTCATCCAGACCGACGCGGCCGTGAACCCGGGCAATTCCGGCGGACCGCTATTCAACCTGCGCGGCGAGGTGATCGGCATCAACTCGCAGATCTACACCAAGTCCGGCGGCTACCAGGGCGTCTCGTTCGCGATTCCGATCGACCTCGCCATGAAGGTGAAGGACCAGATCGTCCAGAACGGCAAGGTGACGCGCGGCCGCCTGGGCGTGGTCATCCAGGACATCAATCAGTCGCTGGCGAGTTCCTTCGGACTCAAGCACCCGGCCGGCGCCCTGGTGAATTCCGTCGAGGATGGCAGCCCCGCCGACAAGGCCGGCATCAAACCGGGCGACGTCATCCTGTCCCTGAACGGCCAGCCGGTGGATACCTCCGCCGACCTGCCGCCGCGTGTGGCCGTACTGAAGCCTGGCACCGAGGCGACCATGAAGGTCTGGCGCGACAACGCGGAACATCAGGTGACGGCGCGGGTAGCCGAACTCGAACAATCAACGGCCATTGCCGAAACCGGCTCGCACACGAAGGGCCGTCTTGGCCTGGCAGTGCGGCCTCTCACCCGGGAAGAACGCAGCCAGTCGCATGTCGGCGATGGCCTGCTGGTGGTGGAAGCCAGCGGACCGGCCGCGCGCGCCGGCATCACCTCCGGCGACGTGGTCCTCGCCATCAACGGAACGCCGGTGCATGACGTCGACCAGTTGCGCGATCTGGCCAGGAAGGCGGGTCATCATGTCGCCCTGCTGGTGCAGCGTGACAACGAAAAGATTTTTGTCCCGCTCGATCTCGGCTAGGTCAACCAGTCGATCCGGGCCTTCCGGACACCTTTCCCAACCCTGCCGGACGCGGTGAATGCACCCCGCGCCAGCGATTTTTAAGGAGATGCCCATGCTGCAATCGAAATACTTCAAACCCACGCTGCTCACCCTGGCCCTCGCCGCGACTGCCGGCGCAGTTTTTGCGGCGGAGTGTGCGCCGAACGCCGAAGTAACGCTGTCCACCCATGCGCTCGCGCCGAATCCGGATCAGCAGATTATCTATGTCAACCCGATGGCCGACCTGCTGCGCATGCAGGCGATGCTGAACCAGCAGTTGCTGGGTTCCTTCTGGATGCCGGTGATGCTGCCGCCAACGGCCGCCTTGCAGATGCCTGCCGTCACGCCGGCGCTGCTGCGCACGCAGGATGGCTATCAGCTTTCGCTCCCGCTGGCGGGCTTCAAGCCCGAGGACATCCATGTACGTCTGGACGGCCGGACGCTGACCATCTCCGCCCAGACTTCAGGCAGTGGCAGCTTCAAGGTCGGGCAGGGAACGGAACAGAGCCAGAGCCTGCGCAGCTTCGCCGAAACGCTGACCCTGCCCGGCCCGGTGCAGGCCGCGGCCCTGAAGCAGAGCTTCCAGAACGGCGTGCTGACCCTTTCGCTGCCGAGCCAGGCCAGCAGCGGCCCGGGCAAGATCTGACCGGCTGAAGGGAGGACTTCCCGACCGGCAGGCGGCAGCCCGTGGCGCCTGCCGGGCCTGTCCCGACCTGCGCCGGGGCGGGCTTTGCGTTACCCTCGCAGGCGTCCAAACGGCACGGCTCAGGCAGATGGGGACCAACCGGCTCGAAGCGTTCAGCGATGGCGTCCTGGCCATCATCATCACCATCATGGTGCTGGAATTGAAGGTGCCGCACGGCGACGACCTGGCCAGCCTGCAGCCGGTGCTGCCGGTGTTCCTGAGCTACCTGCTGTCCTTCGTCTATCTCGGCATCTACTGGAACAACCACCATCACATGCTGCACACCACGAAGACGGTCAGCGGCGGCATCCTGTGGGCCAACCTGCACCTGCTGTTCTGGCTGTCGCTGGTGCCGTTCACCACCGGCTGGATGGGCGAGAACCATTTTGCCGCCGCGCCGACGGCCCTGTATGGCGTGGTCCTGCTGCTGGCCGCCATCGCCTACTACCTCCTTCAGCGGACCATCATCGCCCGCCAGGGCAAGGACTCGCTGCTGGCGGCGGCGGTCGGCCGCGACCTGAAGGGCAAGATCTCGCCGCTGCTGTATGCGATCGCCATCCCGTCCGCCTTCTGGTCGCAATGGATCGCGGGCGGCCTCTACGTCCTGGTGGCGCTGATCTGGCTGATCCCGGACCGCCGCATCGAGCGAATACTCGCGCAGCCAAAAGCGCAGTAACATGCCGCCTTTCGCCGGCCCCAATGACGGGGCGGCCTTCATTCAGGAGACCCTGCCATGCCCCAGACCAAGTTCCTCCTCGACGAGAAAGACATTCCGACGCACTGGTACAACGTCGTCGCGGACATGCCCAATCCGCCCCTGCCGCCGCTGGGGCCGGACGGCAACCCGGTCAGTCCCGAGCGCATGCTGGCGATCTTCCCCGGCAACATTCTGGAGCAGGAGATGTCGGCCGAACGCTGGATCGCCATCCCCGAGCCGGTGCGCGAGGCCTACCGCATCTGGCGGCCGTCGCCGCTGTTCCGCGCGCATCGCCTGGAAGCCGCGCTGGGCACGCCGGCGCGCATCTACTACAAGTACGAAGGCGTCTCGCCGACCGGTTCGCACAAGCCCAATTCGGCGGTGCCGCAGGCCTATTTCAACAAGCAGGCCGGCTTCAATCGCCTGACCACCGAGACCGGCGCCGGCCAGTGGGGATCAAGCCTGGCCTTCGCCGGCCAGATGTTCGGCGTCGAGGTGCGCATCTACATGGTCAAGATCAGCTACCAGCAGAAGCCCTATCGCCGCTCGATGATGCAGACCTGGGGCGCGGAAGTCTTCGCCAGCCCCAGCAACATGACCGAGACCGGCCGCAAGATCCTGGAGATCGATCCGGACAACCAGGGCAGCCTCGGCATCGCCATCTCCGAGGCGGTGGAGGAAGCCGCCGGCCGCGCCGACACCAACTATGCGCTGGGCTCTGTGCTGAATCACGTGCTGCTGCACCAGACCGTCAACGGGCAGGAAGCGAAGAAGCAATTCGAGCTGGCCGGCGACTACCCGGACATGATCTTCGCGCCCTGCGGCGGCGGCTCCAACTTCGCCGGCATCGCCTTCCCGTTCTTCGCCGACAAGGCGACGGGCGACAAGCGTGCGCAGAACCTGCGCATGGTCGCGGTCGAGCCCGCCTCCTGCCCGACGCTCACCAAGGGCATCTACGCCTACGACTTCGGCGACGCCTCCGGCTTCACGCCGCTGATGAAGATGTACACCCTCGGCCACGACTTCATGCCGCCCGGCATCCATGCCGGCGGCCTGCGCTATCACGGCGACTCGCCACTGGTGTCGCAGCTCTTCCACGAGAAGCTGATCGAGGCGGTGGCGGTGCCGCAACTGGCGACCTTCGAGGCCGGCATCCAGTTCGCCCGCGCCGAGGGCATCATGCCTGCGCCCGAGTCCTGCCACGCCATCCGCGCCTGCATCGACGAGGCCCTGCGCTGCAAGGCCACCGGCGAGCCGAAGTGCCTGCTGTTCAACCTGTCCGGTCACGGCCACTTCGACATGGCCGCCTACGATGACTACCTCGCTGGCAAGCTGGCGGACGCCGACCATCCGGAACAGGCCATCCACGATGCCCTGGAGCGGTTGCCGAAGGTGGCGGTGCCGGCGTAAGGACGATTGCCGGGGGTTGCCCGGCGGCAAGTCCCTTCTCTTGCGCGGCCAAGAGAAGGAACCAAGAGAAGGCCGCCCCGCCTTCACCGCCCCTTCGGGGTTCCCTCGTTTGGGCGAAGGCCTCGGGCGGCTGCGCCACTCGCCCTCGCCAGCGGCACGGAGCTC
>Ga0302322_100004628_pt1 | contig 11987 bp, 13 predicted proteins | sample Fen_T0_2_FD_203757 | JGI IMG/M metagenome (GOLD analysis project Ga0302322, IMG submission 203757) | Peat permafrost microbial communities from Stordalen Mire near Abisko, Sweden - Fen_T0_2 | ecosystem: Environmental > Terrestrial > Soil > Wetlands > Permafrost | place: Sweden: Abisko... | reverse complement strand
GTGGACATCGACGAGGAGCGCCTGCAAAAGCAGCCGCTGCGGATGCCCGTGCAATGGGTGAACCGCCCGAATCTCGATTTCCGCGGCTTTGCCGGCACCATCGCGGGCGGCAACGTGGAACCCGGAATGCGCATTCGTGTGTTGCCCTCGGGCCGCGAAAGCACCGTGACGCGCATCGTCACTGCCGATGGCGACTTGCCGCGTGCCGTTGCCAATCAGTCTGTGACATTGACGCTCGCCGACGAAATCGATATTTCGCGCGGCGACGTCATCAGCAGCCTCGATACGCCGGCGCTGGTCGCCGACCAGTTCCAGGCTACGGTCGTTTGGATGAGCGACCAGCCGATGCTGCGCGGGCGCAATTACTTCCTGAAAATCGGCGCCAAGACGGTTACGGCGACCATCATGCCGCTCAAATACAAGGTTAACGTCAATACGCTGGAGCATTGCGCAGCGACCCAGTTGGAATTGAACGAGATCGGCGTGGTTGACCTGGAACTCGATCGGCACATCGCCTTCGACCCGTATGCGGAAAACCGCGATACCGGCGGCTTTATCCTGATCGACCGCATCAGCCACGCCACCGCCGGCGCCGGCATGCTGAAGTTCGCCTTGCGGCGAGCCGATAATATTCACTGGCAGGCGCTCGAAGTCGACAAGCGGGCGCGGCAAGCGCTCAACGATCATGGCAGCGCGGTCATTTGGCTGACCGGCATATCGGGTGCGGGTAAATCGACCATTGCCAATTTGTTGGAAAAACGCCTGCACAGTATCGGCAAGCGAACTTACGTGCTCGACGGCGACAACGTGCGCCACGGTCTCAACAAGGATCTCGGTTTCACGGCGGCCGACCGCGTGGAGAATATCCGTCGCGTGGCCGAGGTGGCCAGGCTGATGGTCGATGCCGGCGTCATCGTGATCGCCGCCTTTATTTCGCCGTTCCGTTCCGAGCGGCGCATGGCGCGCGAGTTATTTGCGCCGGGCGAATTTCTGGAAGTGTTCGTCGATACACCGCTCGACGTGGCCGAGCGGCGCGACGAAAAGGGGCTCTACCGGCGGGCCCGTCGTGGCGACATTCGCAATTTCACCGGCATTGATTCTCCCTACGAGGTGCCGGAGCAGCCGGATCTGCGCATCGACACTACGCACGCCGGCCTCGAACAGGCGGTTGAACTGATTTTCAGCCGCTTGCAGGCCGATGGCCTGTTGCATCCGCCCGCGCCGAAAAGCGGCAAATGAATCATAATTCGCCTGCGGCCGTGAGAGCCGCCTCAGCTTACGTCTCGGAGAATTGAACATGAATACTTTTGCACGGATTGCGCCGACCGGGCGCCTGCTCGCCGCACTGTTGATGGTTGCCTGCACTTTACAGTTTGGCAGTGCCATGGCCGCTTTCAAGGAAAAGGAACCGGAACCGCCGAAAGCCGACCCCGCCAAGCCGACCGTGCGGATGGAAATTGCCACACCCCTGAAAGCCGCCCAGGCCTTGCTCAAGGACAAGAAGTACACCGAGGCGCTGGCGGAAATCGCCAAGACCGATGCGATCCCGGAGCAGACTCCCCATGAGGTGTACGTAATCAATCACCTGCGCGGCGTGGCTGCAGCCTTTGCCGACCAGAAGGAACTGGCGGTCAAGTCGCTGCAGACTTCGCTTGCCACCGGGCGCTTTCCGCCAGCTGACTTTGCCCAAACCTATGAGGTGATGTCGGGCCTCTACTACAAGATGAAGGACTACAAGAACGCCGCCATCTGGGCTAACAAGGCGCTCAACGAAGCCGGCAGCACCAATGCGGAAACGCGATACGTGTTGGCTTACTCGAGCTTCCTGCAGGACGACTTTGCCACCACCATCAAGGAGACCAATACTCTGGTGTCGGACGCCGAGAAGGCCGGCAAGGCGCCGGTGGAAGGGCAACTGCGGATGCTGGCGTCCTCGTACAACAAGATCAAGGACACCGCCGGATACGCCGCCGCCCTGGAAAAGCTGGTAACGCTGTATCCGAAGCGGGAGTATTGGGCCGACGTGGTGTACCGCGCCGAGAGCGCCCCCAAATTTTCCGAACGGCTGGTGCTCGATGCTTTCCGTTTGAAACTGTACGCGGGCCTGCTGGCGAGTGGCGGCGAATACACCGAAATGGCCGATGCCGCCATGCAGTCCGGCTATTCGATCGAGGCGCAAAAAGTGCTGGAAGCCGCGCAAAAGCCCGAAGTCGAGAAGACCACAGGCGATATCGCGCGGCACAAGAAGCTGATGGAAACGGTCACGAAGGAAGTTGCCGAGGAGAAGAAGCGCATGGCGCGCGGCGAGGCCGCTGCCGCCAAGACTGCTCTTGCTTTGGTCAACAACGGCTTCAACTACGTCCTCAACGGTGATTCCGCAAAGGGACTTGCCATGATGGAGGAAGGCGTGAAAATGCCGGGCCTGAAATATCCCGACGAAGCCCGCCTGCGCTTTGGCGTAGCACTCGTGTACGCGGGCCAGAAGGATAAGGCGATCGAAGTCTTTAACGGCATCAAGGGCACCGAAGGCACCGGCGATCTCGCCCACCTGTGGACCATTTTGGTGAAGCAGCCGCCGAAGTCCTGATCCGGACTTCTGCGGCATGGGTCGGGGCGGTGGGCGGGGTACGTCCCGCCGCCGCCTGCGGAGGGCCGAATTCGCGTAGCATGATGCGCGATTTGATGTAGCGCAAAAAAACACCCGGGTTCCGGGTGCACACTACCACCTCCAACCAACAATGCGGCCGGCGAAATCCCGGTTGCCGGACCTAGCGTGCTTTCTTTCCTGTTACTCGCATCCCTGATGCTCCTCGTGGCGCTGGCCTTCGTGCTGGTGCCCCTGCTGCGTGGCAATTCGCGCGAGGGCGTCAGCGGCAACGCGGGCAATGTTGCGGTGCTGCGCGCCCAAAAGAGCGAGATCGAAAGCGAACACGCCAAGGGAGTGCTGACGGCTGCAGAGCGCGATGCCGCTTTGTCCGAACTCGCCGCGCGCGCCTTGGAAGAGGTGCCGGCCGGCGAAGCTTCCGCGACTACCGCCGTTTCATCCGCACCCCGGTCACTGGCCGTGTTTCTCGCGGTGGCGATCACGGCGGTGGCGATTTCCTTGTACGCCTCGTTCGGCAACCGCGAGGCCTTGAGCGGCGATGTGCCACCGCAACACGCGGCCGACGAAGGACCCACCGAGGACCAAATCCGCGGCATGGTCGATACGCTCGCCCGGAAGATGGAACAGAACCCGGGCGACCCGAAAGGCTGGGTGCTGCTGGGTCGCAGCCAGGCGGCCCTCGGGCGCTTCCCGGAGGCGGTGCAGGCATTCGACCGCGCGGTGACGCTGAGCCCCAAGGACGCGCAACTGCTGGCCGACTATGCCGATTCGATGGCGATGATCCAGCAGGGCCGGTTCGACGGCAAGCCGATGGCGCTGGTGGCGCGGGCGCTGGCCATCGACGGCAATAACCTGAAGGCGCTGGCCCTGGCCGGCACCGGCGAATTGCGGCTGGGAAATCGGGCCGCTTCGCTGGTGCACTGGAAAAAACTGCAGTCCTTGTTGCCGAAGGAATCGGACGATTATCGGCAGGTGGAAGCCATTATTCGCGACGTGAACGCACCCGCCGGCGAGTCGGCGTCGGCGGCCATGGCAACGGCCGCGCCCGCAGCGCCGGTCGCCCCACCGGAATCCGCGCCCGCGGCGACGGCGCAGGGAGCGGCCAGGGTCGAAGGACAAGTCACGCTGGCGCCGGAGCTTGCCAACCAGATTGCCGCGGGCGATACCTTGTTTGTGTTTGCGCGCGCGGCCAACGGGCCGCGCATGCCGCTCGCGGTCATGAAGATTCCCGCGCCGAAGACCTGGCCGCAGCCCTACATGCTGACCGACGCGATGGCAATGACGCCGGCGATGAAACTGTCGGCTTTTGGCGAGGTCATCATCGAGGCGCGCATTTCCAAATCGGGCAATGCGCAATTGCAACCGGGAGACCTGAGCGGCGTGAGCGGCGTAATCAAGCCCGGATCGACGGCGGCCGTCCCGATCACCATCAATCGTCGAGTGCCGTGAGTGCCGCGCAATTCACCTCTTTGACCGCCAGCGGCCTGAGCCTGTCGCGGGGCCCGCGCCAATTGATTGCCGATCTTTCCTTTTCGCTTGCGGCGGGCAGCGCCATGCTGATGCGCGGCGCCAACGGTTGCGGCAAGACCAGCCTGCTGCGGGTGTTGGCCGGCCTCGCCAGCGCCGACCGCGGCAACGTCGAGTGTCAGGGTCGTACCTTGCGGCCGTTCGCGCCGGAGTGGCGGCGCAATGTGATTTATGCCGGGCATAGCGATGCGATCAAGCACGACTTCAGCGCGGCCGAGAACCTGGCGGTGCTGCTCGCCTTCGATGGCGTGGAGGTGGCGCCGGCCGCATTCGACCAGGCGCTGGAGAAGGTACAACTGCACGATCGGCGCCATCTGCCGGCGCACAAATTATCGCAGGGGCAGAAGCGTCGCATCGGCCTTGCCCGCCTGCTGCTTTCCCAAAAACCGCTCTGGCTGCTCGACGAGCCCACCAATGCGCTCGATGCCGAAGGGGTCGAACTGTTCGCGGACATCGTTCACCAACACCTCCAGCAAGGCGGCATGGCCTGTATCGCGACGCACCTGCCGCTGGAACTCGGCGCCACCGTGCAGCAGCTGAATCTCGGGAGCCGTTCATGATGCTGGCGGTCGGCGTTCTCGACGCGCCGGAACGCGGCTTTGTTCACGCCTTGTCGCGCGATCTGCGCTTATCGATGCGCTCGCGCGGCGAAGTGATCCAGGCGCTGGTATTCTTTGTCATTGTCGCGAGCCTGTTTCCGCTGGCGGTGGGTGCCGAGACGGCGCTGTTGCAGCGCATCGCGCCCGGTGTGGTGTGGGTGGCGGCGCTGCTGTCGGTACTGCTCACCCTGCCGCGCCTGTTTGCCGGCGACTACTCTGACGGCACCCTGGAGCAATTGGCGTTGTCTCCCTATCCGCTGACGGTCATCGTCGGCGGCAAGATGACGGCGCACTGGCTGATGACCGGTGTGCCGCTGGCGCTGATGTCGCCGCTGCTGGCGCTGCAATACGGCTTGCCGGGCGACGTAACGCTGGTGCTGTTGTTCAGTCTGCTGATCGGCACGCCGATCCTCACCATGATCGGCGCCATCGGCGCCGCCCTCACGCTCGGGGTGCGCGGCGGCGCCGTATTGACAGCCTTGCTCGTGCTACCGTTATACATACCGGTGCTGATTTTCGGCGCCGGGGCCACCGAAGCGGCCATGACCGGCATCGCCTACGACGCACACTTGTCGCTGCTCGGCGCCGGCACCTTGCTGGGCGGACTGGCGACACCGTTCGCCGCCGCCGCCGCCATCAAGATTGCACTGGACGGATCGTGAATATTTTCAAATACGCCTCGCCCGTTTCCTTTCACCCGCTGGCCGGAAAACTGTGGCCGTGGTTTGCGGCACTGGCTATCCTGTTCGGCGCTGCCGGCATGTACTTCGGCCTGGTAGTGGCACCCAGCGACTTCCAGCAGGGCGAGGTCTATCGCATCATCTTCATCCACGTGCCGGCTGCCTGGATGGGCATGTTCATCTATCTGCTGATGGCGGGCTACGGGGTAATGGCGCTTACGTTCAACACCCGTCTTTCGTCGATGATGATGGAGGCGCTGGCCCCCACCGGCGCCATGTTTACCGCATTGATGTTGTGGACCGGCGCTTTATGGGGCCGCCCGACCTGGGGCACCTACTGGCTGTGGGATGCGCGCATGACCTCCGCCTTGATTCTGTTGTTTCTTTATATTGGCTATCTCGCGCTGATTCACTCGATCGAGGATACCCGCCGCCGCGACAAGGCTGGCGCATTGCTTGCGATCGTCGGTTCGGTGAATGTGCCGATCATCTATTTTTCGGTGCAATGGTGGAACACCCTCCACCAAGGTTCGACCATTTCGATGACGGCCGCTCCCAAGATGGCCCAGGTCATGCTGCTCGCCATGCTGCTGATGACGCTGGCGTGCTGGATGTATGCGATTGCGGTGGCGATGGTGCGGGTGCGCGTCATCATTGAAGAGCGTGGCGAATTGCGGACGGGACATCATGACGGAACGTGACTTCTACCTGTGGGGCTCCTTCAGCGTCTTTTTCCTGGCGCTGGCGCTGGAATTATTTTTGCTGCGCGTACGCGCCAGGGCGATGCGTAACCATACGGGGGTGCAGCCGTGAAACCGCGCCACAAACGTTTTGTCTGGATCCTCGCCGGTCTTGCCGTGGTCGGTGTCGCGACCGGCTTGGTGTTGCGCGCGTTCAGCTCCAACATTGTCGCCTTTCACACCCCTACCGAAGTGGCCGAGCACAAGACGCCGCAGGATCGCGCCTTCCGGCTCGGCGGACTGGTGACCGCGGGCAGCCTCAAGCGCACTACCGATGGACTGACGGTCAGTTTCACCGTGACCGACATGGCGCAATCGGTCCCGGTGGTTTTCACCGGCATCCTCCCCGACCTGTTTCGCGAGGGCAAGGGTGCGGTAGTACAGGGAAAGATCGGTCCTGACGGCATCTTTCACGCCAACGAAGTGCTCGCCAAGCACGATGAAAATTACATGCCGCCGGAAGCTGCGGAAGCCTTGAAGCGTTCGGGCCACCCGATCCAGGGCGAGATTTTCGCCGGCCAAAAGCCGGTCACCACCCAACCGGCAGCCAAACCATGATCCCGGAACTCGGTCACTTCGCATTGATCCTGGCGCTGTGCCTGGCGCTGACGCTGGGCATCGTGCCGATGGTGGGCGCCGCGCGCGGCAATGCCCGCATGACCGGTACTGCGCGTGCATTGGCGCAGGGCCAGTTCCTGTTTATCGCCTTTGCCTTCGGTTGCCTGGTGGCATCGTTCCTCGGCAACGATTTTTCGGTGATGAACGTTGCGTCGAATTCCAATACCAAGCTGCCCGCCTACTATCGCGTGACCGCGAGCTGGGGTTCGCACGAAGGTTCGATCCTGCTGTGGCTCCTGATGCTGTCGGGATGGACCTTCGCCGTTTCCATTTTCAGCCGAAACCTTCCCGATGCGGTAGTCGCGCGCGTGCTGGCGGTGATGGGCTGGATCTCGGTGGGTTTCCTGCTGTTCCTGCTGCTGACCTCGAACCCGTTCGCGCGCCTGGTGCCGGCGGCGCTGGAAGGTCGTGACCTGAATCCCCTGCTGCAGGACCCGGGCATGATCTACCACCCGCCGATGCTGTACATGGGCTACGTAGGTTTCTCGGTTGCCTTTGCATTCGCCGTGGCGGCCCTGATCGGTGGCAAGCTCGACGCCACGTGGGCGCGCTGGTCGCGGCCGTGGACGACCGCGGCGTGGATGTTCCTGACCGTGGGTATCTGCCTCGGCTCTGCCTGGGCGTACTACACGCTAGGCTGGGGCGGCTGGTGGTTCTGGGACCCGGTTGAGAATGCCTCCTTTATGCCGTGGCTCGCCGGTACGGCGCTGATCCATTCGCTGGCGGTGACCGAGAAGCGCGGCATTTTCAAGAGTTGGACGGTATTGCTCGCGATGGTGGCCTTTTCTCTCTCCCTGCTCGGTACCTTCCTGGTTCGTTCCGGCGTGCTGACCAGCGTGCACGCGTTCGCGACCGATCCCAAGCGCGGTGTCTTCATCCTTACTTTCCTGGCGCTGGTGATCGGCGGCTCGCTGCTGCTGTACGCCTGGCGCGCGCCTACGCTGGGCCTCGCGCGCGCGCCGCGCGCGTTCACGCCGATGGCGCGTGAATCGCTGCTGCTGATCAACAACGTGCTGTTGGTGGTGGCGCTGCTCGCCGTGATCCTCGGTACCTTGTACCCGCTGTTTGTAGATGCGCTGGGTGCGGGCAAGATTTCCGTCGGCCCGCCGTATTTCGATAGCGTGTTCTACCCCTTGATGGCGCCTGCATTGGTGTTGATGGGCATCGGCCCGATCGCCCGCTGGCGTGGCGAGACCTGGCCGGAATTGGCCGCCAAATTGATGTGGCCGTTGCTGATTTCGCTGCCGGTGGCAGTCGCGTTGCCATTCCTGCTGGGCCGCTGGACACCGCTGGTATGCCTGGGCCTTTGGCTCGCCTTGTGGATTTTCGCCACCAGCGCCTTTGCCGTGGCGCGGCGATTCCGCGCGACGGCCGCGACCGGCTGGATGGCGAAAATCGCCGCCAACAGCCCGAGCTACTACGCCATGCATATCGCGCACATCGGCATCGCCGTGTTCGTGATCGGCGTGACCATGGTGAAGGGCTTCGAATCGGAACGCGATGTACGCCTTGCGCCGGGCGAAAGCGTTAACGAAGGCGCTTACGCATTTCGCTTTGTCTCGATCGGCGAGCGACCGGGACCCAACTACAAGGCGGTGCAAGGACGCTTTGAAGTGAGCCGCAATGGAACGGTGATCGAGACACTGACGCCGGAAAAGCGTAACTACTTTGCCTCGGGGCAGACAATGACCAATGCCGCCATCGCGAGCGGATTGACCGGCGATCTGTATGTGTCGCTGGGTGAACCGATCGAAGGCGCCACCGACGGCGCCTGGGGCGTGCGGATTTACGTGAAACCTTTTGTTGATTGGATCTGGGCCGGCTGCCTGCTGATGGCGCTGGGAGGACTGCTGGCGGTGTGCGATCGGCGTTACCGGCTGAAGACCGAGCGCAAGCCGAAAGCAGCGGATATTACTTCGGGCGCGCAGGGCGTGCCTGCGGCGGGAGACTGATCTTGGCGCGTGCCTGGAGATATTTCCTGCCCCTGGCGATTTTTTTCGGCCTGCTCGCGTTTCTGTGGAAGGGACTGTCCCTCGATCCGCGCGCGATTCCGTCGCCGATGATCAATCTGCCGGCGCCGGCTTTTACGCTGCCGCAGTTGCACGCACCGGAAAAAACCTTCAGCGCCGCCGAAATGAAAGGCAAGGTCTGGATTCTCAATGTGTGGGGATCGTGGTGCGTGTCGTGCCGCTACGAACACCCATCGTTGAATCGGCTCGCCAAGCAGCAACTGCTGCCCATCATCGGCCTGAACTGGAAGGACGTGCCGGCCGACGCGCAAGGCTGGCTCGCCAAGTTCGGCAATCCGTACACGCTGTCGGTCAGCGACGCGGAAGGACGCGTGGCGATCGATTACGGCGTCTATGGGGCACCGGAAACCTTCATCATCGACAAGAATGGCGTGATACGCATGAAGCACACCGGGCCAATCGACGAAAAGATATTGGAAGAAAAACTGCTGCCGGTAATTCGCGAGTTGCAAAAATGAGCGCGTACAAAGCGATGGCGGCAAGGCTGTTATTGTTGGCGTGGTTCGGCATGGTCAACGCATTTGCGCAAACGCCGACTCCGGCGATGCCGCCGGCATCGCCGGAAATGGAAGCTCGGCTCAAATTGCTCGAGACCGAATTGCGTTGCCTCGTTTGCCAGAATCAGACTCTGGCCGATTCGCCGGCCGGACTGGCGGGAGACTTGCGGCGGGAAATTCGCCTGCTCGCCGACGCAGGCAAAAGCAACGACGAAATCAAGGAGCACCTGCGGGCGCGCTACGGCGATTACGTGCTGTACCGGCCGGTCGTCAACGCGAAAACCTCGCTCCTGTGGTTCGGCCCGTTCATCCTGCTACTGGGTGGCGCGATCATGGTCTGGATGATGGCGCGCCAGCGCCGCGCTGCATCGTTGGCCGCCACGCCCGCCATCAGCGCCGACGAGGCTGCGCGCGCGCAGGCGCTGCTGGAGGGCAATGATGGGCCGCCTCATTGACGACGCAGATTCGATTCGCGCGTTGCTGACCTCGGCTCGCGTGATCGCGGTGGTCGGATTGTCGGGCAATGCGCACCGACCCAGCAATGAAGTCGCCTCGTATATGCAACGGCATGGTTATCGCGTCATCCCGGTCAATCCCAACGAGACCGAAGTGCTGGGCGAAGAATGCTATCCGAATCTCGCCGGCGTGCCGGAGAAAATCGACATCGTCGATTGTTTTCGCAAAACCGAAGAGATTGCCTCGGTGGTGGACGAAGCGATTGCCGTCGGCGCGCGCTGCGTGTGGATGCAATTGGGTATCGCCGATCCGGTGGCGGCTGCGCGCGCGCAGGCGGCCGGCCTCGACGTGGTCATGAATCGCTGCATCAAGGTCGATCACGCGGTGTTGCTGCGGAATTGAACTTTCCGGCGCGGGAAGCGCCATAATGCAGGCATAAAGACGCGAATGCTGCGGCATTCGCGCCAACCGCCAGGAGAGTTCTCATGGAAAACTATCTCGTTTGGGCATTCGCCGGTTTCCTGCTCATCATCATCGAACTGATGACCGGCACGTTTTACCTGCTGGTGATCGGCGTCGCTGCCTTGATCGGCGCGCTGGCGGCGTGGCTGGGCGCGGGAATGTGGATGCAGGTGCTGGCCGCGATTGCAGTGGCGGCATCCGGTATCGCGTTGGTGCATTACTGGTGGCGCAAGCGGCCGGAGATGCCCAATTCCAGCGCCGATCTCGATGCCGGCCAAACGGTGGTGCTCGACGCCTGGGTGAACCAGGCGGCGGGCCTCGCGCGCGTCAAATACCGCGGCAGCACCTGGGACGCAAAGGTTCTGGGGGCTGCGGCGCCAGAAGCGGTGCTGTACATCCACCAGCGCAACGGCGGCGTGCTGGAAGTCAGTAGCCAGCAACCCTAATTACCGCTTTCCGAAGGAGTCCGTCATGTTTGGAAAAATGATCGCCGTCATCATCGCGACCGTCGCCTTGTTTGCGATGCCGCTGTCTTCCAGTTACGCCATCCCCTTCTTTCTTTTCGCCACCTTCATTGTGGTGGTAATGGAGGGCGTGCGCATCGTCCCGCAGCAAAGCGCCTGGGTGGTGGAACGCTTCGGCAAATTTCATAAGGTATTGGAGCCGGGCTTCCGATTGATCGTGCCCTTTTCGGACAGCGTCGCGTATCGGCATTCGCTGAAGGAAGTGCCGCTCGACATCGCCGAACAAGTCTGCATCACGCGCGACAATACCCAGCTCGCCGTCGATGGCATCATCTACTACCAGGTGGTCGATCCCAAGCTCGCGAGTTACGGTTCCAGCGACTACACGCTGGCCATTTCGCAGCTGGCACAGACGGCGCTGCGCTCGGAAATCGGCAAGATGGAGCTCGACAAGACTTTCGAATCGCGCGAGGAAACCAATCACAAGGTGGTGAGCGTTTTGGATGAAGCCGGCCGCACCTGGGGGGTCAAGGTCCTGCGCTATGAAATCAAGAACCTCACCCCGCCGGAGGCGATCCTGCGCTCCATGCAGGCGCAGATCACCGCCGAGCGCGAAAAGCGCGCCCTGATCGCCAAGTCGGAAGGCCAGAAGCAGCAGGAAATCAACCTCGCCGAAGGCCAGAAGCAGGCCGACATCCTGAAGTCGGAAGGCGAAAAGACGGCGGCCATCAACAAGGCGCAAGGCGAGGCGATCGCCGTGACCACGGTGGCGGAAGCCACCGCCAACGCAGTTCGCCAGGTCGCGTCCGCCCTCAACGAATCGGGTGGCATGCAGGCCGCCAACCTGAAGATTGCCGAGAAATACGTGGAGCAGTTCGGCAATCTCGCCAAGGTCGGCAACACCCTGATCGTGCCTAGCAATCTCACCGATGTGGCCGGCTTCGTCGCCAGTGCCATGACGGTCATGGATCGCACCAAGGCCGCCACGGCCGTGCCTGCCAAGCCCTGAAATTCGTTACATTTTGTGAAATTGGTGGTTGCAAAAGGGGCTTCCCCGGGGCAAATGCCCCGGATTCACCGGCACGCGCCTCCCATCACATTATTCCCAGGGAATAATGCGGCCCCCCCGGGCGTGTGCTTCATAAGCATTGACTAATGGTTGACCAGCGGCGGATGATAAATTGCAGGGTCTAGCGATATCGTGATCTGGATTCCGCGCCTGCGGCGCTATGCGCGCGCGCTCACCGGCGATCCGGCGGCAGCGGATGATCTGTTGCAGGACACTTTGACGCGAGCCATGGAAAAGTTT
>Ga0302322_100004627_pt1 | contig 11987 bp, 10 predicted proteins | sample Fen_T0_2_FD_203757 | JGI IMG/M metagenome (GOLD analysis project Ga0302322, IMG submission 203757) | Peat permafrost microbial communities from Stordalen Mire near Abisko, Sweden - Fen_T0_2 | ecosystem: Environmental > Terrestrial > Soil > Wetlands > Permafrost | place: Sweden: Abisko... | reverse complement strand
GCCGACGCCGGCACATCGCGCTCGCACGGTCGGGTCGGTGGTGAACACCGGGATGATGTCCTTCGCCATGGCCGCGTGGATATCTCGAGCGGTCGCGGCCACCATGCCGGGATCGACGATGTCGCGAGTCACGCCGCCGGGCTTGTTCATCGCGTAGTTCACGCGGTTACCAGACACCGCTTCGAGCAGGTCCATGACCTTCTCGCGAAGGGCGAAGCAGGTCATGAACAGCGTCTGGAAGCCGATGACTTCGGCGGCGATACCGGCCCAGAGCAGGTGGGAGTGGAGGCGCTCGGCCTCGTGCACAATCACGCGGATGTACTTGGCCCGCTCCGGCACTTCGATGCCGGCCAACGCTTCAAGCGCCCGGGAAAAGGTCAACGTGTGCACGTTGGAGCAGATGCCGCATACGCGCTCTACGAGTGCCAGGTCCTGCGTGTAGTTCTTGCGCTCCGCCAACCACTCGATGGCACGGAAGTTGAAGCCGACGGTGATGTGAGCGTTGCGCACCGCCTCGCCGTCGCAATCGAGCTCGATCTTGTATGGCTCCTCGAGGGCGGGGTGGTAGGGGCCGACCGGGATGATCGGGCTCATGATGCGGCTCCGTCCGTACGCGCCGCGTCGGCCGGGTCTTCGTTCCGGCCGAGCTCGGCCGTGCGGCTGAACAGCCCCGGCTCATCCTCCGGCCGGAGCATCAGGGCGGGTACGTCGTCGCGGCCCTCGAACTCGATGGCGTAGTAGTCGCGCGCCTCCCGCTCAGCCCAGTCGGCCGCCGGCCAGATGTCGGCGATGCTCATCGCGCGGGCGCCCGGCACCTCCGTGGAGATCGTGAGCAGGCTGCCGTCGAGATCCCAGTGGAACAGGAGGCGAAAGCCGTCGTCCGGCGCTGGAGTCACGGTGAGCGTCACCCAGCGTGCCTCGATGTCCAGCATCAGGCGCGCCATCGCCCTCACGTCCAGGCCCGGAGCCTCCACCCAGCGGCCGTCGCCGCGGACGTCCCACGGCCCGGCGACGGCCAGCTCTTCGAGGATCGCGTCAGGCTCCATCGTTCTTCCTTTCTCCCTCGACGTTGCCGCCGAAGCCCTTCTTGAGCAGAGCCTGGGAGCGCCGCCGCCGGCATCGGTCGCACAGCATGATGCGCTCGCGGAACTCTCGGCTGATGTTGCGGTGTGCGAGCGCGAGCATACGCTCGTTCGATCGGCGCGCCGGCGCGCCACACTCCGGGCACGCCGGGTAGGTGACGGTCTCTTCATGCCGCAGGTCTCCGCTCCGCGCATACGTGGGTGGGCGGTCGCCCTCCTGCCGCAGGGCGTCGCCGGGACAGTGGTCCACGCAGCGGCCGCAGAACGTGCAACGCCCGGGATCGTAGCTCCAGCCCAGGTGATCGTCGTGGCTTACCGTCACGATCGCCGCCGAGACGCAGACGTAGTCGCAGATCCCGCAGGCGATGCACTTTGCCTCGTCGATGCGCACCCGGCCTCGGAACTCGGGGGCTGGGACGGCGCGATCCGGATAGCGCAGGGTCTCGGGGCCGCGCCGGAAGTTGCGCGAGATGAGCGAGAGGATGTTCATGGGCGGCGTCTCATGGATACACCATCGCGACGACCAGGGCGATCAGCCCGATGGCGAACCCCCACAGCCAGTACATGCGCGCCGCCTGCGCGAGCTTGAGGCGCGCCGTCGCGGCGGCGACGGTGGCTATCGCCAGCACGAGCAGCAGCGAGATCGCGACGAAGAGCGAGGCGCGCAGTGGCCACGGCGCGTCGGCGGACGGGAAGGCGAGCACAGCCCACATCCCTGTGAGCGCGACCCACTCGAGGCCGTGCGCCAGCTCCCAGAGAGCCAGACGGGGACCCTCGAACTCCGTCGTCGCGCCCGCGTAGATCTCCTGCTCGGCGTTCGCCACCGAAAACGGGTTGACGCGCAACTTGACCGGCAGGCACAGGGCCAGAGCGATGAGCGCGGGGACCCGTACCTGCCACATGGCCTGCTGGCTGATGACGCTCAGGGACAGGCTGTTCGCGGCGGCGGCGAGCGCGACCAGCGCCGCCAGGAACGGCAGGCTGTAGGCGATGCTCAGTACGGCCTCGCGCGTGGCTCCGAGTTCGCCGTAGAGCGACCGGGAGACGAACCCGGCGAGCACGCCGCAGAGCGGAGGAACCTCAAGCAGGGCCACCAGGAGCACGAGATCTCCGCCAAAGCCTCCGCCGTGCGGGAATACCGGCAGGAGCGCGAGCGCGCCCAAGGTGCTGGCCACGGCCAGCACCGGCAGCGCGCTCATCGCCAGCGCCTGAAGTGGCGGGCGCGGCAGGGGTCGCTTGGCGAGCAGCTTCACGAAGTCGAAGAACGGCTGGTAGAAGGGCGGCCCGATCCTGCCTTGAAGGCGCGCCGTCAGCTTGCGCTCGATCCAAAGCATCAGCCAGGCGACCGGCACGGCGTAGAGCAGGCCGGGAAAGACGAGGAGTTGGAGGAGTGCGCGGCCGAGAGTCATGTGCGTCCTCCGCCGGCAAGGATCGCGATGGCGTCGGCGATGCCTGCCATGATGGCGTCGGGGCGTGGCGGGCACCCGGGCACGTACACGTCGACAGGGATGATGCGGTCGAGCGGTCCTTCGATCGTCGGGCTGCCGGCGAAGACGTTGCAGCTGGCCGGGCACGATCCCAGCGCGACCACGACCTTGGGGTCGGGCACTTGCGCATAGACCGTCTCAACGGCCACGCGCGTCGTGCGGGTGACCGGGCCTGAGACCACGATGATGTCGGCGTGCCGGGGACTGCCCTCGAGGCGGATGCCGAGCTGCTCCACGTCGTAGCGGGGAGTGAGGCAGGTGACCAACTCGATGTCGCAGCCGTTGCAGCTCCCTGCGTTGAGGTGGAACAGCCACGGGGAGCGCCGGCGTGACGTGCGGACGAGATCGTCGAGGATGCCCATCTCCGGACTCCTACCAGGCCCTCGGCCAGACGCCAGCCGTCAGGACCGCGACGAACAGGATCACCAGGGCGATCGTCAGCGGCGTCGCCTCCGTGCTCCAGACCGTGCGCCACGGGCCCGCCGGGGTGGTCGCGAAGATCACTGTGCCCGGCGACCCGGCGTCCGCCTCCGACTTCTCCGGTCCCCACCAGCAGACCGCGATCACGCGGGCGTAGGCCAGCACCAGGAGGGCCGTCGCCACGATCAGGAGCGCCAGATACGTCCAACTGCCTCCGTAGGCGGCTTCGTAGATGCGCCAGTGTCCGGCGTAGCCGATGGTGGGAGGCACGCCGATCAAGGTGAGCGCGCCGGCGATGAACGCCGCGGCGGCGAGGGGATGACGGACGGCGAGACCTCGCGTGGCCAGCGTGACCGGCGCGTCGCGCTCGGCGCCCGCGATGCTGGCGAACAGCAGGGTCTTGGCGAGGACACCGGCGGCGGCACCGATGACCACGCCACTCAGGCCGAAGCGCCCGGCGAGCGTGAGCGCGAGGAGGAGAAAGCCTCCGTCGGCCACCGAGGACAAAGTGAGCATCCGTTTGACGTCGCGCTGGGCCAGGGCGAGGCCGGCGCCGCCGAGCGCAGAGAGCAGCGCGATCACCAGCCACGGCCAAGCCGGCTGGAAGAGCCAGGCGGCGTCATGACGCAGGGTGAGAAGCTCGGCGAAGGCGGTGGCGTCGACGACCGCGATGATCACCGCGACCAGCGCCGCCGGTGTCCGCTCCGCCATGCGCGGCTGCCAGAGGTACGCGGGTACGAGGGCCAGCTTCACGGTGAATCCGCCGAGCAGCAGCCCGAGCACGAGCGGCGTCGGGCCGGTATCCAGCAGGATCGTCCCCGCAACGATGGCCGCGGCCGAGACGACGATCGCAAGCAGGTAGACGTTGCGTCCGGTGCACTCGACACGGGCGAGAAGGAGCAAAAGGAATGCGGCAAAGGCACCGCCCTCGAGCGCGATCAGTCGGACGGTCTCGCCGCCGGTGGCGAGCGCCGCCAGCGAGAGGGCACCGGTGACGGCGACGAGCCACAGGGCTCGCCGAAGACGTGGGTCGGCGGCGACGGCCAGGAGGAGGCAGAGCAGCGCGATGGCAACGGCGCCGAGCAGCGGCCAGCGTGCGATGAGCTCGACCGCGCGGCCGGTCTGGCGGGTCGCTCCCGCTCCCAGACCGCCCACGAGCGCGATCGCGGCGGCGAGCACGGGCAGGGCCACGAGCGCGTGCTCTTCGAGCCACGAGCCGAGGCGCGCGACCTGGGCGCACAGCGCCAGCGTCGCACGCCAGAGGGCCAGATAGTAGCGGTCCGGATCGGCCCAGGCATAGAAGGGCGCCAAGCTGCGCCGGATGGTCACGGAGAAGTCGCTGGCGAGCAGGCGCCCGCGTGGGCCGAGGGGTTCGCCGCCGGTGAAGACCGCGGCGCCGGCGCCTGAGCCGGCGGCAAGCGGCGCGAGCGCTCCGCCGGCCGGGCCAAGGGGCGCTTGGGATCGCGAGGGGCCTGCCACGGCAAGGACCGCGCCGGCCGCCGCCAGACCGCCGCTGACCGGGGTGGTGCCACCCGAGCTCGCGGAGGCGCGCGACCGCCGGACGGCCAGCCAGTAGATCAGTGCGCCGCATGCGGTCGCGACGAGGGCCATGACCAAGCCGGCGGTCGCGTACCAGCTGCCGCCGGCCGTGGTCAGTCCGAGCCAGCTCAGGTGGACGTCCGGCTGCAGGCGCATGCCGCGCAAAGCGGGATCCACGACGTACTTGATGGCGAGTTGCGGCGCCACGCCGAGCACGACGCAGCCGGTGGCTAGGATGACGCCGCCGGCGATCATCGTGCGCGGCGGCTCGTGCGCTTTGCCGCTCGCCTCGCCCTCTGTGCCGAAGAACATGGCACTGCTGGCCTTCATGAACGAGAACATCGTGAGCACGCTGACGACCCACGAGATCAGCGCCGGCACGGCGAAGCCGGCGCGCAGCGCGGCCACATAGATCAGCCACTTGCTCACGAACCCGTTGAAGAGCGGCACACCGGCGATGCTCGCCGCCGAGATCAGCCACAGGACGGTCGTCCGCGGCATGCGGCGGGCGAGGCCGCCGAGCCGGTCCATGTCACGGGTGCCGGTCTCGTGCTGCACGGTCCCGGCTCCGAGGAACAGCCCGCCCTTGAACAGGCCGTGGTTGAGACAGTGAAGCAGGCCGGCGACGATGCCGAGCGGCGTGCCGAGGCCGAGGCCGAGCATCATGTAGCCGATCTGGCTGACCGTGTGAAAGGCCAGCAGGCGCTTGGCGTCGTGCTGGACCATGGCGAAGAGCACCCCGATCAGCATCGTCGCCGTCCCCAGCCAGACGACTGCCGTCTGCCAGCCTACCGGCCACGGAGTGATGCTGTGCATGCGTGCCACAAGGTAGACGCCTGCCTTCACGTAGCAGGCGGCGTGAAGCAGGGCGCTCACCGGTGTGGGCGCCGCCATGGCCGAGGGGATCCACGTGTGCAGGGGGTACTGCACCGACTTGGCGAAGGCGGCGACGAGCATCAGTGCGAAGATACCGGCGCTGAAGGCGGCGCTGATCCGCGGGTCCGTCCACAGCGTCGCCCCCGTTCGCGCGTACAGGACGAGGATGGCGGCGAGCAGCGCGTAGCCTGCGATGTGCGTCATCACCAGGACCTTCCGGGCCCCCGACGCCGCCTCGCGCTGCGTGTACCAGAAGCCGACGAGCATGAACGAGCACAGGCCGATCAGCTCCCAGCACCCGTACATGAGCAGCAGGTTCGATGCGTACACGAGTGCGATGAGCCCGGCGATGAAGACTTGCATGAAGATGTAGAAGCGGGTGGCTGCGCGGTCCTCCGCCATGTACCCGATCGAGTACAGGAGGATGGCGCCGCCGATGCCGGCGCCCATGAGCGCGAAGAGCTGCGAGAGGCCGTCAACGTGAAAGGTGAGAGCGAGCGGGCCGTGCCAGCCCGGCAGAGTCAGGTCGAGGGCATGGCCGTGATAGACGCTCGGCCACATGACCAGGACGGCGGCCAGAGCGACGAGGCTGGTCCCGAAGGCGAGCCAGCCTTTGGCCTTTGCGCTCAGCAGGCGCGAACAGACGGCCTGGAGCGCTGCGCCGACAAAGAGCGTCCCAATCGGCACGATGACCAGGTCGTTCAGCTGCATCGGAATCGCTTCACCCTCCCGCCACCATGGGGAAGATGGAGACTTCATCATCCGCCGCCAGCGGCGTGTCGAGGCGCTGCAGGTACAACACGTTGCGCCCGTTCACCAGGATGATGATCTCCGGGTTGAGGTCGTCTCCGGTGAAGACGGCGCGCCGGAACGAGGTGCCGTAGCGCCCCGCAAGCGTCGCGAGCAGCTCGCGGAGGTCCGCCGGCGCGTCGTCGATGCGCCGCACCGCCTCACCCGTGTAGGTGCGAATTGTGGCGAAGTACTTGACCGTCATGCCGGACGCTCCGCGAGACGGTGCGCTGGGCGACACGACGTGCTGTCGCCCGGCGCACCCTGCTCGCGTCGCTAGAGGGCGAGTTCCTTGAGCTTGGCCTTGGTCGGCACGCCGTCCTCGTCCCAACCGCGCATCTTGTAGTACTCGGGCAGCATCTGGTCGAGGTGGTTCACCTCGCCCTTGGACGGGCCGGTCTTGATCGGATCCTTCAGCAGGCGCACAGGCAGCGTGTCGTCCGCCTTCGTGTAGCCGACCTTGAGGTTCCAGAGCTTTTCCTGGTTCCAGATACGCTCGCCGATCAGCATGAACTCGTCGAGCGTGTACTCCACGCCCGTGAGCGCCGACAGCATCTCTGCGAGCTCGGCGCCGCCGATGCCGAAGGTCGAGAACAGGCAGGCCCCGCTGGAGTCCAGAGCGCCGGTCAGGTTCTGGAAGGTGATGTCCAGCCCGGCCTTGCCCTCGGTCACGTGCGGGTCCATCACGGCGCCGTTCTGCAGCACCTCGATGGCGATGGTGTAGCCGCGCACGTGGTCGCCACCGCGGTTGTTTGTCGCGTAGTTGAGGCCGATGCCCTGCACGCCGCGCGGGTCGTAGGCGGGCATCTCCTGCTTCTTGCAGGTCATGGAGAGTTCGGGATGGCCGTAGCCCTCCGCCAGGCGGTACGAGCCCTGGGCGAGCTTGGCGCCGAAGCCTTCGCTGGTGCAGGCCTTGCGTGTCATCTCGACCATGGCGGCCGTGTTGCCGAAGGTGAGCTGCACGCCGTCGGTGTCTTTGGCGGTGATGAAGCCGCGCTCGAAGAGTTCCATGGCGCAGGCGATCGTCGAGCCCAGTGAGATGGTGTCGATGCCGTACTCGTTGCAGAGGAAGTTCGCCTTTGTGATGGCGTCCAGGTCGTCGATGCCGCAGTCGGAACCGAACCCCCAAGCGCTCTCATACTCCGGACCCTCGCCGTACCCCGCGTAGGCAGGGTTGTCGACCTTGGTCACACGGCCACAGCTGATGATGCAGCTGAAGCAGCCCTTGGGGCGCACGAGTTGTTTGGCGGCCAGCGACTCGCCACCAGTCTTGTCGGCGGTGGGGAAGTACCCGTCCTGGTAGTTGCGCGTCGGCAGGGCACCGACTTGATTGAGGATGTTGACGAGCACGTCAGTGCCGTACGCCTTGAGGCCGGCGCCGCCGACCGGGTGCGCCTGGATCAGCTTGCGCGCCTTCATGACGGCGGCCTTGAAGCGCTCGGGGTCGGCGACCTTGACGGCGCCGCTGCCGGACACGGCGATCGCCTTCAGGTTCTTGGAGCCCATCACGGCGCCCACGCCCGTGCGGCCGGCGGCTCGGTGCATCTCGTTCATGATGCAGGCCAGCAGCGCCTGGTGCTCGCCGGCCGGCCCGATGCACGAGACCTTGGCATCCTCGTCGGTCTCGGCGCGCACGAGGTCGGTGGTGTCGAGGGTGTTGTGGCCCCAGATCGCCGCGGCGTCGCGGATCTCGATTTGATCGTCCTTGATCCACAGATAGACTGGCTTGGCCGCCTTGCCCTCGATGATCAGCGCATCGTAGCCCGCGTACTTGAGCTCCGGGCCGAACGAGCCGCCCGAATTGGAGGCGGCGAGCACGCCGTTCAGTGGGCCCTTGGTGACGACGTTGAAGCGCCCGGCCGACGGTGCGAAGGTACCGGTGAACGGCCCGGGGGCGAACACGAGCTTGTTGTCCGGCCCAAGGGAGTCGGTCTTGGGGTCGACCTCGGAGCGTAAGATGTGGCCACCCAGGCCGCGGGCGCCGAGGTAGTCACGGGCGAGCTTGGGATCCGTGGCCTCGCGCGTGATGGTCCCCTTGGTGAGGTCCACGCGGAGGATGGTGCCTGTCCAGCCGAACATCTCAGCTCACCTCCTGGAAGGCTTCCCTGAACTTCGCCGCGTAGGCCTTCTTGCGCGAGCGTACCTGCTGCTCGTCGTCGACGAACTCCAGGGCGCCGCTGGGGCAGAAGGTCACGCACTCCGGTGCGCCCTGGCAGGTGTCGCACTTGAAGATGCTGCTCGAGGCAGCGTCGTAGCGCGCGTTGCCGAAGGGGCAGGCGACCGTGCACATCTTGCAGCGGATGCAGACCTGCTCGTTCCAGTCAACGAGGTTGGCGCGGGTGGCGCTGCGATGCATGGCTCCGGTCGGGCAGACCTTGACGCAGGCCGCATCGTCGCACTGCTGGCACATCATGGGCACCGTCATGCCTTCGCGCTCCCAGGTGTATGCCTGTACGCGCGAGGCGGCGGGACGGAACTGACCTTCGTGCTCGAACGAACAGGCCAGCTCGCAGTTGTGGCACCCGGTGCACTTGTCCGGGTGGATCATGAGTACTTTGGCCATGGCCCCCTCCTCTGTGGAGCGCAGTCCTCGGCATCACTTGCGACAGGACGCGTGGACTCCTTCGGCGACTATCAGACGTGTCGATGATGTGACGGAGGGGTGAAGGAGTCGAGTCGACCGGCGACTACTCTTTGAGTGAAAGCGCAGGGCGCGCGCACACTCTGACGGCGGCGTCGCGGGCGCTGGGGCGTCAGGTCTCGAGGCCGTCCCCGCCCCGGCCCGATCAGGCGGGCTGCTGGCCCAAGAGTACGGCCGCCTGCAGCCCGAGCCGGACGTCGACGATGTCGTCGAGCTCGTTCAGGTCGATCCCAAGGATCTCCTCGACGTGCGCCAGGCGCTTCTGCAGCGTGTTGCGGTGGATGTGGAGCGCGTCGGCCGTCTGTTGGACGGCGAGGTGATGCTCGAACAGGGCGAAGAGCGTCTTGTAGAGGCTGGTGCGGTGGGCGGCGTCGTGCTCGAGCAGGGGCGCGAAGGTACGCTCGAGGATGTCCGCGAGCGCCTTCTGGTCGAGGCCGTCGAGGAGGATGAGGTGGCCGCTGAGCTCGTCGAAGACGGCGGTGCCGCCCGGCTCGGGAGCGCGCCGGGCGGCCATGCACGCGGCTCGCGCCTGCTGGAGGCAGCGCGGCGCGCTCCCTACCCCCGCGAGAGGGGCCGAGCAGCCGGCGACGAACGGCTCAGCCGAGGCAGCCGTCGCGGTCGCGTGAAGGTCGGCGAGCAGCTCCCGGGCGGTGGCGGTCTCGGCGTCGCGCAGCGACGTCAGCACCACCACCGCGGGCCCGCTGGACAGGCTCAGGAAGGGGATGCGACGCTGGCTGAGCCACGCGTCGAGCGCTCGCAGCACGCCTGCGCTGTGCTTGTCGGCGGTTTTGCCGGCGAGCGCCCGGGCCGGCGCCGCGCGAAGCGCCGCCGGCTCCAGGACGGCGACGCGCAGTACGCTCGCCGTGCTGAAGCCCTGCTCCTGCAGACGGAGGCCCAGGTCGTGTGCGGGGCTGCGGCCGGCGAGGATGTCGCGCAGGAGACCGCGGCGCAGCCGCCGTCGCATCCGCAACTCGTCTCGCTTGTGGAGCAGCTCGAGCGTGACCAGCTGCTGCAGATAGAGCAGGGAGGCGGCGGCGAACTCGCTCGGCTGCCGTCGCGAGACCGGGGCCGCGAGCACGCGCTCGACCCGGTCCATGATGAGGACTTCGCGGAAGTAGATCCGGTCGTCCGCTTGCTCCACGACGGCGTGCGGCCCCGGCAGGCCGCGCAAGCGCTCGTACGCCTCCCAGAGGCGACGCACGAGGCCGGCGTCGTCCGCCGCGCGCCCCGACGCGTGGACGACCTGCCCGTGCGTGTCGAACAGGACGATCGGGACGTCGAGGATGGAGGCGACCCGGTCGACCAGCTCCCCGACGTCCTTCTCTCGCACGACAAGCTCGAGCAACTGGATCTGGAGCGCGGCCGTCCGGCGCAGCGTCTGCATGTCCCGGGCGGCCGACGCTTCGGAGCCGCCCGCGTCGGCCTCCCGCTCGCGCAGCGCCGCCTCCAGCTCCTCAGTGTGGCGGCGCACCTGATCCTGCAGTACCACGGTCGTCTGGAACAGCCCGAAGTCCGACTCCCAGGTGTTCATGCTGGCCTCCGAGCGGTCCATCAGGGCGCTCACGACCTTGTTGAGCCGGGCGATCTCCGCCAGGAGAGCGGCGACGTCCTGCGTGTCGGGAGTGTCAGCCACGCTGGCCTCCGCCGGCGGCACCACTCGCTCCGATGGCGATCGCAGTCAGGGTCTGGTTCACGTGTACGCCGCAGAACTGCTCGCCGTAGGTGTTGAAGCCGACGGCGTTGTTGGCGCGGAACACCTCGCCGACGGTCTGCTCGATGCCGGTCTGAGAGATCTCCAGCTTGCGCAGGATGCAGTCGAAGGTGATCACCGCCTGCGGCGGGCCGATGCGGGCGCGGACCTGCGCGAGGGCCGTCTCCAGGTTCCTCACGAGGTCGACGCCTCTAGCCACGCGGAGCACGACGCCACGCTCGATCGCGCAGTAGAACTTGAGACTGCCGTCGCGGTTCACCTTCTGGATCGCGCGCACGTACTTCGCGCCGTCGATGAGGACGACCACCGGGGAGGCGGCAAAGTGGGCCGGCCCGAGGTCGCGCAGATCGACGCCGAGCATCCGCGCGTACTCCGCCGCCGCCGGCAGCCCGTTTATCTCGCTCACGACTCGCGCCGCCGGGTCCGCCTCCGTGACGACCAGCCGCTCGTCCGTGGGTTCGAAATGCTGCGTCTTGAACTCCATGAACGGGAGCGGCGTTGAGACGAGCACGAGGACGGCGGCGCCGCTGACGAACGCGCCGTCGTGGTAGATGTACGTGCTCGCGAAGCTCATGCTGTCGCCGGCAGAGCCGCCGACGAGTGGGATCTCCCCGAGGCCGTCCTGGAGCGCGTGCGCCAGCTGCTCCTCATGGCCGAAGAGGCCGTCCACCAGCAGGAAGGCGAAGGTGTTGTGCGCGTCGGACTGGGGCGCCTCGTCCTCTAACCGGCGCAGCAGGTCTCGCGCGAAAGCGACGCCCTCGGAGAGGCTGAAGCCGTGAAGGTCGTCGAGGTGTCCGACGACGGCGGTGCCTGCGGGCCGTGCGAAGCTGACCCCTGTCAGGCTCCGGTCCCGGCACCCCGCCGGACCGATCTCGCCGGCCGTCGTGCAGCCGACGACGGGAACACCGCCGAAGCGCGAGCGGAGCTCACTCGCGAGCGCCTCTCGGTCATACGCACTGGAACAGAAGAACAGGACCAGCGACATGTCGGGCTGCGCGATGCCCCGGTGCAGTTCCTCGGCGGCCAAACGAGGCTCGGCGGCGCACGACTGTGCGATCCGGATGGTCCGCTCCTGGCCCATAAGCAGTCCTTGGTCGCTCTCGGTCACGGTGGTCACGTGCACACCGCTGCACCCATGATACTGCGTGCGCGGCAGGTCTGGTGACGTCTGGGGACGTCCGACCGCTCCAAGGCAACGGGCGCGGCGGGCGACGCGGCGTCCGCGCGCGTGTACACTAGAGCAGTCCGCCCGGCCGGCGCAGCCCAGCCGGGCGTTCGGGCGTCGGGCAGCAGCCGCTGGCCCCGCCGCCATCACCAGCCACCCCGACAGAGAGAACCCCTCGTGCACGCCGTCGACAAGATCCGCAACCTCGCCATCATCGCCCACATCGACCACGGCAAGACGACGCTGATCGACAGCATCTTCCGCGCCGCCCACGTGT
>Ga0302322_100004625_pt1 | contig 11988 bp, 11 predicted proteins | sample Fen_T0_2_FD_203757 | JGI IMG/M metagenome (GOLD analysis project Ga0302322, IMG submission 203757) | Peat permafrost microbial communities from Stordalen Mire near Abisko, Sweden - Fen_T0_2 | ecosystem: Environmental > Terrestrial > Soil > Wetlands > Permafrost | place: Sweden: Abisko... | reverse complement strand
CGGCCAACCAGGACCAGCAGCTGATGGCCCCGGCCACGCCCCCGATGAAACCCCCCGGCATCGCCGACAGATTCACCGATCTGCTGGCGCCGCTGACCCAGGACCAGCGCCAGGGCATGATCGCGAAGCTGTCCGTGGGCTACTTCGAGGGGTGGCGCCCGAGCCGTGGCGAGATCGCCGACCTGGTGGCGGTCGAACTCGGAATTCTCACCGTCGATGATTGCATCCAGCGCCAGCGCACCAGGAAGCTCGGCAAGCCCGTGGTCGAGGTCATCGCGCAGGTGGCAGCCAGGAGTCGCCAGCATCCCACGGGATGACCCGCTGGCGGCAGCGATGGCGGCCAGTCGGCTGGACGTCGTGGCCGCGTCGCATCTCGCCCGATTGGAGGTCGATCTGGCCGAACTCGTGCTGGCGCAGATCCGGCAGGGCGACCGCCTCCGCCGCGCCCGTTGAATGATCATGCGGTGGTCTGTATAGTTCGGGCTTCCTGTCGATCGGTCGGAAGGTGTGCCCATGACGTACCGGGTCGCGGTCGCCGGAGCCAGCGGCTATGCCGGAGGCGAGTTGCTGCGGCTGCTGCTCGGGCACCCTGAGATCACGGTCGGCGCGCTGACCGCGCACAGCAGTGCCGGTGACCGGCTGGGTATCCATCAGCCGCACCTCTTACCGTTGGCCGACCGGATCATTCGGCCCACCAGCCCGGCCATTCTGGCCGGTCATGACGCCGTGTTCCTGGCGCTGCCGCACGGTCAGTCCCACGAACTCGCTGCCCGGTTGAGCCCGGACATGGTCGTCGTCGACTGCGGCGCGGACCACCGGCTGACCGATCCCGCTGCCTGGGAACGGTTCTACGGCGGCCCCCATACCGGCGCGTGGCCGTACGGCCTGCCCGAGCTGCCCGACGGCCGGGACGCGCTACGCGGATCGCGCCGGGTGGCCGTGCCGGGTTGCTATCCGACGGCCGCGTCGCTGGCCCTGGCGCCCGCGCTGGCCGGCGGTCTGGTCGAGCCCGAGGTGGTGGTGGTCGCCGCGTCGGGGACGTCGGGAGCCGGGAAGTCACCCAAGGTGAGCCTGCTCGGTTCGGAGGTGATGGGTGCGGCCTGCGCTTACGGGGTCGGCGGCGTGCATCGGCACACCCCCGAGATGGTGCAGAACCTCTCGGCTGCCGCCGGGAGGCCGGTAACGGTGTCGTTCACCCCGGTGCTGGTGCCGATGTCCCGCGGCATCCTGGCCACCGTCAGTGCGCCGGCGGTCGGCCAGCTGAGCCTGGAGGATCTCCGGGCGACCTACGAGAAATCCTACGGCGACGAGCCTTTCGTGCACCTCCTGGCGGAGGGTCAGTGGCCGACCACCGCGTCCACGCTGGGCGCGAACACCGTCCTGCTGCAGGTCGCGCTGGATGTCGACGCGGGCCGGGTCGTTGTCGTCGTCGCCATCGACAACTTGACCAAGGGCACCGCCGGCGGCGCCGTTCAATGCCTGAACCTCGCGTTGGGCCTGCCGGAAACCACCGGCCTGCCGACGGTGGGAGTGGCTCCGTGACCGGCTCCGAGGGTGCCACCCCGCGCGGGCCGGGGGTCGGGGTGACCGCGCCGCGGGGTTTCCGGGCCGCCGGCGTGACCGCCGGGCTCAAACAGTCCGGCACCCCCGACGTCGCGGTGGTGGTCAACGACGGTCCCGGGTTCGGCGCGGCCGGGGTCTTCACCGCCAATCGGGTCAGGGCGGCGCCGGTGCGGTGGTGCGAGAGCGTGCTGTCTCGTCCCGGTGCCGAACTGACCGGCGTGGTACTGAACTCCGGTGGCGCGAACGCCTGCACCGGACCGGATGGCTACGCCGACACCGTCGCCACCGCAGAGCATCTCGGCGCGTTGCTCGGGGTGCCGGCCGGACGGGTCGCGGTCGGCTCCACCGGGTTGATCGGGCTGCGGCTGCCGATGGACAGGCTGCTCGCCGGCGTCGCAAGGGCCACTGCGACGGCGTCGGTAGCGGGTGGGCTCGACGCGGCGACCGCGATCATGACCACGGACACCGTGCCGAAAACCGTACGGATCAGCACCGCCGGGTTCACCGTGGGCGGCATGGCGAAGGGTGCCGGCATGCTCGCGCCGGGGCTCGCCACGCTGCTGGTCGTGCTGACCACCGACGCGGTCGCCGACTCGGCCGCGCTCGACGCCGCCCTGCGCGCGGCCACCCGGGCGTCCTTTGACCGGCTGGATTCCGACGGTGCGATGTCGACCAACGACACGGTGCTGCTGCTGGCCTCCGGCGCTTCCGGTGTGCAGCCGAGCCCGGAACTGCTGGGCGCGGCGGTCACCCGGGCCTGCCTGCAGTTGGCCGATCAACTGCTGGCCGACGCCGAGGGCGCCACCAAGGAGATCGCGATCGAGGTCATGCACGCCGCGAGTGAGGACGACGCCGTCGAGGTCGGACGTGCGGTGGCCCGCAACAACCTGGTGAAGACCGCGTTCTTCGGGCAGGACCCCAACTGGGGGCGCATCCTCGCCGCAGTCGGCACCGTTGGCCCCCACGTCCCGTTCGACGCCGATGCGATCGACGTCGCCATCAACGGGGTGTGGATCTGCCGGGCCGGCGCCACCGGCGACGACCGGGACGCCGTCGACCTCACCGGTCGCTCGGTGCGGGTCGCTATCGACCTACACGCCGGCACCGAGAGCGCGACGATCCTCACCAACGACCTCTCCCACGCCTACGTGCACGAGAACTCGGCGTACTCGACATGAGCAGCGCGAACCCGACGGACGTCGAGGCCCGCCGACCGTCCGAACTCCAGGGCGCCCAGCAGCGGGCCGAGGTGCTGGCCGACGCCTTGCCCTGGCTGCGTCGGTTCGCCGGCGCCATCGTGGTGGTCAAGTACGGCGGCAACGCGATGACCGACGAAACGCTGAAGGCGGCGTTCGCCGCGGACATGGTGTTCCTGCGCACCGTCGGACTCCGTCCGGTGGTGGTGCACGGCGGCGGCCCGCAGATCAGCGCGATGCTGACCAGGCTCGGACTGCCGGGAGAGTTCAAGGGCGGCTTCCGGGTCACCACCGCGGACACCATGGACATCGTCCGCATGGTGCTGGTCGGTCAGGTCGGGCGGGAACTGGTCGGGCTGATCAACTCCTACGGCCCGCTGGCGGTCGGCATGTCCGGCGAGGACGCGCGGTTGCTGATCGCATCCCGCCGGGACGTGCTGGTCGACGGCGTCGCCACCGACATCGGCCTGGTCGGTGATGTCGTCGAGGTCAACCCCGGCGCGGTCCTCGATCTGATCGACGCCGGCCGCATTCCGGTGGTGTCCACCGTCGCGCCGGACGTCGACGGCGTCGTGCACAACGTCAATGCGGACACCGCCGCCGCGGCGCTGGCCGTCGCCCTCGGCGCCGCGAAACTTCTCATGCTCACCGACGTCGAGGGCGTGTACGCCAACTGGCCGGACCGCGGCTCGTTGCTGTCCAAGATCTCCGCCGATGCGTTGGAATCCCTGTTGCCGTCGCTGGAATCGGGGATGGTGCCGAAGATGGAGGGCTGTCTGCGGGCCGTTCGCGGGGGCGTGGCTGCCGCGCACGTCATCGACGGGCGGGTACCGCACGCCGTGCTGCTGGAAATCGTCACCACGGAGGGCGTCGGCACGATGGTCCTCCCGCACCTGGAGGATTCGCCATGACCGCACGTTCCGAGGGCGCGGCGATCATCCCTGCGCAACACATCTCGGGTAACGACCGCGCCGCGCACCGCTGGTCCAACGCCCTGATGGACAACTTCGGGGTTCCGCCGGTCGAGCTGGTCAGTGGATCCGGCGCCGTCGTCACCGATGTCGACGGCCGGGAATACCTGGACCTGCTCGGCGGGATCGCGGTCAATTCCCTTGGGCACGCTCACCCGGCCGTGGTCCGCGCGGTCTCCGAGCAGATCGCCACGCTCGGTCATGTGTCGAATTTCTTCACCCACCCCACCGTGCTCGAGCTGGCCGAACGGTTGCTGGACATCAGCGGGGCCCGCGACAGCGGGCGGGTGATCTTCGGCAATTCCGGCGCCGAGGCGAACGAAGCGGCGTTCAAGATGGCCCGCCGCACCGGCCGGCTGCGGATCATCGCGGCCGAGGGCGCCTTTCACGGCCGGACCATGGGAGCGCTGGCGGTGACCGGTCAGCCCGCCAAGCGGGCGCCGTTCGAGCCAATGCCACCCGGAGTGGAATTCGTTCCCTACGGCGACATCCCGGCGCTCCAGGCGGCGGTGGACGACACCGTCGCGGCGGTGTTCCTGGAACCGATCATGGGTGAGGCGGGCGTCATCCCGGCCCCGGACGGATACCTGGCCGCCGCCCGCCGGATCACCGCCGAGCACGGCGCCCTGCTGGTGATCGACGAGGTGCAGACCGGCATCGGGCGCACCGGCAGCTGGCTGGCGCACCAGAAGACCGGCATCGTCCCGGATGTGATCACCCTGGCCAAGGGGCTCGGCGGCGGCCTGCCGATCGGCGCCGCCATCGGAATCGGCCGCGCGGCTCACCTGCTGCAGCCCGGCCAGCACGGCTCAACCTTCGCCGGCAACCCGGTGTGCGCGGCCGCCGCCTTGGCCGTCCTGCGGACGATCGAGAGCGGCGGTCTGCTGGACCATGTCGACGCGCTGGGCAAGCATATCGCCACCGGTGTCGAGGATCTCGGGCATCCGCTGATCGACCACGTCCGCGGCGCCGGTTTGCTGCTCGGTATCGTGCTGACCGAGAACATCGGCCCGGCAGCGGTTCTGGCGGGACGCGGCGCCGGCTACATCGTCAACGCGCCGGCGCCGGACGTGCTGCGGCTGGCCCCGCCACTGATCCTGACCACCGAGCAGGCCGACTCGTTCGTCACGACCCTGCCGGCCATTCTCGACGCAGCAAGAGCCCTGCCGTGAACCCCGAGAAAGGCTGACCTTTGACCGCGCAGCCCGTCCGGCACTTTCTGCGCGACGACGACCTGACGCCCGACGAACTCGTCGCGGTTTTGGATCGCGCCGACACCTACAAGGCCGACCGCACCGGTTACTCGCCGCTGGCCGGCAAGGCCGTCGCTGTCGTGCTCGAGAAGAGCTCGACCCGGACCCGGCTCTCCTTCGAGGTCGGCATCCGCCAACTCGGCGGTCAGCCGGTGATCGTCGACGCGCGCACCTCGCAGCTGGGCCGCGAGGAGACGATCGAGGACACCTCGCGGGTGCTGTCCCGCTACGTCGACGGGGTGGCCATCAGAACCTTTGCCCAACGCCGGATCAACGCCCTGGCCGGATCATCGAGCGTGCCGGTGATCAATGCGCTCACCGACGAGTTCCACCCCTGCCAGGTGCTTTCGGACCTGCAGACCATCAGGGAACGGCACGGCCGCCTCGCCGGCCTGGTGCTGACCTACCTCGGTGACGGCGCGAACAACATGGCCCACTCACTGATGGTCGGCGGCGCGAACGCCGGCCTGACCGTTCGCGTCTGCGCGCCGCACGGTTTCGATCCGCGCGGCGACATCCTGCTCGACGCCAAACGGCGCGCGGCCGAGACCGGTGGCTGCATCGAGCTGAACTCCGATCCGCACTCCGCGGTGGACGGCGCGGACGTCGTCGTCACCGACACCTGGGTGTCGATGGGACAGGAGAACGACGGGCTCGATCGGGTCGGGCCGCTCCGGCCCTACCAGGTCAACGCCGAGTTGCTCGGCCGCGCCGCGGACGGCGCCATCGTCCTGCACTGCCTGCCCGCGCACCGCGGCTGGGAGATCACCGACGAGGTGATCGACGGCCCGGCGTCGGCGGTCTGGGACGAGGCAGAGAATCGGTTGCACGCCCAGAAGGCGCTGCTCGGCTTCCTACTGGAGGCACCGGGTGATCCGGAGCGTCGCCGATGACGACAGGCAGCGCGCCGACCACCAAGGCCGCGCGGCACGGCCGGATCGCCGAGCTGATCCGGGACCGCCCGATCCGGTCGCAATCTGAATTGTTGGCACTGCTGTCGGATCACGGCGTCTTCGTGACCCAGGCCACCCTCTCCAGGGACCTGGAGGAACTCGGCGCGCTGAAACTCCGGGGGGTCGACGGTGGCGCGCCGATCTACCGGATCCCGGAAGACGGCGGCCCACGACCGATGGCCGGCGGAACGTCCCGGCTGGCGAGGTTGCTCGCCGAACTCCTGCTGTCCTACGACGGCGCCGGCAACCTGGCGGTGCTGCGGACCCCGCCCGGCGCGGCGCAATTCCTGGCGTCTGCGATCGACCGGGCCTCGCTGCCCGATGTGGTGGGCACGATCGCCGGCGACGACACCATCCTGGTGGTCGCCCGCGACGGTCTCAACGGGGCCCGCCTGGGGCGGAAGCTGGCCGGATACGCGGCCGGTGACGCCGACTGAGACCATGACGCCGACTGAGACCATGACCCGGCGGCGACCGGCCCGAACGAGAAGTACCCGAAGAAGACGAAAGTGAGTGAATCGCAGATGAAAGAGCGGATCGTCCTGGCCTACTCGGGTGGACTGGACACCTCGGTGGCCATCGGATGGATCTCCCATGCCACCGGCGCCGAGGTGATCGCGGTGGCGGGTGATGTCGGCCAGGGCGGTGAGGACATGGAGACCATCCGGCAGCGCGCTCTCTCGTGTGGCGCCGTCGAGGCGGTCGTCGCCGACATGCGGGACGAGTTCGCCGACGGGTACTGTCTGCCCGCACTGCAGGCGAACGCGATGTACATGGAGCGCTACCCGCTGGTGTCCGCCCTGTCCCGGCCGGTCATCGTCCGGCACTTGGTCCAGGCGGCCAAGGATTTCGGGGCGCACACCGTCGCGCACGGATGTACCGGGAAGGGCAACGACCAGGTGCGCTTCGAGGTGTCCATCGGCGCGCTCGCCCCCGATCTCAAGGTGCTCGCGCCGGTGCGTGACTCGGGGATGAGCCGGGACAAGGCGATCGTCTTCGCCGAGGAACGGGACCTCCCGATCGAAACGTCCCGGGTGAATCCCTATTCCATCGACCAGAATGTCTGGGGACGTGCGGTGGAAACCGGTTTCCTGGAGGAAATCTGGAACGGCCCGATCGAAGATCTCTACGACTACACCGAGAACCCCGCCACGCCAAGGGAACCCGACGAGGTGCTGATCACGTTCGATCGGGGAGCCCCGGTGGCGATCGACGGGCGGCCGGTGAGGATGCTGCAGGCCATCGAGGAGATGAATCGTCGAGCCGGCGCGCAGGGCATCGGCCGCATCGACATGGTCGAGGACCGGGTCATCGGCATCAAGTCGCGCGAGATCTATGAGGCGCCCGGCGCGATCGCCCTGCTGATCGCGCACCGGGAGTTGGAGAACGTCACGATCGAGCGCGAGCAGGCCCGGTTCAAGCAGACAGCCGCTCAGCGGTGGACCGAATTGGTCTACGACGGGCTGTGGTTCTCGCCGTTGAAGCGGTCCCTCGATGCGTTCATCCTTCATACCCAGCAACACGTCTCGGGCGAGATCAGGATGACCCTGGCGCACGGGACCGCGGTGGTCACCGGACGGCGATCCGAGGAATCCCTCTACGATTTCAATCTCGCGACGTACGACGCCCAGGACACCTTCGACCAGTCGCTGGCCAAGGGGTTCGTGCAGCTGTGGGGGCTGAACACCAAGATGACCACGGCGCGGGACCTGCGGGTCGCGGGCCCGCGGTGACATCCACGAACCCATCCAGGGACGGCGATCCGCCTGCGGGTGGCGATCCGCCTGCGGGTGGCGATGTGTCCACCGGCGGCCCGCTCGTGCTGTGGGGCGGCCGGTTCACCGGCGGGCCGGCGCCGGAGCTCTCCGCGTTGAGCGTATCCACCCACTTCGACTGGGTGCTGGCGCCCTACGACATCGCCGGATCGCGCGCGCACGCCGGAGCGCTGCACCGGGCCGGCCTCCTCACGGACGGCGAGCTGGCCGAGATGCTGGGCGCGTTGGGCTCTCTCGCCTCCGACGTCGAGTCCGGCGCGTTCTCACCAACGGCCGGCGACGAGGACGTGCACACCGCGCTGGAACGCGGGCTGCTCGACCGGGCGGGGTTCGCCATCGGCGGGAAATTGCGGGCCGGCCGCTCCCGCAACGACCAGGTGGCGACGTTGTACCGGCTCTACCTCCGCGATCACGGGCGGGTGATCGCCGGGTTGGTGATCGACCTGCAGGAGGCGTTCCTGGCGCAGGCGCAGGCGCACCCCGACGCCGCGATGCCCGGCCGGACCCATTTCCAGCACGCCCAGCCGGTGCTGCTGGCCCATCACCTCGCCGCGCATGCGCAAGCCCTGGCACGCGACGTGGACCGGATCCGCGACTGGGAGCGCAGGGCGGCGTTCTCGCCGTACGGGTCCGGCGCCTTGGCGGGTTCCTCGCTCGGCCTCGACCCGGAATGGGTCGCCGCGGAACTGGGCTTGGCCGGGTCCGTCGGCAACTCGATCGACGGCACCGCGGCCCGCGATTTCGCCGCCGAGCTGGCTTTCGTCTTCGCGATGCTGGCGGTGAACCTGTCCCGGTGGGCGGAGGAGGTCATCATCTTCACCACCGCCGAATTCGGCTACGCGCGCCTGCACGACGCCTTCGCCACCGGGTCGTCGATCATGCCGCAGAAGAAGAATCCGGATGTCGCCGAGCTGGCCAGGGGCAAGAGCGGCCGGCTAATCGGTAACCTGACCGGTCTGCTCGCCACCCTGAAGGGCCTCCCGCTGGCCTACAACCGCGACCTGCAGGAGGACAAGGAGCCGCTGATCGACTCGGTGACCCAGTTGGAGCTGCTGCTGCCCGCCGTCACCGGGATGACCGCCACGCTGACATTCGACACCGCACGATTGGCCGCGATGGCGCCGGCCGGTTTCTCGCTGGCCACCGACATCGCCGAATGGTTGGTGCGGCAGGGGGTTCCGTTCCGGGTGGCCCACGAGGTCGCCGGGCAATGCGTCGCGCTGGCCGAGTCCACCGGCCGCACCCTCGACCAGCTCACCGACGCCCAGTTCGCCGGGATCTCGCCCACGTTGACCCCCGAGGTCCGCACCGTGCTGACCGTGGCCGGATCCATAGCGTCGCGGAACGGCGTCGGCGGAACCGCACCATCGCGCGTGTCGGAACAACTCACTGCGCTGCGGGCGAGGATCGCTGCCGATCGCGGGTGGGTGGCCGGCCTGGGACCGGGCTGATCCGGCGGGTGTCGGTGCCGTCCTGGGTGACGTCTGCGGAAACGTCATGGATGCGCGCGGGTGCCCGTGTGCAGAGTGAGCCCATGCCGGACAAGGAACCCAGGACACAATTACGTACAGCGGTGTACCACGGCGACGGACAGGGCGTCGTTGCACTGTTGCGCACGCAGGGCTGGCCCGACGATTCCCTCCAGTTGATCGGTGACGGCCTGATCGCCGCCGTCGGCCAGCACGTCGAGAACGCGACCGGATCCGCCCGTGAATGCGGGCAGTCGCTCCGCGAGCGCGGCTGGAGCGGCGACGAGGAACTGGCCGATCAACTCGATGCGCTGCTGGGCACTGGGCCCATCCCACTGCTGCGTCCGCTCCCGGTGGACCTCGAGGAGCTGGCCGGCGTTCTGGAGGGCGATCCGCAGGACGGGGGCGGCCGCCTCGATCTGCGGACCGGCGAGGTGTGGCCGATGGCGGCGATCGAGAACGCCAGGGACATGGGCGAGGAGGATGAGGACGCCAGCGACGACGAGCAACGGTGGCGGTGGATTCACCACGAGGGCTCCCGAGCCGGTTATCACGACATGCAGGAGTTCATCGGCACCGTCAGCGATCCCGGCCGGGCCGACCGGCTCGACATCGCCCTCCAGGGCCGGGGCGCGTTCCGCCGGTTCAAGGACGTGCTCGCTCGGTGGCCCGGGGAGCTGGACCGGTGGTTTGCCTTCGCGGACGACCGCCAGCGCGGCCGGGCACGGGCCTGGCTCGCCGATGCCGGCTACCGCGCGGTGCCGGCAGCCCAGCGCTGAGCGCGGCTGACCCAGGTCGATGGGGGTCAAGGGGTTCGCCGTGTCGGTTCGTCCCATATATGACGTTTCCGCGAACGCCTGCTGCCGGCATGGTGGGCGCGTCGCCGCGGTAATAGCCGGCGGCGGCCGCGAGGCCGGCGATTCCAGCTGTCAGGCTGGTCTTACCGACGCCACCCTTGCCGTTGGCGATCGCTACGACACGTCTCACCTGTCACACCCTTCACATCCATAGTTGCGCTCATCCTGACCCGACATCGGGGCTTACAGGTGTTGCCACGCCGAACCGCATCGGTGCTGACGCAGCGAGCACGACAGGCGAGGCACCACCTTCGGCACCTGCTATCCGTCACGGTGCACCCACGTCGAACGCAACACCTGGTTCGTCACCGGTGCCCCCTCCGAATGAACACGGCGACGCCACCGGCGACCTGACAGCGTGCGCGAACGGTGACCCTCCACCTGCTGCCTCACCTGTCGGACACCATGTGACCACGTCGAGCGTGAGACCTGTTTCGTCACCTGTTGCCTCTGCGAGTGGACACGGTGACGCCCACCATGGCGCACACCCTGAACACAAGCGTTTCGCCACGGCTTCGGCACACCGAGCGCAGCCGCGAGTTCGGCAGCTGAGACGTCACCTTGCGGGCCACATGAGGCGTTCGCTGTTCCTAGTGGTGACCCGACAGCGTTCGCGTCACCTGTAGAGCGACCTGTGTTCCCAGGTGGGCGGCACGGTGCCGAACCAGCGTTTGCAGTCGCGTGTGCATCAGCTGAGCTATTACGTGGGACCTTCGCTGTACCGACCGGTGATGCCGCCGGTGCGACCACGCCGTGTGTGCAACCAGAGCCATTCGCTAAACGGTCACCTGGGCATCCAGGTGCTGCACACGATGAGACATCACCGTTCGAGCCCCTCGGTTGCTCAGGTGAGATGCACGGCAGTGTGCACGGTGCGTCGCCATGTTGCACACAAGGTGGGCCACCACCGGTCGCCTCACCTAGCCGCCACGATGTTGCGACAGGTGACGCCACACGTAGCCGGTTACCTGTGGACTCGCGTAGTGCCTCACGCAGCAGAGCAGGCCGCCATTCACCTGGCACCTCGCGTGGTGCACACGCTGTTGCGAAAGGTTGCTGCACACGTATCCGACCGCGTAGCGGCTTCACCATGTTGCAGACGTAGCGGCGGACAGTGTGTGTCGCGTAGCGGTGCGTCGTGCGCCGCACGTATCCACGGACGTAACGCATCGCATGGCGGTAGACGTAGCGGCTCAACGTTTTCGCTGGTAGCGGCCTCCCCGGCCCGGAAACCGACTGGAACCCGATCCGCGCGCCGGCATGGGTGGATCATCTCTGCGATGGACGAGACGGGGAAGCCGGCGGGGGAGTGGGGCAGTAGCAATCGGCAAGCTAGGCGTGACCCTGCTGGCTCAGATGGTCGGGGTTCGCCGTTATCGGCCCACAGGTACGCGCGCCGGGCTCGGCCAACGCCGCGGGTCGTCGCGGAACGGCTTCATTTCCTCGCTGAGGTGCTCAACCACCTGGCCGGCAGCTACGACACAGCCGGCGTCCGTCGCTGGTTCTCCGTGGCCACGCAGTGCCCATCGGCGGATTGAGCCCAGGCGAGATGCTGGGTATGGGGTTCGATCCCGGTGAGCCGGCGGCCGCCGTGTCCAAGCTGGCTGGAGCGCTCGCCGAGGGAGCCAAAGCCCAAACGTGGATGACCAGGGCGCGTGCCTGGTCGAAGGCATCCCGGATTGCCTCGTTCGAACTCGCACGGAGAATCCAGGGCGTCGACCAGCGAATGGAAATACGTGGCCGGAACCAACGTGGGAGCGGCCAAGACCCTATCGGCCTCAGCTTCGGCCGAACCGATCACGAAGTCCTGCACAGACACGCCCGCATCAGACCCGAATCCGTGGGTAGTCAGGTGAGTCGTCTGCGCGTTTCGGCGTGATGTCTGGTTTGCCCGGTTCGTCGTGGTGGTGTTGGGTTGTGGGCGTGCTGGTGTTCCGGCTGTCGCGCCGGG
>Ga0302322_100004623_pt1 | contig 11989 bp, 12 predicted proteins | sample Fen_T0_2_FD_203757 | JGI IMG/M metagenome (GOLD analysis project Ga0302322, IMG submission 203757) | Peat permafrost microbial communities from Stordalen Mire near Abisko, Sweden - Fen_T0_2 | ecosystem: Environmental > Terrestrial > Soil > Wetlands > Permafrost | place: Sweden: Abisko... | reverse complement strand
CGCCAATGAAGGCCTGTGCCAGATTCTCTTCTTCGAATCTGACGAGATCTGCGAGACCAGCTACAAAGACCGCAAAGGAAAATACCAGGCGCAGAAGGGGATCGTGCTGCCGAAGCTGTAGGGCAGCGTGCGGAACAGCTTTTCCGCGCCAGTGCTGTGCGAATGCGGAAAACACCAACCCCGCAGGGGCGAAACATATTAGCCCAAGACGTCAGTCCTGGGGTAGGCGGGAAACGACGAGAGTCCCGCAGGGACGGCACAAGTCTCACGCGAACATCCCCACGCCCATGCCGTAATCGCAATTTCCTGTGCGCTGGATCACAGCGCCAATCACTCCTGCGCTGCGATCATAGCTATTTCGCAAAGGAGCACCATGAAGGGCGATCCCAAGGTAATCGAACAACTCAACTCCGCGCTCAGCGCTGAACTGACCGCGATCGTGCAATACATGACTCAGTCCGAAATGTGCGGCAACTGGGGCTACAAGGTACTGGCTGCGCGCACCAAGCAGCGCGCGATCGAAGAAATGCGCCATGCCGAAGGCCTCATCGAGCGCATCATCTTCTTCGACAGTGTCCCCGCCGTCGATGTCGGCCTCAAGCCGCAGATGGGCGCGAACGTCCAGCAGCAAATGGAAATCAATCTGAAAGACGAGCAGGACGCCGTGCGCCAGTACAACGAGTCGGTCCGAGTGTGCTCGGACTTAAAAGATGACGGAACCCGCGCCATATTCCAGCGCATGATTCTGGACGAAGAGCGCCACGTCGACTACCTCGAAGCCCAACTCCATTCGATGAAAGAGATGGGAATCGCGAACTACCTGTCGCAGCAGATGGAAGGCGGAGAGTAAATAGCCCCATTCAGCCAAATTCCAGGCGCACTTTTCTTATTGTCATCCCGAGGCTGTGGAAGGGCAAATTGAATGGAGAGAAGCAGAAAATATTTCTCGCTACCGGTTCAAGCCAAAGGCTAAATGCCAAGAGCCAAAAGCCGCCCTACCGCTTCCCGTTCTCGCCCTCTTTGAACATGTACTTGATGGCAGGCTTGTAGATCACCAGGTTGGGGGCGCCCGTGCGGTTCACCTTGATGCAGCCCTTGTCGTACCACTCGATGATGCCTTGCACCACCTCGCCGTCGCGCAGCACCACGACCATGGGGGTCTTGGTCTGCATCTGCTTCTGGTAGTAGAAATTTTCGGCGTTGGTCTGTTCGGTGGGGGTAACCTTCTTGGCTGAAGCCGGCGCTGACGAGCGCTCCCGGCGTTCCGGGACTGGATGGTTGTGCCCGTGATTATTGTGGTCGGTCCGGCTCAAGGACGGGCGAATCAGCTTGCGATTCGCGAAGCCCTCTTGCTCTGGGGCTGACTGATCGGCTGGTGTCGAATCGAGTGTGTCTTTCATATTTGCACCACCTGCGCGCTCGGCGGCGAAATGTGCCACACCACTGGAATCGTGTGTTGGTGACAACTGGGGTGTGAACTTACCGATTACGGTATCACACCCGTAAAAGATATGACAATTTTTTGACAATTGCCGAAGTGGTTCACTCTGCGACCTTTGTGGATACTTTGCGCCCTCTGCGGTTAAGAGCTTTGAACTGTTGGGGATCGTAAACGGTGCGTAAAGATCACGAAGGTTCGGCTCTCAGGACGTTCTCTCCAGCGCCGTCGCAAATGCATCCAACGACAAAGACCGCAGCAGGTTCCGCCGCATCCCGCGCTCCACTTCGCCCAACCCTTCGGACGCCCGCTGGATCCACGCAAAATCCGCCGCCTCCGACATCTTCTTGAGTTCGCCCTGAATGTCCGTGTTGCGGACTAACTGCGGCGTGCCCGACTGAAGAAACAAGAGATCTTGCAGCAGCGAATAGAGCGTCCGCAAAAGAGCTTCAATTTTCTCGCGCCCATCGGCGCCCGGGCGATAGCTCTCGGTCGTTTTGAACAGCTCCGTATGATCTCCACCGCGCAGTACCGAGTTCAGCATCACCAGCGCGTGCGCTCGCGCCGCAATGTACTTCTCCAGATCGAATCCCAGCGCCCGTCCAATCGCTCCTTCGCTCAATCGGGCTACCAGCGCGCGTTGCCGAGGGTTCCAGTCCGGCCGCCTTGCGGCGAGAAACTTCTCGATGTCGTCGGTTGTCAGTGCGCCCAGAGCGAAGGTCATCGATCGCGAACGAATCGTGGGCAACAGTTCGCCAGGATTTTCCGCGAGCAGGAAGATGGTCGCAAACTCAGGCGGCTCTTCCAGCACTTTCAGCAGCGAGTTGGCTGCCTCTTTCATGAACTTCGATTCGGTAAAGATGTAGACGCTCTCGCGCGCCTGGGATGGCCGGTAGTAAATGGTCCTGATGACATGCCGCACCTGGTCCACCTTGATCATCATCTGCGGCGGATCGGGTGGAATCACCAGCACGTCGGGATGGACCTGTACCAGGATGCGCGTTTCTTTCTTGTCAGTTTCGCGGAGGTTCTCGCGCGCCTCGACCGCTTCGGTGAAACGAGCGTCGAGATCTTCGGCCTGGGCAATGCGCGTGCAGTTCGAACACCGTCCGCAGAAATCGGGCAGGCCGTTGGTGACCGGTTGCTCCAGGCAATTCATTGCCCGCGCCAGCATCAGGGCAAGCGTGTATTTTCCCGATCCCTTTGCGCCCGCAAGGATGACAGCATGCGCAAAGCGGTTTCGGGCCAGCATCTCGCGCAGGCGATGGACAACGTCCGGGTTGCCGTGGAAATCAGAAAATGGCATCTGAGCTCATTTCACCACGGAGACACCGAGCCACGGAGGAAACCCAAACAGATTCTTGAGGAGTGCGGATCATCGCTATCTGCTCTGGTCCAAATGAGATGCTTTGGATTTTCTCCGTGTCTCCCTGGTGAGTCTTAAATTTTCAGCTTCTTCCGCACTAACTCCATGATCACCGCATGCGTTTCCTGCGGCGTGCCACGCGCGTTGATGACATGAACTCGATTTGGATCACGGGCAGCCAACGCAAGATAAGCATTGCGCACGCGTCCAAAGAACGCGCGATTTTCCTGCTCGAAGCGGTTCTCATCTTTTGCCTGACGACTCTTGTGCGCCCGGTTGCGGCGGCGGGCGCGGTCCACGCTCGCGCTCGCATCGTTATCGAGCAAGATGGTGAGGTCCGGCTGCAACCCGCCGCAAAGCACGTCGTGCAATATCAGCACGGCCTTCGAGCCCAGTTTGCGGCCGCCGCCCTGGTAAGCCTCGGTCGAATCGGCGTAGCGATCGCAAAGCACGACATGCCCTTCCGCCAGCGCTGGCAATATCACTTCATGCAGATGTTGCGCACGCGAGGCAAACATCAAGGCCATCTCGGTCAGGGGAGACAGTCCCGAAGTCGCCGAATGCAGCAGCACTTCGCGGATCTTCTCTCCGGTCGCGGTGCCGCCGGGTTCGCGCGTAACCGTAACGGCGATTCCATGGGCACGCAGCGTGCGGGCCAGTTTGGCCAGCTGGGTGCTCTTGCCGCTGCCGTCCAGCCCTTCGAACGTAATGAATCTTCCGCGCTGGGACACGCCGGGAATGATATCAGCGCGACGGGGCTGTGGTCTGTGGGCACGAAAATGCCACGGCGCCTTCAGGCAAGTTTCCGCAGCAACCGGACAATTCGTACCACGCGATACAACGGGGACAGCGGCCCGGGCAATTGCACAGCCGCGACCTCCCCTGGGCCAGGCGTCCACACCAGTCGCCAGAGATAGCGGACCCGGTCTCGCCGGCGCTCTCGCAAGGCCAGCACTAGCCGGAAGTATTCCGTCGACTCAAAGTCGTAGGTAGCGCTACTGGCCAGGCGGCCGGCAAATAGCTTCCCGAGAACCTCAATCTGTGGATCGGCTCCGACCAGGTCTTCCGCCTGCTGCGGAATCGCCGATCCAAGCACATTCCTCGCCAGCCAGAAGCTCACGCCCAGAACTCGCACGATGCCTAACTCCCGCGCGCGTGAAAACACAACACCGTAATCTAACGTCTGCGAGCGCAGAGTTTCCGCGATGTCACTGATCCAGATCAGCCGCATCCAAAGGTGTTTCGCGGCGTGCAGACACAGCACGAGCAGCAGATCCTCGGGCGAAAGCGACGGCACTTCCTTTCCGCCGAGGACGGTGCGCCCCGAACGCTGCAGCAGGTCATTCGCGGAGAGGTCCACGGAATAGAAATGCGGCAGCAACCCCCATTGCAATTCGACCAGATACTTGCCGGCTGCGCTGTCGAATGAAAGTTCGTACCCGGTCTGCAGCACCATCCGCTCAGCGGCCGGAGTCAGGGAAACGGATGGCTCATATCCCAATTCGCCGAGCGCCTGCTTGGCGCGCGAGAAGTCCGACGGAGCAACCAGAAAGTCGAGATCCGAGAAGCGGCGCAGCGCCAAGTCTCCGTAGACTGACTCCGCCAGAACTGGCCCTTTGTAGGGGACGGTACGAATTGCTTTCTCGTCAAAGTGCTGCAGGATCCGCACCAGTTCGCTGGCAAACCAGAGATTGCGCCGGATATTCGCTTCGAATCCGGAGCGTAGCGATTGCTCGATATTCGCTGGAACCCCGCGCCCGTGTGCCCGCAGATTCCGCGCCAGCAGCGGGGCCACGCCATGGTGCTCGGCCTGCCGCAGGAGCTCGTCCCAATTGATTTCGGATGCCGTGCAATTCGCAATCCGGCCGCTCCGTTCCAGAGAAAGTTCCACGCCGCTGCACGCGCACAAGAGCTCAAATTCTCTCGACATCCCTGCTGCCGGAGAAGAATTACCGCGCGTTGCCGACGGCGTTGAGGGTTGGCTCATGGAGGCAGGTTCCACGCGGCGAAGCGGAACCAGAAGAATCGGTGCGACTGCGAATCGCCACTATAATACAGAGTCTTCATCCTGCATTTCGAAAGACTGTCCTCACTTTCATGGACCGAGTCGCATTCGAATCCGTCCGCAAAGTGTTCCGTCACCGGCCAGCCCTGTTCAACTGGCTGGGCCGGGAACGCGCGGGCGACACCATCGCGCTGAACAGCGTTTCTTTCGCGGCGGCTCCCGGAGAAGTTCTGGTGCTGCTCGGCCCGAACGGCAGCGGGAAAAGCACGGCGCTCAAGCTGATCTCCACCATGCTGCTTCCAGACTCCGGCTCGGTACACGTTGCCGGGTTCGACACCAACCAGCAAGCCGGAGACGTCCGGCGGCAAGTTGGGATTGCCGTGGCGACCGAGCGGTCCTTCTTCCCCAGGCTTTCCGCGCGAGAGAACCTCGACTTCTTCGCCGCTCTCGACGAAGTCGCGCCCCGCGAACGCTCCCGCCGGATCGAAGAAGTTCTGGCAGACACCGGCCTTCAGGAGCAAGCCGACACGCTGGTCATGAAGTTTTCCAGCGGAATGTACCAGCGCCTGGGAATTGCGCGCGCGTTGGTCAAGCGCCCAGCCATCCTGCTGCTCGATGAACCCACGCGCAGCCTGGACGCCGCGACCACGGCGCATTTCTGGACCATGATCCGCACCCTGGTCCGGCAAAACACCACCATCCTGCTGGCGACGCACAACTTTGCAGAAGCGGTTTCAGTCGGCGACCGGCTGCTGCTGCTGCAAAAGGGAGAACTACTCGCCGAACGCTCGATTGGCAGCGGCGAAAGCATGGAGCAGCTTCGCACTTTCTACTTCCGTACCACCGGCGAAACGGATGAAGCCGCCAGCCCTATCCAGCACGCGGGGAGGGTTCTGTGATCTCATCCCTCGACAAGCTCCGCGCCATCCTGCGTCGCGACCTGCTGACCGCCATCCGCCACCGCACCGGCTTTGTGCTGACCTTCGCGAGCCTGCTCACGCAGCTGGCAGCTTTCTATTTCCTGTCCCACTCCATTGGCCCCATCTATCGTCCCGGTGGCATGGACTATTTCCCGTTCTTGCTGGTCGGGACCGGCCTCTACATTTTTTTTGTGATGAGCACGCAAGCCTTCCTGAATACCGTGCAGCAGGCGCAGCAGACTGGCACGATGGAGGTGCTGATGACCACCTCAACCGCGCCCGCCGAACTCGTCATCCTGAGTTCCATCTCCGCCTTTGCCGGGAACCTGGTTAACCTGGTGGTCTATTTGGCGGCAGGCGTGGCGATATTCCGGGCTTCGGTCCATGCCAATGTGCTTGCTTGCCTGGCCGTCCTGATTCTCTCTCTGGCAATCGCGCTGGCTTTGGGAATTACTGCCGCGACTTTGCAGATCGCCTTTCAGAAAGGCGGTGCGATGGTGTGGCTGATGAGCTCCGGACTATGGCTCCTGAGCGGCGCCATGTTTCCCGTACAGAGCCTGCCCCGCCCGCTGGAACTGCTGGCCCGCCTGATCCCCGTCAACTACGCGGTGCAAGGGATGCGCATGGCGCTGCTGCAGGGCCAGTCCATATCTGCCATCGCGCCCATTCTCGGCACGCTCTTGGCATTCGGTCTGCTGCTTCTGCCCTTGTCACTCTGGGGCTTATCCTTTAGTTTGAAACGGGCTCGCCAGAACGGAACTCTCTCATTCTATTGAGATTGTTCAGTCGCATTCCATGGCTCTCGTCGTCTTGTTCAGCTTGGCACACAAGAAAGCAGTGTAGTACACTTCGTCCACAGTCACTGTTGCACTCTAACCGGGAGGACGAGCCAGCGTACCGGGCTTGGCCAAATTCATTATGTCTGAAAATCAGGTCTCTCGCGGAAAGCATGAACCACTGAAGAACGCGAGCAAAGACAAGAAGCCCTACCTCAAGCCCGCCTTTCGCCACGAGCGAGTGTTCGAAACCACGGCTCTCTCTTGCGGCAAGGTCAACTCTACGCAGCTGACTTGTCAGTCTTCGCGGAAAACTTCTTAAACCTCGAACCTATGAGTGCCCGCGGAAGTTTCAACGCCGAGCGCGAGGCTTTAGCAGTGGACGTCTTGCGGCACAGCGGCCACCTGCGCCTGGGAGTCCGCGGCGAAAGCATGCTCCCCGCTCTTTGGCCCGGCGACGTGGTTGAGGTTGTTGCTCATTCCCTCCCCAGCATTCGCCCCGGTGAAGTCATCCTTATTTCGCGAGAAGGCCGCCTCTACGTGCACCGTTTCGTTGCTCGTTCCGGCGCCGACGCCTTTGTGGCGCGCGGCGACTCCATGCCGCACGCCGATCCGCTCTACGAGTCCAGCGCGCTGCTCGGCCGGATCGAGGGTGTGGTGAGAAAAGGCCGCGCTGTTTCCACGCCGATCGCTCCGCGTTTTCGCCATCGTGCTCTCGGCTATCTGATCTGTCGTTTCAGCCTCGCGCGCCGGCTGGCGCTGAAGTTTCATCACTGGTCGAATGCCCGCTCCTCCGACGCGCCGGAATCGGCGGAGGTCTAGGAACGGATGGCCTCGGTTTTGCAAACGCAGCGTTGCGTCGTCGAGATTGGGGGCATCCCGATCTGGCTGCGCACCGATGACGAGCAGTTCCTCCACACTTTGCGCCAGCGCTATGGCGGATTCCTCAGTTCTTCCCGTCCGGAATTCGAACTCGAATTTGATCTGAGCAGCGCCGGTCCGGTTTCCGACGATGATGTGCGTTTGCGACGCGATGGCGCCGACTGGGTGCTGGAACGTGGAGATTTCCAGGCTCGCTGGAACCCGCTATCCGGGCGCGGCCGGGTGCGCCAGAACCCCAACCCTTATGCTCTCGATTCCGTGCTGCGGATTCTTCACAGCCTGATTCTGGCCGAGCGCGGCGGCTTCCTTCTCCATGCCGCCAGCGCCATCTGCGACGGCAAGGCGTATCTGTTTTCGGGCGTCTCGGGCGCGGGGAAAACGACTCTGACGCGCCTGGCCCCGCCCGATATCACCCTGCTGACTGACGAGATTTCCTATATTCGCGGGCTCAAGAACCCCGGCCATGCCAGCGATTACCAGGCCTGCGGCACGCCGTTTTGCGGGGAACTGGCCAAGGCGGGCGAAAACTGCGCCGCGCCCGTGTCCGCCCTGTTTTTTCTTGAACAAGGTCCGGAGAACCGTGTGGACGAACTGTCCCCTTCGGATGCCATGCGCCGCCTGATGCGGAACATCCTTTTCTTTGCCGAGGATCCTGCATTGGTGGAGAAGATCCTGGCCACCGCCTGTGATTTTGTTTCTCGCGTGCCGACCTGCCGCCTGATGTTCTATCCTGATGCCAGAGTGTGGGACCGCATCCGGCAGTTTGAGGGAGTACCCGTTCATGTCTGAGACTTATGTCGCGCGCAGTTCCGCGATCGCTGCCCGCATGTTGGCCGGCGAGATGATGGTCATGAACTCGATGGACTCAACCTTCTTCACCCTGAACGAGGTCGCCACCGCCATCTGGCAGGCGGCCGACGGCCGCACCCCGCTGCGCGAGATCGTCCGCACCCGGATCTGCGAACAATTTGACATCGACCCCGAACAGGCGGAAAAAGACGCCGAACAGTTTGTTGCCGAACTTTCGCAGCACGGCATTCTTCTGGTTTCTCCCGAACCCCTCGGCGACCCTCACCCTCAGGAGAAGCCATGAGCCTGCTCTCCGAGGTCGGCCAGAAGGCATTCAACCTGGGTGTGCCGCTCAGCGTGCACCTCGATGTTACTTACCGCTGCAACGAGCGCTGCGTGCATTGTTATCTCGATCACGATGACCACGGCGAGATGACGACCGCCGAGATCAAGAGCGTGCTCGATCAGTTGGCCGAAGCCGGCGTCTTCTTCCTGACCTTCAGCGGAGGAGAGGTCTTCCTGCGCCGCGATTTTTTCGAACTCGTGGAACACGCGCGCCGACTCCTGTTCAACGTCAAGATCAAGACCAACGCAGTCATGATCCACGAAGCCGAGGCGAAGCGAATTCGCGCCCTCGGCGTGGACACGATCCAGATCAGCGTCTACTCGCACCGGCCCGAAGTCCACGATGCCATCACCAAATTGCCGGGATCGCTTAAACGCACCATCGAGGGCATTCGCCTTCTCAAGGAACAGGGCCTGAAAGTCACGATCGCGAACGTGCTCATGAACTGGAACCTGGCGGACCATGGCGAGGTGCAGAAACTGGCCGCCGAACTCGGCGTGCACTACACTCTCGATCCGACGATCACGCCGAAAATCGACGGCGACACCTCCATCCTCGAATTGCGCATCCCGGGCCAGGAACTGCGGGAAGTGTTCACCAACGCGGCGCTGGTCCCGAACATGGAGGAATTCTGCGCGCCTCCCAAGCCCGTGACGGGCGACGATCTGGAAGGTTACTCGTGCAGCGCGGGGCACTCCTTCTGCTACATCTCGCCTTACGCCGACGTATTTCCGTGCGTACAGTTCCCGCTTCCGACCGGCAACCTTCGCCAGCAGAAATTCCTGGACATCTGGAATCAATCTCCGGAATTCAAAGAAGTCCGCTCCATCCAGGCCAGGGATCTGCCCGTCTGCTCCTCGTGTGCCCATGTAACCAGCTGTACCCGCTGCCCGGGACTCGCTTACATGGAAGGCAGCATGCGCGGCCCCTCGACCGCGGACTGTGAGAAGTCTTTCTACCGGACAGGTGTGCCAACCGCGAACATGCTGGCCAAAGGCCTGGACAAGCCCACGTTCACCACTCTGATACAAATCAGGCCGCTCGCCGTTGTGAGCTAGAGGCCAAAGTGTAAGAGCCCGATCTCCGCGGAAAACGCCTTCCCCGCTGCCAATCGCCGTGCTAGACTGCCGGGCAACTCCCCCCGCTTGAGGGACGACGCCTGTCTCCGGGTACAATTTCTTTTCCAGAAGGACCAGCCATGTCGTTCGCAAAATTCACGCAAGCCGTTCTTCTATTCACTGGTCTGGCAGCGATCCTTGCCGTTCGGCCAGCGCACGCCCAAACCGAGACCGTGCTCCACAGCTTCACATACGGCGACGGCTCCACTCTCATCGCCGGCCTTACCTCGAACGGCGCTGGCGATTTCTATGGGACGACCATCCTCGGCGGGTCTAATGGAGGTGGGACCATCTTTGAACTTTTGCCGGATGGCGTCGGAGGCTGGAACGAGACCATACTCCACAGCTTCGCCGGAGGGACTGATGGTGGGGGGCCAACCGGCCCAGTGATCTTCGACCGCACGGGCAATCTTTACGCAGCCACCCTGGAAGGCGGCGCGTTTGATAAGGGCACTGTGTTCGAACTGAGTCCCGCCGGAGCTAACTGGACGAAAACCACCCTGTACAGCTTTACCGGCAAGAAGGATGGTAGCTATCCCCAAACCGGTTTGATCATGGATGCCGCCGGGAATCTCTACGGCGGAACCCTTCACAACGTGTATCAGCTCAGCCAGTCCGGAGGCGTCTGGACGTCGAAAAAAATCTACGGCCTAAGCGCGCACGATTCCATATCTGGCAGTTTGACAATCGATGCCGCGGGAAACATCTTCGGCGTTTCACTGTTGAAGGTGTTTGAACTCTCGCCAAACGGTAAGGGTGGCTGGCGTAAGACTATTATCCACAAATTTGCTGGGAGCCCGGATGACGGCATCTATGCGATGGGTACTCCTTCGCTCGATCAAGCCGGGAACCTGTACGGTACGACGACGGGTGGTGGTTTGGGGGGCGGTACTGGTAACGGAACGGTTTACGAGCTGAGTCCAGGAAAGAAGGGAAAATGGACGGAGAAGATCCTTTACTTCTTTCAGGGCGGCAACGATGGCATCGATCCTTACGCGGGGGTTGTGCTCGATACAGCCGGGAACATTTACGGCGCTACACGCGAGGGCGGCGACTACAACCAGGGAACTATTTTCGAGCTAGTGGCGCCGGTTGGAGCCGGCAACTACCAGGAGAAGGTTCTCTGGAGTTTCAACGGCACGGGCGGAATTTCCCCTTATGGCGGCCTGATTCTTGACAGCTCAGGCAATCTGTATGGCACCACCTACCGGGGCGGATCGAACGAAGGAGTTTGTGGGGGCATGGCAGGCTGCGGAGTAGCCTTCGAGATCACGCCCTGAGCGGTTACAAACCGCCGCGACGAGGCAGTGAGTCATAACGATGGGGCAGCAACAGTAGCAATCACTCAATCGCCGTACTAGAGCGTCCGTCCCGCGGAAAGACTCTGACTCGCTGACTTCTCCGCCGCGACGCCAGTCTTCGCAAACTGTTCCAGGACTCGCTCCAGGTTCGTCCGGCTCTCGGCACTTTCTCCGCTGAACCTCAGGGCGACGCCAATTCCCATGTCCATGCGAATGACATCGGCCAGTACTGCAACCGCCGTATGCTCCACCGAGAATGTCAGCTTCACCTGGGACCCCGGCAATAATACGGTACTGGTCTCAACGTAGCAGCCGCCCATGCTCAAGTTGTTCACAATGCCCAGCCCCGGCGCGTCCTGTCCCACTTGCCCGATCTCCGTGGTGAGCCGGCCCTTCGCGCGCGGATACACACGGCGATTCTTCCGGCTCTCCCGGCTCTGCTTCTGCAGGTACATTCGCCGGTCAGCCTCGGCCAACAGCCGTTCCGCGTCGGTGCCGTCTTCCGGATAGGACGCCTTGCCCACGCTCAGCGAGAGAATGTCTTCGCGGCAAACATCAATGCCCGCCTGCCGCACCAGTTCCCGCATCTGCTCCGCCTTGCGTGCCATGGCTTCGACCGTCAAGCCCGGGGCGATCACCACAAACTCGTCTCCGCCCATGCGCGCGACATAGTCGTATTCACGGCTTGTTTCCTTCAGGGAATGGGCAAACAGGCGCAGCACCCGGTTCCCCTCCAGATGGCCAAAGCGGTCGTTGATCTGCTTGAAACCATCCATATCGCTGACCATCACGGTCAACGTGGTGTTGTCGCGTTTGCAGCGCGCCAGCTCGCGGTCAAGTTGCATGAACAGCGAGCGCGCGTTCGGCAGTCCGGTCAGATAGTCGGTGGTGGCTGAGTTCTCTGCCTGCTGATACTTGAGCGCGTTCTCGATGGCCAGCGCCATCTTGGAACTCACCGCCAGCAGAATTCGCAGGTGGTCCGAGGTGAAAAAATCCTTCTCCGCATGGTAGAGTGCTGCCACTCCGACCACGCCCTGCAAACCTTCCA
>Ga0302322_100004621_pt1 | contig 11994 bp, 10 predicted proteins | sample Fen_T0_2_FD_203757 | JGI IMG/M metagenome (GOLD analysis project Ga0302322, IMG submission 203757) | Peat permafrost microbial communities from Stordalen Mire near Abisko, Sweden - Fen_T0_2 | ecosystem: Environmental > Terrestrial > Soil > Wetlands > Permafrost | place: Sweden: Abisko... | reverse complement strand
GAGAATAGGCGTTAATTACTGAAAACAGATTTTCCGCAGAGGAGACTCGTATCATGTTTATCACCCATACGTACGGCTTGCTGCTGGAAATGCAGAATAGGGAAAGGCAAGGAGATGGCCACCATCATTCGTATCGAACAGGTAAGTAAGTCGTTCGTCCACGGCGATCAGGAACTTGCAGTTCTGACTAATGTCAATTTACAGATCGAGCAAGGCAGCTTTGTTGTAATGGTGGGACCGAGTGGGTGTGGCAAGTCAACATTACTCAATGCTGTCGCTGGACTTGTACCCACAACTTCGGGCATGATCTACTATAACAATAGCCCAATGATTAATCCACGCCTTGAAGTAGGATATCTCACACAAAAAGATACGCTCATGCCATGGAGAAATGTCGAGCACAATATCGCAATGCCGCTTGAGATACGTGGCATACAGAAAAATGAGCGTCAGCAGATAACGGGCGAGCTTATCCAGAAGGTCGGGCTCAAGGGATTTGAGAAACATTACCCTCGTGAACTATCAGGTGGAATGCTGCGCCGCGCTAGCCTGGCACGTATGCTCAGTACGGCTCCCGATACCTTACTCATGGATGAGCCTTTCGGCGCACTGGATGCACAGTTGCGCCTCGAATTGCAGAACGAACTGCTCAATCTCTGGTCCGGTAGTGGCAAGACTGTCCTCTTCGTTACACATGATATTGAGGAAGCTATCGTGCTGGGAGATCGTGTCGTGGTCCTTGGCTTGCGTGGCCGCATCATCCTTGATGAATACATCAACCTGCCCCGACCGCGCGATGCTGCCCAAATACGTTTTAGGCCAGAGTTCGCTCAGGTCCATCATTATCTCTGGAATGCCTTAATGGATGCACGTACACAGCAGGAGGTTAGCGCATGAAGGTCACAGATCTTTCAGAAGAAATCTCTCCATTAACACAAAAAGCACAAAAGGTACCATCTGCCCGCGTCTATACAAAGCATCTCCAAAGAAGGCAGGCTATTATCATCGCTATAAGCCGCATTTTGCTGCTCACACTCCTGCTTACTGTATGGCAGCTGATATCCGGTAAATTCGTCGATCCTTTGTTCCTTAGTAGCCCTCTGGCGATTTTCTCACGCTTCGTCGACTGGACCGCTGATGGCACACTCTGGTTCCACACAGCGATTACGCTTCAGGAAACTCTGTTTGGCCTGTTTTTCGGCGTCATTAGTGGTGTCGTGGTTGGCTTTCTTTTTGGCGTTCAACAAACACTTGCGAAGGTTCTTGACCCCTTTGTTTCCGCAGTCTATAGCATTCCTAAAATTGCGCTTGCGCCTCTCTTCATTCTGTGGTTCGGGATTGACATACAGATGAAGATAATCTTTGCGGCGATAACGGTCTTCTTTCTGGTCTTTTTCAATACACTCTCTGGTGTACGCAACGTTGATCAGGATCTCATCGACGCGGTACGTCTCATGGGGGGAAAACAGCAGGATATCATGTTTAAAGTTGTGGTACCTTCTGCCATGGGCTATGTACTAACCGGTGTGCATATTTCTATACCATATGCATTGGTCGGAGCCGTTGTCGGCGAACTGATCGCGTCGAACCGCGGTCTTGGCTACTTGATTGAGTCGGCGGCAACTTCATTCGACACAGCTGGTGTCTTCGCTGCCTTGATTGTGCTCACCATTATCGCGGCCCTATTGAATGGCATCGTCAATTTCATTGATCGGAAGACCTCTCGTTGGAAAGCAAACGTAAGTATAGGCAGGAAGCTTCTCCCTTAAGCCTCTTCTTCGTATTATGGACACATTGTCTGTGATATTTCATTTACTACGAGCCATTCCCTTAGAAATGGCTCGTAGTTTTTTATCGCATTTATGAGCTTTTGCACAATTGAAAGGCTCTGGCCTTGATACTTATGGCATACACACTCTACAGAGAACGTGTCGCTCTCAAGCATCGTCGCTACGAGAGAGCGTACATGATGTTGGCGACGGTTGCAATGGCAGCAGTTTCAGCTCGTAGAATACGTCTACCTAGCGTTACGACCTTTACGTTATACTTCTGTGCTAACGCTACTTCTTCAGGCATCAGACCACCCTCAGGGCCAATAAAGAGTACTACAGTGATGATCGTCGAAACCGCAGATGCTGTAGCAGGAGTGCCCGTACGAGCCGCCTGAACGGCTGAATAGAGGGTCTGAGCGTGTTCTTCTTCCCAGGGCATCAATGCCAGTGCACCGGTTGGGATATCGTTAAGTGCATGCATTAAGGGGCGGATAGTCAGCAGATCTGGAACACGCGAACGACCACACTGCTCGCTGGCTTCCTGGATAATGCGCTGCCAGCGTTGTATCTTGGCTGGACCAGCCTCTTCAAGGCCAGCCATAGAACGTCGGCAGAGAATAGGGGCAAACGTAGTCACTCCCAACTCGGTCCCTTTTTCTAACACCCACTCGAAGCGCGCCGTCTTAAGTAAGCCCTGGCAGAGGATGATGCGTACAGACGGCTCTTCTGCCCCACTGCGACGCTCAGCAATCTGTACCTCTACACGGGTACGAGCACGGCTGATTATAGCTGCGACGAGTTCGTCTCCGCTGTTGTCGAATAGTACGATCTGTTCTCCGATGACAATACGCAGGACATCGCGTACCTGATGGGCAACATTCTCAGGTAGGGATAACTTTGCACCAGGAGCAATGCCACGTAAGGCGAGTTCGCCAACAAAAAAGCGATGCATAAAAATTATCCTCGTCTACGCAGAACCAATACAAGCCAATCATCGGTTTTTACTTCTTCGACCAGTTCCAGGCCTGCGGCCAGCAGAGGCCCTTGAGCATCAGCACGACGGGCCTCAATAATACCACTAACGACGAGGAGACCTGTCGGGGCCATAACTCGGGCAAGTTGTGGAGCAATTGAGCCGATAATATGCGCGATAATATTTGCCAGCACGAGATCATATTGATCTGCATGGCGCTCAGCTTCGGCCTCGTCCAGAACACCCAGAACAACGGTAATTTTTTCTTGTAAGTCGTTCATGGCGGCATTGGCATTGGCACTTTCGACGGCTACGCTGCTGTTATCAATGGTGTAGACGGTGGAGGCACCGAGTTTGGCTGCGGCAAGGGCAAGAATGCCAGAGCCAGTGCCCACATCCATGACGTGCATACCCGGTGTTACGCGCTGCTCGACCTGCTCCAGGCACATACGGGTTGTGGGGTGTACTCCTGTTCCAAAAGCCATACCAGGATCAAGGGTTAGTACGACCTCTGCATCCTTTGGCGTGTACTCGCGCCACGAGGGACGAATGACCAGACGTTTACCTATATGCGTGACATGATAATAATCTTTCCAGGCATTGGCCCAATCCTGCTCATCAACTGCACGCGTACGTAACTCTCCGACAAAATGTGCGCCCAGACTCGAAAAGTGCCAGAGGCCTTCGGCAATCTGCTGCTTTTTGGCTTCTTCTGTGCCGTCAAGGGGCAGATAGGCATGGACCATAACAGGCTGCCCGGTGAGGATATGATACTCCTGGCCATCTTCGCTCAACTCGTATGGCTCCTCTATGACGACGCCATCAGAGGAGTAGCGGCTCAATAGTTCACAGACGGATTCTACGGCTTCGGGATGCGACTGTACACTTAATTCTAACCATTGCATGAAACAACTTCTACCTTTCGCAACTCTATATTTCAGCCTATATTTCAGGCTTGTGTATTATTTACTCGTATGCATGTTCTCTAGCATATCACAGCCGTCACATTTGAGGTAGAAATGGGAGCTATCGAACCAGTGTGGCTATAAGTCCATCGAATAGTAGTCATAAATGGTTCTTACGGTGAAACCACAGGAGCGATAAAGTTTAACAGCACGTTCATTCTCTACGCGGACATAGAGGAAGATAAGCTTATGGCTATGCGAACGAATGACGCTGACGGCTTCTTCCAGCATCTGGCGGCCATAGCGACGGCTCTGGTAATCGGGGTGGATGCTCACAGCAAAAATGCCTACAGCTTCTTCGCCATAGTCCAGACGTAGAGATCCCACTGGCTCCTGGCAGCCAACCGGCTCTTCACCATAGACCAGAAGATAATACCGGTGATGGGGGTCCTGGGCATGATGCAATACGCGCAACCGGGTAAAGTCTTCAGGATAACCGAAGCCAGCGGATTGTATCTTGATAATCGTTTCAAGATCGCTACTCTCGGCTTTGCGGAAGCTCAGATGTTCGTCAAAAGCGCGACGCTCTTGAAAGTCGGTACACACCATCTCATATTCAGAAACGATATGCTTCGCGCCAATTGCCTGGATGAAGCCATGGCCAGAGGATGACGTATGTTCACAGGTCAGGAAAAGCTGCTTTTCGTCTGGGCGATGATGCTCTTCCCGAACGGCATGCAACAGCTGACGAAAGATTCCTCTGCGACGATACGCGGGATGTACGACGCCAACAAGCTCATTAAGAACCGGATCAGTGTCATTGAGAGTGAGGTAACCAACAAGCTCGCCATTTACATAGTAGAGGAAATCATTGATAGCATTAGCGGGGCGTTCGAGCAAATTTTGCCAGACGATGGGCATATGTAAAGCTTCATACGTTTCACACTCTAGTACTAGTTTTTTGATAAGTGATACTTCATGCTCAGTCAAAGTAAGCTTTTTGCAGAGTTCCTGCGATCCATTATTCGACATGCTATGGTCCTTCTACATTTGACAGGTCAGCGCTAACATCCCGATTCTCGGAAATGAGACAGGAACCACAACGCAAGAAAAACATGCGTCGTGGCGGATAGATCAGAACACAGCCGGCTCCATGTAACTGCCAAAGGCCGAGCGGAAGACATCCATAATTTCGCCAAGGGTGGCGTAGGCTTTGACAGCTTCGATGATGGCTGGCATGGTGTTTGTAGTACCTTTTGTTTCATCACAGGTACGACGTAAAGCATCCAGAGTGCGTCTGACTTGCGCTTGATCACGCTCTCGGCGCACCCGGTGAAGACGCGCAAGGTGCTTCTCTTGTCCTGCATAATCAACGTAGAGGGTTGGCACTTTTACACGCTCTTCCATAGTATAGTCATTTACACCAACGATGGTACGCATATGTGCATCAATCTCCTGTTGATAGCGATACGCCGACTCTGCGATCTCACGCTGGAAGAAGCCATTCTGGATACAGGGAAGCACGCCACCAAGGGCATCGATGCGGCTCAGATAATCCATGGTTGCATGCTCCGTCTCATCGGTCAGGGACTCGACGAAATAAGAGCCGGCCAGCGGATCGATCGTATTTGTAACACCGCTCTCATTGGCGATGATTTGCTGCGTACGCAAAGCAATCAGCACGGCTTTTTCGGTTGGTAGAGCCAGGGCCTCATCGAGCGAATTGGTATGCAGGGAATTGGTGCCACCAAGTACGGCGGCAAGGGCCTGGATAGCGGTACGCACGATATTATTCTCAGGCTGCTGCGCTGTCAGGGAGACACCTGCAGTCTGGGCGTGGCAACGCATCATACAGGAGCGCGGATCTTTTGCACCATAGCGCTCACGCATCAAACGCGCCCAGATACGGCGTCCCGCCCGAAACTTGGCGACCTCTTCAAAGAGATCATTATGGACATCGAAAAAGAAAGAGAGACGAGGCGCGAAATCATCGATTCGTAAGCCCCGCTGTAGAGCTGCATCGACATATGCCAGGCCATCGGCAATCGTGAAAGCAAGCTCTTGTATTGCTGTGGCACCAGCCTCACGAATGTGATAACCACTGATGCTAATCGTATTCCAGCGCGGCATATAACGCGAGCCAAACTCGATTGTATCTATCACCAGTTTCACAGATGGCTCAGGCGGAAAGATAAACTCTTTTTGCGCGATATACTCTTTCAGGATATCATTTTGCAGCGTACCACCCAGTTGAGCCATGGGGAAGCCACGCTTCTCCGCATTGACGATATACATGGCCCAGATGATCGGGGCCGGGCTATTGATAGTCATCGACGTGGTTATCTTATCAAGAGGTAGATCCGCAAAGAGGACCTCCATGTCCGCCAGGGAAGAGATGGCGACACCACATTTGCCAAACTCGCCAGCTGCAAGAGGATGATCAGTGTCGTAGCCATAGAGGGTTGCCATATCAAAGGCGGTGGAAAGGCCAGTCTGACCCTGCTGAAGCAGATATTTGAAACGGGCATTTGTATCCTCAGCAGTGCCGAAACCGGCAAACATACGCATAGTCCAGGGGCGTGCACGGTACATCGTCGGCTGCACACCACGCGTATAGGGATACTCGCCGGGAAATCCAAGGTCGCGCTTATAGTCCTGAGTACGCGTGTCCTGCGGAGTGTAGAGGCGCTGTATCGGCACGCTCGAAGTCGTTTGCAGATTGTCGCGTTCTGGAATACGCTGTACTGACTTCTTGACGGTTGTCTGCTCCCATTGAGTCTGTGCAACCTGGAGACGCGCAAGTTCAGCGGCATCAAAAAGAGTACCCTGTTGAACCGCAGACGGCACTGTTGAATCGTGTTCGAGCATAGCTTATACATTCCCTCCTCTGTGAGGCTATCAAGCGCTAGCATTGTTTTTAGAGAGTCACGCTGATTTATTGTAGCATATGGAAACCTCTATTACCCACCCATGCTACAAGCATAGAAAATCCCTTAACGTGACAATGATCCTCTGCTACAGTAGATGCAAAAGCGCAATTTAACATGACAAAAATAAACTATTAGAAAAGGAGCTTCAGAAATGAAGATTGCTACACTCTATGATATACATGGAATCTGCCAGCTTTAAATGCAGTGTTAGAGGAACTCAAAGAGGTACAACCACATATCCAATTTGAGCGCCATAGCCGCAACCTGCATATTCTCAACGCAGGGAGTTAGGAATGCCATTTGCTGAACAATCAGGCGCATATTGGCTTCTCATTAGCACACAGGGACACAGTTTTCGGTACACACAGTACAATGGCGAGGCAGAGGCACAAGTAATCAGGGGCAGGGGGAGTCCGTTCGCACAAGAGTTCATCGAGACGAATGCGCTCAAGGCTCCCCCTGCCACGGCGATGATCGAATCTTAGAGCGCTGGTCGCGCGAGAGGCTCTAGACTTCTATAGACATTGCTACGGCACCACCACCACCCAGGCATAAAGTAGCCAGACCACGGCCACCACCACGTCGTCGCAAAGCATAGATCAACGTCGTCAGTACACGCGAGCCACTAGAACCAATGGGATGGCCCAGAGCAATCGCACCACCACATGTATTGACCCGCGACCAGTCCCAATCGAGATCTTTGCCATTTGCCAGCGTCTGAGCAGCAAAGGCCTCGTTAACCTCAATCAGATCGAAATCGCCGAGCTTCAGTCCAGTGCGATCAAGCAGGCGTCTGACAGCAAAAGAAGGCGCGGCAAAAATATAGCGCGGCGTGATGGCTGCTGAGGCATAACCAGTGATACGAGCCAGCACTTCCAGACCCTGGGCCTGCGCAAAGTCTTGCCCGGCTACAACAGTCGCCGAAGCGCCATCGCTTAAGCCTGGGGCATTACCGGCAGTCACTGAGCCACTAGCCCGAAAAGCTGGCGTAAGCCTGGTAAGAGCATCCAGAGATGTATCGGCTCGAATTGGCTCATCGCTATCAACCACCAGGACGCCTTTTTTCTGTCTGACCTCAATGGGAATGATCTCATCTTTAAAAAGGCCCTGAGCAGTTGCAGAGGCGGCTTTCTGATGGCTATGCAACGCGTAATTATCCTGCTCCGCACGCGTCACAGCAAATTTATCTGCGATAATCTCTGCTTCCTCACCCATATGGACATTTTCAAAGGCACACCATAAGCCATCATGGACCACAGCATCAACAATTTTACCATCGCCCATACGATAACCAGTGCGAGCCTGGGGCAGCAGATACGGAGCATGACTCATACTCTCCATACCACCTGCCACAAAAGCTTGCGCATCACCTGCACGAATGGCCTGCGCCGCCAGCATAACAGCCTTCAGGCCAGAGCCACAGACCTTATTGACAGTAAAAGCCGGAATATCATCTGGTAAGCCAGCGTGCAAGGCCGCCTGACGCGCAGGAGCCTGCCCCACACCAGCCGAGACCACATTGCCCATAATCACTTCATCTATAGCGGTCGGATCAATAGCAGAACGACGTACTGCTTCTTTTATGACAATTGCCCCAAGTTGGGGCGCGGTGAAACTGGCGAGATTACCAAGGAACTTTCCAGTTGGCGTTCGCACAGCACCAACGATGACCGGCATACGCTCTGACATATCTCTCCTCCCATAAAACAGCTACGGTTATATAGACACTTCATCTATATAACCGTAGCTTGTATATATTTTAGAAACCTATAAATTATCATACCCGCTAACCGGGAGAAGAGCAAATTACAATTGAGGAGAAACTTTTCCTAATTTAAAATTGGCAGGGACTTTCATATTCCATGTTGAGTCAGCCACCTGGGTTGGAGGTAGCCATTGCAGTTGATCGAACATCGGTTTGGAGGTCGCCGTCTCCTGGCCCTTAATCAGCGCATTGACGGGCATGTACTGCATGTTGAGCAACAATATATCGCCCTGGGCATCGCGAATGCGATAGACCTCTTGACCATCAAAGGTTGCTTTCCCAAGATACGTAGCGTGACCACTCTGTAGATCTTTACGTAGAGTAGCAAGATCGAACATAGAGTCATCGACATCCCATTTATGCACATTCCACTGAGCCACTCGATGCATCATATCCAGCACAAGAGACTTCTGCGTGTCCTTAACAATCACCACATCAAGCTTGTCACCACTCACCATTTCTGTATGCACGCTATCATCACTCATATTATGGTAGTTAGTAACTTGATACTGATTGCCCTGTGCACTTGTCATAGATTGCTTGTAGTAAAGTACATAATTGTTCCATGACAGGTTTGCCGGAAGAGCAAAAGCTGTTTGTGTCTGACCCATCGGCTGAGTCGGCTTCGGCTTTACCGCTTGTTGCGGATGACCGCCCCATCCCATCACAAAGTATGCAGACAAGAAAGCTGCTAGCATAGCAGCCGCAGCTATGCCGCCCAAAGCGGCTACACGCGGCATCCTACGCGCAGGCGCCGACTGGCGGCGAGCGGACAGTTTAACAGGTTTCGTATCCTTCGCAGTCTGACGACGAGCAGCGATAGCCGCCATGACAGCCTGATCCACCCGCGCCGATGGCTCTGACGTATCCAGACAAGCAACTAGATGGGTAGAACGCTTCACCAGTAACAGTTCACGTTCACAGTCAGGGCACGTCTGCACATGCTGAGAGACTATTCTTTGCTGCAGGGGTGGCAGGTCATCCCAAACAGCCAGGTACACATGTATATTGGCACACAATTCTGGGCCAGATACATTGTTTGGAAGAAGAGGTGGTAAATCGTCATGAGTACTGCTCATGTTATTTTTGCCATTCATGACTTTTTCTCCCGTTTGCCAACACCTTCTTTACTCAAACGTTGGTAATGTTCCGCAAACATCTTTTTAGCACGCGAAATACGGGTTGCGGCTGCGTTCGGAGAGATACCAACAATCGTGGCTATCTCCTGATAAGGCACACCCTGGGCAGCACTGAGAACAAGCACAACCGCATATTCCTCAGACATACTAGACAGAGTATGACGAATTAATTCGCGCTCCGCAATCTCCGGAATTCCCCCACTATCAGCCAGAAAATGAGAAATATCATAGTTGGCGCTATCGTCGTTTTGCGAATCGTCGCTATTGTAGCGCGACGATAAAGTCCACCAGGAGATACGTTTCCGGTGCCGCAATAGATCTACGCATAAATTGGTCGCAATGCGATAGAGCCACGCCGAGAGATGATCGCGCTCATAGAGACCATTCCAGGAGGCACACGCACGTACAAAAACCTCCTGTGTTATATCGTCAGCATCTTCCTGGCTACCGAGCAGACGATAGGTGTAAGAGTGAATAGGACGGCGGAATTGCTCATACAACCTTATCAATGTAGCTTCATCCGCAGCCCTCTCTAATTGATGGTTGACTGATTTGTTCATTGGCATACTGGCATGCATTTTCTCCCTTGAGCGAGCTTGCATTAAAATGGGGCTCACAGATTGTGTCGCCAGTAATATTATAAACATTTTCTCATTCTCTTGCTTTCTCTTTGCTAGGTTTATGCGTCCTCTTTCCCTCCCCTGAGGAGGGTATTTTTCTCATTGGTATAGAACGCCGCTTTTAGCAGAGAGCATAAACTACCGCGTCCTATGCGAACGCAATTATTTCACGTTCATTGACTACCACGCTAAAGATAGCCCCCATTTACAGACAAGCTCCTGCAATCCATGTGGTAGTACCATCGTCTCACTTATTTTTTGATACTCCACCCTGGAAGTATCATAATATTATATGAGAGCGCTTGAAACAGTCTGACATCTATAATAACGTTTGCCGGATACACATTCGCTCTCCTCCTCAAAAAGAGAAAACAAGCAGATTATGCTTTTTCAAAGTGACATATGTGTCAAAAGGTATACGGGATCAGGTGGAAAGGGAGATTTAAAGCATGTCACTGCCAGATTTACTGCTCATGATCAACAGGCGTGCACGAATAGCACAACCATATGGACGCATCATGGCTATCATCACACCATTGCTCACACTTACGTTTGTGATCAATCTGGTGTCATTCCAGCTACTACACTTTACATTTGCCGAAGCTAGTACTAATGGGGGGTCTACAGCACTTGAGGGGACAATTACGCCACGGTTAAAACAGAGCCATTTGAACAATGCTACTGACCCTCGTCAGCATCTTGCGCTCTCTATTGGACTACGCCCGCGTAATCCGACAACCCTAAATCATGCGCTACAAAATATACAGACATATAAACGTGGTAAAAATCGCCATTTCATGTCAAAAGAACAATATCTCACACAGTTTAGTCCAACAGTATCAACATACACAAAGCTGCAAAGCTTCTTAAAACATGGAGGACTGGCGATTACCCATACATATGATCATCGCCTCTTGCTGGATGTTACTGGTACAAGCGCCCAGGTTGAGCATCTCTTGCATATCAAGATTAACGTTTATACAGATGCTGATGGACATGCTTACTATGCGAACAGTAATGCACCTATGCTACCCGATTGGTTGGCAAGCCAAGTGCTCAGTATTAACGGCCTCAACAATGCAGTACAGTGGTCTCACGATTCCTATCATACACATAGTAGTGCGGGAAAAACGCATACGCCGAACGTCACATGTCCGCCTTCCGATGAGAATGGCCTTACACCTGAGCAGTTCGCCGATACCTATCATGTCAATGACCTCTATCAGGCGCACAATCAGGGAGAGGGACAGGAGATTGCCCTCTTTGAGCTCAGCACTATGCAGATGGGCGATCTTCATGCATATACAGCATGTTTTGGGCATAACCATACAGCGATACAAACCATCCAGATCGGTTCAAGAACACCCACCAGTAGTGGAGAGGGTGAAACGGACGCAGAGTTGGTATTAGGAGCCACACCGCAACTCAGTACGCTCAAAATCTATGAGGCTGCAAACGATGATAGCAGCTATCTGGCAGCATGGGCCCAGATTATCCAGGACGCGCCAGCCGTTGTCGCCAGCAGTTGGAGTCAGTGCGAGCTGAATATAACACCCCAGGTCATAGCACAGGAGAATGTGTTTTTTCAGCTAGCGGCACTACAAGGACAAACTATCCTCGCAGCCACTGGTACACCAGGAGGCACGGCATGCCCAGGAGATAGCACCCACACCCCTATCAGCACAGGTATTGTTGATCCCGCTGCACAACCGTTCGTCACGGCTGTAAGTGGTACAGCGCTCACACTTCATAATAAAACATATGGGCATGAAGATACATGGAATGCAAATACATACGGTGGTGGTATCAGCCGTTATTGGACGCTACCAGCCTGGCAGCATGTCGTAGGAGTACCAGATCCAGTGTATAGCTCCATCAGCCCCTGCGCAC
>Ga0302322_100004620_pt1 | contig 11994 bp, 6 predicted proteins | sample Fen_T0_2_FD_203757 | JGI IMG/M metagenome (GOLD analysis project Ga0302322, IMG submission 203757) | Peat permafrost microbial communities from Stordalen Mire near Abisko, Sweden - Fen_T0_2 | ecosystem: Environmental > Terrestrial > Soil > Wetlands > Permafrost | place: Sweden: Abisko... | reverse complement strand
GGTCCACAGCGCGGGATACTTCCACTCCGAGATGAACGTCGTCTCCGCGCCCTTCGCGACGAACCCGATCTGGCCATTCGCATAGGACGTGATGACCACCGCGAGCGGCGCAAAATCCCGCACGTGACCATCGCCCTTCGCCACCGCGGCGCTCGCCTGATTAGCGGCTTCACTACAAATCGTCTCTGCCATTTCCCTCTCCTTGATGAACGCTACATCAACAACCCTCGAGGACACTCACCCACGCGCATCCCGGCGATGCGCGAGATGCCATCGATCTGTCAGCGACCTATCAGCGACCTAGTCGTGTGCCACGCAGCGAAATCCGATGGCATAGTCGAACCATTGCGGATCACGATGATTTACGAAGATCGTGGTGATATGATGCAACTCCGGCGGGGAGTTCGCGGAGCCGCCGCGAATCACCGCCAGCGCGTGGACTGCGCCCGCCGGCGGACGCGCCATCCATTCGTCGACATTGCCGACCAGATTCAGGTGGCCATAGGGTCCCGCGCCGCAGCCGTACGACGTGACCGGAGCGGTCCACGCGCTACCGTCCGCCTCGCCCCCCTGGTTGACACATCGTGGCGCCGGGTCGGGACCCCACGGGTACAGCCGGCGAGGATAGGGATTGACGACACCGTCGACCGACCGGCCCCCGCGCGCCGCCTTCACCCACTCAGCCTGTGATGGAAGCGTCTTCCCCATGTACCGGCAATACGCTTCGGCCTCGAACAGGTTGACGTTCGTGACCGGATACTCCGGATCGCCGTCATGAGCGTGGATCGCGTCGTCGCCGTAGCGCGGCGCGGGGTAACCGGTCACATGCTCGAGCCGGGCAAACATGGCGAACTTGGCGTTCGACAGCTCGGTCCGATCCATGGTGTACGATGGCAGATCGATCTGCGTCTCGGGCTCATCGTGATCGCGCTCGCCGTAGAGCGGCGATGCCCGCTCGCCGGGACCTCCGTAGATGAAGGCTCCCGCGCCGACCGTCAACGTATCGGCGTGCGAGGCGTTACAGGTCGGGATGTCGATGGTCCAGGCATCGGGCAGCGCGTTGCCCGCGTACCCTGGAAATGACTGGATCCGGATCCACGACGGTGCGCAGTCCTGGCCACGCAGCCCCCGACCATCGATCCGGAGAAACGCGGTCCCTCCTGGCGCCCGCACGCGCACGCGCTGCGCCTCGTCCGCTTTCGCATCGGACAGCGTCTCGATCAGCTCCGGGGGAATCGCGTCACCCACCTCGTGAACATCCCCGGGCCGGGCCGCATACAGGCTCCAGCGCAAGGCCGGGTGGTCCCGCAGGAGCGCGCGGCGCGGCGCGCCGGCAGCCCAGTCGTACATCTGGAACACGAGCTCGACCGTCCCCGCATTGGTGCGGATCAGGTGCTCTCGCTCGACGTATCGTCCGATCCAGATGAAGGCAGGCACGGCGACCGCGCACGCCACTGCAGATGCGATACCATACCGCCGACGCCGCCGGCGTTGTTCCGCCTGGTGTCGCGCCTCCCCGGCATCCAGGAACGCGGTGACGCGGCCCGGGAGCCGAAGGCCGAGCTGCACGGCGCGGTGGCGCACGGCGGCGATGTCTTCGTGAGACCAAGTCTCTTCGCGGCGAGCGCCGCGACGATCCCACAGCGAGACGGCGTCTTGTAGGTCTTCCAGTAACCGGCGTTCGTCGCGGGTCTCGGCCATCCAGCGGGCGAGCTGCGACCAGGTCTGAAGCAACGATTCGTGCGCGATCTCGACGCTGGGCGACTCGCCGTCACCGTGGTTGCGCTGCGCCAGGAGCCGCGCGGCGAGCAAGCGATCGAGTACGGCTTCGGCGCGCGGCCCGACCGTCGCGATCAGCAGATCGCGCGCGACCGTGCGCCGCGTTGTCCCCGAGATCGAGGCTCGCGAAGTGCCGGGCGAACCCTCGGCCCGGCCTGCGCCGGCCGCCGAGCTCGGTGGCACGAAGCCCGAGACGAGCTGCAGCAGCAATTCGCGGGCGACGCGGCGCTCGTCGCCGGTCAGCTCGGCGAGCGCTTTTTCCGCGTGTCGTGCCAGCGCGCCTGCGAGGCCCCCCATGGCCTCGTAGGTGGATCGAAGCAGCCGGCGCGTGGTGACATCCCGGCCATCCCACAGGGTGCGGCAAGCAAACTGAAGCAATGGCAGGTCGGCGTCTGCCGTTCCGATCTCGGCCAGCAGGTCATCGACGACGCGGCTGTCATCGAATTCATAGTGACAACGCACGAGCGGGCTGGCGATCGTGCGCCACAGCTCGTCGCGACGCGGCTTGTGCAACACGAACAGCGTGCGCAGCCCCGCGATCCGCCCCACGAAGTCATCGCGGACCGTGAACACGACACGCACCGGGTCGAGCGGATCATCCGCGGCGCCGAGCAGCAGCTCGAGAAACCGCTCCCGCTCGCGCTCGGAGTTGCATTGCGTGAACACCTCCTCGAGCTGATCCACCGCGAGCAAGATGTGACTGCCGAGCGCACTGCCGAGCGTGGCCAGGCGCGCGGCGAGCAGGGTCGGAGTTGCCAGCAACTCGGCACGCAGGGTCTGGATCTCGGACTTGCGTTGATGCTCGGCCTGCGGATTGCGCCCCATGTGCTCGACACCGGCGACAAGCACGTGGCGCGCCAGGGTCCCGAGCGGATCGGAGCCGGGCCGAAACGCGAGCACGGTCCACGACTCGCGCGTGCGTAGCCGCGGAATGACTCCCGCGTGCAGGAACGACGACTTGCCCGTGCCCGAAGGGCCGACGATCGGCAGATACGCCGAGCCCCGCAAGCGCTCGAGGAATTCGTCGATCTCGCGCTCGCGTCCGAAATAGAATCGCGCCTGGTGTTCGTCGAATGACGAGAGCCCGGGATACGGACACTCCTCGGCGAGCGCGTCGGACCGACCGTTGACGACGTCATCGAGCGCGCGCTTCCACTCCACGGCAGACGGACGTGCGTGGGGGTCTCGCCGCAGGGCGCGCGTGATGAGCGCAGTGATGGCGGGCGCGATGGACTGCCGGGCCAGATACGCGCCGGCGACCTGCGAGGGATCGAGCGCGGCTTCGCGGCGCCGCGCCGCGCTGTCGCCGAGCGGGTGCCCGCCGGTCAGCAGCTGCGCGAGCACGATCGCCAGCGCCCAGGAATCGACTCGATCGGTGACCGCGGCGCCTGCGCGCTGCTCCGGAGCCATCCACGCTTCGGTTCCGCTCCTGGCGCCGCCGGCGTCATGGGCCATGCGCGCGATCCCGAAATCGAGCACGCGAATCCGGCCATCGCGGCCGACCATCACGTTGCTCGGCTTGAGATCACAATGATAGATGCCGGCGGCGTGGGCATGCGCGAGCGCATCGGCGATCGCCAGCGCGTAGCGCAGCGCCTCGTCGCTGCCGATGCCACCGGGCTGCATGCGGTCGCGCAGCGTCGTGCCATCGACGTACTCCAGCGCGAGGTAGATCCCACCGCGATGAGGCCCGGAATCGTGGAGTTGCACGATATTGGGGTGGTTCAGCTGCGCGATGACCCGAGCTTCGTGGAGCAGCGAGCCGACGACGATCTTGAGCGCAACCGCGCGACCGAGCACGGTATCGCGCGCCAGGTAGACGTGCCCCATGCCGCCGCGGCCGAGCAGCCGGCGGACCTGGTAGCGGGCGATCGTCTCGCCGAGTACGACGTCGGCGATGTGTGCCTGGACGGTGGAATCAGAACCGGACGGCGTCACGGGCGGCGTTCGCTCGCCATCTCCCCCGATTCCTGCGCCGACGGACGATCTCTCCACGCGTCCCCACCTGTCAGATGAAGCTGCCAATGTAGGTGCAATCGGTCGAGCTTGCAAGCGCAAGCTTCGCCCATGGGCTGCCCAGAGGGCGGCGCCGCTGCGCGGCCCGCGCGGCGTCCGAGCTTCGCGCAATGCACTTCGCTACAGGAGGCATAGCGCTTGCTCGGAGCGCGAATGAAGCATCGAAGTTCAGTAAGGCACGTCTATCCGCTGGCCACTGGGGGGCAACCATGATCACGATCGCCGTCATCAATGAATCGAAGCACATTGACGATACTGCCATCAACGAAATGCTGCCGATCTTTGCAAAACAATGGAATCGAGATCTCGTACCGGCGTGGCGCGTCGATCCAGCAGAGCTGGTATTCATCGCTCGCGGTCACTCGCCTCCCGACCGCGCATGGTGGCTGGTCTGGCTCGATGACGCAGATCAAGCCGACGCGCTCGCGTACCACGATCTGACCGACGAAGGACAGCCGATCTCGAAGGTGTTCGTCCAGACCATTCGAGCCGACCATGCATCGGAGAGCGTCGCGGCGACCCACGAGCTGTGCGAGATGGCGGTCGATCCCACGATCAACCTCGCTGCCCAGGATCCGCAGAGCGCGTTCTGGGCCTACGAGGTGGCCGATCCGGTCGAGTCCGATAACTACGGCTACGAGATCGACGGCTTGCGGCTGACCGACTTCGTGTTGCCGTCCTGGTACGGCTTCGAGCACGCCGCGCGGCCGTTTGACTTCTGCCGCCACTGCACGGATGCGTTCCAGATCCTGCCCGGGGGATATGCGCAGCGGTACGCGAGCCACGGGTGGCAGCAGATCACCACGCGCGAGGCGTCGAAGCCCAAGATCTTGACCCCGCCGCCTGGATCCCGCCGCGACCGGCGGCACCGCGGACGCGGCCGCTGGCGCCGTAGCGAGCGCCGGACCGATCGGTGAACCCGATCAGCTGCGTCCGGTGCGCGGCGGGCGGGCATCGTCGGCGAGCCCCGCCGCTGCGATCGCCGCCGGGGCCGCCGCGGCCGCCCCGCTGACGTGGACCGTGCGCGTCGGGAACGCGATCGAGCTGCCGTGGCGCTCGATCGCCGCCATGAAGTCGAGCAGGATGTCCTGCCGGATCGCCTGGAACTCGGCGCCGTCCGCGGTCTGGAACCACGCCATGATCTCGACGTCGAGCGACGACGCCGCCAGCTCCTTGAACCGCACGGTCATGCTGTCGGGCCAGATCTTGGGGTGGCTGCGCAGGATCGCCTCGAGCGCCGCGAGGATGTCCCGCATCTGCTGGGACGTCGTGCCGTAGACCAGGCCAATCGTCGTCGCCAGCCGCATGCGATCGCGGACCGCGAACGACTCGATCCGCTGGTTGGCGAGCTCGCCGTTGGGCACGGTGATCACCGTGCGGTCGAGCGTGCGGATCCGCGTCGAGCGCAACCCGATCTGCTCGACCGTGCCGACGAAGTCGTAGAGCTTGACGAAGTCGCCCTCGCGCATCGGTTGATCGATGCCGATCGACAGCGTACCGAACAGGTTCTCGAGCGTCTTCTGCGCCGCGAGCGCGACCGCGAGGCCACCGATGCCCAGGCCGGCAACCAGGCTCGCGACCGAGACGCCGAGCTGGGCGAGCGCGACGATCCCGGCGACCGCGATCACCGTGACCTTGGCGAACCGCGCGCCGATCGAGAGCAGCGAGCGCGACGACGGCCGATCGATCGCCCACGCCCGGCGCTCGAGCACGCTGCGGGCCAGGTCGATCCCGCGGAACGCGGTCCACAGCACCGCGAGCGTGGTGACGATCGCGATCGCGTCGCCCACGGTCGACAGCGCGCGAACATCGAGCGGCAGCCACGGCGACGCCAGGCGCAACGCCTGCAGCGCGAGCACGAGGCTGAGCGGAGACGCCATCAAGTGGACCAGGCGATCGTCCCACTCGTTGGTGGTCCGGCCGGCGATCTGCGCGAGCATCGGCCGCGCGACTCGCACGATCACGCGGCCAGCGAGATACGCAAGCAACACGGCGAACGCCGTGATCGTCCAGGGCGCACGAGCCACGCCGAGCGCCCATGCAGCCAGCCCGTCACTCATGGCGAACCTCTACGACGACGATACATCAAGGGTACCTCCAAACAACACCGGCGAGCCTAGCAGGTCGCTACGCGGTTGCCGCGAATGTACGTCGGTCCCAGACACCCGTATCGCGGCGTGCCAGGATCGGCGGCCACACCGAAATGCTCGACAAGCTTCTCATTGCCAATCGCGGGGAGATCGCGATCCGGATCGCGCAGGCGGCGGCGGAGCTCGGGATCGCCACCGTGGCGATCTACGCCGACGACGACGCAAGATCGCTGCACGTGCGGCGCGCCGGCCAGGCCGTGGCGCTCGGGAGCCCGGGGGCCGGCGCCTACCTCGACGCCGCGCGGATCGTCGCGATCGCGCGACAGACCGGCTGCACGGCGGTGCACCCCGGCTACGGCTTTCTCAGCGAGCACGCCGGGTTCGCCCGCGCGTGCGGCGACGCCGGCCTGGTGTTCGTGGGTCCGCGCCCCGAGTCGCTCGAACTGTTCGGCGACAAGGCCTGCGCCCGCCGGTTCGCCGCCGCGTGCGACGTTCCCGTGCTCCCGGGCACCGAGCACGCGACCAGCCTCGAACAAGCCCGCGAGGTGCTGCGCGCGCTCGGGCCGGGCGAGGCGATCATGATCAAGGCGCTCGCGGGCGGTGGCGGCCGCGGCATGCGCGCGGTGACAAGCCCCGCCACGCTCGACGAGGCCTACGCGCGCTGCCGCTCCGAAGCGCAAGCGGCGTTCGGCAACCCGGAGATCTACGTCGAGCGGCTGCTGCCGCGCGCCCGCCACATCGAGGTCCAGATCGTCGGCGACGGCGTGCGCGGCGTCGCGCTGTTCGAGCGCGAGTGCACGCTGCAGCGCCGCCACCAGAAGCTGATCGAGATCGCGCCGAGCCCGTCGCTGCCGTGGGAGCTGCGCGCCGCGATCATCGCCGCCGCGTGCCGGCTCGCCGAGGCCGCCAGCTACCACGGTCTGGGCACGTTCGAGTTCCTGGTCGAGCTCGACGCCGGCGGCGCCCCGATCGGGTTCTTCTTCATGGAGGCCAACCCGCGCCTGCAGGTCGAGCACACGGTCACCGAGCAGATCCTCGGGCTCGATCTCGTCCAGATCCAGCTCGGCCTGGCCGGCGGCCGTACCCTCGCCGAGCTCGGCCTCGCCGCCGGCGTGGCGGCGCCCACCGGTTACGCGGTGCAGCTCCGGATCAACATGGAGACGATGGACGCACGCGGCGCGTTGGTGCCCGCGGCCGGCACCCTGCGCGCCTTCGAGCTGCCGTTCGGCGCCGGCATCCGGGTCGATACGCTGGGCTATCCGGGGTACCAGACCACGACCGCCTACGACTCGCTGCTCGCCAAGCTGGTCGTCAACACCCGCGGCGGTGCGTTCGCGCAGGTGCTGCGCAAGGCGGCGCACGCGCTGGCGCAGTTCCGGATCGAAGGCGTCGAGACCAACGCCGGGTTGCTCCAGGCGCTGCTCGAGCACCCGGACGTGCTCGCCAACCGGATCACGACGCGATTCGTCGAGGATCGCGCTGCCGAGCTCGCGGTGGCCGCGGCCGCGTTCCGCCCGGCTGCGCCCGCCACGGCCACGCCCGCCGCCGCGCCGCAGCCGTTCGCGGCGCCCCCAGGGACGATCGCGATCGCCGCGCCGATGCCTGGCAAGCTCGTCGGCGTCACGGTCGCCGAAGGCGAAACCGTGCGCCCCGGCCAGCCGGTCGCGATCGTCGAGGCGATGAAGCTGGAGCTCGTGGTCACCGCCGACGACGGGGGCATCGTGCGCGCGATCGCCGCGACGGCCGGCGAGTTCGTCCAGCCCGGCCAGCCGATCGTGTTCCTCGAGCCCGCCGAGCTCGGCGCCGGCGTCGCCTGCGCGGAGGCGACCGTCGATCCCGATGCGATCCGCTCCGATCTCGCCGAGGTCCAGGCGCGCCACGCGATCGGGCTGGACGCCGCGCGCGCCGCGGCGGTCGCGCGGCGCCACGCGCAGGGCCGGCGCACCGCGCGCGAGAACGTCGACGCGTTCGTCGATCGCGGCACGTTCACCGAGTACGGTGCGCTCGGCCTCGCCGCCCAGCGGCGGCGGCGCAGCCTCGACGACCTCATCGAATCGACGCCGGCCGACGGCCTGGTCACCGGCATCGGCACGGTGAACGGCGCGTTGTTCGGCGGCGGCGCCCGCTGCCTGGTCGCCGCCTACGACTACACGGTGCTCGCCGGGACCCAGGGCAAGACCAACCACGGCAAGCTCGACCGCATGCTGGGCCTGGCCCACCAGCTGCGCCTGCCGGTCGCGCTGTTCGCCGAGGGCGGGGGTGGGCGGCCGGGCGATACCGACGTCACCGGCACCGGCCTCGCGGTCCCGACGTTCGCCGCGTTCGCGCGACTATCGGGGCTGGTGCCGCTGATCGGCATCGTGGCAGGCCGCTGCTTCGCCGGCAACGCCGCGCTGCTCGGCTGCTGCGACGTCATCATCGCCACCGCCGATACATCGATCGGCATGGCCGGGCCCGCGATGATCGAAGGCGGGGGACTGGGCCGCTGCGCGCCCGACGACGTCGGCCCGGCCCGCGTCCAGGCGCCCAATGGCGTGATCGACGTGCTGGTGGCAAGCGAGCTCGAGGCCGCGATCACCGCGCGGCAGTACCTCGCGTACTTCCAGGGCGCGATCTCGGGCTGGCGCTGTGCAGATCAGCGGCAGTTGCGCCGCGCCGTGCCCGACAACCGCTTGCGCGCCTACGACGTCCGCACCGTGATTCGCGATCTCGCGGATGTCGATTCGGTGCTCGAGCTGCGCGCCGCGTTCGGGGTCGGGATCATCACGGCGCTGATCCGCGTCGAGGGCCGCCCGCTCGGCGTGCTCGCCAATAACCCGCATCACCTGGGCGGCGCGATCGACGCCCCCGCCGCCGACAAGGCCGCGCGCTTCCTGCAGCTGTGCGATGCGTTCGACATTCCGATCCTCTCGTTGTGCGACACGCCGGGCTTCATGGTCGGCCCGGAGGCAGAGAAGACCGCGCTGGTTCGCCACGTCAGCCGCATGTTCGTGGTCGCCGCGAGCGTGACCGTGCCGTATCTCACGGTCATCCTGCGGAAGGGCTACGGGCTCGGCGCGATCGCGATGGCCGCAGGCGACTTGCAGGCGGGCGTGTTCACGATCGCGTGGCCGACCGGCGAGCTGGGATCGATGGGCTTCGAGGGCGCGGTCAAGCTCGGCTTTCGCAAGGAGCTCGAGGCGATTGCTGACCCGGCCGCGCGCCGCGCCTACTACGACCAGTTGGTCGCCACGTTCTACGACGAGGGCAAGGCGCTCAACGCGGCGAGCCACCTCGATATCGACGACGTGATCGACCCGGCGGATACCCGGCGCTGGGTCATCGCCGGGTTGTCTTCGGTGGCGCCCGTGCAGCCGCGCGGTGGCCACAAGAAGCGGCCCTGCATCGACCCGTGGTGACCGGGGCGGCACGCGCGTCAGAACGCTCGCCGGCTCGACGCCCGGGCGCGGCAGCGTCGCATCAGGCCGCGTGCACAGGTCCCCGCCAAACGCCCCGGCGATCGGGCGGCGGAGAGACCCCCGACATGCTCCCGCGCGGGCAGGACGCGCGACCCGCGGGAGCCCCCACGTGGATGCCGCATTCTGCCACCCCACTGCGGCACGGGCGGGCGCGGCCACCAACCGCCCAGTGTTGGGCCGTGTTCGTCAGCAGGCCGCTCGTGGGGCGGCATCAGGGACATCGCGAGATGCGCGATGAAGGATCGGCCGTCGTCGGCGGGAACGCCATGAATCACGGCCGTGGGCACAGGTCACCGCCAACGCCCCGGCGATCGGGCGGCAGAGAACCCGGCGAGCGCCGACATGCTGCCGCGCGGGCACGACGCGCGATCCGCGGGAGCCCCCACGTGGGTGCCGCATTCTGCCACCCACTGCGGCACGGGCGGCGCGCCCACCAACCTCCCATCGTTGGGCCGTGCTTAGTCGGCCGGCCGCTCGTGGGGCGGCGTCAGGGACATCGCGAGATGCGCGATGAAGTGATCGGCCGTCGTCGGCGGGAACGCCATGACGCGATCGAGTTGCTCTCCCGTCGCGCAGGTCTGGGCAGCGACGCCCCGCGCGCCGTAGAACCAAAGGCGTTGGGTCGCCCTGCGGTACACATCGACCTGCTGCGACGGCGCGCCCAGCTTGGCACGCAGCTCGGGCCAGCCACCGGGAGTATCGGGGCGCTCCACCTCGATCGCCAGGACCTGATCGCCATCGTGCCACACCCGCAGGCGGTCGCCGGCGATGCCCTGCCGGACCGCGCGCCAGGACACACAGCTGCCGTCGCGGCCGATCGCCCCGATGGTGTCCTCGGCCGTATCGAGGCCCGGGAACGACGAAGCGAGCTCGTCGATCGTGCAGGTGACGAGCGGAGGTGCATCGAGGATGCGTCCGGCGGCGAGCGCGGTGATGGTCTGCTTGCAGATCAGGTCGGTCATCTCGGCTCCGTCCTACTTCGTGATGGCGAGTGAGCGGCAATCGCCCAGCGTCGGAAACATCATCCGCGGGGGCATGCGGTGAGTCAAATGCGTCACGCAGAGACTGTCTTGTTCACCGCGGATCGCGAGGGGAACGACACGCGGCGCCGGATGCTCCCGCAAGCAGATCCCGGGAGTACTCCCTGAGAAACACGCGTGAAACAGTGGTCGCGACCCGACGACATCGGTCGCGCAGCGCGATCACGCTGGTCGGTCCAGCCGCGCGATCACATCACGGAAACTGGCCGGTCGCGGCGAGCAAGCCGAGCTCGGCTTGGCGCAGACCGTCGTCGGCGATCGCGGCCTGGGTCGCGGCGTCGCGCGCGCTGCGCTGGGCGTCGATCACCTCGAGGCTCGTGCCAGTGCCGCCCGCGTAGGCGGCGTTGGCGAGCGCGAGACCGCGAGCGGCGAGATCGGCCGATCGGTGCGCTGCATCGCGGGCCGTGCGGGCGCGCTGGACCGCGTCCTGGCTCGCGCGAGCCTCGGAGCTCGCGGTGCGCTCGAGCTGGGCGAGCTGCTCGCGCGCCTCCGCTTCGATCGCATCGCGTTCGCGGCGGAGGCCGCCGCGGAACCCGCCGTCGTAGAGCGGCATCGCGAGCACGGCGAGGATCTGGAAGCCCAGCGCGGGGGTCGGGTCGATCTGCGGCGCGTCGTAGAACGCGGTGCCGTTGAGCGACAGGGTCGGCACCCACTCGGTCCATTGCGCGCGACGCGACCACACCGCGGATGTCAGCCGGCGCTCGCCGGCGAGCAGGTCGGCGCGGCGCGGCATGCCGGCGCGATCTGGCGCCGCGTCGAACACCGGGTCGTCGGACGCGCCGAGCGGCCCGGCCTGGCCGGTAACGATACCGAGCGCTTCTTCGGCCTGGACGAGCGCGGTCTGCGCGAACGCGAGGTTGGCGTCATCCGTGGCTTGCTCGGCCTGGGCGCGCACGATGTCGAGCTCGGTGCCAATACCGCCCGCGCGGCGCTGGCCGGCGAACCCGACGTGCGCCGCGGCGGCCTCTCGGGCCCGATCGGCGACCTCGATCAGGCGCGTGGCCTCGACCACCGCGAGGTAGGCGCGGCCTGCCTGGATCGCGACGCTGCGCCGCACCGTGGCGAGGCTCGCGCGCTCGACCTCGAGCTGGTCGGCCGCGCGCTGGCGGTTGGCACGCTCGCGGAGGTTGACGAGCGGCATGGCGACGGTGAGCTGGCCGACCACCGACTCGGCGGATGTAGTCTCGCGGCCCGACACCATGCGGCGACCCTCGAGTTGCTGGTAGGTCGCCGAGAGCCCGATCAGCGGGCGGAGCGTCGAGCTGGCTTCTGCCAGCAGCGCGTCGGCACGCACGACTTCGTCAGCGGCGATCCGCGCGTCGCGGGCCTGGTCGGTGGCGAGCTGGACGGCTTGCGCAAAAGAGACGCGCGGGATTTCCTCGTCGACCGCGCCGGGCGCTCCCATGACCGCGCCGGCCGCTACCGCACGGGCCACATGCGTTGACGGACCGAGCGGCGAAGCGCCGGCCACGATGCCCGTGCCTGGCGCGCTGGCGAGCGCGGCGATCAGCGCGGTGCGCTTCATTTCGGCCTCGGAGCAGCTGCCGCACGAGGCGCAATCGGCTTGTGCGCAACACTCGCGCCAGCCGCACCTGGTCCCCCAGCCGCACC
>Ga0302322_100004619_pt1 | contig 11995 bp, 5 predicted proteins | sample Fen_T0_2_FD_203757 | JGI IMG/M metagenome (GOLD analysis project Ga0302322, IMG submission 203757) | Peat permafrost microbial communities from Stordalen Mire near Abisko, Sweden - Fen_T0_2 | ecosystem: Environmental > Terrestrial > Soil > Wetlands > Permafrost | place: Sweden: Abisko... | reverse complement strand
CTGCAGCTCGCGGTTGAGCAAGTGCAGGTGAGCGTGGCGCTTACCCTGTTGCGATTTAGAGCCGATGCAAATGCTCGGGATGTTTTTGGGAAATCCGCTCTGCATGACGCCGTTTCCCGAGGTGACTGGCAGTTGGTGGGCTTGCTGCTGCAGCACGGTGCCGACCCCGGGACTGCGGACGACAATGGCACAACGCCGCTGCACCTCGCGGCGCGCGGCGGAAACATTGAACTGGTCGGCGAATTATTGTCCCACCGCGCGAATCCTCTCGCGCGAAACCTCGCTGGCACCACGCCATATGACGAGGCGAAACGCAGAGGTTACAGCACGATACTGCGGCAAATGACCGATGCCAGTACATTGGGAGCCGGAGGTGTGATTGCGGAGGCGCATGGTCATGCAGACACAGCCGGTCGGAACTAGGCAGCCACGCCTGCATGTGAGCGCATCTGGGCCCGTTTACCGCTCGCTCCGGCGCGCGCATGTCGCATGGATTGCATTCGGGCTACTCGCTGTCCTGAGCGGCTGCGCGGTACGGGCACCGCGTCCCGATGGATTGCAAACGCAGGCCAATTTGCCGGATCGGACCACACATCGACTCATCTCCGTCTGGGAGTCGCAGTTGACTCGATACATCAGCGCGGAGGGTGGCGGGGACCCTGCGATACTCGCGCAGGCACGGGTTCTCCATTCTCGCGACTCGCGACGACCGGCGCGCATCACCTTCGATGCGCTGGACGTCGACGCTGCGATCCCCGGTCGGGATGGATGGGACGTGGAAGGCGTTCTGATCGGCAAGCAGTCGACTGGAACCCGCAATTGGTACGTCTTCCTGGTCGGAGTGGTATCGCGTAGCGGATACCGTCCAGCATCGATTCAAGACATTCGATTGGTAGCCATGTCGCCCCAGGGGGCCAAGTTCTCGTGGGTCGTGAGTCCACCGGAAACACAAGCCGTGCAACGCTATGGCGATACGTTTCGCGATTCGATGGCCGGACGCTTTCCTGCGGAGACGGACGAATTTGTCATGCATGCCGACGCAGGCCGCCTGTGGGTGGAAGAAGTACGCTCCGGGGCGAGCTGGTCACTGCAACAAGGCGCCGACGACATTCTTATAAGCAGCAAATAACGCTGCGAGAATCTCATCCGAGAACGACGTTCACCCGGTGCTCGACCCCATCATCCAGTAGCGGCACCGTATTCTTGGCGGATTCGAGTGGCTTCCCGTCTACTTCGAGTCGCACTACTCCGCGCATGACGTTATGCGGATTGCTGACCTCAATGCGGTAGATTGTATTCCCATGCCGGAAGTCCACGCGAAAGCCCGGCCATTCCCTGGGGATGCATGGATCGATGGACAACGCGTTGCCCAACTTTCGCACTCCAAGCATCCACTCGATGCCCGCGCGGTACATCCACCCCGCGGCGCCGGTATACCAGGTCCATCCGCCTCGTCTGGAATGCGGTGGCACTGAATAAATGTCGGCAGCCAGGACATAGGGTTCGACCTTATATGCGTGGACACCAGCGCGGGTGGATGTCCGGTTGACCGGATTCAACATCCTGATAAGTTCACCGGCAGAATCACCTTCACCCTGCATCGCCTGGGCGATTGCATACCAGACTGCCGCATGGGTGTACTGCCCTCCATTTTCCCGAACGCCAGGCGGGTAACCTTTGATGTATCCGGGATCCAGCGGCGTCTTGTCGAACGGGGGCGTGAGCAACAAAACGAGATCGTCGCCCGGCCTGACCAGATACGCCTCGACGGATCGCATCGCCCGCTGCGCACGTGCCGGTTCTGCAGCACCGGAAATAACGCCCCAGCTCTGAGCGATCGAATCGATACGACACTCCGCTCCCGAAGCAGACCCTAGCGGCGTACCGTCGTCGAAATAGGCTCGGCGATACCATGCGCCATCCCACGCGTCCTTTTCGATTGCCGTCTTTATCTGTTCGACATGCTGACGCCAGCTGGTGGCCAGGGCGGTCTCGCCGCGCTGTTCGGCAATCACAGCAAAAGCGTCCACCGTGGCATGGAGGAACCAGCCCAGCCAGACGCTCTCGCCAGTACCTGCATGTCCGACCCGGTTCATTCCATCGTTCCAGTCACCGCTGCCGATCAAGGGCAGACCATGCGGGCCCGTATCTCGGCTCCGCTCGATCGCTCGCACGCAATGCTCGTACAAACTTCCTTCCTGTTTCGATTGGACCGGCTCGAAATACGCATCCTCCTGCTCAGCAGCCAGCGGCGGTCCCTCGAGATAGGACACACGCTCATCCAGGATCTGCGCGTCTCCTGTGACTTCGACGTAGCGCGCCACTGCGTAGGGAAGCCACAAAAGATCATCGGAGCAATGCGTTCGCACACCGCGTCCAGTCGGCGGATGCCACCAGTGCTGCACATCGCCCTCCAGAAACTGCCGCCCTGCCGCCATCAGCAGATGATCGCGCGCCAACTGCGGCCGACTCACCATCAGCGCCATACAATCCTGAATCTGATCGCGGAATCCGAATGCGCCGCCGGGTTGGTAAAAGCCTGCCCGACCCCAGATCCGGCAAGCGAGCGTTTGATACAGCAGCCAGCGGTTCAGCATGAAGTCCAGCGCGCGTTCCGGTGTCTTTACCTGCATCACTCCAAGCGTTCGATCCCATCCCTCGGCAACCTGGGCCAAGACCGCGGTCGGATCGAGCTTTCTATAGCGGTCGACGAGTGTCCTCGCGGCGCTTTTGTCGGTGGCTTGTCCAAGCATGATGACGATACGGGACTTGGCTCCTGGCGCGAGGCTAAGCCTGTCGCTCAGTACTGCGCAAGGATCGACATCTCCTCCTACTCTTCCGCTCAATGGCCTGTCCACGGTGAGCGCGCGCGGTCGTTCGAGCGTCCCATTTCGGCCGATGAACTCGCGTCGATCCGCGGTCCATGCGGTCTGTCGGCCGCCCATGTCGAAGAAAGCCACTCGTTCGCCAAACTCCGCATTCCAGGGATTGCGTGCCAGCATTGCGCCGGTAACCGGGTCGATCTCCGTTACGATATAAGGCGCACAAGCCACCCTGGAACTGCCGAGAACCCATTCGACATACGCATAGACCGACAGCTGGCGGTACTGACCAGATCGATTCTCCAGCGTCAGCACCGAGATCTTGACCGGGTCGTCGGCTGTTACGAACTGCAGCAAGTCGCTGTAGATGCCGTTCGACTGGTGTTCGAACCGACTGAACCCCTGCCCATGACGGGCTATGTAGCTGGCGCCTTCGACACGAATCGGCAACGCTGTCGGGCTCCAGATCCGTCCGTTTTCTTCGTCTCGAATATACAGCGCTTCGCCAGGCCAATCGCTTACGGGATCGTTCGACCAGGGCGTAATCTGATTCTCTCTGCTGTTCAAGCACCATGTACTGCTGGATCCCGATTCCGAAACTAGAAACCCGAGCTGTTCATTCGCTATGACATTCACCCACGGCGCGGGCGTCGATTGATGCTCACGCAATACCGTGACGTACTCTCGACCATCCTCGGTAAATCCACCCAAACCGTTGAAAAAGTCGAGCTTGGGAGTTGGCAGACCGACCGGTCCGGCGTCCTGAGGGTATGTGCGCGGCACGGACAGCGCGGGGACGGGTGTGCGCCTCCACGCCCGTGCGACCTGTTCAGCGAGGCTGCCATGCTTACTGACCAGAATGATTCGCGCGGCTCGATGCAGAAGATCGAGGTCCTCGGCGCTCAGGTGCCCGGCGTTGAGCACGAACAGCCCTCCTCGTTCCTGCGGAGCGCCCAATATGGTCTGTTGTCGATCCTGCACCATGGTCTGAAGCAGGTCTTGGAGATCCTGGGAATAGGAGCTCCCTTTTTCGTTCAGAAACACGACATCCACCGCGAGGCGTTTGCTTCTCCAGTACTCTTGACCTCGCAGCAGCTGGCGCACGATCTCGCGATCATCGGCGTCGTCGATCCTCAGCAACAGAATCGGATGATCTCCAGAAATGCCGTGCCGCCACAGCTGCCTGGCGCTGCCGGCGCTGCGGCGAATCGTGTCCTGCGCGGCACGCAGCGTGGCGTCGAAATAAAGCAGCGCACTGGCGACGTACTGAAACAGATTGGCCTCGTCCGCGCCGACGCCAAGATGGTGGCGCTGCACCTGAGCGTGCGTCCACGCGAGCATCGATATCCTTCCGAACATCGCGGGATCGTGATACTTGTCCGCCAGGCTCATGATCTGTTCGCGCGACCCGGCTACCATCGTGGAGAACGCCAGATGAACCGTTGTCCCCGGTGCCACACGCACCTTTGTGCGCAGACTGAATATCGGATCGAGCACGGCTCCCGCCGTATTTGACAGCGGCCGCCCGTCCATCACCGAATTCGGGCTACGTACCGTGCGGCCGCGGCCGAGAAAGCGCGCGCGATCGGTTTCGTACTCGATCACTCCATGGGCGTCGGAGAAGACAGCCAAGACATGGCCCGCCCAATTGGTCGGATCCGAGGCCTTGCGTGGCCGCCGCGTTGCCAATACCCCACGTACTTCGGGCACGAATTCAGTCTGCACGAACAGATTTGAGAATACGGGATGCGCCAGATCTGCAGCAGGGGCCGCAAGCACGACCTCCAGATAGGAGGTCACCTCGATCTGGCGCGGGCGCAACCCGTTATTGCTGACCGAAAGCCGGCGAATCTCCGCATCGTCTTCGGGTGAGACGATGACTTCCAGGGAAGTCGCGATAGAGTTGTCCGTGCGATGAATGCGAGCACGGTCTTCGGAGAACACGACTTCATAGCGGTCCGGCTCTTTCCCGACGGGCTGCGTCCCCGCCGACCACACCTCCCCGCTGCTGGTATCGCGCAGGAAAATATAGCTGCCCCAGCCGTCGCAGGTGGGGTCCTCTCGCCAGCGCGTGACCGCCAAGTCCTCCCATCTGCTGAATCCGGAGCCTGCAGCCGTGATCATGACCGTATAGCGGCCGTTGGAAAGCAGATGCGTTGCCGGGGTCGGCAGCCGCGCCGTGCGGAAATTCCTGGCGGGTGTCGGAGCGAGATGAATGACGGAGGCGTCGGAAGTCTCCAGCGTAGGGATGCGAGCCGCGACAATTTCCCGTGGCGTGCGCTCCTCGAGGAGCAGTTCGGCAGCCTGGGCGATCGGATGACGATGGAATCGACGGCGCATGACTCCATCCAATACGGCATTGGCCAGCGCCAGCAACGACATCCCCTGATGATGGGCCATATAGGCGCGCACGACCGTCACCCGGCTGCCCTCGGGAAGACGGGCGGGCGTGAAATCCAAGGCTTCGTAGAAGCCGAACGCGCCCCGCCCGCCTTCCCGCTCGAGGGCAGGGAAGTTCGATGCCGACGCAGGTGCGTCGTACATCGCGGCCAGTGCAGTCGCGTACGGCGCGACTACGAGTTCATTCGCAAGGCCCCGCTTGAATCCCAGCCCGGGAACGCCAAATGCCGCGTATTGATAAGTAAACCCACGATCCCGCTGACTGTAGGCGGACTCCGAAATCCCCCATGGCACGCCGCGCTCCTGTCCGTACTCGACCTGACGGTCGACCACCAGGTGACAGGTGGTGTCCAGCAAGCTTTCCGCGGGTGTGCGCATGATCAAAGACGGCATCAGATACTCGAACATGGATCCGGACCACGACACCAGGGCACCGTCGTCGTTGATCGGCACCATCGGACGTCCCAGTCGGAACCAATGCGCGACCGGAACTTCCCCTTTGGCGATGGCGATGAAGCTCGTGAGCCTCGCCTCGGAAGCGAGCAGGTCGTAATAACTTTCGTCCAGAACCGCCTCGGCCACGCGGTAGCCGATCGAGAACAACTTTCGACGTGGATCGAACAGGAACGTGAAATCCATCTCGTCGAATAGTTGCCGGGCCTGCGCCGCGATCGCGGTCAACCTCCCGATGAGCATCGAGCTGTTCCGCGCACACCGTTCGAGTTCCGCGATCCCCTCCGCCTGAAGCTTGATGGCAGAAGGCGTTGCTTCTGCCGGATTAGAAGCCGCATTCATCCGGGCCATCAATCGGACACACTCGGCCGGGATATCGCCCAGCGCGAGATTCGGCAGCGTTTGGATCGAGCCCCCAACTTCACGCTCGCCTGTTTCACCATTCCCAATCGGCGTATTGGCGCCCGGCAACCGGGGAAACAGATCGATCTCCTTGCGATGACTCATCACATCTGCATGCACTGCGCGAGCCCAAGCCAGAATTTCACTGTCCGCCTTCTCGGCTCGCTCTTCGGCAAATGTCTGGGCAATGTCGAGCAGTGTTCCGCTGGAAATCTGCAGATTGCGCCACAGGTCGCCCCACTCGAGTGCTGTGATCGGCTGCGTGGCGAGCAGCTTTTCCACTTCATCCAGAGCTGTATGCAGCTGTGTGATGTCGACGGTCATAGTGCGGCGCAAATCACTGCTGGTCTCCATCGCCCTGCGCAGCATCAGCACGGTGTCGAGGATGCCGCTCATGCAAGCGGTGTCGTAGACTGGCTTTTCGAGCATGCTCCCACATGCCTCCTCCAAGGCGATCAAGTGGCCCGCCAGATTGCCGCTGTCGACCGATGAAATGTATTGCGGCATGAGTGGCTGCAACGCCAGCGTGTCGTACCAGTTGAAGAAGTGCCCCCGATGACGCGGCAAGGCCTGCAGGCTCTTCAGCGTAGCTTCGAGGCGCTCGATCGTGTCCTGCAGCCCGAGCCAGCCGAAGTCGCGAGCCGTCACGATCGACAGCAAGTAGAGGCCGAAATTGGTGGGCGAGCTTCGGTGTGCAACCACCGGGTGCGGGTCTTCCTGAAAGTTATCCGGCGGAAGGGAGTTCTCTTCCGCGGTTACAAAAGTCATGAAGAAGCGCCAGGTGCGGCGCGCGATGAGACGGAATTCCGTCACTTGCTCGGTACTGAGGGGTTTGGCCGCACTGTCCCTTGGCGGCATACTGATGGCCCGAGCCATCAGCGGCGAAGCCCACCACAGCAAAACAAACGGCGCCGCGATCAACGCGTTGGTCGGATTGAAATACAGCACGCAGGCCGTCGCCCCGAATGCCACGACCCCTGCGCTGCGCAAGGGCCATAGGAAGTTACCCAACGACAACCCTGTCGCACCCTGGACCTGTGCCGCAGTGACCCACTCGAGCAACTTTCTCCGACTCACCAGCAGCCGCCATAACGTGCGGATGATCGCGTCGATGGCCAGCCAGCTCTGCTGCGCCAGAAACGTGAGCGAGACAGCCACATAGATAGTCGCGGCGTGCAGATCCTCCCACACCATGCGCATGTGATGACGCAAGGAAACCCCGGCATGGGGCACGGGGATTCCGTCGAGAACGGACAGAATCGCCGGGAGGCATAGAGCTAAGATGGCCACCAGGAGCCATAACGCGCACGGCGCGTTATGCACGGACCAACTCGCGATCATCAGGCCGACGCAGGCAGGTGCCAGCAGTGAACGCCGGAGATTGTCCAGCATCTTCCAGCGGCCGATGGCGGGAATGTCGCGACCCGCGCGACCGAATATCCAAGGCAGAAGCTGCCAGTCACCGCGCGTCCAACGGTGGTTCCTGGTGGCGGCGACCTCCGAATGGGAGGGGAAGTCTTCGAATAGTTCTACGTCGCTTATCAAGGCGCAGCGCGCAAAGATGCCCTCGAACAGATCGTGGCTCAACACTGCGTTCTCCGGGACTCGATTGGCTAACGCCGTTTCGAAGGCGCTGACGTCGTACAGTCCTTTTCCGGTATAGCTGCCTTCGCCGAACAGATCCTGGTACACATCAGAGACTGCTGCGGCATAGGCATCGACGCCGGAGGGGGCGGAGAACAGGCGTTGATAAACGGAACTGCTGGTTCGCGGGGGAAGCCGCGGCGTGATGCGCGGCTGCAGAAGCGCGTATCCCTCGACGATGCGTCCGGTGGTCGGGTCTGCGCGCGGCCAATTCAAGGGATGGGCTGCAGTGCCCACCAGTTGCCGCACGGTCCCGATCGGCAGCCGGGTATCCGCGTCCAGCGTAATCACGTAGCGTACGTCCGGCGGCGGGGCCAGCGGCTTCTCATCCGCCGGCAGGAACGACGTATCGTGAGCGCCGCGCAGAAGCCGATTGAACTCGTGCAGCTTGCCGCGTTTGCGCTCCCATCCCATCCACTTCCGCTGTGTTTCGCTCCAGAGGCGCTGTCGATGGAATAGGAAGAACCGTTGATTGCCGTCGGCCGTCGAGCCGTGTAGCTGGTTGAGCGACGCTATGCCCTCAGCCGCAAATTGGAACAGGCGAGCATCGTCGGGTAGAGATTGGGCATCCGCATCGATCCAATCCGACAGCAATGCGAAGCGCACGTCGGCGTCTGGATTGGACAGAAAATGATTCTCCAGGCGTCGCACGCTGTCCCCGATTGCCCGTTCTCCGGTCAACATGATGGGGACAACTACGAACGTTCGCATAGACGCCGGCACGCCCTCGCTCAGATCCAGACGCGGCAGGTGCCGCGGCGAGAAGGATCGGGTGATCCAGCGGTTGACGAGCGTCATCGCAACCTCGGATAGCGGTATCACCGACAGAACGCCCAGCAGCAGCAGTCCTCCGAGCGAGACATTGGTGCGATCGCTGACCCAAAGCGACAAAAAGATCAACACGGCGGTTATGGCAGCTATATTGCCGAGATAGGCTTGGGTGGCGTGCGTAACATAGCCACGCAGCAGGCGCGTCTTGAGCGACACTCGGTAGCCGATTTCCTGCTCGAACGCGATTCGTCCGCCCGATATCAGGAAATAGCCCGGATCCCGCGATCTCTCGTCGGAAGGACTGGGCGTCGAGCTCGTCCCTTCGGCGCGCTGAGTCCTGTCGAGCAGGGCCTCGGCGACCTCCAGTTCCGGGCGCCGCGCGCCCTTGGCCAGGTCTTCGATGGCATGCCGGTATCGATCTCTTGTCAGGAAATCCATACGCGCAAACGCGGACGACTTGCGCAGGCTGGCGTCGACCAGGCTGACCTCTTCAAACAGTCCCTGCCAGTCGAAAGCCGACATGGCACGCATGCTGGTCACCAGGTTTCGCACCGTCAGGTTGGCGGCGGATTGGCTCGCGTGCTCGATCTGAATCAGACGCTCCCACGTCACCCCCTGCTCAGCCAAGCGCTCGTTGAGCGCCCGCAGCGTCACCGGCAGATGCAGATCTCGATAGCGCAGACGCTGAACCAGCTGAACTGCAAACGCGCGAGACAAGGACTGCTGCGCAATTCCTCGCAGCACATCGGACAGATCCGGCGGCGTCTGCCGATCTGCGGTCTCCAATCCGTCCGCCACTTTGTCCGCCTCTCGTCGCCCCGCTTGGGAGTCGACGATGCGCACCGCCAGGCGCCGGAGGTTGTCGATCATGATGCAACGCAGGACCAGCGGCACCGCCCACAGCTCTCGCATGCTCAAGGGCACGACGCGTTGGTAGGCACGCAGGAAGCGTTTCAGCAGCTCGGGATCGAGTCGGCTATCGGTATGAGCCACCAGCTCCCAGATCACCCCGTAGACCCGTGGATATCCGCGCAGCGGGCCCTCCGCCAATTTCGGCAACGACCGAGCAGTTCGAGGCGTACAGTCCTGCTGGATGCTTTTTAGTTGCTCATCGATGACGTGAAAATTGTCCAGCAACCATTCTGCAGCGGGCGTTATGGCGCGATGTTCTTGGGTAGCTTGTGCAATCGAGGCATGACACGCGAGCAAGACGGTGCCGTTGCCGCGCGCCTCGGCAGCCAGATTGTGTCTGACCCAATAACTGTCGTATACCGATTGCCGTGCAGCGAGACTCTCGGCGTGGTGTTCCAGCCGTTCCGCACTGTAGATTTCATCACGGATCACCTCGTCGTCTTGATCCGAGGCGGGCGGATGTCCAAGAACAATACCTAGGGAGCGCAACGATTCCAGCATGCTCGCTTATCCCGAAGACCGACCACGCGAATCCACCGCGCGGTGTGCGCTACGGTCGCAGGGACAGCGGCGGTGAAACTTGAGTTTTGACGAAACCGACAAGCAGACGCTGGGGCAGCGCTACATCAACTTCAGGTCCGACAGCGCGATGAACATCACCAGAGCGATAGGGTATCCGAGCAGCCAGAATAAAATCCAGGCCGCTGCTTTGTTGTTCCCGTCGCTTCGTACTCTCACGTTGGTATCTTGTAACTTCATCTCGGTCACCTTCTTGGGTTGCACGATCGATTATCCGTCGACCGTTCGATGGTGAGTTGCTAAGCGCAGCATCCATACCACGCTCGAGTGATCAGTCCTTGTCCTGACGAATCAGGCAGGTGCAACCACGCCTGCATGATGACTCATGCACTTTCCGCAGAAGCTGTTACATAGACGCTTGTAGTCATTACAAGACGTCTGGCACGCTCCGACTATCGATTGGAACTACTGGCCACCTGGATCCGAAGTCTGGGTGCGACGCCCGACGAGTTCCTCCAGGACCTCGCAAAGACGGTCGTATTCGCGCGACTTGTCGAAGAAATAGTCGGCGCCAAACTCCATGCTTCGACCACGATACTGTTGCGTCGCGTAGTTGGTGAGAACCAAAACAGTCACGCGCGGCTTTGCAGGGTCTGTCCGCAGAGCCTTGAGCACATTGAAGCCATGACCCTCCTTCAGCTGAAGATCCAGAACCACAGCGTCATAAGAGGCTGCTCTCAGTCCGGCGATGGCATCCGCCTCGGTTTCCGCGAAACCCGCCACTTCGACGTGCTCGATCGAAGAAATAGTTTCGGTGAGACGCTCGCGTATGACTGCGGAGTCCTCGACCAGGAAGACTCTGAGCGGATCCATCATGAATGGCGGCATCGACACGGACCGGGAAGAGGGGGTCACGACTCGCGCGCCCGACAACTAACGCACACCCGCGTACCGACAGCTATCACCTCGGCATACACGAAGCCTTCGATACACGCGCGACACCTCCTTCGCGCATCGAGTACGGGAAGATCTACACATGTATCTTGCGATGAGGAGAAAATCTTAAGTTACTCGATGATCTTGTTCTTTACTGCGTAATAGGTCAGATTGGCATTGCTGCTCATCTGCATCTTCTCCAGAATTCTCGCCCGATACGTGCTCACGGTCTTCACGCTGAGGAATAGCTCCTCCGCGATCTTGGAGACGCTTTCGCCAGAAGCAAGCCGGTAGAAGATCTGAAACTCTCGCTTGGACAAGGTGGCGTGCGGTGGCTTGTCGGAATCGCCCGACAGGTCGCTGACGAGTACCTGCGCCACACCGGGGCTCACGTATTTTCCGCCGCCTATCACTGTCCGGATCGCAGCGACCAATTGCTCCGATGCGGTCTCCTTGCTGATATACCCGTTGGCACCGGCACGCAACAAGCTGACCGCGAATTGCTCTTCGGAGTACGCGCTTAGAATCAATACTGGGAGATCCGGACGGCTACGCTTGAGCTGTCGCAAAGTATCGATGCCATTTTTTCCGGGCATCGATATGTCCAGCAACACGACGTCGCACTCGGCTTTACGCACGCAGGCTAGCGTTTCCATACCATCCGCGGCTTCGCCAGTCACGACCATGTCTTTTTCGGCGGCGAGAAACTGTTTCAAGCCGGCCCGCACGATGGCGTGATCGTCCGCGATAATGATCCTGATCATTGAGGGTATGGCGCGCTGAGGGGGGTTGGCGACAGAGCTTTTGGTCCGCGCTGAACCGGAACGGGAACTACTCGGAAGCATGATACGCGAAAAGGCTGGGTGAATCAGATTTGCATCAAGCAGCCTTGGCTGAGTAAGTATCGGATGGAAAGAGTTCTCTTGTGCCAGCATGCTTGGGACTGCATTGTTCATCGCGAGGCCCTCCGAAGCTGAAGTCATGAAAGAAGTACGGTCTGCGCTGCAAACTCCTCGACGCGATCCGAGTACTCGTTGAGACGGTTGTAGAGGGTTTTCAGACTCACCCCGAGCACCTCGGCAGCGCGGCGCTTGTTGCCGCTGCAGTGGTCCAGCGTGGCGAAGATGGTCTTGCGC
>Ga0302322_100004617_pt1 | contig 12001 bp, 12 predicted proteins | sample Fen_T0_2_FD_203757 | JGI IMG/M metagenome (GOLD analysis project Ga0302322, IMG submission 203757) | Peat permafrost microbial communities from Stordalen Mire near Abisko, Sweden - Fen_T0_2 | ecosystem: Environmental > Terrestrial > Soil > Wetlands > Permafrost | place: Sweden: Abisko... | reverse complement strand
ATTGCGGGTTCGATATTCGCCATAGTCTGCGACCAGACGATGATATTCTGTATCCATAAGCGGAGATGAGATCATAAAATCTGCCGAGGCGCGATTACAAGCAATGGGAATATTCCACACGACTGCCATGCGCAAAAGCGCTTTGACATCGGGGTCATGCGGCATGGGTTCGAGTGGATCCCAAAAGAAGATCAGGAAATCAATTTCGTTCTCAACAATCTTGGCGCCAATTTGCTGGTCGCCGCCTAGCGGGCCGCTCTGGAGGAGATTAATTTCCAAACCAAGTTCATTTTGAAGGGTTGTTCCAGTTGTCCCGGTTGCATATAAGACGTGATGAGCCAGAAGGGTTTGATTATATTTTGCCCATTCCAACAGATCTTTTTTCTTGTTGTCATGTGCCACAAGAGCAATCTTCTTATCATGCTCCATCGCGATTTTTTGGTGAGTCAAATGCTTTTTCATGTTCGTCCTTAATGCCGGAAACTCTTGTCTATTTCTTCATTACATTACATTGTCCAAGCTTCTGCCTTCATATCCACCTCATCAGACCAGCGAGTTTGTAATACAGAAATTTCATCGACAATATCTTTCGGCAAAGGCGTGATGTTTTTTGCGGCATTAATGAATTCTTTGAACCTCTCAGGGCTGCTAGTAGACCCCACCGTAGCGCGGACTTGTGGGAAACTGTGCGCAAAACGCACGCAGAACTCTGTCCAGCTTTTAATGCCAGAGCGTTCGAAGATCGGTGCTACTTCCACAGCACGTTCCTGTAAATAGGATTTCCACGCCGCACCAGGGACATCGCGCAGGCGGTGCACGTTTCCGCCGGAAACAGTCCGCATGGCAACGATGGTTTCATTTTGTTCGATGAGCAAGTTCCATAATTCATTGGAGGCAAAGCGTTGCAAGGGATTGAGATAAAAGATAAAGCCGTCCACGATGCCTTGCGGATATCCGCCGCGCAACGCTTTGAGCGCAATTTGTGAAGTCCACGGAAAGACTTCAAGCACAAAACGTTTTACCAGTTTCTCATGTTTGATCTTTTCAAAAGCTTCATAACATTTGCCGCCGTTGGCAAACTCTTCTGCCAATTCACCGCTCAGGCATAACTGTCCCAGCTCCAGATCTATTGTGCCGAGTGTTTCGATGTGTTGGATGATGGTGGTGTGCAATTCTTCTTCGTTTTTCCAGCCGATCTTTACGACTAACTTCGGCGTTTTTTTTCGGTCTTCATCGAAGGCGATCCTCAGGACATTCAACGCGTCACCATAGGCGTGACTGGTATGGAACCAAACGCCCGCGTCCATGGCGATGTGAGCCATCTTTACACGGTCAGCGAATGGGATCTTGTTATCGCCCAGTCTGGTGGTTCCATAAACGTAGGAAGTAATGTCAGCGAGCGATTTTGCCTGGGTCATGTTTGATATCCTTTATTGATTTGTTCTTAAATTCTAAATTTAAAAGCACTGCGCTAGTTTTTCTAATGCAAAATTACCAAAGCATTGATGATATGTAATACCAACCACAAGGTTGGTATTACATAGATTTCGGTTTTCATAACGCGTGCCACCAAGGGTTGACGTTCGGGAGAGTCGGAGCGAATGATCCAAATCGTCAATGCGAGCGAGATCAGAATGATCACATAGTTGATCATCATGAATGTGTCAGCATAAGTCAAATATCCGATCGGAGGCACGCGTGAAGTGAAGTTCAAGTGATACAACACGGATGCGACTAAAGCACTGGTGATAATCGCTACACGGTTGCCAATATTTTTGTTCGTAATGAACAAAGCAAAGATGCTGCCTAGTACAATGAAGATCGCCGGGAGCAGTCCCTTGAGCCAGCCGGCCAGTGAAGGTTTTGAGATATGGGTCGTGAAGACATAACGTGTGTAGTGTGAGTCCCAGGGTGCATAATATTGATCTACAATTGTGGCGGTTGCCTTGGGTGGTATGCTGTCGAAATTCCAACCCAAAATAAATACATTCGGGTCAATGACAGTCTTCTCCTGATTGACTTCGTAGATCAATGTAGTTTTATCGTAATTACTGCTTTCAATTACGATTTGGATATCATGACTATCAAATGGATACTTCCTGAGGTTTACATTTTGAAAGACGGTCGCGGCGACGCGGTATGCGGGCTGTTTATCGGCATTGGGATTGGTGGGGTCGGGTAATAATACTGGCTTCGATTTGGTAATGCCGTTGAGAATTTCAAATTCAGCTTTGTCGCCGCAGGCAGTTGGGCACGTGAACTCGATATAAAAATCCACGTCAATTGCGCCAGTGCTAATATCCAAACTGCCCGCGCGGATGAGGTAAATGCCGACCTTTACCACCTCTGGGCTGCTGGTTGTTTGTTGCAAGCCTGCGCTCTTCGCCGGTAAAACCGGGCTGGTAAACATAATGAACAATGTGCACAACAACAGGAAATTGATTCGACGTGACATATCCGACTCCTTGGTTGAAAAATATGATCTATTATATGACCATCAAACGTGCCTTACAAGCAAACTGGCATCAAAAATGATTTTGCATGTAAGCAAGAATAAGGTTGATGCTGTTGACATATTCCATGCTTTCATGTGTTACATTCAGGGTTAATATATTTGTGGACGGAAGCGACTCAAGCCATTCATCCAACAAGGAATTGAACAGGGCGGTGTCTTTAGCGTTGGCGATGTTGATACGCTGCCTGCCTACCATGCGGCTGGTGACTGTTTCAACATCCGCGTTCAAGCGGACAATGAGTTCGGGCGGCGGTAAAGTTTCGCGAATGAAGTTATAAAGTTTCCGGCAAAGATCAAATTCAGGTTCAGCAAGCAGGTTGCGGTGTAGAAAGAGGCGTGTGAAACCATGGAAGTCGAGATCGAGTCCACCATCCATTAATCCAATTTGCGCCGCGGCACGTAATTCCTGTTCTTGTGTGGCGCGTAAAAGAAAATAATCTATTTGATTGGCAAGCGCGTATTTTTTATCTGCTTTGAAGAGCGCCTGAAATGGACGCTCTTGATGTTGTTCGTAGGCAGTTTTAAATTTGTGTGTATGCGCGAGGACTTGCGTTAACGAGGTTTTACCTGTGCCGCTTGCGCCCACGATGCTGATCAGTTTGTTCATTGTGTATTCGAATTTAAAATGTGAAGTACTTTTGTAATGTTAGACAGGTAAGGGCGTATGGTAGAATATTTTTATATATAAACATGAGCGAACCAATTTTAATTACTTCTGATGATCCTGTTTTACAAACTTTGAAATTTAAGCCGTATCGAAGCAAAGTTGAGCGACGTGTGATTCCGTTTATGCCTGCGCCCAATGAAGTGCAAACCATGGATATTACAACTCCGTGGGGGGCAGTGTTGACCGCGAAGAGCGGTGATTTTTTGATCAGCGAAGTTGATAAGCCATATGATTATTGGCCCATTGATGCGACGATCTTTGAAGAAAGTTATGTGCTGATCCGCCCAGGTTATTGCGTAAAGAAGGCGGTCACTTTGCTGGTGCCACTGACTGATATGACGAATGATCCTGAAGCTATGGTGAGTATAGTTTCTATGGAAGGGACTGAAACGGTACGTGCCGGTGACTTTTGCCTGGCGAAAGGTGTGAAGGGTGAGGTTTGGGCGTATCCCAAAGAAAAGATCGAGCATGTAATGATGCCCGCTGAGTGATCAGCGGGCATCATTTTTATTATGCGCTAAATTTATGGTTTCTTGTTGCCTTTTGGTTTTGCTTTTTTTATCGCTTGTGTTTTGCTTTTTATAACTCCGATAGTTTCTAATGCGGCAGGGGTTTTCGTTTCATCTACCACGTTTAATAATTTGGCTGGGTTGATCTGTTCGATCATACCGCCGGTGTCGCGCATCAGGTCAACCATATGTTTTACCAAGCGTACATCGAGATCTTTGGATGCTTCGTTCTTCCCATCCCACAAAGCGATTAGGCGGACCTTGTCAACACCACGTAAAAGAGCGGAATATAAAGCCCAACGATTATTGCGTTCGTTGACATTATCACCTTCTTTTGCCAAGCCAACTTGTTCGGGTTGATAGAATTCATCAACCAGTGGATGGTTGCGCATTTTATAGAAACGTTCAACCCATTGGTCGCCACCCGGGGCGACAAAATCGCGAACATAGGGCGCTTCGGGAGTGGGGAAGTAGGCACGCACAGGAATGCCGCGCTCTGCGCAACTTTCAACGAATATGATTTCGCTGCCAGCATCCATGCCGGTGGTGATGGCAATATCGTTTTCTCCGGCGTTGTATTTTTTCAAAACGGCTTGGATCGCTGCACTGATCTCGTTTTCCATTTCAGGCGGGAAGTGACCTTCTTTTTTGCGTGAGTTGTTGATCATGTAGCCGGTGAAGAGGAAGACATTTCCGTCTTGACGCTTGGGCGCCTCGATCTTTTTCTCGCCGGCTTTTTTAGTATCTTCAATGATATCTTCTTTGCGCATCCTGCGCATTTCCTCGTTGATGACTTGAATACCGGCTTCTACAAATTCTGCACGCATATCAAGGGATTTGATCATTTCAAGTTGGGCGAGCGAGGATTGCAGGAAAAAGAGATTGCGACGCGAAGCAGTTAATGCCTTGCGATAGGCGCGCACAACTTCATTGGTCTTTTTGGCAGTTAATACTTTCAATTCAGCCATCGAGACGAGTGTCCAATAGTCGGCTTTTTCTTCATCTATTTGGGCTTCGAGCGCAAAGACCAGCGAGCCGCGTAAGTCCTCAAGTTCGTTTTGTACCCATAGAATATCGGGGTCTGGACTTTTAGCATCATCAAAGCGATTTGCCAGGTCTACAAGGATCGTGGAAAGCGTGAGCGCATTGACGCCTGGGTAAAAACTATTTAAGTCGACGCGATAACCTTTCATATAGGTATCAATGGCTTTGATCAACCAGTGATACGAATCGAAGGCGGTGCGTAATCTTTTTTCGTGATCCGCGACCCATTTCCATGAGTCGGTCCACATCTCTTTATAAATACGACCTAGATATGAGATGGCTTCGCCATCATTAGGGTTGCTGGCGAGAATAGCTTCGATCTTGACGATGGCTTCATCCACTTTTCCCAAACGATTCAAATGGAATGCTTCTTCACGCTTGAAAAATGGATTACTGCCGTTGATTTCAAGTCCTTTGCGATATTGATCGAGCGCTAATTCGTTGCGTCCCATATTGGCGAGGGCTTTGCCAGCTTCAGCGATCGCTTCTTCTTTGATGAGCGGATTTTTGATCTCTTCTGTAAGCAATAAAATATCGCCGATTCTTTTTTGGCGTTGCGCCACAGTCACGCGTTGCTTCCATTCGTTATATTCACGCCAGAAGCCGGTGGCGAGCGGCGTTCGTAATGTTTTACGATCGGCTTCTTGAAGACTGGTCAACAAATTGAAAACGGGACTGTGAATACGCTCCGGTTCAGATGACCATGTGGCGCGCACGATGCGGGCAATAGCGGCTTTATCTTTATCAATAAAGTCCGGGTCGGGTACACCTTCGGGTGTGACATGATAAGGAATCGTTCGGACGCTGAAAATATCAAACGGCATATACGAACGTCCGGCTTGAATGTGCACTACACCGCGTTTACGAAATGCATGACGGACACCAAGTTCATAGAAGACGTTGGCGTTGTCAATGCTCATGTCAACGAGACATAGATCGGCAAGCAATAACTCCTGAAACATGTCGGTGAGAATGTCGCCACTGGAGGCTTCCTCGTCTGCACGGAATGATTCAAAGCCCGCACCTTCAAGCGTCGGTTTGATCAATTGCATGTAGATCGCATTGAAATCGTAAAGCGATCCGTCGCCGCCTTTTTTCTTACCGAAGGGCATGATCACAAACGCATGCGGACGGTGCTCCGGTCGCAGGGAACTGGGCTTGTCATCAGCATTAGTGCTTGGCGACATATCCAGCGTTTTAATTTCGGGGGCTTTTTTAGGTTCTGGCGCAACGGGTGGTGGTGTGGATACAGGTACGGACGACGCTGCTGTTACAGGTGTTTGTTGAGTCTCCGGCGTAGGTGCCGGTGCAGTTGGTGTAGTAGTCGGTGTGGATACAGGTTGCATAGTTTGCTCTTCTTTCTTTTTGATTCCAAAAAGATTTTTTAGACCCATCAGTGCTCTCGTCTAACCTTTGACATCGTTTGACTTTGGATAGCGCGCCAGAATGGCGTTGAGCTGTTCCTTGGATGTGTCCCTGCCGATATCAATGTGTGCGAACTCTTTGGCGATATCAGCAAGAGATGACGACATGGACGAGGCTTTCGCAACCACGGTTTGGACCATTTCACTAGCAGCTTGGTGCATGGCTTCGAGTTCTTTCTGCACCAATTCAGAAGATGCTTCCTCAGCCAATGAACCTAGTGTGGCTTTGAAAGATTCCTCAATTTTCTTTTCGTTGTCCTTAAGTACTGCTTTGGTGTTTTCGACAACGGCGTCAGCCATGGCTTGCTTGGTGCGATCAGCCGAGTCGACCGATTCTTTAATTACTTGATTGATTAAACCAGCTTCCCGGTCGAGTCCATTGTCTTTCAATGCTTCTTGCATGGATTTGATGTATTCGACGTTCTGAGCCCAAAGTACATCCTCACACCCGCGAACCATTTGAAAGAATTCGGCCGGGGTCTGTTCTTCGGGTTCAAGGTTTTGCCAGTGATCGTAAAGAATGGTAAGTTCCATCACCACTTTGCTATAGTTCTTGATGGTTACATCAAGATTCCGTAATCCTTCCCACCCAATTAATGCGGCAGTGATTGAAGCTGTAAACGCAACCCATACACTCAGTCCTTCGCCCCATGCCGCAAATGCTGCCCCCAATGCACCCGCAACAATAATAAAGATTGTCATTCTTCGACGGTCTTTTTTATATATATTAACTTTTTTATTGTGCCAGGCAAGCTGATTTTCAAGACGATATCTGAAATATTCTTCGCCGGTCAGATCATTAAATCCAGGATCGCTGCTTGGGTCTTGTGAGTTATAGTGTGCAGGAATTTGACCTTCATAACCCTCAAAGGCAAACTCACCATTTAGACTACGGAATAACTGTCTTTGTATTTCGCCAAGTCTTTTTTCTAGATAATTTCGGCGAGTAGGATCGTTCTGTAAAATAGTACGGAAGAAATAAATTTCCTTTTTAATTTCTTCAGCACCAGCGCGGGTGATTAGCCAGGCGCCATTTGCATAATACTTGGAGCTAAAAAAAGCAAGGGCGGATGAGAGAATCGGTATTGAAACAAAAAATATTTTTATAATCAAACCGACTAAAGTTTTGGCATCAGGTTGAAGCAGTTGTACAAGAATTGCAAACAAAGTTGCCAAAACACTTAGCCACGTAATCCAACGACGAATGTTAAGAAAGGCTTTGGTTCGGCGGGTAGCGGCAGTATCTAAATGGGCGTGGCGCGTCCATGCAATTTCAAGGATTGGTGCGGGTTTTGATGTTTGAGTTTCCATGATCGATTTCTCCATCACTCTTGTTTAGCGTGCAACGAACCAAGCCGCAACGTAACCTTCTGCGCCATTGGGGTCTTTGACTTTGAGCCATTGATCGTTCTTGCCAACTTTGCCTTCAGCATTAGGTTCGGTGACGGTAAACACTGTACCAAGCGGAAGACGATAGATCAATGTTGCATCGCTGACGATGGTTTGTTTACGAAGCGCGATACCCTCAGCTGTAGCTGTCACTTTCAATAAGCCGCCGGGTGCCGGGGCGGGAGCTGCGGCAGTTGCAGTGGTAGCTGGTTGTGAGCCGCTGGCATATTTCACATACCACGCCGCAACATAACCATCTTTATTGGATGCATCGCGCACCTTGAGCCATTGATTGGTCACACCCACTTTGGCGATCGCATCCTTGGCGGGTTCGATGCTCACCAACATTTCGGTGGGTGGTACGCGTCGAATGAGGTTTTCAGGCGAGATGACAGGTTGAGTACGGAAGGAAACTTCTTCGGTGGGAATGAATGCCATGGCGCCAGGTGGTAACTTCATGGCTGGCGCAGCAGCAGGAGCGGCGGTGGCAGGCTTGGCTGTAGTCAAGGTTGCCGGAGCAGAAGCAGGCGCGGATACAGCCGGAGCCGCGGGCTTATCCTTTGAATCAGAAACATACCATGCGGCTACATAACCCTGGTCGCCACTTGGATTTTGTATATTGATCCATTGACCGTTTACGCCAAGTTTTGCTTTGACAGTTGCTTTGGGTTCAAGACAGGTAAGTTCTGTGCCCATTGGCATACGTTTCCACAAATAACCGCCAACAGATGGATCGGCGCGTAATGCCAGATCATCTTCTACGGCATAGATGACAAATTTTTCTGCAGGCACAGGAACTTTGGTTACCTTGGGAGGTTCAGGTGGGGCGGCACTATAAGAATCGAACCATAAGACCCCGCTGATTTCCGATTCGAGAGTTGCGCCATTGTATTTGTAACGCTTGGTTAGCAAGACTTCTTTGTCTGGGCCGTCGCCTGGATATTTGTAAGGATCATACAAAACATAATCATCACCCTTTTTTTCTTTGATCAATACAAAGTGAGTTTGAATGCCGGCTTGCTTGTTCCAATCCACTTGTAAGATGACTGGTTTGCCAGCTGCTACGGCTGCATCAATGAGTTGAATAGGCGCAGGAGAATTTTCACAGGGTTGCATATCGCGGTATGCGCAGTTGGGCCAAATATAAGGTAAAACACTTGGGATGAAGAACGCGCCTTGAAACCCGCCAGAGGCTTTCATTTTTTCGTTCACGGTTTCGGGGGTTTCGCTATACCCAATGCCATTCAGCATCATGGTGGTCGAGGTCATTAAACAACCCCATCCACCGACAGTTTCATTTGAGTTGCCTAGCTTTGTGCTCTTCCACTTTTCATCATTTTGATAAAGATTTTGTGTCTTGAACATTCCGACCTCCGGGCTATTGAATTGTAAATTGCATGATGGGACTTGAGTACTACGCTTGATTTTACTCCAATTTCGATTCGGTAAAAATTTTATTTTTGCAAAGTGGATAGGAAAATCGCCTCGGATTCAGCCGTGCCTGCTTCTGTTTCGATAATATTTTCCACTCTAAAACTTAACTCTGGAGTCAGACGGTCTGTCGCCTGAAATTTTCAACCCTTGTTTTCTTCCTGTCCTCCGACATCCCACCAGCGCGAGATCTGATGATGCGGGCGGTGCGGATGATCGGCATAATGCGAAATATCGTTGAACAACATCAACCGTGCGCGGACCGTATCTTTGAAATCCAAAATGTTCAAGCAAGCCGGCGCCTGATCAAGGCGGTCACGATAACCGCGCACATCGAAGCCCAGCAGACTGCTAATGATGATTCTCAAAGTAGCTTTGTGTGAAACCAACACAATGTTTTTATCTTTGTGATTTACCACAACTTCACGGATCACTGGCAAGGCACGCGCCAGAACGCTAATACCTGATTCGCCACCTTCAGGCGCAAACGTGAAGGGGTCTGCTTCCCACGCCGCATACTCATCGGGAAATTGAGTTTCCACTTCCTTGCGTGATAAACCTTCCCAGCGACCATGGCTGGCTTCACGGATTCCATCTTTGAGGATTGGTCTAAGTTGATGTGGTTGAGCAATGATGTTGGCGGTTTCCAGCGTTCGATCCAGTGGACTGCAATAGATGGCATCGAGGCCATCATCTTTCAGGCGGTGAGCTAGGCGCGTTATTTGTGCGCGACCTTCTTCTGAAAGTTGAACATTTTCAGAACCGGCAAAGCGATCTTCCGCAGAGAGTGGTGTAGCTCCATGGCGGACAAGATAAAGGCGAGTGGTCATGGTGTATTCCTTTTGAGTGGGTTATTTTAGATAGCGATTAAAGAATTCGATGGTACGTTGCATGGCGGTGCTAAAGGAATTGGAGATATTATGATTGTCACCGTCGTATTTATATAACTCAACATATTTTCCCGCAGCAAGCATTTGAAAGTACAGTGATTCAGAAAACTCAAGCGGCACATCCTCGTCCGCTGTGCCATGATGTAGTTGGAGCGGTCCCGATATATCGCTCAAATAAGAATTTGCCGATAAGGAATTCCAGAACGTAGGATTCTCTTCGGGTGAGCCGTACTTATCCACAAATGTGGAGCGCCATGAAGTGGGACCTGGCGCAGAATCGGGCGATGCAGCTGGTCCACGACGCCATTTGTACAAAAGATCTGGATATGATGCAACGACTCCTGCCCAAATGACACCTACCTTAATATCTTTTGAAATGACCATCGCGCGTAATGTAATGTAGCCGCCCATGGAATGTCCCCACATGCCGATGCGATTGGGGTCAGCATCTGGATATTTTTTCATAGAGGCAACTGCGTTGAGTACGTCAATGGTGTAATCTGGGTTGCTATAAGCGCCTCTTGCTACGCCCCCCGAGCGATCGTGTCCGCGATAATCTGAACGGAAAACGATATAGCCACTACGTGCGATCAGATCAACGTAAGCGATATATCTTTCAGTTGTTTTATAAACATTTGGAGCAATATATCCGTGATTGAAGATGATAACGGGCCAGCCGGTGAGTGGTTTATCATCATTTGGGACGGTCATCAATGCGTAGATTTTTAATCCTTCAGAGAGATAGGAAACATAATAGCGTTTGTAGTTGATGCCCGGATCAAGAACCTTTTCGATGACAATCTCGCTGCCGGGGTAATCACGCGCGCGCATCGCACTGATCTCAAGTGGATTCGGAATCGGTGTAGATGTAGGAATTGCTGTGGGAGTCGATGTTTGTGTAGGGGTAAAGATTGGGGCGGGTGTAAGGGTTTGGGTTGATGAAGCAGTGGGTGATGAAAGTAGTGGAGTGGAGTTTATCCCGGAACATGCAGAAAGGACGATAATTGTCGCCCATACCAAACTGATAAATTTTGTTTTGGTCATACATTAATGCTTACTTTGGGTTGTTCTTCATTTTTTCTTTTGCGGAAGTTGTGACAAGCTTTTGTAAAACTTTTATATCTACGTCTGCCAGCTTTTTGATATAAAGACAGCCGCCGCCGCGTGAGTGTTTGCCAAGTTTTCCCAATAGTTCTAGTTGTTTATCGAGGTCAATGCCGTACAGTGTGAGATTTTGTTTGCGTGGGGAAAAACCAATGACAAGCCAATCGCTTTCGCGACCGTTGGCGTATTTGATGGAGTAACTTCCAAAGCCGACGATGCTTGTACCCCACATTTTGGGTTCGGCTTTGGTGGCTTTCTTCATGATCTCTACGATTTGGAAACAATCTGTGCGGACTTGTTCATCTTTGACACCTTTGAGAAACTTATCCACACTGGCATTGTTGAGTTTAGTTTTTATTTCAGCCATGATTTTCTCCTTATTTATAAAGCATTCTAGATTATTTGCGGAGTATATCATGTGAGTTAGCATGCGTTGTGTTGGACTAAAAAATCCGTATGCCCCGAAGATGCATACGGATTTGATAAATCCTTTACTTTGTTTCGAGTAATGGATGTTTATAAACTGCCATCAAGGCAATCACTGCGCCGAGCATTAAAATCCCCGGCGCGAGGACTGGGTTTGCGCCACCAAGCGTCGCTTTGATCAAAGCCCAGGTGGTGGTGGTGGGTTTCACTTCCAACCAAAAACTATAATTGTTCGACATGTGCTCATAAAACCCGATCAAGCTACACGTTGCAATCACGAACATGGACCAGCGCATACTCGTCATCACGCCGCGGCTTGGTCGGAAATAGGCCAGCGCCAACATGATCAGTCCCCAGCCACTCAATGCGAAAGGCAGGAATTGGATTGTCTGCTTCCAATGACTGAGAAAGGTTAACTCGGTCACGGTCATCACAAAAACACCAGCTGCGATGATCAAAAGGAATTGGCGCAGTTTTGCGAGTATGGCATCTGAATTCATTTAGTTGGCTCCTAAATAGGATTTGGCTTTCTCCAATTGATCGGCAGAAACGAACGTGCTTAATTTAGTAAGGAAGGCGTCCGCTGAAGCGTAAGGTCGGGC
>Ga0302322_100004614_pt1 | contig 12002 bp, 10 predicted proteins | sample Fen_T0_2_FD_203757 | JGI IMG/M metagenome (GOLD analysis project Ga0302322, IMG submission 203757) | Peat permafrost microbial communities from Stordalen Mire near Abisko, Sweden - Fen_T0_2 | ecosystem: Environmental > Terrestrial > Soil > Wetlands > Permafrost | place: Sweden: Abisko... | reverse complement strand
GGACATGACCGTCGAAGCCAGGGTGATGGTGACGTCCTTCGACCAGCCATCCAGCACGAATCGCGTCGTGCTCTATGCGCGCTACCAGGACATAACGCATTTTTATGCGGTTGCCTTGCGCGGCGATGGCAAGTTGGGCTTGCGCCGGAACGGAACCGCGTTCGGCACCGTGGCCAACGCGTCCGTTGCGGTCAACGAATGGCACGTTCTGAAGCTCCGCGTGTCGGGGCCCGCTGACAATGCGGTGGTCGAGGGATCTCTGGACGGAACACTGCTCGTGACGGCGACAGACACCAGTGGTTCGATGACCAGCGCCGTTGGCACCGTCGGCCTGGGTGTCTACGGGGGCGCGCTCGCGGTCTTCGACGATATCAAAGTGTCATCGCCGTAGCGCTTTGGGCGGCCGCGGTGTCAATCTCAACACGCAGGAATCGGCCTGCACGTCTGCTTGAACATGGAGTGAAGAAGGCGTCGCCAAGACAAGGTTCTCGGTCTGGGCGGTAAGCGCGTAGTCTCCAAGGGGAACCCGCAAGGCAAACGCCCCGTTCCCATCCGCCGTCGTCCGCATGGCCGGTCGCGCGAGCTTGCCCGCGAGCCTGGCCTCGACCATGGCGCCCTGGACGGGACGGTCCTCAGCGTCCACCACCTTGCCCGCCAAAGTCGCCCCAGCCAGCACGGTCAGATCCCCCACGTCGCGCTGGTCGCCGGGAACGAGCAGCAACGGTTCGCGCCGGAAGGGCAGTTTGTCAGGGTGCCTTATCTCAAGGCGAGCTCGCCCAGGAGAAAGCCCGCTGATGTCGAATCTTCCGTCCTTGTCCGTCGGACTTGAACGCAGCCCGCCCGGACGGAGTAACCGGCCCACCGGCAATTCAGCGGCCTCTGCTGCTGGCGGGAGCACCCCGGGAATCACTACCAAGTCGTCGTGTCCGCCAATCAGAGAAATCGCGAACACGTGTACCCCCATCAGCGGCCGCCCGGATTCATCAAGTACGCGACCAGCAACCCGGGCCGTTCGCGCTAGACGCAGATCGAACGACTCCTTTTCCCTTGCCCCCAGCTGCGGTTCCGGCGCATCCAGCACCACGTAGTTCTCCATCCGAGCGAGCAACTGGTACTTGCCCGGGGCAATGGGCCCCATCCGGTATTGGCCCTCGCGTCCGGACTGCCCAGTGACCGGCAAGTCATCCGCGGGTATGGCCATCAAGTCCACCGTGGCCCCCATGAGCGGCCGACCGGTGTCATCGAGTACCCTGCCCTCCACGAACACGCCAGCCTGAAGCGCCAGCCGGACATGCGCCGGCCGCGCTGGCACCTCGTCGAGCGTGACCACCGCGGGTGGCGAGGCCCTTGTTGCCAGGGTTGCACGAAGGGTGAAGCGGCCGGTGCCCAGCCCTTTCACCTCGAAGATTCCGTTCACGTCGCTCACCGTGGCGCGCGTCCAACGCAGACCCGAACTGCCCAGTGTGACTCGGGCGCCGCCTTGGCGCCGGCCCGCGCTGTCGGTGACAACGCCCGTGAGCGTCCGACTCTGGCCTTCGAGCATAAGCTCCGCGGGCCCGTCTTCTGGCACCTGCCGTTCGGTCTCTAGCGTGCCAAGCCCTCCAGCCTCCACAAGCAGCATCCAGCGATCCGGGCGCAGCCCTGGCAGCAGAAAATGGCCATCTTCGGCGGTTCGCCCCTGGGCCACGGCATCGCCACGCTTTCCCTTTGGCCAAGCAATGACCAGCACGTCCGGCAACGGCGCGCCCAGCCTGTCTCGTACCGTCCCTTCCAAATTCGTCGGCGCCCGCTCCGGCGCAGGCACTTGGCTGGCGTCGCGCGACACCGCCGGAGCTTGGGAGGATGGTCCCTTGCCCCGGCACGCACAAGGAAGGCAAGCGACCAGAACGAGGATCGCGCTCGATAGCTTTGAATGCACGCTTGCGGATAGCATCAACAGGTGCTAATGCTAGCGCCCTTCGGAGAACCCATGCCAGCGCAGTGTGAAATTTGCGGCAAACTTAGACAGGTGGCTAACCGAGTTAGCCACTCGAACATTAAGACCAAGAGCATCCAGCGGCCTAATCTGCAGCGGGTGCATATCCTTGCCGGTGGATCGCGCAAGCACATTCGCATTTGTACGCGATGTCTGCGCTCCGGCAAGGTTGCCAAGGTCGTCTGACCAGCCGCGCGGGAAGCTGCCGAGCGCTGCTCGGCACGAACCATCGCGGGAAGGCACGGAAACCCTCCCAGGGTTTTCATGTTGATGTCCTGTTTCGCCGGGCCGTAGCCCGGGTTCCATGACCTTGGACACGGCCTAGGACACCGTCGCAACGGCGTCGATTTCGACCTGTGCGCCGCGCGGAAGCGCTGCCACTTGGATCGTCACGCGCGCCGGCGGGGTTCCCGTGAAATAGCCGCCGTACACCTCGTTCACCACGGAGAAATACTTCAGGTCGATGAGGTAGATGGTGGTCTTTACGACGTCTGTGAACGAGGCACCCGCCGCCTTCAGCACCGCTTCGAGGTTTTTCATGACCCGGTGGGTTTCCTGTCGAATGTCCCCCGCACCCGCCAATTCCCCAGTTTGAGGGTCGATGGGGATTTGCCCCGAGCAAAAGATCAACCGGCCGGCAGGCGCGATCACGGCCTGGGAATAGGGACCAATGGCCTTGGGCGCATCATCCGTGGCGACGATTTTAAGCGGCATGGCCTGACGATACCGCCCGACCGCCGCGCTTGCCAATCACAGACACGGAGGTATACGTTGCCGCCGTGCCCTTCCCGTCCCGACCACGCCGCCGCAAAAGCGAGCCCGAACTCGCCTCAGCGCTGGTTTCCACGGTCGTTGGCAACATCGGGGGAAGCTGGCGCGGACGCGAGCAACGCGTTTTTCTGGTTTATGCCGATATCGGAGGGGATTTTCTGCGCAAACACACGCGGCCGGATTCCCTGCGCGACGGTACCCTCTTTGTGCGTGTATCAAGTTCGGCGATTGCCCACCACCTCACGCTCCTGCGCGGCGAGATTCTGCAACGCATGGCACCCCTGCTTCCTCCAGGGATGGTTACCGACATACGAACCCGCGTGGGACCTCTTGGCTAACCTGCCCAGCGATGCGATCATGCAACCCATAGGCGACATGACGGATATGAACAGCGACCCAACCCTTGCCCAAAGAGGCCCCCAGCATGGCATCGGATAGCGAAAGCGATTCGAACTTCGACCCACGGCGCAGGCTGTGTCCCGACGGAAGCTGCGTCGGAATCCTGGGTACCGACGGCAAGTGCGCGGTGTGCGGCCTCAGCGACTCCGGCGAAGCCGGAACTCCTGCCCCCATCCCGGGCATGAGCGAGGATTCGGACGAATTGGAGGTCGATTCAGGCGAGCCTGGGCGCGAAGACCAGTCTTCCGATTTCGACCCCAACCGACGCTTGTGCAGCGATGACGCCTGTGTTGGCGTGATCGGCGAGGACCAGCGTTGCCGGCTGTGCGGTAAGCCAGCCACAGCCTAAAACCAGGCCAATCGGAATCCTACCTCAAGAATCACTTCAAGATTCTTCTGGGGCCATTCCGGAAGGCTATCGACAGCAGTCCGGGCTGCGGTAGAAAGCAGCCATGGAATCGCTCTTTCTTGCTGCCTGCCGCGGACAAGCAACACCCCGTCCACCCCTGTGGCTCATGCGCCAGGCCGGGCGATATCTGCCGGAGTACCGCGCGATCCGCAGCAACGTCACCTTCCTGGAGTTGTGCAAGACCCCCGCGCTTGCCATGGAAGTCACCTTGCAGCCCATCCGCCGCTTCGGCTTCGATGCCGCGATCATGTTCTCGGATCTGCTGATTCCCCTAGAAGCCATGGGACTTGAAGTCGTTTTCACCGAACTCGGCCCCACCCTGCCCGCTCCGGTTCGCGGCGCGGAAGATCTGTCCCGGATGCATGTGTTCGATCCCTGGGAGGGCACGCCCTTCGTGTACGAGACCATCCGACTGCTGAAGGACAAGCTCGGCGATACGCCGCTCATCGGTTTCGCGGGGGCGCCGTTCACGACCGCCACGTACGCCATTGAGGGCAAGACCGGTAAGCATTTCATCGAGACCAAGAAGCTCTTCAACCGCGATCCAGAAACTGCCCATCGCCTGCTCGCTCTCATCGAGTCGGCAACACGTTCCTATCTGCTGGCCCAGGTCGCGGCAGGCGCGCAGGCCATCCAAATCTTCGATTCCTGGGTCGGCGTGGTCTCGCCCGAGGAATGGGATGAGTTCGTGCTCGGTCCTACCCAGGCCCTCGTCGCGGCCATCAAGGCCACGGGGGTTCCGGTCATCTACTTCCCCAATGGCGCCACCACGCTTCTGGAGCGCATCGCCAAGGTCGGGGCCGACGTCTACAGCATCGACTGGCGCCTGCCCCTCGGCCAGGCGCGTGCACGCTTGCAAGCAGGAACGTCCGCGCCCTTCTCCATCCAAGGCAATCTCGACCCCGCGTTGCTGCTCGGTCCCGAGGATCGTCTGCGCCGGCAAGTCGCCAAGGTCATGAGCGAAGGCGGTGGCAAAGGCCACATCTTCAATCTGGGTCACGGGATCTATCCCGAAACCCCCATCGCAAGCGTCGAGGCCTTGGTGCACGCCGTCCGCGGCGAATAGCCTATTTGAAGCAGCGAGGATCTGCGGGAGCGCCCGGGCCGCTGTAGGCGAAGAAGGTGTAGAGACTGGGCCCGAGCGAGGCCCAGGGCAAGAGTTGCACCCCGCCTGCAGGGTTGCAAAGCCCTGTGTTGAATTGCAGGCCACCCAGGTTGAGACCGAAAAGGCCTGGATCTGAATCCTTGTTGGAGTCGAACAGGGTCGCGATGGCCTGGGCGGTGCCAGCTGTCGTGGCGGTCCCGCGGACGATGTTGAAGATCATGACCTCGCCCACGCCCCCGGATGAGGGTGCGGCGGGATCCGCCACCATGAGCTGCGCGGTCGCTTGCCCTTGCATGGCGTAGGCGGAGAGCTGTTTCCCAAATTGCTTGCCCGTCGCGCTAGCGATGTCCACATCCGGAGTCGGATTGATCGGGGCCTCGGGCGTGCCGAGATTGATCGGTCCCCAATAGACGTAGACATGGTTGGGCGGTGCCCCCACGGCCAGATCCATGTGCCCATCGCCATCGAAATCACCGGCCGCTAGCGCGGTGCCGAAGCTGTTCGATACTCCATTCGTGAGGATTCTCGATGGGTTCGATGGGCATAAGAGGACGTCCGTTCCGTTGTATTGCACGAACAAAACCTGGCCCGGCTTTCCGGCAAGTTGTGCGCCGAGGACAATCTCGTCGTAGACCCCAGCCTGCAGGTCCGGCGCCAGGAGGTCCGCCACCACCACAGGACGGGGGGCGTAGAAGTCAGAGGGGTTGCCCAGCCAGAGTTCCTGGCAGCTATCGGCGGACTTTGCGATCTGCGGTGACACCGTCGGATCCGCGCCAATCAGCTGAACGGAATTGTCACCCACGGCGACGAAGTCACCCGTGGGAACACCGGTAACAAAGCCGGCCGCGACGGAGATGCCCATGTGTCCATCACCCTGGGGGCTGGTCAGCGGTACCCAAGACGGGCTTCCATCGGCTTTGCTGCTAACGGACCAGGTGGTGACTTTTCCGCCTGGGGCGTTTCCGCCGGGGGACCTGGGTGAGCCAAGAATGACGGTGCCGTCAAGGCGAACGGCCGCACTGTTGACCGGGAAGCCCAGGGACTCCACTTCGCTCGCCCTGTACTGCGTGACCTTGCCATTCATGTCGTAGTCAGCCAACGCCAGGTAGTTGCTGGTCTTGAGCGACATCAGCATGCGTGCCGCGACCTTGGTGGACTGCGGTGCCGGCAACGGGAGGACGAAAAGCGAATCGGTGCTGGATCCCGATGTTCCCATCTCCTGGACAGGCGCCTTGTCGAGAATGCTGTTGAAGTCGCTGGGATTGCATCCCAGCAAAGCAAGGCTGCCAAGAACGAGAGACTTGATGAGGCGCATGTCAGAAACTCCCCGTCGCGGCCATGCCTGCCCCACTTGGGACGCCCATGGGTGCGAAGCTGAACTTGCCAGTGGTTGAGTTGGCGCTGTTCGTGGTCTTGAATGTGGCGGTGCTGGGCGGCCCAGATTCCAGGAAGTTCCAGGTGGCCAGCACGGCGGTCACAACACCCAGCCCGAGACAGACGTCGGCCCCGATGTAGTAGTACTTCCCATTGTTCTTGCGCGTGTCGCTGGTGTTGATGAGCTTGGCCGTATCCTTGATGTCCTTGTTGATCTCGTCCTTAACCTGATTGCCCTTCATGCCAAGGTAGATACCGCCTCCGAACAGCGCCGCGGAGAACACAGCATCGGTCCAGGCCTTTGCCCGCGATGGCTTGGGCGAGTAGCCGAGATCCATGAAGGTCGTGTCCGCGCGGTTCACCGCAAGCTTTCCGTCGTAGTTCTCCATGCCCTCTTTCTGCACTTGCAGGACGTGGTCACCCGGCTTGAGCTGCTGTTCGCACGGAAGCGTGCAAGCCGGCGCGCCATCGACGATCAATTTGCCGCCTTCCGTGGCCTTGCTGCCGGCCTTCAGGGTTCCATAGCCGATAAGTTCCAGGTTCACCGAGTGCGTGTTGGCGGTGCCGGGCTCGACTTCGATTTCCTTGCGGGTGGCTTCATAGCCAGCCTTCTGCACCCACAGGGTGTGCTTGCCTGGCTTGAGGTGTCCGGTGTAGGGCGTTCGGCCGATAGCACCAATTTCCTGCCGGTCGATATACACGTCCGCCCCAGGAACATTGGAAATGACCTCGATCCAGCCCAGGAAGTGCTGCTCTGACAAGGAGATGTAGATTTCCAGGATCTTGTCCGTGCGCGGGCTGATCTCGCGCTCTTCGGGCTTGAACCCCTTGGCCTCGAGGAGCAGCTTGGTCCGCTTGGGCTCAAGCGATCCCTGCCATGGCGTGATGGCGAAAACGCCCTTGGACTTGTCCTCCAGATAGACGCTGGCTCCAGGCGGCTTGGAATCGATGATGACCAGGCCCTTGGTGGCGATGGCGGGTAACACCTGCGCCGCCGCCTTTTCCGGCGTTGGATTTTCACCCGTCGCGTGGACAGCCAAAACCGACCTCAAGCTCTCGATGCGAGCCCTGACGTCGGCCGCATCCTTCGCTTGCGGCTCGATCTCGAGGTACTTCTGGAATGCATCCACCGCCTTCTGGTACTGCAGCGCCTTCTCGTTGGCCACGGCGGCATTGAACAGAAAGGAGCTGAAGGGCTTCTTGTCAAAGGCCACCATGAATTTGACAGCGGCATCTTCGAACTGTTCCTTGGTGTAGAGCGTCTGCGCTTCCTCGAACGCCGCCTTGGCCTCCTGGAGCGCGGGATCGGTCGCGGCGGGCGCAGCCGTCTGCTCTTGCGCCGATGCCGTCTGCGTCGCCAGGAGCGCGAAGCCGGGCACCCCCAAAAGAAGACTCACGACAACCCTCAGTAATCGCATCATGATGCATGAGATTGCGCCAAGCTCCGTCGAGGATCAAGGACCAGGTGCATTTCACGATGGTCACAGACGCGATGCGCTCTCAGCATCGCCGGAAACGGCCCGAGCCTTTCCGCCGAAGCCAGTGCAACACGAAAAAAGGGCCCCGGATTTCTCCAAGGCCCTCTTTGAAAGTCGCGACCAGAAGCAGGGTCGCACGTGGCAAGGAGCTTTCTCCGTGCCCGGCCTCCCCTTTGGGCGCTCTCTGCTTACAGCTTGCTTGCGACGATCGCGGCCAGTTCGACGGTGCGGTTGCTGTAGCCCCACTCGTTGTCGTACCAGGCGATGAGCTTGAAGAAGGTCTTGCTCAGCTCGATGGAGCTGCCGGCATCGTAGATGCTGGAGCGCTCGTCGTGGATGAAGTCGCTGGAGACGACCTCGTCCGTGGTGTAGCCGAGGATGCCCTTGAGATAGGTCTCGCTGGCCTTCTTGAGGGCCGCGTTGATCTCGACCAGGCTGGTCTCCTTGGCGGTGCGGACCGTGAGATCCACAACGGACACGGTTGGTGTCGGCACGCGCAACGACATGCCGGTCAACTTGCCCTTCACCTCGGGCAACACTAGGCCCACGGCCCTGGCGGCGCCGGTCGAGGATGGGATGATGTTGATGGCTGCCGAGCGGCCACCCTTCCAGTCCTTCTTCGAGGGGCCGTCCACCGTCTTCTGGGTCGCGGTGTAGGAGTGCACGGTGGTCATGATGCCTTCGACCAAACCGAATCCTTCCTTGAGCAGAACGTGAACAACGGGCGCCAGGCAGTTGGTGGTGCAGCTGGCGTTCGAGATCACGTGGTGCTTGGCCGGGTCGTACTTGTCGGCGTTGACACCGAGAACGACCGTGATGTCCTCGTTCTTGCCAGGGGCCGAGATGATGACCTTCTTGGCGCCAGCGGTGATGTGACCTTCCGCCTTGGCCTTCTCGGTGAAGAGACCGGTCGATTCGATGACGATCTCGACGCCGAGGGCCTTCCACGGCAACTCGGCCGGGGTCTTGGCGCTAACGACTTTGATCTCCTTGCCGTTCACCACCAGGATGTCGGGCTCCTTGTCCGGAGCCGACTTCTTGGCCTCGACGGTGCCCTTGAACTTGCCCTGGATGGAATCGTACTTGAGCAGGTAGGCGAGGTTGTCAGCGGGAACGATATCGCCAACGGCGACGACTTCGAGTTCCTTGCTGTACTTCTCCGAATCCACAAGCGCGCGGAACACGAGCCTGCCGATGCGTCCGAAACCATTGATTGCGATCTTGGTAGCCATCTTTTTCTTGCTCCTATGTAGGGTGCGGGGCACCTGGTCTGTTGTGCTGAAGTCGCGGCGGAATCTAGCACACCTGCCGCGCGCGCATCACAACCTTTCATGCATGTTTTCCGCGCCTTCCCAGCAGCAGGTTCACCGACATGAGGCAAGGCAGCGTGCTAGTTTTCCGGCATGTATCTTCGCTGGCAATTCGCCGTGCTGACGGGCGTTTTTTTGTTCGCGGTCGCTTGTAATAACGACAGCGAGCCCTGCCCTGGACTTTGTCCGGTCGAGAGCACCTTCCCAACCATGACCATCGAGGTCGCGGGCGGCGACGCCATCATCGCCAGCACCGAGATCATCAGCGGCCCGTGCGCCCGCCTGCTCGTTCATTCCGCGGGTGAAGCCGGCACCCAGACCGGTTACGCCGCCGCCCAAATCACCTACAACGGCCCCGCCGACATCCCGCCGCTTTGCCTGGTCAAGCTGACCTCGCTCTTCGGGGGCGCCACCGTGGTGACGGCTTCGGTTGCCGCCAGTACCTACCAGCAGCCGTGCTGTCCCATCGGAAGCTGCTGTCCGCAAGCCAGCGCGATCACCCTTCACCACCGGGTCGTGTTCGACCAGCCGGTCCAGACGATTTCGTTTCTCCTTCCGCCAGGCCCCAACCTGGATGGCGGCGACCTGGACACTGCGCTGGACGCGGAAGGCGGCACGCTCGATGCTGGACTCGACGCTGGCGCACTCGACTGAGCACCATGATCCTCTCGGCGAAGGCGGTTCGCGAGGCAGCGTACGCCTGCCAGTTTCCGCTGGTGGGAATGACGCCCGCTGTGCCGCTTGACCCGCAACCCTTGCGGTCCTGGATCGAAAATGGTTACGCCGCCGAACAAGCGTCCATGTACAACCGCATCGACGAGCGCCTGGATCCGCGGGCCATCGTGCCCGACGCCAAGACCGTGCTGGTGCTTGGCATTCCCTATGGCCCCGGGGAATCGAAGAGCGTCCAGCCGAACGCCATCGCGCGCTATGCCCGCGGCCGCGACTACCACTACGCCCATCGGGATCGCATGCGTGCCCTCCGGCATCGCCTGCTCGTGCTCGCACCTGGGATCCACACGTATGCCTGCGTGGACTCGGGCGCGGCCATGGAAAAGGCGTGGGCCGAACGCGCCGGGCTTGGATTCATCGGCAAGAACGGGCTTGTGATCAACCGTACCTACGGTTCGTGGTTCACCCTCAGCCTCATGATTCTCAAACATGCGGTGGATGTCTACGACCAGCCCCATCCCCGCCTGTGCGGCGACTGCGACAAGTGTCTGCGCGCCTGCCCCACCCAGGCCTTTCCCACCCCGGGGGTTGTGGACTCGCGCCGCTGTCTGGCCTATCACACCGTCGAGAACCACGCGATGCTGCCCACCGAGGTGCGCGATCGACTGCACGGTCGGGTCTTTGGCTGCGATATCTGCCAAGAGGCCTGCCCTTTCAACCGCGGAGAATTCCCTCCCGCCGACCCTCGCCAAGCCCCACGCCCTCTCGGCCACATGACCGCCGCCCAGATCGCCGCCCTATCCGAACCCGAGTACGACGTACTCGCCCTGGGCACGCCCATGCGGCGCATCGGCTACCACGGCCTGCGCAGGAACGCGTGCCTGTCGATGAACCGACATCAAGTTCAAGAATCGCGCGAACTCCTCGAGCGCTTGCGCAACGACCCCGCCCCCCAGGTGGCCGAGGCAGCAACCTGGTCCCTGAAACGGCTCCGGGGCGATGGCTAACCCCAGCTCTTCACCACAGAGGCGCAGTGAGCACAGAGGCCACGGAAGACAGAATGGGTTCGGATCCCAGATCCGGCCACCCTGCTTCTTTATCCGCCTCTGTGTCTCTGTGGTGAAAAAGGGCTACGCGCCGGCCCGGCGGCGCGCGGATTCGAGAGTGTTGGCCAGCAGCATGGTGATGGTCATGGGGCCCACGCCACCCGGAACCGGCGTGATGGCCCCTGCCCGCTCGACCGCGGCGGCGAACTCCACGTCGCCCACCAGCTTGCCCGAGGGCAACCGGTTGGTCCCCACGTCGATGACCGTTGCGCCCGGCTTGATCCAGGAACCGCGAATCATCTCAGGACGCCCGATAGCCGCCACCAGGATGTCCGCCCCGCCGATGACGGCCGGCAGCTCCCTGGTCTTCGAGTGGCACACCGTCACCGTGGCATCCGCATTGGTCAGCAGCACCGAGACCGGCTTGCCCACGATGTTGGAACGGCCGACCACCACGGCGGTGGCGCCGCGCACGGTGGTGCCTGCCTCCTCGATCAGCTTCATGATCCCGTAGGGCGTGCAGGCGATGAAGCGCGGCTCGCCGATGAGCAGCCGGCCGAGATTCTCGGGGTGAAACCCGTCCACATCCTTGGCCGGGTCGATGGCCAAAAGAACACGCTTGCTATCGATGTGCTTGGGCAAGGGCAGCTGCACCAGGATGCCATCGACTGCGCGATCCGCGTTTAGGTCGGCGACCAGTCCGAGCAGCTTGTCCTCGGCCGTGTCGGCCGGCAGGTGGTGGTCGAAACACGCGAACCCGGCCTCGGCCAGCGCCTTGGTCTTGTTGCGGACGTAGATCTGCGACGCTGGATCCTCGCCCACCAACACCACGGCCAAACCCGGGCGCACCGAACGCGCCACCAGCTGTTTCACATCCTCCGCCATGGCGCCACGCAGTCGTGCCGCCAACGCTTTGCCATCAATGATCTTAGCTGCCATAACCTTGGCCCTAGCACGCGCAAGCGCCGGAAGGCAACGCCGTTTGCAGAGCGCTCCGCCAGAAGAAAACGGGCGAAGCATGGTGAACCCGCAGCGCATGCCCCTAACTTGGATCTGTGTATCATCGGCAGATGGGAACTACAGTGACGATCCGATCCGTTTCGCCTGACATCCCATCGGACTGCACCCGGTGGTAGTTCAGTCTGCCCGCAGCCACGCGCGCGCGTCGCCGAAACTGAATGGACTGTGTCCGATGACCACCCGACGCCTCCGCGTGAAGACCTCAGGCGTCCCTTAGCATCCGGCCGACAAGCCTGGCCGCTGGCAAGGAAGGGCGAGAACCGGACCGGAATGTACTGATGTACTTGAGGACCGGAAGCGCAGCCCTGACGCCGCCAGCGGCCAGGATCGTCGGCCGTACTCGCCTCGGTGCCCCGGACGACCCCTTTATAGTTCGTTGCCGATGGTGAATTCGAAGACGATGCTGTCTTCACCCGGCAAGGTATGGAACGGCAACCCCCACT
>Ga0302322_100004613_pt1 | contig 12007 bp, 8 predicted proteins | sample Fen_T0_2_FD_203757 | JGI IMG/M metagenome (GOLD analysis project Ga0302322, IMG submission 203757) | Peat permafrost microbial communities from Stordalen Mire near Abisko, Sweden - Fen_T0_2 | ecosystem: Environmental > Terrestrial > Soil > Wetlands > Permafrost | place: Sweden: Abisko... | reverse complement strand
GCTCGTTCAGGCCGTCATCGTTCGCGGCAATCAGCTCGATCACGACGCCCATATCAGGATCGAGGGCTTCTCCAGCGGTTCGCCTGGCATCCGCGACATCATCGTCGAAGGCAACGACACCGGACCATCGCGCGTCGGAACGGTGATCGATCGCGGCGTCGCTTCCTGGCTGGCGCGCCGCAACGTCGATGCGCCCCGCACCCTCAAATAGAGCGCGACCTCGCCGTCGGATCCGATTGATCCACTTGATCGGCACGCACTGCGCGATCTTGCGCTAAACTGGCGAGCAGTCGTCTGAACGGCGTGTCGTAGAGCCGATCAATCAGCACGCAGACACCAAACACCAGGAACAAGTACCCAATGCCGATCCACGGCGCCAACGTCTGCGGCTTCACAGGTGCGGCGATGATCAGCAATCCGAGCAGGATCTGATAGAGCGGCTTATGGATCGCATAGACCGCATAGGACGTCACGCCCAGCAGTCCGAACAGCCGTCGCAGCGATCGGCCAGGCTCGATCACCGAAGCAACGATAACCAGCGCCGGAAACAGCAACAGGATCGTCGCAAGCGCGCTCAGACGTGTATGAGGCAAACCCAACAGAACCAGGAGAATGATCAGCAACGCCACACTGGCGAGCGAGGATTGCACTTTCGTCGGCCTGCGAAGCCTGAAGACCAGAACGCCGCAAAAGAAACTGAACATCATGCGGCTCACTCCGACGCCCAGAGTAAACCAGGTCGCGCCACCTTCCAGTACGTCGGTCGTCAGGACGGAACCGACCAGAGCCACGGCGGCGGCGGCGACAAGTGCACCGAGGCGCCTGTTGCTCCGCAGATGGGCTGCCAGAACGGCGTAAAGCCCGTTAACGGCAACTTCGAACAGGATCGTCCACAGAACCGGATTCAACGGATAGAGAAAGCCGTCCGTGCCTGCGGTCGGAGTCGGCAGCATCACCAATGAAAGTGGAAGGCTCAGAGCGAAAACACCCGGCGACCAGTCGACGGAAAGACCGCTGCCCGCGTATTTCATGGACATCAATGCCACGGGAATCCCAATCGCTGTTCCGAGCAGATACAGCGGATAGAGCCTGATCAGGCGCAGTCTGACAAAGCCCGCGGGCGTCAAGCCGGACTGGAACCGCGCTTCGTAAGCCGCAGCGAGCACGAATCCGCTGAGAATAAAGAACAGATCGACGGCCAGGAAACTGTACGGCAGGTGCCATTGATCGAAGAAATGCGGGGTATGCAGAACCACGACACTCAACGCGGCCACCCCCCTCAATCCATCCAGCGTCAGGTATTGTCGGCGCTCAACGGCAACGCCGGCGCGCGCCTCATCAGGCAACGAAGCGGCGGCAAGCGTCATCGATCTACCCATGAGTCGCGCCGTGCAGACGCAGGCGCGGGTGTCCTGTCGACCAGGGGTTGGAGACGACGCAAGGCCACGCTCGTCCTTGTCAGAAACTTGAGCACGACGTTAGGCACGGGCACGATGCGGTGGTTGCGAGACGTCGTTGAGCGGCGAACACCGCGCCATCATTGTCATAAGCAATATCACAGACAAGATGACAGCGACATTAATATAACATTAGGCGACGCATTACGTCTCGGGCCGTATCCACGCGAGGGACCCCACCCCGCTCCACGCCTGCCGTCCGGATGAGCCATGCTCATCCTTGCGCGAAGGCGGCACGCAGCATCCAGTCACTCAATTGATATGTTACGTTGTTAGTGAATATTCGCCTTGGGCTCGGCACCAGGTCATACCACCGCCACGACGAGGGGATAATAAGGACTGTCTATGACCGCGATTCTGGGCCTCAATATCAACCATCCCGATGCGTCGGCAACCCTGATCCTCGATGGGCAGGTGGTCGCAGCGGTGGCGGAAGAACGCTTTGGACCGCGGACCAAGCATGATCCCTCATTCCCCGAGAACGCGATCAGATCGGTTTTGTCGATCGGCGGCATTCCGCCGACGGAGCTGGACTTCGTTGCGGTCGCTCGCGACGCCAGTCAGAGTCGCGCGGCGAAGATTTCATATGTCCTGCAAAATCCCCTGTCCGGCGGGATGGCGGCTCTGGAGCATATACGTCGCGCTCGCTCCGACCTCGCTATCGAAGGACAAGTCGCGCTCGCCTGCGGACTGGCTCCCGACGCACTGAAGGCCAGGACAGTCAATGTCGAGCACCATCTGTCCCATATCGCCAGTTCCTATTACTGCTCACCGTTCGAAGGTGTCACGGCCGGTTTCTCCTATGACGGCAGTGGCGACTTCGTCAGTGCCATGGCGGCCCGCTGCGAGGGATCACGGATCGAGGTCCTCGATCGTGTCCAACTGCCGAACAGCCTTGGCTTCTTCTACACAGCATGTTGCCAGTTCATCGGCTTCGATCAATTCGGCGAGGAATACAAGGTGATGGGGCTTGCCCCATACGGCAACGATTCCTACGCCGATGTCATGAAAGAGCTGGTCGCGACGCCTTCCGACCAATGGTTCAAACTGGCCAGCGGCTTCTTCGGTATGCACCGGGGAGGTCACGATGCGCGGCTGGATGAGCAGGGCCGGATGAAGATGCTGCGGCTCTACACCGATAAGTGGCGCGACAAGCTCGGCGCACCGCGCCAACGCGGCGAGGATATGACGCAGCGGGACAAGGACATCGCGCGCTCCTGTCAGGTTCGTTTTGAGGACGTGGCGCTGCATTGCTTCAATAGACTACATCAACTGGTGCCGACCGCGCAGGTCGCGTACGCCGGTGGCTGCGCCCTCAATGGGGTCATGAACGCGCGCCTGTTGCGCGAGACTGCATTCGAACGTACCTATATGCAGCCCGCATCGTCGGATGACGGGCTCTGCATCGGTGCCGGTCTGTGGACCTGGCACAATGTCGCGGGCGGAAAAGAACGTTTCCACATGCGGCATTCCTACTGGGGTCCCGAATACTCGGACGACGAGATGCGTCGCGCGGCCGAATCGGCGCAGACGCCGATCAGGGAATTGCCGATCGAAAAGGCACCCGAGGTCGTGGCGCGCCTGCTGCACGCGGGTCTCGTGGTCGGCTGGTACCAGGGCCGTTCCGAATGGGGACCGCGTGCCCTTGGCAACCGGTCGATTCTCGCCGACCCGACCCGTCCCAACATGAAGGACGCGATCAATACCAAGATCAAGCGCCGCGAAAGTTTTCGGCCCTTCGCTCCCACCGTCCTGCAGCCGGCGATGGCGACCTATTTCGAGCAGGACGTCTTCAGCCCCTTCATGATGCATGTGGTCAAGGTCCGGCCCGAATGGAGGGACCGGTTGCCTGCGATCACCCATGTTGACGGCACCGGCCGGCTGCAGAGCATCGAGCGTGACACCAATCCGCTGTATTATCGGCTGATCGAATGCTTCGGGCAGTTATCGGGTATCCCGATCGTCCTGAACACCAGTTTCAATGAGAACGAGCCGATCGTCGATACGCCCGAGCAGGCCAAGAATTGCTTCATGCGAACCGGTCTGGATGCCATTTGTCTCGGCCGCTACCTCCTGGTCAAAGCCGAATACGAACAGCACCTCATCGCGGCGTGCGACTTCTGACACGGCTGCCTCACGCGCCGCGCGGCGCCCACGGCCCGGTGGAAATCTAGCGGGCATAGGCCCTGCTCTCATTCTCGGCCACGGACCGTCGAAACGGCCCGGGTCGCCCAGAGAGGCACCTGATGAACATCGCCGCGACTATATTTCATTCTCGACACGCCTGCCCGCTCTGTCACTCCGTGCAGATCGGCGATTTCCTGCGGCTCGACAACATTCGAATCGCAAAATGCGCAACCTGCGACTTCATGTTCGCACGAGACATTCTCGCCCCCGAGGCCATCGATCACTTCTATGTGGATGGGTACCACGACCAGCGTCACATGAACGGCCAACAGGTCAATGCCGGCATCAGCCTCGAGCTGTTGCGCAGTCTCCGCATCGATCTCAAGGGCAAGTCTGTTCTCGACGTCGGCTCCGGCTACGGATTTTTGCTCGACAAGCTTCGTGACAACGGCGCCCGAAGAACCGTCGGGATCGAGCTTTCTCGGGCGCAACGGAGCTATGCGACCGACAAGCTTCGGCTTGAGGTTTTGCAGCAGCTTGACGCGCTATCCAGCACCGATCGATTCGATGTCATCACGCTGTTCGAGGTTATCGAACACATCCCCGCACCTTACGAGTTCATGCAAGCAATATGCGAACGCCTGAAGCCCGGCGGATCGCTGATCGTCGGCACCGATAATTTCACGTCCGACGTGGTGACGGTTCTGGGCGGCGGCTTCCCGAAATGGATCCCGCACGAGCACGTCAGCTTCTTTACACCCGATACGCTGAAGGCGATGCTGCTTCGATGCGACCGTCTGACGTTCTCGGCAGCACGCTCCTTCACGCCCTGGGAACTGCTGCTGCGCAAGCTTGTCTTTCAGGCAACAGCGGGCCGAAAGGGAGCAAAGACGTATAGCTATCAGGCCGAGAGCGCCGCGGACGGCGATCGCGGCTATCGTTTCTTTTCGCTACGCCTTGCTGCCAATCGCTCGTGGTTTCGGCTGACCAACAGCTCCGATCCGCGGGGCGAAATGATGTATCTGCACATGGTCAAGGCGTGACGGCTCTGGCCTTCGTCGTCGCCCGGACCAGCCGAGATCCCGCCGCCGGGGCCAGAAATGCTCAAAACTGAAAATAGATGAACTCGATCCGGCCGAACACCCCGAACAGCAGAACGTAGTAAGCGAGACCGACGCCGGTCACGAGCGGCAGCCGCGGCCAAGTCGCCAGTTCGGCGAGCCGCTCCGGCTTGAACGCGAGGAAGTAGTCCACCAGGAACAGGATACAGAGCGACACACCGAGCATCGCGAGCTCGAAGCTCGACAAGCCCAGGACCTTGAACGTTCCGTAGGACAATGGGCCGAAATCGCCAAAACTCTGCAGCATGACGAGTGCATTGCCAAAGGTCGGCGCACGGAAGATGATCTCGCCGATGGTAAAAATTCCGATGGCCCAGATGCCGCCGAGCAAGCAGGCAAGCCTCGATCCCAGCCACATCTCGGCCTGAATGGCTTTCCGGACCCAACGCTCGACGATCAGCCAGAAGCCGTAATAGCCGCCCCAGACCACGTAGGTCCACGCCGCTCCGTGCCAGAGCCCGCTGGCCAGCCAGACGATCATGATGTTGCGCGCGGTCTTGAACTCGCCCCCGCGATTGCCGCCGAGCGGAAAGTACAGGTAGTCGCGGAACCACGAGATCAGCGAGATATTCCACTTGCGCCAGAGATCGGTGACGCTCGTACAATAGAACGGCTGCCGGAAGTTGATCATGAGGTCGAATCCCATGATCCGCGCGACGCCAACCGCGATATCCGAATAGCCCGAGAAGTCGCAATAGACCTGGATGATGAATCCGACACCCGCGAGCAGATTGTAGGAGCCTGAGTAGTTCTGCGGGTTGGCGAAGATGGCATTCACCACCGGGGCAAGCACATCCGCCACGCACATCTTCTTGAATAAACCGTATCCGATAAACCAGAGTCCAGGCGCGATGTTCTCGAAACTCAGCCCATGCGTCCTACGGAATTGCGGCAGCATGTGCGTTGCCCGCTCGATTGGTCCAGCGACGAGCTGCGGAAAAAACGATACATACTGTGCATAAGTGATGAAGTTCCGTTCGGCTTCAACCCGCCGATTATAGACATCGAGCGTGTAGCCGATCGACTGGAATGTATAGAACGAGATACCGACCGGCAGGATGATCCCAAGCGCATAGTCGGGCAACTGATACCCGAAGATGCCGGCGAGGCCGATCACGTTCGAAATCATGAAGTCGAGATACTTCACAGTCCCCAGAATGCCGAGATTGATGGTCAGCGCGACGATCATGGCCGTCGTGCGCCTGGCCTCCGTTCGCGCCGAGGCCATCATCCGGCCGGTCGTATAATCCACCACCGTGGTCAGCGCGAGCAGGAGCGCATAGGACGGGCGCCATCCCATGTAGAAGACATAGCTGCCGATCAGCATCACAAAGGGCTGCAGGCGCGACGGCAACCCGAAGAACACCACGAGAAAGGTGATGAAGAACAGGAAGAATTCGAACGAGTTGAACAGCATCAGTCGAACGCCCCGCTGACTTTCAACAGCCGCGCAAGATCGGCCGTATAAGCCCGCGCGCCGTTGGGATTCATGTGCTGCGGATCGGCAAAGTAGGCAGGCGGATAGCTGAAATAGTCAGGGCCGAGAATTCGTATGACGGGCTGCTCAGAGATGGTCGCGAGCCGGCCGCCGTCGGCGGTCGGGGCGGGCGCATACTGTCCGACGCGATAAGGCACGGGAATCATCAAGATCTGGAAGCCATATTGTCGGGCGAGTTGCACGAGCCGCTGCCGAACGAAGGACTTGTCTGCGAGATCGCGCTTGTCGATCTGCGACGGCGTGTCGGTCGGAAGCGCGTAATCATCCGGCAGCCGGTCGTCTACGTAGTGGCTCTGCGACTTGATGAAGTACCAGCCGCGCTCATCAAGCATGCCCTGGCGCTGTACGGCGACATCGTGCACCGCCTCAGCCAGCCGCCGCCTGTTCTCGAACAGGAACAGGGTCGCGTCGCGCGGCAGAGTCCGAAATGGAAGAAGAGTATTGGCGATGGCAGCGTCATTCCGTAAGAGGTCGAGTACGCCGTCTTTGTCCTGTTTGGCACTCCACGCCAGCGTGAGCAGCACATGCGTGGGAATGTTGCCGGCCTCTAATGCCGCTTCCAGGATCGGAAGGAACCGGACTTCGCCGGGAAGCCCCAGATTATAGGATCGAAACCCGGCGCCCATGGCAGCATCGAGCTCGGGCGGACGGACGCAGGTCAGGGCCTTGCTGTGACCGAAGACCAGGACACGATAGCGGTCCTGCGGACCGAACATCGTACCCGTAACGAGGCTGTCGAACTTCGCATTTGCAATCACGACGGAGCCCGGCTGCAGAAACGGCAGCAGCAGATAGGCCGCATAAAGCGCCAACCAAACCGCCAGAAGCAGAAAGATGAACGTCGCAACCGGCCGCAGCCAGCGGCCGGCGGCGCCGGCATCCCGCCCTGTCTCCACGGCCTGCAAGGCCGCTGCCGATGATGATGACGTATAGGCCATGGAGCGGTGTTCCGAAATGGAGCCTTAAGATCGCAGACGTCTCGCTGAGTTTCAGAGCTCGGGCCGCCAGCTTCCGTGGAGGTGGTTCGGCAGTGGCGCTCATCAGTCCGGACCGTCCGGCCTCGCGCGGTAGCCCTGCCTCCGCAACTCAACTCCGTGAGACGATGTTGAAACTGATGTGACGATCATGAGCTAGCAAGCAAACATTACAATTTGACGATACCCTTGTAGCGGCGTTTACGTGATGTATAACAGACGGAAATGTGGTTGACCGACGGAGATCAAACCGGCGCGCGTGGCTCACTTCGAATGTGGCCACACAGCTTTGATGCCACGCGATTTCTCGCGGTATCCGATCGGTGCTCGCGCCATGTCCAAGGGGGCGCGACCCGCGGCGATCACGTGCAGCTCCGCCATCTGGCCGGGGCTTCGTTCAGCTACGATCGAGCATCTCTTGGCGAGCGGCCAAGGCGGAGATTCCATGCTGATCCCATTCTCCAGCACGAGCGACCTTCCCGACTGCGATGTCTGTGTGGTCGGCGCCGGGCCGGTCGGCCTCGCATTGGCGCTGGCATGCGAGCGGCACGGCCTGTCGGTGCTGGTTCTGGAATCCGGGCACGAGCAGCCGGATCGTTTCGCGGCCGAGCTCACCGCCGGCCACGCGGTGAACCGACATCATGCGATCGCGAAAAATTCGGTCTGCCGCGGGCTTGGCGGCACCTCCAGATGGTGGGGCGGACGCTGCGTTCCCTTTGATGATATCGACTTCGAGCCGCGGTCCTACCTGCCGTCGTCAGGATGGCCCATTCCGCATGCTGAGATCGCAGCCTGGTATGAGCCGGCCGCCGCGTTCTTCGGTATCGAACCGTCGCGATTTTCGGAGACCGCCGGCCCTTGGACGCAATTTGGCGATATCCGCTGCGACCAGCTCGAGCGTTGGACACCGCAGATCGATGCTGGAAAGCGTCACCGCGCGCACATCATGGCCTCGTCGCGGGTGACGGTGGTGCCGGGCGCGACCGTCACCGAACTGCATCTGACGGAAGATTGCGGCCGGATCGCTGCCATGACCTTAGGTGATCGTGACCGGCAAATTCGTATCGAACCGCGTCGCGTCATCCTCGCCTGCGGCGGCATCGAAACAACCAGACTGCTGCTGCGCGCCCAGCAACGCCATCCGCATCTCTTTGGCGGGCCTGATGGCCCGCTCGGCCGCGGATACATGGGTCATCTCTCTGGCAAGATCGCGGACATCGTCTTTGCCGATCCCAGCTCCGTTGCCCTCCACGACTTCTTCCTGGACCACGACGTCTTCGCGCGGCGCCGCCTCACGGTTCGCCCGGAAGCAGCAATGCGAGACGAATTGCTCAATATCGCCTTCTGGGCGGACAATCCAGCCTTTCACCGGCCTGGACACCGCAGTGGGGTCCTCTCGCTGGTCTGGCTGGCACTGGCAGTGCCGTGGGTCGGTCGGCAGCTTGTCGCGGAGGGCGTGCGGGTCAACCATGTCGGGCCGCCGCCTCATCACTGGGCGCGCCACGCCTGGAACGTGATGCGCGCCCCGCTGTCGACAGCGCTGGAGATCGCAACCATCATCCATGAGCGCCTGCTGGCCTCGCCCCCGAAGCCGGGGTTCCTGACCCGCAGCAGCGACGACCACTATGCGCTGCATTATATCGCCGAACAGTCGCCGCACGACCAATCGCGGCTGCGGCTCTCGAACCGCCAGGACGCGCTCGGGCTGCCGTTTCTCGATATCGAGCTGCACTACAATGAGAGCGATGCCCATTCTGTGCTGCGCGCTCACACGCTGCTTGACGTATCATTGCAAAGCGCCGGATTGGGACGCCTCAAACATCATTTCCCGACGGAAAACCGGGTCGCGGAGATTCTGAAGCAAGCTTCCGACGGTTACCATCAGATCGGCACGACGCGCATGGGGGCGACAGCGCGAGACGGCGTCGTGGACGCGGACTGCCGTACCCATGGGATCGACAATCTCTATGTGGCGTCCAGCTCGGTCTTTCCGACGTCCGGCCAGGCAAACCCCACCTTCGTTACCGTCGCGCTGGCGCTACGCCTCGCCGCGCATCTGACCCGACAGATTCAGGATACCCGACTGGGAGTCGCGGCATGAGAATGGTCCGCATTGCACCGCTCGGCCGCGACGTCTCGGCGATCGGCTTCGGCTGCGCATCGCTCGGCTCGCGCGTCTCGCCTGCGGACGGGCAGCGCGCGATCGCCCGTGCCCTCGAACTCGGCGTGACCTGGTTCGATGTCGCCCCGCCCTATGGCGACGGCAATGCCGAGGCCCTGCTCGGCCAAGCACTTCGGGGCCAACGAGATAATGTGGTCATCTGCACCAAGTTCGGAATCGAGCCGCCACAGGTCGGTTTGCCGGCCCGTCTCATCCGGCCGCTGGCGAGGCAGGCCGTCGCTGCGTTTCCGGCGCTCCGAACGGCAGTGTCCCGCGCGCGCCCGATCGGAGCGCGGGCGCCGATCGATCCGGAGCGCATCGACGCCTCCGTGATCCGGAGCCTGCGCCGGTTGAAGACGGACTATATCGACGTTCTGGCACTGCACGAGCCGTCGCCAGACGACGTGGCCATTCCTGCCATCCACGATACCCTGCACCGACTGCTGGAGCGCGGCATCGTTCGTGCCGTCTCTGTCGCTGGCAGTCCCGCAGCAATCGACGCTGCAGTCCGGGCCGGACTGCCGATCGATGTTGCGCAGTTTCCAGATTCCCCGTTCGCGAATGCGGTGGGAGATCTACGCGGGAGACTGTCCAACGCCATGCCATTCGTGACTCACGGCGTGTTCGGCTCCGGAATTGCGGAGCGCTTGGCCACCCTGCCCGCCAAACAGCATGCGGATCTCGCGCGCATCGCGGCATTGGACGGCCTTGGACCCGCAACGTCGGCGCACGAATTGTTGCTGCGCTTCGCGTTTGCCAACAACCCGGACGGGGTGGTCGTCCTGTCGATGTCCAACCCCAAACATATCGCGGCTAACGTTGCCGCCACGGCACCGCCGCCGGTCTCCCGGTTCGCCGCCGACATCCGCGCCGCGATCCGGTGAGGTCCTCAGGACACGCGGTATTCACTCATAGCGGTGGCTGCAATCACCGGTTTTATCGAATGCGTCCCGTCTCGCTGCAATGAGACGCAGCGGTATGAGCCGCTACAAATGTTGAAAATCGCTTGGCCGACCGAAGAGCGCAGCAGGCGTCGAGGCGGCGGCGCACCCCCTAGAATTTTCTCTGTGGACTGCTTGGCGGGAGATCATTCTGTCCCATTGTTCCATCGGCATTTTTCAGCGCGGGCGCAGAGCCCGGCTGCGTCGAAGATACGTTATGTTATAATTCCTTCACATCGTTAATGTTATGTCAATGTCAACATATCAGCCGGCGTACCGCAGTCCTCAAACTGTCTCGTTGATCTGCAGCGTTCGGAAGTTCGCTCCGGCCACGTGGCCGCCGACAAGCGGAGCCTTTTCTTCAAAGGCTGCGTCCAGCGCTGCCATATCTTGGGGACCGTTATGCGAGTTCTGGCGATCGGCATCAATTATGCCCCGGACCTGATTGGCGTCGCCAAGTACAATACGGAACTGTGCGAGGGGCTTGTCGCAAGGGGGCATACAGTGCGCATGGTCACTGCGCCGCCCTACTATCCCGACTGGACGATTCCGGCGAGCTATCGTTCGCTTTGGTATCGTGACGAGCAATTGAACGGCGTCGACCTCGTCCGGGCTCCGATCTACGTCCCGAAGCAACCGTCGGGCGTCAAGCGGCTGGCACACCACGCGTCATTCCTGGCGTCGGCGTCGGGGCCGTTTCTCATGGCCGCCTTGCGCTGGCGACCTGATCTGATCCTCGCCGTCGCGCCATCGCTGCTGTCCGCACCTTTGGCCACACTGGCGGCGCGGCTGAGCAACGCGCCATGCTGGCTTCATGTGCAGGACCTCGAGATCGATGCAGCCTTTGAACTCGGCCTGCTCGGCAGCAAGGCCCGAGCCCGTTCGTTCATGCTCGGCTTCGAGCGCCGCCTGATGAACGCGTTCGACCACGTCTCGACGATCTCGCCCCAGATGCTCAGCTGCCTGAAGCAGAAGGGGCTGGCGCCGGACAAGCTGTCGGAGTTCCGCAACTGGATCGATACCGATTCGATCGCGCCCGGCCACAGCCAGACCGCCTTGCGATCGGAACTCGGGCTCTCCGCCGCCGATATTGTCGCGCTCTATTCGGGTGCGATGTCCAACAAGCAGGGCCTCGATCTCGTCGTCGAGATGGCGTCGACACTGCGCAACCGCTCGGCGCTGCACGTGGTGCTCTGCGGCAACGGCCCGATGAAGCCGCAGCTCAGGCAGATGGCCACCGGCCTGCCCAATGTGCATTTCCTCGATCTGCAGCCGGCCGAGCGCCTGGGCGAATTGCTCAATACCGCGGACATTCACCTCCTGCCGCAGAAGTCGCAGGTCTCCGATCTGGTGCTGCCGTCGAAGCTCGCCGGGATGTTGGCATCCGGCCGCCCGATCGTGGCCATGGCAACGCCGGGTACCGGCATCGCCGACGAGATCGAAGGAGCCGGCCTGCTCGTGCCGCCAGGAGACGTGAGCGCGCTCGCCAGCGCCGTCATCACGCTGGCCGAGAACGAAGGCATGCGAGCGAGCCTGGGCGAGACCGGCCGATTGCGCGCTCGTCAGAAATGGGAGCGCACGGCGGTGATCCGTGCGATCGAGCGCGAATTCCTGGCCTTGACGCAGCGCAAATCCGCCAACGCCTCGAGCCGTTCGCGTCCCGCGCACCCGCTGCAATCGGCCGATCGATAGCGCCGTACACGATGCCTGCAGGGAGCGGCGGTCACT
>Ga0302322_100004610_pt1 | contig 12010 bp, 6 predicted proteins | sample Fen_T0_2_FD_203757 | JGI IMG/M metagenome (GOLD analysis project Ga0302322, IMG submission 203757) | Peat permafrost microbial communities from Stordalen Mire near Abisko, Sweden - Fen_T0_2 | ecosystem: Environmental > Terrestrial > Soil > Wetlands > Permafrost | place: Sweden: Abisko... | reverse complement strand
CGCGCGTCTGCTTGAGCCAGGCGAAGAACTCGTTCGAGTCGACGACCCCGCGCTTGAGCGTGACGTCGCCGACCTTGTGCATGAGCGGAATTTTGCGGACGTGATTCTCCTTCGAGTTGCCGACCCGATATTCGGCCAGCGTCATCTCGGTGCTGAGCCCGGCGACGTCGGAGAAGCCCCCGAGCTCCGAATCCGGGTCGACGCCCGGGGAGTTGAGATTTACGGTGAAGTTGAAGGAGCCGTAAGGTGTGCTGCGTGGCATGGCGGTGGTCCTCGCGGTTAAGGGTTAGCTGCGGGCATCGGCGGTTTTCTGGCCGATGCGGAAGATGACAAACTCGGCGGGCTTGATCGCGGCGACGCCGATGAGGCAAATGAGGCGGCCGTTATCGAGGTCGTTCTGGGTCATGGTCGAACGGTCGCATTTGACGAAATACGCCTGCTCGGGCTTGTCGCCGAGAAGCGCGCCGTTGACCCACTCATTGTAGAGGAAGCTCGACACGGTGTCGCGGACGTTGGCCCAGAGGCGCTCGCCGTTGGGCTCGAAGACGGCCCACTGGGTGCCGCGGTCGATCGAGTGCTCGAGGTAGAGGAAGTAGCGGCGGATGTTGACGTATTTCCATTCCGGATCAGACGACGTGGTGCGCGCCCCCCAGACGCGGTAACCGCGGCCGGCGAAATAGCGGAGGCAGTTTACGCCGAGCGGATTGAGCACCTCCTGCTCGCCGGTGGTGACGAGGCGCTCGAAGCGCAGCGCGGAGCGCACGACCTCGTTGGCCGGCGCCTTGAACACGCCCCGCTCGATGTCGCTGCGGGCGTAGATGCCGCACAGGAAACCGGACGGCGGCAGCGCGACTTCGGCAGCGAGCCGCGGGTCGTTGGGATTGAAGTCCGGGTTCGGGGTGACGACCCAGGGATAGTAGAGCGCGGCGTATTTCGAATCGATCTTCGCCTTGTAGTTCTGGGCCTCGGACACGATCTGGGCGGAGGGCACGTCGAGCACGGCGATGCGGTAGGAGCGGCGTTTCTCCGCCTGCCCGACGAGGGAGTTGGCCACGCCCTGGGCGGTGGTGGCGGCAAACTCGGTGTGCCCCGGTGCCGCGATGATCGAGACGTCCTCGATGCCTTCGATCAGGGCGAGGGCGGCGGTCCAGTCGGCAAGCGCCGGCACGGTGTCGGTTCCGCTGGCGAGCTTGACCGTCTTGGCGGGGCTGCCCGCGTCGGGGGCCAGGGCGGCGTAGAGTTCGAACGGCGTGACGGTGAGGCCGACGTCGAAGGCGAACGCCTGCGTGAGCTGGTCGGAGCGCTTGCTCGGATCGACCCGCAGGATGGAGCCGAGGTAGCGCTTGTGCTGCGGATCGAACCCGAGCCCGTCGTAGGTCGCGCTGGCGCCGTCGGCGTCGGTGAAGGTGATCGCGAGTGTGACGAGTTTCATGCCCGGTTCGTCGGCGGCGACGAACCCCTTGGCGGCGTTGGCGTTGTCGAACCAGGCGCCGGCGTGCTTGACGAACAGCGCATCCGGCGCGCCGGAGACCAGCATCAGGCTGCCGTCGATCGCAGCGGCGGCGCCGTTGAGCGACGAGGCGGCGACGGTGCGGGTGACGGCGACGGTGGCGTTGCCGGCGGCACCGGGAAACCGGGCGACGAACTTCGAGGTCTTTGCGGCGACCAGATCGGCGCCGGCCGCCGCGCCCCCGGCGGGGGCCACGCGGGCCACGTAGAGGCGCGCGCCCCCCTCGTTGAAGTAGGCCATGACGGCGTGGGCGATGAAGTTGGTTTTTGGATCGCCGGCGCCGCCATAGGCGAGATCCGCGAGCCCGCCGTAGGTCCGCTCGAAGTCGGCGAAACTGGTGAGGAGTTCGGGAATCACGCCGACGGGACCGCTGCGCGTCGGGCCGACGAATGCAGTGGTGCTGGTGCTGACGCCTTCGATGGACTTGCTGCGGAAACTCGTTTCTTCGACGAAGACTCCGGGAGCTAGGTATTCTGGCATGATTGGGTGCAGGTTGAGGGTTGGCGATTCGGCCGGTCCCGCGCGGGCGGGGGTCAGGCGGAAAATGGATACTGGCGGCTGTAGGTGGCGCCGGCGCGCAGCGCGAGCGGAGTGGGATCGACGTCGCCGGGCGCGGCGGGCGTGTCGCGCAACACGGTCCAGTCGACGACGTCGCCGGCGGGCGGAGGGATGATCTCGAGGCGCGCGGCGGTTTCGACGGAGACGACCTCGTGCACGGTGGCGCCGGGGGCGAAGAGTTTGAGCCCGGGGAGAGCGACGAGCGCCTCGCCGCGCGCATCGGCGAGGCCGCAGCCGAGGAGCGCGCCGTCGGTGGTGGCGACGACGCGGGCCAGGGCGTTCACGAGCGGTGCGCCGAGCGCGGTGCGCAGCAACACGCGGACCTGGGCCCAGCCGGCCGCCACCTTGGCCGAAGGCGCAGGCAGCAAGGCGATGTCGATCGGCGTGAACAGGGAGTTGGGCGGCCGGTGTTGGTCGGGCGGCAGGAGGGCAGGGGACGAATTGCGCGGCAACCGCACGGTGAAACTGCGCGGCAAATACGTCCCCGTCGGATCGTAAACCTCTCCGGCGAACGGCAGCGCGCCGTCGGCGACGACGTCGGCCGGCGCCAGGTCCGCGAGGTCGAAGGTGGCGGTGTACTTTTCCAGACCGGTCGCGCCCACGATCACCGAGAGACCGCCGAGATTGCGCACGAAGCGGAGTTGGTTGCTGCGGGCCACGAGCGGGAGCTCGATCGGCGCGGCGGTCACCGCGTCGGACCAGCGGATGGCGCCGAGGATCCGCGCTTCGCAACGTTCCTTCACGGGACGGCCTCCTGGAGGTTGTCGCTGTAGGTGAGGCGCGTCGCCCCGACGGGCGCGCCCGGCGGAAACTGGTCCGGACCGATGCGCACGACGCGGGCGATGAAGGGATAACTCAAGCGGTAGCCGCGTTGCGACGCCTCCCAGATCCGCGCCATTTCCTCGGGATTCATGTCGGCGGAGACGATTTGCACCTGATCATCCACCGCCCAGCCGGCCTCCGGCGTGAGCGAACTGCCGTCGAGAAACGCATGGTAATGGAGTTCGCGCATCACCCAGGCGAGCAGCGTGTGTTCGTCGCTCGCATCGTCGGCCCAGACGGTGAGCAACAGGTGCAGGTCGAGTCCGAGCGGACCCACCGGCGCACTGGTGCGGATGTTGCGCAGGTGATTGTCGATCGTCAGCCGGTGTAGGAAGAGCGTCACCGTCTTGTCGGCGATCGCGTCCTGGGTGGTGAATTTCGACGAACTCAGCACCGTGAAGGTCGCCGCCGGCAGCGGCGGGGCGCCGGGCGGCGGAACAAAGGTCGCATGCCGTTGCGACAGGAAGTCGGACAGCGACTGGCAGAACGAGTGGATCGCGAGGAAATTGGCCATCAGGGGACGGACTGCGGCTCACGGGGCCGGGCGGCGGGGGCCGCCACGGCGGGGAGGGAGGCGAATGCACAAAGTTGCTACGGACCCCGCAGGTGCGGCCGCCGGCGAGGACAATCCGGGATTTCCGCCCAATCGGGTTCGAAGCGAACAGCGAGAAAGGCGGCGGGTGGCGGGTGCACCGGTTGCGGCGACGCGACCACATTCTGTGGTTGGGTGTGAGTAGTTGGCATGCGACCTGGTAGGAGTCGCAGCCTCGCAGTGGGATCGAAGCTGACGGCGAGACCGCTATGCACACGGTCCCGTTCTTCAAGGGGCCGCGGCGGAATTTGGCCGGAAGTTAGCGGGGCGTGACCCGGCGCCGGAACGAAAGCCGGGGTGCGCCGTGCGGAGGTCTTCCGGGTCCCGGCGGGCCCGGCGACCGGTCCGGCCGGCGTATCCACTCGCTTAATTCCTCCGACGGAAAAACCCGCCGGCGGGCGAGCGTGCGGGCGAGACCAGCCGGCGGCGCCCGCGCCGGCCCGCTATTCGAAAAATTAATGCGTCGCCCGCCCGCGCAATCGGCGGCCGAATTCTTCGCGCGGCGCGTTTTCCCGGCACTTCGACCCGGCCCGAAAGGGCGGCCGCGCGGACTGGAACGCGGACGCCTTCACGGGTTTCCTGGAGGGACGACCTCCGTATCGGCCGGTTGCTGCAGCGGTCCACACGGAGGTGGACCCTCCAGTGCGGAAACAGCATGACGCTGCCTGGAGAATCCCTCGCCCCGTTACTCGGCGATCCACAGCCCGCAGCCGAGGGGCGGCAGGTAGAGCTCGCCGTTCAGCGGGAACTCGGGATCGAGGTCGTGGCGGGCGTGGAAGCGCTCGTGGTCGGCCACCTGCCGCCACGCGGCCTTCGGGAAATGGGGAATCGGAATGGTCGCGTCCGCGGTGTGCGGGTTGAACCCGAGGAGCAGGCGCGACCGCCCCTGCGACCCGTCGGCGTTGAAGACCACCGCCGCGGCCGTGCTGTCGGGCGCAAAGGCAAACTGGTAGAACCCGTCGCCCGGCCGGCTGTAGAGGCGCAGCAACCGGCCGCGCTCGGAGAGCCGGAACCGCAACCAGTCGGCGAAAAAGCGGTGCGTGGCGGGGAAGCGGAAGATCCGCCGGTAGTCGAGCGCGTTGAGGTCGCCGCGCTGGTAGGTGTTGGATACACCCTGCTTCGAGCGCAGGAAGTCCTGGCCCGCGGCGAGCAGGGGGATGCCGACCGAACTCACGAGCAGCGCACACATCAGGTGCGTGCGCCGGCGGTCGTTGGCGGTCGGCTGCATGCCGTTGCCGTCGGCGTTCTCGGTGATCGCGTCGATCCAGGTGCGGTCGTCGTGCGACTCGACATAGTTGACCGTCTGCGCCGGCCACCGGGCGAAATACCACGGCGAGCCGCGGAGAAAATATTCGAAACCCTCGCGCGTGCCCTCGCCGCGCACCCAGGCCGGCACGAACTTCCGGTAACCATCGTTCCAGGACGCCCAGCCGGTGTCGCCGAGCGCGCCGGCGATGTGGCCGCGGAAACTCCACGGCTCGGCGATGAGGATCACGCCGGCCTTCACCTGCTTGAGCGCGGCCTCGATCCGGCGGAGCGGCTCCACGCCGATGAGCTCCGCGAGGTCGAAGCGGAAGCCATCGACGCCGTAGGCCCGGATGAGATGGGAGCAGCTGTCGATGATCAGCCGCAACGCCATCTCGGCCGACGCGCGGTAGTCGTTGCCGCACCCGCTCCAGTTGGTGAGCGAACCGTCGCCGCCGTCGTCGAAGTAGTAATGTTTGTCGATGAACATCAGGTGCGACGGATCGCCCTGGTGGTTGTAGACGACGTCGAGGATCACCGCCATGCCCTGCTGGTGGAAGGCGTGGACCAGTTCGCGGAACTCCGTCACCTGGGAGGCGTGCAGCGGGTCGGTCGCGTAGCTGCTCTCGGGCGCGAACCAGTTCACCGGCATGTAGCCCCAGTGGTATTCGTCGGTGGAGCGGTTGTCGAACTCCTGTATCGGCTGCAGCTCGACAGCGTTCACCCCGAGGCGCTTGAGGTAGAAATCCGGCTGGCTTACCCAGTGCGCGAGGCCGGCGAAGCCGCGGCGTTCCTCGGGCTTGAGCAGCAGCGGAGCGTTGGCCAGCAGGTCGCGCACGTGCACTTCGGCGATCACCAGATCCTGCCACTGCGGGATGCGAAAATGGTCGTCGGGGCGGTGAAACGTCGTTTCCGCCAGCACGATTCCGGGGCCGCCGCGGTCCACCAGCGCCTTCGCATACGGGTCGGCGATGGGGAACTGCCGGTCGAAGAGCCCGAAGGCGTTGGCCGGCCCCTCCACGAGAAACCAGTAGAACCAGCCGTGGAGATTGCGGTCCAGCCGCACCTCCCAGACGCCGTTCTTCCCGCGCGCGAGGGGGAACACCGCGGCCTCGGCCGGCGGCTCGAGTTTCTCCTGCAGCTTCAGGCGCACCCGGCGCGCCCGCGGGGCGAACAGCCGGAACACCGTCTCGTTGTCGTCGATGATCGCCCCGAGCGGCTCGTCGGAGCGGATCCGGAAGAAGAAACCGTCGGGGCGCAGCGGCACCTTCTGGTCGCCGGCCGCGTCGCTCCACTGCACGTGCAGATTCTCCGACAGCTCGAGCGGGGTTGCGGACTCGAAGAAGAACCGGTGCTGCCCCGTGCGGTCGGGATCGATCGAGTAGTTGATGTTGCTCTGCTCGTCCCGGACGGCGTTGGGCGCGCTGGCCGGCACGTCGAGCCAGTGCCGGTCGCCGGTGACGAACTTGAAGCGCTGGTGCGGCTGGGAAAAAAACAGGTCGGCGTGCTTGCGCAGCACCAGCACTGTCTGCCCGCCGAGATCCTGCGGCTGCAACTGCCACTCGCGGTGGCCGATCGCCTGCGCCCAGCCATTGAAGTCGCCCGCGACGAAGACCGCTGTGTTCTCCAGGTCGATCCCGGGGGCGTGGTCGGCCTTGAGCAGAAACCAGATTTCCTGGCGGTTGCTGACGAAAAAGCCGCTTTCCTCCGCGAAGGACACGCCCGGCACCGGGCGCAACACCCGGAAGGGCCGGGGCGGCGTGCCGAGGAACACGGGCGGCGGCGTCTTGCCGAACCAGTCGCGCGCCAGCTCGATCACGCCCGAGTCGGGAGTTTCGAGCCAGGCTTGGGCGATCGGGCGGCGGGCGCTCATTGGGGGCGGCATGTTCTGGTTCGGACGAACGACGCTCAACTGAAATATCCGAGACCGGTTTCTAAGTCCGGGATGGGGCGGGTTGCAGTACCCGGGCCTTGCCGGAGGTGCAGAGTGTCGGGGCGACGGCGCAGCCCGCCTGGCAGTGGACGGTGATGGCGCCCGACCTCCGGGCGGGCGGCAGCGCCTGAGAAAAGCAGAAACCCGTCCGGAAGTCGGGTGCCTCCCTTGGGTTGCTCAGACTGCGCGGTCGTAAAACCGGTGTCCGCTCGTATTTGGATTCTTCGTAGCGGCGCGGCTTCCGCGCCGGGCGGAGCCGGAAGGGGCTCTGTTATCGTGAGCGCAAAATCTGGAATCGCCAGGCCGTTGGAATCGGGTGCTGCGATCGCATCGTTCGGCGAAGGCCGGCCGGCGGCTTGTTTTTGGTCTTTTGCCGGCGCCGGGTGATTTCTACCATCCGGCATGCGCTTACGAATTTTGTTGGTCATCGGTTGGGCCGGCCTGGCCGGAGCGATCCTGGCGGCGCCGCAAACGGGAGCGGCCGGCGCCGCGGCGATCACGCCGGAGGGCATTTTCCGGCACGTCCGCGTGCTGGCCTCCGATGAATTCGAGGGGCGGGCGCCGGGCACAGCCGGTGAGGAGAAGACCGTGGCATACCTCACCGCCGAGCTGCAGAAGATCGGCCTGCAACCCGGCAATCCGGACGGCAGCTTTGTGCAGCAAGTGCCCTCGGTCGGGTTCACCGCCACCCCGATGTTGGCGTTTTCCGTTGGCGGTCAGCGTAGTGAACTCACCGCCGGGACCGATTTCGTGGCCGCCAGCCACCGCCTCGAACCCGATGTGGCGGTGCGGGATTCCGCGGTGGTTTTCGTGGGCTACGGGATCGTGGCGCCGGAGTACGGCTGGGACGACTACAAGGACGTCGACGTGCGCGGGAAGACGATTCTGATGCTCATCGGCGATCCGCCGATCCCCGATCCGGCCGACCCCACGCGGCTCGATCCGGCGATGTTCAAGGGCCGGGCGATGACCTACTACGGCCGCTGGACCTACAAGTTCGAGATCGCCGCCCGGAAGGGGGCCGCGGCCGCCATCATCGTCCACGAGACGCAGCCGGCGGCGTATCCATGGAGTGTGGTTCAAGCGTCGTGGACCGGCGAATCGTTCTCGCTGGTCGACGCGCAGCGCAACGCCGGGCTCGTCGCGGTGGAGTCGTGGATCACCCGCGAGCAGGCCGTGGCGCTGACGCAGCGCGCCGGCCGGGATTTCGACGGGCTGAAGGCCGCGGCGTTGCGGCGGGATTTCCGGCCGGTGCCGCTCGGGGCCCGCGCGGACTTATCGGTGCACAGCCAGTTGCGCGAAGTGACGACCCGCAATGTGCTGGGCCGCCTGCCGGGGGCGGATCCGAAATTGCGCGACGAGGTGCTCATCTATTCCGCGCATTGGGATCACCTCGGCCGCGATCCCCGGCGGCAGGGCGATCCGATCTGTCACGGGGCGCGGGACAACGCCTCGGGCGTGGGCGCGATGCTGGAGATCGCGCGGGCCTTCCAGACGTCGCCCGAGCGTCCCCGGCGCAGCGTGCTGTTTCTTTTTCCCACGTTGGAGGAGAAGGGCCTGCTCGGCGCCCGCTATTACGCCGGGCACCCCCTCTGGCCGCTCGCGGGCACCGTGGCTGTGCTCAACAAGGACGTGCTCAATCCGGACGGCCCGACCCGCGACATCTCGTTCACCGGCGAGGACGACTCGACGCTGGTAGATCGGTTGCGGCAATACGCCGCCGCGCAGGGCCGCCGCGTGACTCCGGATCCGAAGCCGGAAAACGGCTCGGCGTACCGCTCCGATCACTTCGGATTCATCAAGGTGGGCATTCCGGCGCTCGATCTGGGCTACGGTCTGGACTTTGTTGGCCGGCCCGAGGGCTGGGGCCTGCAACGGCTGCTGGATTACATCGCGCACGACTACCACAAGCCCGGCGACAACGTGAAACCCGACTGGACCTTCGAGGGCGGCGCGCAGGACGCCCAGCTGCTGTTTGCCATCGGACTCGACGTGGCCAACCGCGAGGGCCGTCCGGCGTGGAAGGCCGGAAGCGGACCGCCCGGAGGCTGGTGAACCGCAAGGAACGCTGGGACCGCAAAGAACCCGCCGAGAGAGGTAGCTGCCGACGGAAGGAGGCGGACTGTGTCCGGAGTCTCACCACAAAGGGCACAGAAGGGGAGGCGTGCGGACGAGCTCGATCCGCGGAGGTCAGATTGATTGAACTGCCAGGAACGCAGAGACCGCAGTGAAGACACGGGAAGGAATTGAACCGCGGATCACGCGGGTGAACGCGGATGATTTGGAGGGACGAGCTCCGCCTCGTCCGCTACCGTAGCCGAAACCGCCAGGTTTTGGAGCGCCTGTAGAAGGGTTCCGCATTCCGATCATTCGGATTTCCGCCGCGTGGGGGCGCCCAAAGCATGCCTGCGGTGTACCTGTCGAACCCGTCGAACGGGTGCTTCGGGTTTCGAATTTCCCGCGCGAACGGGCCGTAGCTGGCGCAGTCGTTCAGTTTCCGACGCTCTGATTCTGGGAGAGGCTTCACGCCCCGACGGAGATAAATAAAAGGGACGATAGATAAAAGGGACGGGTAAAGAAAGTTTGCCCGGCGCCCTCCTTTCGGCTGGTCTGGTCGCGCCATGAGAACAGCCCGGATCAAAGTGCAGGCGGAGCAAGGGGAGGCGGTGTACCATTGCACGTCGAAGACGGTGAACGGGGAGCGGCTTTTCGACGACACGGGCAAGGAGATCCTGCGCCGGCAGCTCTGGCTGGTCGCCGAATTCTGCGGCGTGCAAATCCTCACCTACGCGATCCTCTCCAACCACTTCCACGTCCTGGTCCGGGTGCCCCAGAAAGCCGCCGTCGCCGACGCCGAACTGCTGCGCCGGTACACGCTTCTGCATCCCAAACCAACTCGCTACCAGACTGCCCGTCTCGAAGTCATCCAGGCCGCGCTCGCCGCCGATCCTGCCGCCGACCCCGAAGCTGCGGCACAGGCCAACGCCTGGCGCCGCCGCCAGCTCGCCCTCGTGGGCGACGTCTCGGCCTTCATGAAGCTGGTCAAACAACGCTTCGCGATCTGGTACAACAAGAGCCACCAGCGCTTCGGTCCGCTTTGGTGCGACCGCTTCAAGTCCGTCCTGGTCGAAAGCAAGCCCCGCCTCCTCGAAACCATGGCGGCCTATATCGACCTCAACCCAGTCCGCGCCGGTTTGGTGACCGATCCGAAGGACTACCGCTTCTGCGGCTACGCCGAAGCCGCCGCCGGCCACCGCCCCGCCCGAGTGGGCCTGCAGGCCATTCACGGCGGCGACTGGGCTTCGACGCAGGCTGGTTACCGCCAGACCCTCTTCGGCACCGCCGCCGGTCCCCGCGAGCAGGGAGCAGTGATCACTCCCGCGGACTTCGCGAAAGTCGTCAAAGCCGGCGGCCAGCTGCCGTTGTCCACCGTGCTGCGCTGCCGTATCCGGTATTTCAACGACGGCGCCGTGCTCGGCTGCCGGGCCTTCGTCGAGCAGCACCTCCGCGCCTACCGCACCCGCCGGCACCGCCGCGAACGCACCGCCCCGCGCCCGCTACTCACGATCACCGACTGGGCCGGCGAAGACCTCGCCACGCTCCGCGGTCTCCGCCAGCATCCCTTCGGCTGAGGCCGACCGAGCAAGAAGGGCCATGTCTCACTGTTTACCTCAGAGCGAACCGAAGACCTCAGCGAATCGAAGACGTCAGACGTCAGGTATCGACTGTTGACTGATCGGAAAATCTGATTTCTTCGGACCGGCCCCTCAGCGGAATCCCGGAGCGTGTCGGGCTGCGGCAATCGCGCCCGCCGGATCTGATCAGGGCCAGGTCAGCCCCGGCCTACAGGTTCGGTCCAGGCGTCACGTGGAATCGCGAGAGGATTCCTGCTGGAATGCAGGCCCCTGCGGGATTGTGTTTGCTGCCATGCCATGGATGCTCGTTCGAGGTACTCCACCCCCTTGTGTCACCGCCCTGCTCAGTAAATCAATGAAGCCGTTCCCCTCCAGTCGGATCGCGGTCCTCGTTGCCGTCATGGCGGTTGGCGCCGCCCGCGCCTGTGCCGCAGCGGATCCCGCCGAATCCGTGTTCGCGACGGCGGAGGTCCTGCCGCTGCAGCCGATGGGCGACGCGAAGGGGATTTTTCCGGGCCGCGTGGTCTGGGTCCACGATGCCACGGCGGTCAATCAGAACGGCGTCGTCGACGCCGCCGGCCACGGGTGGTTTCTGCGCGAGAACAACAATCAGACCGTGATCGACGGAATGGTCGCGACCGCCTTGCACAACCTCACCGGGCAGAACAGCGACAGCGCCGCCTGGAATGCGCTCTTCAAGTACCACAACGCGACCCGCGGCAAAGGGGCCGTCGGCTACGTCCGGGGCGAAAAGGTCTTCATCAAACTCAATGCCACCAGCGCCTGGACCGGGAATTTCAATACAGCCGATCTCACGCCCACCGCGTTCATTTCCGAGACTTCGGTGGGGCCCGTCCTCGCCGTGCTCCGGCAGTTGGTCAACGTCGTCGGCGTCAACCCGGCGGACATCTACGTCGGCGACCCCCTGAAGCACGTCTACAAGCACCTGTATGACGTCTGGCATGGCGAGTTCCCGAACGTCCATTTCCTCGACAACGGCGGCTTCACCCAACTCGGCCGGGAAACCGTGGTGGCGAGCCCGACGGCGGTCATCCACTACTCCGACCGGGGCGTGACGTTGCGGACCAATGTCTGGTCGAACAACTACCCGGGGGACAATCCGGTCTACCAGGACAACCTCTACTCCATTTTCCAGGACGCGGAGTACCTGATCAACATCCCGATGCTCAAGGGGCACAAGCGCGCCGGGATGACGATGTTCGCCAAGAACCACTTTGGTTCGCAGACCCGGGGCGACGCCTCGCATCTGCACAACGGCCTGGTGGCGCCTACGGAAATGCCGAACGTCTCGCGGGGCGGGTATGGACTGTACCGTATCCAGGTCGACATCATGGGCCACGCCCTGCTCGGGAAGAAGAATCTCGTCTTCCTGCTGGATGCACTTTGGGCCACGGATTACGAACTCGACGTGCCGCTCAAATGGCAGATGCCGCCGTTTGCGAACAGCTACATGGCGTCGGTTTTTGCCTCCCTTGATCCGGTGGCGATCGAGTCGGTCGGCTACGACTTTCTCCGGTCTGAATTCACGGCGGAGCGCGTTCCCGCCGCCGGCACCTACGTGCAGATGCCGGGCGTCGACGACTACCTGCATCAGGCCGCGGACGCCGCGAACTGGGCGAGCGGGATCGCGTATGATCCCGACAATACCGGCACCTTTCTGCCCAGTCTGGGCACGCACGAGCACTGGAACAACG
>Ga0302322_100004609_pt1 | contig 12010 bp, 9 predicted proteins | sample Fen_T0_2_FD_203757 | JGI IMG/M metagenome (GOLD analysis project Ga0302322, IMG submission 203757) | Peat permafrost microbial communities from Stordalen Mire near Abisko, Sweden - Fen_T0_2 | ecosystem: Environmental > Terrestrial > Soil > Wetlands > Permafrost | place: Sweden: Abisko... | reverse complement strand
GGCTTCACGCGCGTGTCGGAGATCAAGATCGGCCGCGGGGACGACCCCGACCGCTCCTCGATGCGCAACCCGCTGCTGGCGCCCCTCGGCGACCACAACTTCCCCCCGACCGCCGGTTGCGGTCCGTCCGGCTGCGGCAGCGTCCCGATGCCCGCCGCGCAGCCCGCGCGCGCCCCGTTCCAGACCTTGGCTAAATTCGACTCCGAGTTCCGTGCCGGCCTTGGCTACCACCAGCCGGCGGGCGCGCTCGCCTCCGTCGGCGTCATGGGTGCCGGCACCGGTGCCACCAATTCCAAATACGTCGCGCGCCGTGAGACGCCCGTCTACATCGCCGAGAACTGCACCCAGTGCATGGAGTGCATCACCGCCTGCCCCGACACCGCCCTGCCCAACATGGCCCAGGAGGTTGGCACTGTCCTCAAGACCGCGGTCAACAATTACGTCACCGACCCCGCTGACCGCCGCGCCTTCGGCGCCGAGATCGCCGGCCTCGAACAGCGCGCCCGCGCCAAGATGAGCGAGTCGGTGAAGGCCAAGACCGACGTGCCGTTCAAGGACATCATCCGCGACGAGGTCACCGCCCTCACCACCATCTCGGACAAGGCGAAGGCCGAGTTTACCGGCATCATCGCCAAGCTTCCGCTCGCCTACAGCAACGTCCCGGCCATCTTCCGCTCGCTCGAGGCGAAGACCCCGGGGGCAGGCGGCCTGTTCTCCATCTTCGTCTCCGACCTCTGCAAGGGCTGCGGCGAGTGCGTGCAGGTCTGCGGCGACCACGACGCCCTCCGCATGACGCGCGAGACCGAGGAACTCAACGCCGAGCTCACCACCGCGCAGGTCTTCTCCCGCCTGCTGCCCGACACCCCGCAGAAATTCCTCGGCCTCTATAACGACAGCGACGCGGCGAGCTCCCGCGAGGCCGCGCTGCGCAATCACCTCATGGTGCGCCGCAATTACGAGGCGCTCGTCTCCGGCGACGGCGCCTGCGCCGGCTGCGGCGAAAAGAGCATCCTGCGCTCCGCCGCCTCGATCACCGAGGCCTACATGCGGCCGCTCTACCACCAGAAGGCCGACCGGCTCCGCGCCAAGACCGCCCGCCTCAAGCTGGAGGGCGCGGACCGGATCGCCGCGCTCAAGGCCCGCAGCGAAACCGAGTATCAGCTTTTCCGGAAAACCTTCGCCCATGTCATCATGGGGCTCGGCGGCGAGAACGACGCCGACACGGCCAAGCGCATTGCCGCCTACGAGGCCAAGCACGGCGCCATCACCGACGCGCACCTCCTCGGCGGCCTTGTCGCCATTCTCGAGCAGGACGCCTTCAACCACAAGGAGCTCCAGTCCGTCGACGGCCGCCGCGCGAACGGCATGTCCGTGATGATGATGGGCGCGAGCACCGGCTGCAACACGGTCTACGGCTCCACGCCGCCCGCCAACCCGCACCCGTATCCGTGGATGAATTCTCTCTTCCAGGACGGCGCCACCATCTCCTGGCTGATGGCCGAATCGATCATCGTCGACCACGCCCGCCGTTCTGTCTGTCCTGAACGCTTGGTCGATTCGCTGCTGGATCGCACCGACAAGGTCGCGACCGAGGCCGACTATTTCACCCTCACGCACCTCGACGACGCGCTGATGACCGAGCAGGAAATCCGCGAGCTGCCCAAGGTCTGGGTCATCGGCGGCGACGGCGCTCTGGGCGACATCGGCTTCCAGAATGTCTCGAAGGTCATCCTGCAGAACCGCCCCAACGTGAAGATGCTCATGCTCGACACGCAGGTCTATTCCAACACCGGCGGGCAGAACTCCGACTCCTCCACGATGCTCGGCGGCTACGACATGAACCAGTTCGGCGTGGCCTCGCAGGGCAAGCTGATCGAGAAGAAGAACGTCGCCGAGGCGTTCACCAGCGGCCACGGCTCGCCGTTCGTCGCGCAGGTCTCGATGGCCAACGCCGCCAAGCTCTACAAGGCGCTGCTCGACGGCCTCGAGTATCGCGGCACCGCCTTCTTCCAGTGCTACACCACCTGCCAGCCCGAGCACGGTGTCGGCGACAACATGAGCGCCGACCAGGCCAAGATGGTGCGCGACGCCCGCGGCATGCCGGAGTTCGTCTTCAACCCGCGGCGCGGCGAGTCATCCCACGAGGCCTTCGATCTCAAGGGCAACCCGAGCATGGACCGCGACTGGTGGAACACCAAGTATTCGACCACCGGCGAGGCCTACACCTTCGGCGTGGCGCACTGGGCCATCACCGAAAACCGCTTCCGTAAGCACGTGAAGCCGATCAAGGAGGAGGAGGCCGCCAAGCTGACCCTGCTCGACGACCAGCTGCTCTTCATCACCCAGGACGATGTCATCCACCGGCGCGTCTTCGACCCGAAGCACCGCAGCTTCGTCAAGAACTTCGGTTGCTACATCAAGGCCGAGGAGCACGGGAAGATGAATTACTACGCCGTGACCCGCCAGATGGTCCTTTTCGCCGTCGAGCGCCGCAAGGCGTGGCGCATGCTCCAGAGCAAGGCCGGCGTGGTGAACAAGGACTACGCCGCGCAACGGGCCTTCCTCGCCAAGCTCGACAAGGGCGAGCTGCCGCTGGCAGACGCCAAGGCGCGGGTCCGCGAACTGATCGCCGCCGAGCTCGCCGCCGTGAAATAACGCCGCCGGCCGGCAGGACAAACCATGCGTAGCGCGAATGAAATTTCGGGCTATACTAGCCGCATGAAAGCGACGCTGCCCCAGCTTTTCGCCGCCGGCTTCAAACCCCTTGCGCTGCTCACCGCCCTGCGGCGCCGCGCACTAAACAACGCATCTATGCGCTAAGACCCCCGCCGCCTTGTGCGGCAGTCGGCCAATAAAGATCAGGCCCCGGAACGCCGGGGCCTGCTTTATGGGTGGTTCGTGGAGGCGGGACTTGCAGTCCCGCGCTGGTTTTTCTTCGCCTAATATTTCGCGGGACTGCTAGTCCCGCCCCCATTCCACCGTTGCCCCCATCTCAATTCCGGCACCCAGTCAGCCTTCTCCCATGCTGCGTCACCTGATCAATCCCGGCCTGGAGCTGCGCCAGTTGCAGCTGGCGGACGCCCCGGCGCTCTTCGCCGTCGTGGAGGACCACCGGTCCGCCCTCCGCGAGTGGCTGCCCTGGGTGGATGCGACGAACAAGGTCGCGGACTCGACGGCTTACATCAAAGGCACGCTGCGTGATTTCAAGGAGACGCGGGCCTTCACCTGCGGCATCTGGTCAATGGGCCGGCTGGCCGGGGTCATCGGACATAACCGGATCGACTGGGCCAATCGGATCGGCTTTCCCGCCTACTGGATCGCCCCCGACAGCCAGGGACAGGGCATCATGACCCAGTGCTGCCGGGTGGTGATCGACGACGCGTTCAACAATTTGCGGCTCGCCCACGTCATCGTGGCCGTCGCGACCGGCAACCTTCGGGCGCAGAAGATCCCGGAGAAACTCGGCTTCAAGAAAGTGAGCACGCTAAAGAAGGCCGAGTGGCTCTACGACCACCACGTCGATCACTTCGTCTACAGCCTGGCGAAGCCGGGCATTTCTAAATCGTAGGGGAGCAGTCTTGCTGCGCCCTATATAATTCACCACGTGTCATTGCGAGGATCCCGTCTTGGCGGGAGACGAAGCAATCCAGCTCGATGGATCGCCACGGCCAGCTATGCCGTCCTCGCGATGACAAACAGCGTGAAGGGCGCAGCCTTTCGACAGGCTCAAGGCCCAGAGTTTATCGAACGGGCAAGACTGCGCCCCTACGAGGGCATATTATTTCGCCTCGGCCTCGAACACCGGTTTCTCCAGCGCCGGCTTGCCGCCGAGATAGCGGGCGAGCCAGCTCTGCATCTCCCAGTGCCAGTAGATCGCGTTCTGCGGCGTGAGCACCCAGTGGTTCTCATTCGGGAAGATGACCAGCCGTGACGGCACGCCCATCGACTGCAGGATGGCGTAGAACGCCGTGCCGTTCACATAAGGCACGCGGTAATCCAGTTCGCCGTGGATGATCAACATCGGCGTCTTGAAGTTCTTCGCGTAAGTCGTCGGGTTGTTCCGCTGCATGCCTTCCGGGTTTTCCCATGGCGTGCCGCCCAGCACCTTGGTGAAGCCGTATTGGGTGACGTCGGCGCCAAATTGCGTGATGAATTCGTTCACGCCGGCATGGTCGATGAGGCAGGCGAAGCGGTCCGTGTGCCCTTCCACCCACGCGGCCATGTAGCCGCCGTAGCTGCCGCCGGCTGCCGCCATCCGCTTCGGGTCGATGTTGGGGAAGCGCTGGAGCAGGTAATCGGTGGACTTCAAAATGTCGTCCAGCGGCATGTCCCCCCACTGGTTGAGGATGCTCTGGCAGAATTTCTCCCCGAAACCGGTCGAGCCGTGGCGGTTGACCCAGGTGACGATGTAGCCGGGCGCGGCGAACACATGCGTGTTCCAGCGGTAGCTCCAGCTGTCGCGGTTCATCGTGTGCGGACCGCCGTGCATCAGCTGCACGAGCGGATAGGTCTTCTTGGCATCGTAGCCCGGGGGCAGCACGAGCCAGCCGTGGATCTGCTCGTTGTTAGCGCCGGTGAACCAGTAACTCTCCACCTTGCCGAGATCGAGCTTGGCCAAGAGTTCGTCGTTGAAATGCGTCAGCTGCCGGGCTGCGCCGGTCGCGGTATCGAGCGCAAACAGCTCGTTCGGCCGGCTGGTGTTGTCGTTGAGGAAAACCATGCTGCCGCCACTGGCGGTCAGGCTGGTCGACGAGCCTTCCTTGAAGACCGCGGTAAGGCCGGTGCCGTCGGCGTTCAGCTTGAAGATCGGCACCACGCCCTTGTCCTCGACGGTCGTCCAAAGCGTTTTGCTGTCAGCGGAAAATTCCACGTCGCCGATCGCGTAGTCGAGCGTGTCGGTCAGCTGGGTGTTCGCGCCCGTGACCAGGTCATGCCGCCAGAGCTTGGAGAACTCGCCGTTATAATAGGGCGTCTTCTGGCGGGAGAAAACGAGTGATTTGCCGTCTGGGGAGAACTTGGGGTTGTCGTCATCGCCCAGGTTCTCCGTGGTTGTGTTGGTCATCGTTCCCGAGCCGTCGGTCGGGACGAGGTAGATGTCATTGTTCAGGTTTCCGCTGTAGGGCGGTGGCGTGGTGTTGGCCGTCACCGCCACCTGCTTGCCGTCAGGGGAGAGGTCGAAATGCACGTCGCCGCTGTTCTGAAACAGCCGGGCCCACTTCGGTGTGAGGTCCCTGAACTCCTTGGTCGCCGTGTTCACCAGCACGAGCCGGCTGGCCAGGTTGTCGGTCAGCCAGTGGTCGAAATAGCGGTATTGGCGGTCCTCGGTGACCTTGGCCGTCATCTTGGAGTCCTTGCGCCGTTTTATTTCCTTCTTCATCGCCGCGAGGTCCTCCTTCGCCAGTTTGCCAGCCAGCTCGGGTATCACCGAGGTGGCGACAATGATGCCCTGGCTGTCGGGCATCCACTTGGGACTCGAGACGGAGTAGGGCAGCTCGATGATTTTCTCCGGTTCGCCACCATCCAGGCGCATGACATAGAGTGCGGCATTCTCGTCATCGCCCCGCTTGGAGACAAACGCCAGCCGCTTGCCGTCGGGACTCCAGGCCGGGGCGCTGTCGGAGGCCTGCGCCGTGGTCAGCCGGCGCGGGGCGCCGCCGGCCGTGTCAACCAGCCAGAGACTGGACGTGCTCTTGTTCTTCTCGATGGACCAATCCTGGACGGTGAACACGACCGTCTTGCCGTCGGGCGAGAGGGCGGGGCCGCCCAGCCGTTTCATGAGCCAGAGGTCCTGCGGGGTGATGGGGCGCTTGTCGGCGGCGCCGAGGGTGACCGACAGCACGAGCGTGAGGATGAACGCGACGAGGCGGGGGGATTTCATGGCCGCGGATCTTGGCGCGCCCGCGCCGGGAGTCAAAGGCGCAAGCACTGGGCGTCAGCGCAAGAAATGCGGCAAGCGCATAAAAATCAGGTCAAGGCATGCGGAGCCATTTCGGAGCGAAAAGAGTAGGGTGGCCCGATGAAATCCTTGTTCCGAATCGGGCTGTTCGGGTTCTTGTTTTTCACTGCTCCGCTTTCGTGGGGCCAGTTCTCAGTGGGCGATGACTTCTCCACCCTCTCGGGGAATTGGTTCAACGAATCCGTCACCGGAACAGGCGCCTTCAACGTGTCGGTCGGCGGGTCGGAAGTGTTGAGCTATCTCGACAACGGACAGGCCGGCACCGGATCAAGCACCGGCTCCCGCGACTGGCAGGCGAATGTGGGCAGTTATGCGGCCAACTGGCAGGTGCAGGTCGATTTCACTTTCAATCTCACCCCAGTCAGCGGGCAGATGTCATCATGGTCACTCGTTGTCGGAAATCTTGCCGAAAGCCCAGTTATCAACGACACCATGCAAGGACTGTTCATACTCTCGCCCTCCGGCCGGATAGTCAGCGGCATTTTCAACACCAACGGCGTGCAAAACACCAGTCCCTACGAACCCCACCAGTTCTTTGATGCCACCAACACCATCACCCTGAAGGCGACCTACCTCGCCGCCACGCACACCCTGTCGCTTTACTACGATGCCGACGGCAGTGGCGCCGGCCGTGGATTCGATTTGGTGACGAGCGCGCCGGTTGATGGAACCGGGCTGGGCTGGGGCATGACGGATTCCGATTCCTTTGGCTTTCGCCTGGCGGCGGGCAACTCAGCCGGGGGCACCACCACCAGTCCCCTAGTCGCAAACAACATGTTTGCCGACAACTTCGCGGCCGCGTCAGCGATTCCCGAGCCTTCGACCTATGCGGCGGTCTTGGGAACCCTCGCGTTGCTCGCTACCGGCTGGCGCCGGCGGCAGCTAAAGGGTTAACGGTATTCGATCCACTCGGGTGCGGAATATTGCTCGATCAGGCCGGAGACCTCGTCCTCGTTGAGGTCGGGCCAGGGCGTCTGCTGAACTTCTGCCCTAATCGCCCGGGCGAGCGCCGCGGTGAACCGCCCATGAAAGTCCTCCCAGTCCACCGGGCCGATACTGCCCTTCTCGATCGACCCCTGGAAGAGCAGGCCGTGCTTGTTGCGCTTCTGCGCCGCGCCGGCGATTTTTCGTCCCGTCGCGGAATTGACCACGTCGTAAAGCTCCGCGCGCTGAAAGCAGATGCCCGGACCCGTCTCGCACGGATCGCACTCGGTCTTGACTGCGGCCGGCTGGCCGAGCGCCACCAGCGCGCCGGCGAGACACTCGTGCACGATGCGATACGACTGTGCGGCGCGCTCGTCGTAGAGCGCATGCCCGCGCGGCAGCACAAGGGCGTAGGTCCAGTCGTTCCGGTGATCCACGATGCCGCCGCCGGTGGGCCGGCGGCAAAGATCGAAATGTTCCCCGGCGGGCAGGTTGGCCCGGACGAATTCAATTTTCTGGCTGTAGCCGAAGGTGAAGGCCGGACCGCGCCACTCGTAATGCCGGAAGCGGGGCGTCGACGCGTCCGGGTAGCGTTGCAGCAGCAGGAAATCGAGCGCCATGTTCTCGGCGGCTCCGGCGGTGCGGACGGGCAGAACCTCCAGCTTCATCGATCTCAGCGCGCCTTGGTGTCCAGCAGTGTGCGGACGCTGCGCAACAGGGTGCTCAGGGCAAAGGGCTTGGGCAGATGGATCAAAGACTTGCGGGGAACCGTGTGCGGGGAGGGAGTCTTGGCCTCCGGCGAAGTGCAGATCAGCCGGAGTCCGGGCAGGGCCGCGTGCAGCCGCCGCACGAGAGTGGCGCCCTCCTTGGTGCAGCTTTGGATGAGCACGAGCTGGGGCCGCAATCCGTGCGCCTTGACCAGGTCCGCGGCCTCTTCCGCCGTGGCGACATCGGTCACGGAGTAACCGTCGGTCGCGAGAATGCCGGCGATCATCTTGCGCAGGACGTCGTCCTGCTCGACGATGAGCAGCTTCTCGGTGCCGCGCACCGCGGGCAGCGCACCGAGCTTGGTCACTGCGGTCTGCTCGGGTTCGGGGGTTTCCGGCAGAAAGACCCCGAAAGTCGTGCCTTTTTCCGGCGCGCTCTCGACGGTGATGTGCCCGTCGTTCTGCCGGATTATGCCCAGCACCGTGGACAGCCCGAGGCCGGTGCCCTGCGGCTTCGTCGTGAAGAATGGTTCGAAGATCCGGTCGCGCACCCCGGGGGGCATGCCATGACCGGTATCGGTGATGCACATGCCGGCATAGGGCCCCGGCTTCATCTCGGGCGTCCGGCAGTCGGCCGCGGTGACGGACTGATGGTTGCTGGTGCGGATGGTGAGCTTGCCGCCGTGCGGCATGGCGTCCCGCGCGTTGAAGCAGAGGTTGAGCAGGATTTGCTGGAACTGGGTCGGGTCGATGCGCGCGTTGCCCAGATCGGAGGCCAGGCGGAGTTCGAGGGTGACGTCGTCGCCCGCGACCCGGCGGAGGATCTCCGCGATCTCGCGGATGAGGGTGTTGAAGTTGACGACCTTGACCTCGGTTTCCTGCCGGCGGCTGAACTCGAGAATCTGCCGGGCGATGGCCGAGGCCTTCAGCCCGGCGCGGTGGATTTCCTGCAGGTCCTTCTGGGCCGCGGGCACCGCCGCGATCTTCGCGCTCATGATCTCACAGTAGCCGTTGATGATCGAGAGCAGGTTGTTGAAATCGTGCGCCACGCCGCCGGCGAGCAGGCCCACGGTGTCGAGCTTCTGCGATTGCATGAGCGCCTCGCGCAACCGCTGGAACTCCGACTGGTCGCGGTAGATGGCGATCAGGGCCGCGTTGGCGCCGGTCAACGGGCTGAAATTCCACTGGGCGAAAAACGGCGAGCCGTTCTTGCGGCTCAGCCAGCCCTCGCCGTCGCCGCGGTGCGCGGCCTGACCGTCGCGCCGGCCGAGCCGGAGCAGGGTGAGGTCGGTCTTGGGGCCGTGCAGCATCCGGGTGTTCCGCCCGACAAGCTCTGCCGCGGGGTAGCCGGTCAGCGCGCAGAACGCCGGGTTGGCGTAGAGTATCCTCGCGCCGCCGTTTTCCCAGCGGTTCTGCGTGACGATGGCCGGTTCGGGCAGTGCGCCGACGACCGACCGTTGGGCCGGAGTGACGGAGGGAGTTTTCATGGTGCGGGCCATGATCAGGAAGCCAGTCGTTCCACCACCCAGTCGCCGTCGATTTCGCGGCGATAGCGCAGGCGGTCATGCAGGCGGCTGCGCCGGCCCTGCCAGAATTCCACCGATTCCGGCACCAGCCGGAAGCCGCCCCAGTTGGGAGGCAACGGCACGGTGCGGCCCTCGTATTTCTTCTCGATCACCCGGTAGCTCTCCTCAAGGACCGCGCGGCCGGCCACCACGGTGCTTTGCGGCGAAGCCCACGCAGCCAGCTGGCTGGCCCGCGGCCGGCTTTGGAAGTAGGCTTCGGATTCCTCCCGGGCAACGCGCCCCACCGGGCCCTCGACCGTCACCTGCCGCTCCATCGCCACCCAGGCAAAGAGCAGGGCGGCCCGCGCATTGCCGTCGAGCTCCCGGCCCTTGCGGCTTTCGTAGTTGGTGTAGAAGACGAAGCCGCGCCCGTCGCAGCTCTTGAGCAGCACGGTGCGCGCCGCGGGCCGGCCGTCGCGCCCGGCCGTGGCGAGGGTCATGGCGTTGGGCTCCGTGATCTTCGCCGCCTCGGCCTCCTGGAACCACTGCTCGAACTGGCGGAACGGATTCTTCGCGAGGTCCTTTTCCAGCAGGCCCGCGAGCCCGTAGTCTTTGCGCATGTCCGCCAGTGCCATATTGGCCGTCATCGTGGGCCTGCACTCCACGCTGTCAAAATTAACCGCGCCATGCACGCTGGGGTCGCGCAAATGTTCCTCTCGACTCCGCTGCCCGTCTGGGCTTACCCGTTGCTGTTCGCCGCCGGCCTGATCGCCGGCACGGTCGATGCCATCGCCGGTGGTGGCGGCCTCATCACGCTGCCCGCCTTGCTCGGGGTGGGCCTGCCCGTGCCGCTGGCACTCGGCACCAACAAACTGGGCGCGGTCTTCGGCTCCGGCTCGGCGACCTGGAGCTTTGTGCGGCGTGGCCTCGTCAACCCCCGCGAGTGCCTCCCCGGCATTGGCCTGACGGCGGTGGGTGCGCTCGCCGGGGCGTATGCCGTGCGCCGGCTTGATCCAGACCTGCTGGCCCGGGTCATCCCGTGGCTTCTCGCCGGGATCGTCCTCTACATGGTGTTCCGGCCGCAGCTCGGTGAAACCAGCCGCCACCACCGCATGGAAAAGCCGGCGTTTTACCTGCTCTTCGGCCTCGGTCTGGGATTCTATGATGGGTTTTTCGGGCCCGGCGTCGGTTCGTTCTGGACCATCGCGTTCATCATGCTGCTCGGCTATGATTTTCTGCAGGCCGCCGCCCACACCAAGGTCATGAATTTCACCAGCAATGCCGCGTCGCTGGTTTTTTTCGCCTTCGCCGGCTCGGTGCTGGTGGGTCCGGGACTGGTCATGGGCGCGGGGCAGCTCCTCGGCGGCCGGCTGGGCGCCCACCTCGCCATGACGCGCGGGGCGCGCTTCATCCGGCCGATTTTCCTAGTGATGGCTGGCCTCACCGTGCTGAAGCTGATTTACCAGCATTACATTCGCGCATGAAGCCCGCCGACTATCTTTCGCGCCATGAGGCCGACCTCGTGGCCTTCCTCCAAAAACTCATCCGGCTGCGCACGGTCAATCCGCCCGGGGAGAACTACGGCCCGATGACGACGCTGTTGGCGACGACCCTGCGCGGGGTGGGCCTGCAGGTGCGCCGCATCCCCATTCCCCGCGCCCTGCAGAAAAAGACCCAGCCGGACCTGCTCGATTACCCGCGCTACAACGTCATCGGCTTCTGGGACACGGGGGCGAAGAAAACCCTGCATTTCAACGCCCATTATGATGTGGTGCCCGTCTCCGGCCGGTGGCGCCAGGGCAGCGCTTTCAATCCCATCGTGGAGCAGGGCTGGATCTACGGCCGCGGCACCTCCGACATGAAGGGCGCCATCGCCAGCATCGTCTTTGCCCTGAAGGCGCTCCGGGCCACCGGCGTGCGGCCCAACTTCAACATCGAGGTCTCCTTCACCGCGGACGAGGAGACGGACAGCATCCTTGGCACGGGCTGGGTCGCCGACCATGGTGGACTGCGTGCGGACTACGCCGTTGTTGGCGAGGGCGGCGAGGGCAACGCCGTGTGTTGCGGCCACAACGGTGTCGTGTGGCTCAATGTCATCGTGCACGGCCGGGCCGCCCACGGTTCCACGCCCCAGAAGGGCATCAACGCGCTCGAGAAAATGTCGTCGCTCGTGCTCGCCCTCGACGGTTACAAGCGCCGGCTGGCCCGCCGCGTCTTCCACGCCCCCGACGGCCGGAGCCTGCGGCCCACGCTCAATCTTGGCGGCGTTTTCGCAGCGGGGGAGGGCGGCAAGGTCAACACCGTGCCCGCCACCGCCAGTTTCAGCATCGACCGTCGGGTGCTGCCCATCGAGGACGTCCCCACCGCCGAGCGGGAACTCCGCGCCGAGCTCAGGCGGGCCGCGGCCGGAATCCCTCAGTGCCGCATCACCATCGAGAAGATCTCCGACAACCACTCCTGCTATCACGCGCCGACGCATCCGCTGTTCGCCGCGATGAAACGGAGTGTCGCCCGCGTCCGCCGGCAGCCCGCGCGGTTCACCGTTTCAACCGGTTTCAACGACATGCATTTCTTTGCGCAGGTGCTGAAGCTTCCCACGCTCGGCTACGGACCCGGCGGCCGTGATTACCACGCCATCGACGAACGTGCCCGGGTCCGGGACCTTGTCGAGTCGGCGCAGATCTACGCCGATCTGCTGACGACGTTCAACGGGTAGGGCGGAGCGGCCCGCTCCGCCGCGCGGCGCACCGGGCCGGTGCGCCCTACCTCAGCTCTTCAGCCCCTGCCGGATCATGCTCACGGCGATGGCGGCCAACAGCATGGCGATGATCTTGGAGATCGCCCGCAGGCCCATCTCGCCGATCTTTCGCCCAAGCCAGTTGCTGTAATAGAGGGCCAGCACCACGATGGTCAGGTTT
>Ga0302322_100004608_pt1 | contig 12011 bp, 9 predicted proteins | sample Fen_T0_2_FD_203757 | JGI IMG/M metagenome (GOLD analysis project Ga0302322, IMG submission 203757) | Peat permafrost microbial communities from Stordalen Mire near Abisko, Sweden - Fen_T0_2 | ecosystem: Environmental > Terrestrial > Soil > Wetlands > Permafrost | place: Sweden: Abisko... | reverse complement strand
GCCGTCCGTTCTCGGGGTTACCCAGGAGAACGGAGGGGACGTGCGTCCGGTTCACCGCACCTGCGCGGCGGGCGCGACCGCGCTGGCGATGCTGCTCGGGGTCCTTCTCCTCCTCGGGGAGCTCTCGTGGCGCGGGTGGGCCCTGGGAGCGTGCGCCGCAGCCGCCGGTCTCGTGCTCCTCGCTCGCGCGGCCACGGCCGCCGGAGCCCGGCGGCTCGGCCCCGCCGACCTCGTGACCCTCGTGCGGCTCCTGCTCACCTGCGCCGTGTGCGCGCTCGTCCTCGACCCGGTTCCGGACGCCGGCTCGATGACGGTCGCGTCCGCGATCGCGCTCGCCGCGATCGTGCTCGACGGCGTCGACGGCCGCGTCGCCCGGCGCACCGGCACGGCGTCCGAGCTCGGTGCGCGCTTCGACATGGAGACCGACGCGTTCCTCATCCTGGTGCTCAGCGTCGGGGTCGCGCCGCTCGTGGGGGCGTGGGCGCTGCTCGCCGGTCTCGCCCGCTACCTGTTCGTGGCGGCGTCGTGGGCCTGGCCCTGGCTCGACCGCCGGCTGCCGCCGCGCTACTGGCGCAAGGTCGTCGCAGCCTCGACCGGGATCGTGCTCGCGGTCGTCCTCCCGGGGCTCCTGCCCGAGTCGGTCTCCGTCGTCGCCGTCGGCGTCGTGACGCTGGTCGTGGCCGAGTCGTTCGGCCGTGACGTCGTCTGGCTGGTCCGGCACCGCAGCGACGACGGTGCCGCGCCGTCACGGCTGCGCGCACGGCCTGCCGTGCTGACGGTGTCGTCCGTCGCGCTCGTGTGGATCGCGCTCACGATCCCCGGCTCCCCGGGCGCAGGCGCCTCGGCGCTGATGCGCGTCCCTGTCGAGGCGCTCGTGCTGGCCGCCGTGGTGCTGCTGGTGCCGCCCCACGCTGCACGCCCGATCGCCGTGGCCGTCGGTGCGGTCGTGGGCGTGAGCGCCCTGCTCCGCCTGCTCGACCTCGGCTTCGAGGCGGCGCTGGGCCGGCCGTTCCGCCCCACCTCCGACTGGTCCTACGCCGGCGCGGCGCGCGACCTGCTCATCGACGCCGTCGGGTCGGCCCGCGCCTGGGCGATCGCGGGGCTCGCCCTGCTCGCGCTCATCGCGCTGCTCGTGATCGTCCCGCTGGCCGCCGATCGCCTCGCGGCGCGCTCGCTCACCCACCGCACCCCCGCGTCCGCGGTCGTGGTGAGCGCGCTCGCGGCGGGTGCGGTCATCGCCTCGGTCTCGTTGCACGCCCCCGGCACGGCGTTCACGTCGGCCGCGGCTGAGGCCGTGGTCCGCGACGTGACGCTCGTGTCGACGCAGACCCATCAGGACGCCGCGTTCGGCGACGTGCTCGACGCACCCGACTCCGCGAGCGTCCGGGTGCCGTTCGACGCGCTGCGCGGCAAGGACGTGCTCGTCGTGTTCGTCGAGAGCTACGGCCGTATCGCTCTCGAGACCAACCCGCAGGGGACGGTGGTGCGCGCGCACCTCGACGCCGGGACGGCGACCCTGGCGCAGCACGGCGTCGGGGCGCGCAGCGCGTTCCTCACGTCGCCGACGTTCGGCGGCATCAGCTGGTTGGCGCACGCCACGCTGCAGTCGGGGCTCTGGATCGACAGCCAGTCGCGCTACGACGAGCTCATGACCAGCCGCCGGGAGACGCTGGCCGACGACTTCCATCGGGCCGGGTGGCGCACGATCGCCGACGTCCCGTCGAACGAAAGGGTGTGGCCCGAGGGGCGCAGCTTCTACCACTACGACCAGGTCTACGACGAGGCCTCCATCGGCTACCGCGGGCCGAAGTTCAGCTACGCGGCCGTGCCCGACCAGTTCACCCTCGAGGCGTTCCGCCGCGCCGAGCTCGTGCCGGGGCACCGGCCGCTCATGGCCGAGATCGACCTGGTGTCGAGCCACTCCCCGTGGACGCCCCTGCCGCACCTGCTCCCGGCTGCGTCGCTCGGCGACGGCAGCGTCTACGACGGCATGCCCGAGCAAGGCCGCACGCCGGCTCAGGTGTGGACCGACCCGGCGAAGGTGAAGGCGTCGTACGCGCAGTCGGTCGAGTACTCGATCGACTCGCTCGTCGCCTTCGTGGCGACGGCGCACGACCCGAACCTCGTCGTGGTGATGCTCGGCGACCACGCCCCCTCGACCGTCGTGGCGGGCGTCGGCTCGTCGCACGACGTCCCCGTGACCCTGCTGAGCTCGGACCCGCGCGTGCTCGCGCGCATCTCCGGCTGGGTCTGGCAGCGCGGCCTGGACCCCGCACCCGGGGCGCCCGTGTGGCCGATGGACGCCTTCCGCGACCGGTTCCTCGCGGCGTTCTCCGGCGATGCGTAGGTCGGGTCAGACCGACGGACCGGGCCGCTCGCGCCCGCGTGCGGGCGACTCCGACCCGGTCGTGACCAGGATGTAGAGGCTCACGAGCAGCACCCAGGCCGGGAACAGCAGCTGCGTCCAGCCGGTGATCGGCGGCGAGAGCAGGAGCACCACGGCTACGGCGTAGCCGGCGTAGGCGATCCAACGGGGCACCGACCCGGTGCGCAGCGCCGCGGTGGTGGCCGACAGCGTGAACACCGCCGCCATGCGGGCGCCGAACGTGCCGACGAGTGCGGCGGTGACGAACTGGGCGAGCGCGACCGTGTCGGTCGACAGCGGGCCCCCGCGCGACTCGAGCGCCAGGACCGCGCCGAGAACCCCAGAGCCCGCGAACAGCATCGCGACGAACAGCAGCCCGGACCCGAGGAACACCGTGGCGAAGAGCTTGTCCTCGCGCGCTCCGAGCCGGGCGCGAAGCACACCGATGAACCAGAGGAACGCGATGCCCGCGAAGGGGACGAGGTTCATCGCGAGGCTCACCGTGCTGCGTCGTCCGTCGTCGGTGAGCCAGCTCTCGTCGCCGCCCGACGCCGCGGGACCGGCCGAGCGGAACAGCACGATCACCGCGCCGAGGATCAGCGCGAAGACGATGCCGGCGACCGCCGCCGAGCGCGGCGTGCGCAACTCGTCGGCAAGCCGCAGCGCGGGCCCCTCGCGCGACGTGCCGCTCCCGCCCACGTCGTCCCCGTTCGCGTCGCTCACCCGTGAGTTCTAGCGCAGATCCACGACGAGCCGCAGCCCGACGGAGGGGATCGTGGGGGTCACACGGCGACGAACCTGTCGCGCAGCTGCAGGAAGCGCACGACGGACGCCGAACCTGCGACGGGCTCGTAGGCGCGCGCGGCGTCGGCGAGGAGCGCCTCGCGCACCGCGTCGTCGGGCAGCGGACGCAGCCAGTCGGCGAACCCCACGCGCAGCCAGTCGCGCAGCGCAGCGGCGTCGCCGAAGTCCCACGCGAGGTCGTCGACCCGGCCGGTCCCCAGCGACAGGCCGTGCTCGCGCGCCAGCGACTCGACGACCGCAGGGTCCACGTGGTGGTACGCCGGTGCCCGGTCGCCCAGGAAGGCGGCGTAGGGCGCGGTGCGCGTGACGTCGTAGGTCACGTCCTCGACGCTGGGCCGCTCGCCGTCGCAGACGAGCTGGAGGTACGCCGTGCCGCCCTCGACGAGCGCGCGACGGATGTTGGACAGCGCGAGCCCCAGGTCGGCGACCCAGTGCAGCGCGTTGAACGAGACGACGACGTCGAACTGCGCCACGAAGGCCAGCGTCTCCGCTGTTCCCTCCGCGAACGTGAGGTTGGACGACGCGGCCGTGACGCGATCGCGCGCCACCGCGAGCATCCGCGGGCTCGGGTCGACGCCGAGCACCGACCCTCGCGGCACTCGCGCGGCGATCTCAGCCGTCGCGCGGCCGTCGCCGCAACCCACGTCGAGCACGCGCTCGTCGCCGCGCAGGGTCAGCGTCGCGAGCGCCTGCTCGGCGACGTAGCGCTGCAGCGCGTTGACCTCGTCGTAGCGCCGCCCGTCCCAGTCGCTGACCACCGGCCCACGGTACGGCGAAACCCACCCGTCGACGCCGTGGTCGTGGTTGCTCTGGAGGCTCATAGCAACCACGACCACGGCATGAGCGAACGGGGGCTACAGCCCCAGCATCTTCTTCATCTGGTCGGCCACCGTGGTGATCGCCTTGGTCGGGTTGAAGCGTGAGAGCCGGTCGAGCATCTTGGCGTCGGACCCGATGAGCAGGCGGAACTTGCCGCCGGCGACAGCGTCGACGATCTGCCTGGCGGCGTCGTCGGGCGCGGTCATCTTCGGCGTCGTGCCCGTGGTGGCGCCCACCGGGACGTCGACTCCGGAGTTCTGCGTGATGTTCGTGCCGACGCCGCCGGGGAACACGACGGTGACCGCGACACTGGTGCCGCGCAGCTCGGCGTAGAGGGTCTCGGTGAGCAGCTTGACGGCACCCTTGCTCGCGCCGTACGCACCCTGCCCTGGAACCGGCACCAGCCCGCCCATGCTCGACACGTTGAGCAGCGCGGACTGCGGGCGCTCCTTCAGGTAGGGCAGGAACGCCTTGTCCATGTAGAGCGTGCCCCAGAAGTTCACGGCCATGACCTTCTCGATCTCCTCGATCGAGAGCTCCTCCACGTGCACGAAGCGCTGGATGATCCCCGCGATGTTGAGGACGCCGTCGACCTGGCCGTGCGCCGCGATCACCTGCTCGGGCAGCGCCTCGACGGCCGCGCGGTCGGCGACCGAGAGCGCGTGCGTGGACAGCCGGTTCTCGGGCGCGCGGGCCAGACGCACCGTCTCGGCGAGGCCGTCGGGGCTCAGGTCGACCGCGGCGACGCGCGCGCCGCGCCGCAGCAGCTCGAGCACGGCCTCGCGACCGATGCCGTTGCCGCCGCCCGTGACGACGAAGACCTTGTCGGTGAGCTGCATGGGGTCCTCCCGAACCGCGTCGTGTAACCGGACATCACTGTCCGGTTACACCCTACCGACTCCGCAGCCCTGACCCCCGTCGGTGTGTGCTCAGCGCGGGCTGGAGCCCGTACTGAGCACACAGCAACGGTCTACGGCGTGAGGGCCTGGGCGAGCAGGGGTGCGGGGACGTGGCCCCAGGTGCTCACGGCGTCCCACTGCTTGACCTGCCACGAGGCCTCGTCGGTGATGATCAGTCCGCCCGAGCCGTACTCCCAGTCGACGCCCGACGGCGTGTGCATGTAGAAGGAGAACATCTGGTCGTTGGCGTGCACGCCGAGCGTCAGCGTCACCGGCGCGAGGCCACCGCGCACCACGCGGTCCCACGCGAGGCCGACGTCCTGCATCTCGTTCGTCTCGGTCATGAAGTGCTGCATCCTCTTGCCGCCGGGCACGTCGGCGAACGCGAGGGTGTGATGACGCCCGTTGCAGTGCGTGAAGACGGCGTCGATGACGCGACCGGGCGCCATCTCCTGCACGACGTAGTCGCTGACCGTGAAGCCGAGGATGCCGTAGTAGTCGAGGGCCGCCTGACGGTCCTTCGCGGCGAGCACCGCGTGCCCCGCACCGCCGTTCTCGGTCTGGAAGCCCGACCGGGTCAGGCCCGGCTCGAACGGCGTCTCCGCGTCGGCGAGCCCGACGTAGAGCTCGACGCGGTTGCCCATCGGGTCCTGGCTCACCGCGATCCGCTCGACCTTGCGCGAGGTCGCGAGGGCCGCGTCGCCCTCCTGCACCGCGTGCCCGGCCGCCGCCAGCCGCGCGGCGATGTCGTCGAGGGCGGCCGCGTCGCCGCAGTCGAACCCGGTGACCGCGAGGTCGTCGGCCGGTCCGTGGGTCACGGTGATGCGGTGCGCCTTGCCGTCCATGCGGAAGACCAGGCTCGCGTCGTCCCTGCTCGCGAGCTGCAGGCCGAGGACGCCGACCCCGAACGCCTCCCACGCCGCGAGGTCCGAGGCCTCGATCCCGATGTAGCCGAGCTCCTTCACTGTGGCCATGCGTCGTCCTCCGCGCGTCAGGTGCGTCGCCTCCGGGCGACCGTCGACATCGAAGGTCACACGGCGGTGCTCCTCGGGGCGACGCTCACGTGCCGCTCGACGGCACGCCCCGACCGTCAGTGCGAGAAGCCGCTGGCCTCCTGGGCGGTGAGCGACGTGGTGACGGGGTGGCGCCCGAGGTGCTCCATCGCGCGCTTGTAGTCGTCGAGCAGCAGGGCTGCGAGGTCACGGCTCATGTCGTGACGCACGAGGATGCGCTGGATCGCGAGGTCCTCGCGGTGCGCAGGCAGCGTGTACGCCGGCACCTGCCAACCCGACACGCGCAGCCGGTCGGCGAGGTCGAACAGCGTGAAGCCGTGGTCGACGCCCTCCTTGAGCTTCCACGCGAGCGCGGGGATGCCGGTCGCGGGGTCGCCGTCGTAGATGAGCTCGAACGGGCCGAGCGCCTCGATCTCGCGAGCGAGGTACTGCGCGGTGTCGTGGCCGGCCAGGTGGATGCGCCGGTAGCCCTCCCGCCCGAGCCGCAGGAAGTTGTAGTACTGGACGGCGATCTGCCCGCCGGGGCGCGAGAAGTTGAGCGCCAGCGTCGGCATGTTCCCGCCGAGGTAGTTCACGTTGAAGATGAGCTCCTCCGGCAGGTCGGAGGTGTCGCGCCACACGACCCAGCCGACCCCCAGCGGCGCGAGCCCGAACTTGTGACCCGACGCGTTCACCGACTTCACGCGCGGGATCCGGAAGTCCCACACGAGGTCGGGCTGCGTGAACGGCGCGACGAACCCGCCGCTCGCGCCGTCGACGTGGATGGGGATGTCGAGCCCGGTGTCGGCCTGCAGGTTGTCGAGAGCGGCGGCGATGTCGGCGACCGGCTCGTACTGGCAGGTGAAGGTGACACCGAGCGTGGGCACCACGCCGATCGTGTTCTCGTCGACGCGGGCGAGCACCTCCTCCGGCGTGAGGATGAGGCGGTCGCCGTCCATCGGCACCTCGCGGTGCTCGACGTCCCAGTAGCGCGTGAACTTGTGCCAGCAGATCTGCACGGGGCCGGTCACGATGTTGGGCCGGTCGGTGGGCTTGCCGGCGGCCCGCTGGCGCGCGCGCCACTTCCACAGCAGCGCCATGCCGCCGAGCATGGCTGCCTCGCTCGAACCGGTCGTCGACGTGCCGATCGTGTTCTCGGCGTCGGGCGAGTTCCAGAGGTCGGCGAGCATGTGCACGCACCGCGCCTCGAGCTCGGCGGTCTGCGGGTACTCGTCCTTGTCGACCATGTTCTTGTCGAGGCAGAGGTCCATGAGGGAGTGGACTTCGGGCTCGAGCCAGGTCTGGCAGAACGTCGCCAGGTTCTGCCGCGAGTTGCCGTCGAGCATCAGCTCGTCGCGCACCACCTGGAAGGCGTGGCGCGGGTCGCGCTCGTCGGCGGGGATGCGGTACTTCGGCATCGCGTCCGCCAGGTCGCTCGACGCGAACACGTCGTCGTCGAGCTGCTCCCGTACGGCGTCCTTCTCGTGCAGCATGCGAGGCTCCCCGTTCCCGCCCGGGCGGGCGTCATCCTGGACGAGCCTGGTCACCCGTCACGGGGAACCTACTCCCGCACCAGGTCGCACGGGGGGCGTCCACTCATCGTTCACGCGCTGGTAGAGGACGTGGTCGCGCCACTGCCCGGCGATGCGCAGGAACCGGGGTGCGAAGCCGATGCGCTCGAAGCCGTTGCGCTCGAGCACCACCTGGGAGGCGCGGTTCTCGGGCAGCGTCTCGCCCTGCACCCGGTGCAGTGCGAGCTCCCCGAACGCGACGTCGAGCATGCTCGCCACCGCCGCGGTCGCCGCACCGCGCCCGTTGCGGCTCTGCGCGACCCAGTAGCCGACGCTGGCGAACTGCGCGGCCCCGCGAGTGACGCTGTTGAGGTTGATGCGCCCGGCGAGCGCGCCGTCGACGTCCACGATCACGGCGGGGTAAGCGAGGCCGAGGGCGTGCTTGGACAGGGCGTCGAGGACGAGGGCGTGCTGACCGTCCTCGGTGAAGAACGCGTCCGAGGTGGCCGGCGACCACGGGGCGAGGAACTCGCGGTTGGCGACGCCGAGGGCGGTGAGCTCCGGGACGTCGTCGAGCGAGAGCAGCCGCGTCGAGACGGCGCTCACTCCGGCCCCGGCAACGGATCGGCGAGCGGGCCGGGGTGCGTGCGGAGCCAGTCGGCGCGGTCGATGCGCCACCACTGCATGGTCACGCCGTACCAGCGGTCGGTGGAGCCCTGCGCGGCCATGCCGAGCCGCTGCATCACCGCGAAGCTCGGGGCGTTGCCGGCGTAGGCGACGGCGTTCACGCACGGCAGGTCGAGCGTGCCGAACGCGTGCTCCAGCAAGGCCTTCGCCGCCTCGGTCGCGTAGCCGTGGCCCCACGCGTCGGGGTGGAGGTGCCAGCCGATCTCGACGTCGTCGGTGGGCGCACCGTCGGCATCGGGCAGGCGCACGAGCAGCACCGTGCCCGCGGGGTGCGCAGCGCCGTCGGGGACGACGGCCCACAGCCCGAGCCCCGGCGTCTCGCCGAAGACGGACTCCCAGCGCGCCAGACGGGCGCGCGCGTAGTCGAGGTCGGGCCAGGGCCGCGGCGTCGCACCGAGCCACCGCGCGACCTCGTCGCGACGGTAGATGTCGAGCGCGGCCGCCACCTCGGCATCGTCCGAGGCGTGCCACGGGCGCAGCAGCAGTCGCGGGGTGCGCAGCTCGAGCCCCGTCACGCGCCCTCCGTCAGCCGTTCGTCCCCGACGCGGAGACTCTGGCACCACGCGGTCGCGGCCGGGCAGCGGATCCTGCGCGAGGCGTGACCGGCTCGGTCACGACGCCGGCGGCGTCGAGCGCGCGCTGCGCGGCGTCGAACGCGCGGGCCAGGTCGCCGGCGGCGCGGTGCGCGTCGGCCAGCGACCGCCAGACGACGGCCGCCTGACGCGGCGCCTGGGCTCCTTCGAGCGACTGCGCGCTCTCGTCGAGCGCCATCGTGCCGGCCTCGCGATCGCCGGCGGCGAGGAGCGCCGAGCCCAGGACCGCGAGGGATCGAGCGCGTTCGATGCGGTGCTCGGGGGCGAGACGTCGCAGAGCGGACGCGGCGTGACGCCGCGCGACGTCCGGACGCCCCAGCACGAGCTCGCAGCGCGCGAGCTCGGCCTCGGCGCTGGCCACCGACAGGCCGCTGTCGTACTGGCGCAGCAGCGGGAGCGCCTCGCGGAGCACCGCGCGCGCACGCGTCGCGTCGGGAGGCGACTGCGCGAGGAGCACCCAGGCGAGGGTGATGCGCAGGCGCGCCTGGCCGCGCGGGTCGGGTGCGGTCGAGAGCAGCGCGGTGGCCCGATCGGCGAGCAATAGACCATCAGCGGCACGGCCGCGCTCGGTCGCCGTGATGGCGGCGTTCCAGCACGCCTTGGCCTGCGCCTCGGGGTCTCCGTCGGTGCGTGCGATGAGGTCGTCGAGGATCGACGCCGAGCGCAGCAGGTCGCCTCGCTCGGAGTAGGCACCCGCGAGCGTCGACACCAGCTCGACGTGGGCGACGACGCTGGGGGAGGTCACCGGGCCGAGCCGGGCGAGCGCGCGCTCGCCGAGGTCGATCGCGAGGTCGAGGTCGCCGCCGTCGCGGTAGACGCGTACGAGCGACACGGCGACGCGCGCAGCGTCGACGCGACCGGGTGCGCGCTCGTCGAGCGCGCGCAGCGTCTCCAGGACGCGGACGGCGTCGTCGGGACGGCCCACCCGCTCGAGCGCCGTGGCGTGGTCGAAGGCCGCGCGAACGACGAGCGGGTCGGCCACCAGGGGGTCGGCCACGAGCGTGCCGCTCGACCAGGCGGCGGCGAACGGATCGAGCAGCTCGACGGCCTCGGCGGGGCGTCCGAGCCCGAGCGCGGCCTCGGCGAGCGCGAGCGGAGCCTCGAGCCCGGGGGCGCCGTCGCCGTTGAGATCGCGGGTGCTCACACCGAGCCGGGCGGCGAGGACGGCGAGGGCGTCGGCCGTCGGCGTGCGGCGGCCGGCCTCGAGCAGGCTCACATAGCTGGGGTGGAGGTCGTCGCCGGCGAGCTGGCGCTGGGTGAGCCCGGCCCCGTGGCGCAGCCGTCGCAACCGCTCACCGAACGGTTCATGGGCGCGGCGGGGCGCAGACGTCTCACAGTCGGACACCACGCACCTCCCCCGGGAGTCCGTTCGCGACTCGTTGACCACGAACGTGACTCGCAGTCAATTCTCTTGTCATACTACGGCCAGGGGGTCGTCATTGCCCACGACGACGCTCCGCCGGCCCAGTGCCGGGCCGCGCCTCCAGCACGGGGGACTGGAGGCGTGACGACGTCGGGGCCGGCACGCCCGCACGCGCCGGCCCCGACGTCGGCCGCTCCGGGCAGGCGTCAGAGGTCGGCGACGTCGACGAGCACGCGACCGACCGGCCCGGCCTCCTGTGCCACCTGCGCGTCGGCGATCCGGTCGAGCGGGAAGCGCTGCACCGGCGGCAGGTCGAGCGCGCCGGCACGGAGCGCGGCGTCGACCCGGGCCACGGCGGCTCCGAGCAGGTCAGGTGCCAGGTTGTAGAGCAGCATGTAGCGGTACGTCGTGCTCTTCAGCAGCGCCGCGCGCGCAGGGATCGTGGCGTCGCCACCGTCGGTCGCGTACGACACGACCACGGCGTCGCGGCCCACGACGGCGGCGTCGATCGCGACGTTGGCGCCCAGCGACACCTCGACCACACGATCGATGCCCGCAGAGAACGCCTGGACCTGCTCGACGACATCGACGTCGCGATAGCTCACGACGAGGTCGGCACCGGCGGCGCGCGCGATCGCGGCCTTCTCCGGCGTGCTCACGGTCGTGACCACGCGGGCGCCACCGAACGTCGCGAGCTGCACGGCAGCGCGGCCCACTCCCCCGGCGCCGCCGCTCACGAGCACGTCCTGCCCGGTGATGTCGCCGTCGCGGAACAGGCAGTCGGCCGCGGTCACCGCCGGCACCCCGAGCGTGGCCGCGAGGTCGTAGGGCACGCCGTCGGGCAGCGGGACGGCCTTGTGCGCGGGCAGCACCGCGAACTCGGCGGCGGTGGCATACCTGTGGCCGTCTGCGGCGAGCAGGAGCCACACGCGCTGCCCCTGGCGAGACGATTCGACGCCGGCGCCGACGGCGTCGACGACTCCCGAGCCGTCCATGTGCGGCACCTGGAAGCCGTCGATCGTGCGCGCCGAGAATCCCGCGCGGTTCTTCACGTCGGTGGGGTTGATGCCCGAGACGGCGATGCGCACGCGCACCTCGCCCGGCCCGGGCTCGGGGCGCTCGACCTCGACCACCTCGAGCACCTCGTGCGCCGGGCCGGTGGTGCGGTAGAGAGCCGCGCGCATCGTGGTCATGGCCCTACTCTCCCAGCGCCTGAACGACGCGCGACACCGACGGGCGCCCGAGCTCGCCGGCCATCCACCTCGACGTGGCAGCGAGCGCCTCGAGGTCGACGCCGGTCTCGATCCCGAGGCCGTCGAGCATCCACACGAGGTCCTCGGTGGCGAGGTTGCCGGTCGCCGACTCCGCGAACGGGCAGCCGCCCAGGCCGCCGGCCGACGCGTCGACCGTCGTCACGCCCGACGACAGCGCCGCGAGGGTGTTGGCCAGCGCCTGGCCGTAGGTGTCGTGGAAGTGGACGCCGATCGCGTCGAGCGGCACGCCGCTGTCGAGCAGCCGGCGCACGACGTCGAGCACCTGGCCGGGGGTGGCGACACCGATGGTGTCGCCGAGGCTCAGCTCGGTGCAGCCCGATGCGAGGAGGTCGCCGCACACGGCGACGACCTGGCCCGGGTCGACGGTGCCCTCCCACGGGTCGCCGAAGCACATCGACACGTAGCCGCGCACCGGCAGCCCGTGGCCGCGGGCGGCCTCGATCACCGGCGCGAACATCGCCATCTGCTCGGCCATCGGTCGGCCCAGGTTGCGCTGCGCGAACGAGTCGGTGGCGCTGGCGAACACCGCGACGTCGCGCACCCCCGAGGCGAGCGCGGCGTCGAGGCCGCGCAGGTTTGGCACGAGCACGGGGTAGCGCACACTCTCGCGGCGCGCGATGCCCGCCATCACCTCGACCGCGTCGGCCAGCTGCGGCACGCGGTCGGGGCGCACGAAGCTCGTCGCCTCGACCACGGGGAGTCCC
>Ga0302322_100004607_pt1 | contig 12012 bp, 7 predicted proteins | sample Fen_T0_2_FD_203757 | JGI IMG/M metagenome (GOLD analysis project Ga0302322, IMG submission 203757) | Peat permafrost microbial communities from Stordalen Mire near Abisko, Sweden - Fen_T0_2 | ecosystem: Environmental > Terrestrial > Soil > Wetlands > Permafrost | place: Sweden: Abisko... | reverse complement strand
AACAGGCCAGTCAACGACCTGACCGGCGGTCCAAGGCCGGCAGCACCCCGGCCTGCAGCGCCTGGGCCTCGGCCAGGGCCAGGCGGGCCTCGCGGCCCAGCCGGGCATCGTCCGCCAGCGCCTGCAGGCCGGTGATGGCCGGCGGCAGCAGCGCCAGGCCGGCGGCGCGCTGGCCCTGCGCCAGCAGCACGCGGCCGCGCAGCACCTGCAGCACGGCCTCGCGCAGGCGCAGCAGCGCTGAATCGGCCTGCTGGCGCTGCTGCGCCAGCCGGGCCAGGCCCAGGTCCACCACCGGCAAGGCCTGGTCGGCCCGGCCGGCGGCCAGCAGCGCGCGGCCGTACTGCGGCGCAAAGCTGGCGCGGGTGTGGGCCCAGGCGCTGCCCGGGCCGGCCTCGTGCACCAGCGCGCCGGCCAGGTCCCAGGCGCGCTGGCTCACCGGCAATGCGGCGGCCTCGTCGTGCTGGCGCAGCAGGGCGATGGCCAGCGTGTTCAGGTCGAACATCAGGCTTTGCCGCCAGGTGACGTTGGCGGCGTTGCGGCGCAGGTTGTCCTCGCGCAGGGCCAGCGCGGCCTCGATGTCGCGGCGCATCGCGGCGTCATCGGCCAGCCGCTGGTGCACCAGCGCGCGGCCCGACAGCACATTGGCCGTGTTGTGGTTGGCCCATTCCTCCACCGGCGGATCACCGGGCGTGGCGTGGCGGCGCATGGCCGCCATCAGCGCCGGATCGGCGTACAGCGCGCGGAAATCGGCCTCGGCCTGGGCGTAGTGCAGCAGCGCCTGCGCCGGCAGGCCCAGGCTGGGCCGGCCCACGTGGTCGTTGAAGTGCGCCTGGTTGACGGCAATGTTGGCGCGCAGCTCCAGCAGGTTGGCCCGGCCCTCGTCGCCCAAGCCGGGCGCCGCCAGGGCCTGGCCGCTGCGGGCATGGGCCCGGGCCAGCACGGCCAGGCCTTGCGCCGGCTGGCCCTGGCCGCGCAGCAGCTGGGCGTGGGTCATCAGCGTGATCAGGTGCTGGCTGGCAAAACGCCAGTCGCCATGCCGGCTGTCCCACACCCGGTCGCCCAGGGCCAGGGCGCGGGCCACGGTGGCCTGGGCCTCGCTGGCGCGCTCGGGTCCGGCAAAGCTGGGGTTGCCCTGGATCTGCGCCAGCCGGCCCAGGGCCGAGGCCACCAGCACCAACAGGTCCGGGTCATCGGGCGCGTTGGCCAGCGCGGCGTCCAGCGCCGCCAGCGTCTGCTGCAGCATGGCCTCTTGCGACTGCGCGCCGCCCGGCAGCAGGCTGATGGCGTCGCCAAAGCGGAACACCAGCTCGCTGGTGATCTGCTTGACGCCGGCCAGCTGGCGCCGCGCCTCGTCGCGCGCCTGGGCCGCCGCCCGGCCCTGCCACAGGCTGACCCCCAGCCCGCCCACCAGGCACACCAGCGCCAGTCCCAGCGCGGCCGTGGCCAGCCGGTTGCGCGCCACCAGCTTGCCCAGCAGGTAGGCCGGCGTGGCGGCGCGGGCCGACACCGGCAGGCCCGCCAGGCAGGCCCGCAGATCGGCCGCCAGCGCGTCCACGCTGGGGTAGCGGCCGGCAGCGTCCTTGTCCAGCGCCTTCAGCAGGATGTTGTCCAGATCGCCCACCAGGCGCTTGCGGGTGGCCAGCCACTGCGGATCGTCCACCAGGCCGGGCGACAGCGCGCTGGGCCGGGTGGGCGATTCCTCCAGCACGCTGCGGGCGGCCTCCTGCGCGCTGCTGGCGCTGCGGCCGTAGGGGCGCACGCCGGTGAGCATCTCGTACAGCAGCACGCCCAGGCTGTACAAGTCGGTGCCGGTGCCCACCGGCTCGCCGCGCACCTGCTCGGGGCTGGCGTAGTGCGGGGTGAAGGGACGCTCGCCGGCCACGGTGGTGGCGCCGTCGTGGCCCTCCATCGGGTCCAGCGCCTTGGCGATGCCGAAGTCCAGCAGCTTGACCTGGCCATCGGCCGTGACCAGCACATTGCTGGGCTTGAGGTCGCGGTGCACCAGCAGCTGGCGGTGGGCATGGGCCACGGCGTCGGCCAGCTGCAGAAACAGCGCGAGCCGCTGCTCCAGCGGGCGGCCGGCGCAGGCGCGGTCAATCGGCTGGCCGTCCACCGCCTCCATCACAAAGTAGGGCAGGCCATCGGCGGTGCGGCCGGCGTCCAGCAGGTGGGCAATGTGCGGGTGGTTCAGCCGCGCCAGCGTGCGCTGCTCCTGCGCAAAGCGCTCCAGCACGGTGGCCGAATCCATGCCGTGGCGCAGCACCTTGACGGCCGCGCGGCCAGCGTAGGCGCCATCGTCGCGCTGCGCGGCCCACACCTCGCCCATGCCGCCGCGGCCCAGCAGGCCGGTGATGCGCCAGGGCCCCAGGCGCTGGCCCAGCCGGTCGGCCTGCGGCGGCTGGGCCGGGGCCAGCTCGGTGACCGCCGGCAGGGCCAGAAAGCTGTCGTCGTCGCCCGCCGCGTGGGCCAGCAGCGAGCGCACCTCGGCGCGCACCGCCGCCGGCGCGGTGGCGGCGTCCAGCGCGGCATGGCGCTGCGCAGCCGGCAGCGCCAGCAGCAGCTCGAACAGCGCGCGCACGGCGGCCCAATCGGGTGCCGGGGTGGGGGTGGCTTGGGTCATGGCAGGCGATGGGGACCAGCAGCGCACCGGTCGGTCGATTCTGCGAGGACCACGCCGCGCCGCGGCCCCCCGGATGGAGGGCCTGCAGGGCTACGCCGGCTGCGGCCACGACAAGGCTCACGCCGGCGCCCACCGTGCCCCGTCACAATGCCGACAGCGTGGGGGGCCTGCATCGACGGGCGGGGAGAAGACGGTGTCGTTTCAAGCCGAAGACTTTGAGCCCGGAATGCTGACGCAGTGGCTGAGCACGCTGCACAGCCCCGACCCCGACACCGCCAACCGGCTGTTCGAGGCGCTGTACGGCGAGCTGCGCCGCCTGGCGCGCAGCCACATGCGCCGCGAAAGCCCCGACCACACGCTGAGCGCCACCGCGCTGGCCCACGAGGCCTGGTTCCGCCTGAGCGCGCAGACCCGCACCCAGTGGCGCAACCGCAGCCACTTCCTGGCCGTGGCCAGCACGATGATGCGGCGCATCCTGGTCAACCACGAGCAGGCCCGCCGCGCCGCCAAGCGCGACGTGCAGCTGGTGGCCCTGACGCTGAGCGGCCTGGACCAGCTGGGCGTTGCCCCCGACCGCGACGTGGTGGCCGTGCACGAAGCCCTGCTGGCCTTTGAGACCGTGGACGCCCGCGCCGCCAAGGTGGTGGAGCTGCGCTTCTTTGGCGGGCTGGAGAACGAGGAAGTGGCCGAGGTGCTGGGCATCTCGCTGGCCACCGTCAAGCGCGACTGGACGCTGGCGCGGGCCTGGCTGCACCGGGCGCTGGGCGCGGCGGGAGACGGCGCCGGCTGAGCGGCTGAGCGGCTGAGCGGCTGAGCGGCTGAGCGGTTGAGCGGTTGAGCGGTTGAGCGGTTGAGCGGTTGAGCGGCTGGGTGACTGAGTGACTGGCTGGCGGGCTGGCTGGCTGGCGGGCTGGCGGCCGCAGCGGCCTTGATCCGCCGCAGCCCGCGCGCTGCCCCAGCGCCGTAAGCTGGCGCAACCCGTGGCGCGTCGGCCTGCGCCGCCAGCCGCCCCGCCCCGCCCCGCCCCGCCCCGCCCCGCCCCGCCCGTCCAACCCACCCAGGCCCCAGCATGCGACATGAAGTGACCCTGCAGTTCGGCGCCGGCCAGCGCCTGGTGCTGGCCGTGCCGGCCGAGCCCACGACCACGCCCGAGGCCGCGCGCCGCTGGCTGGACGAGGCCTTTGTGGCCCTGGACTGCGAGCCGCTGCGGGCCAGCGGCAAGGTGCTGACGGTGGACAAGCTGCTGGCCGTGGCCGCCGCGGCCGGCTGGCAGCGCTTCCACGACGAGCCGGCCTGGGCCCAGGCCTACGCCGGTGCAGCGCTGGCCGCGCTGGGCCGCCACACCGCGGTGATCGACGTGGACGGCGGCAGCCTGCTGGCCTGACCGCCGACCTGGATCGACCCAGGCCCGCTCAGGCGCTCAGAAGGTGTGAATGAACCCGGCGTGGCCGAGCAGACCGTGCCAACGCGTCCAATCTAGGCGCAAAGCACAGCCATAGCTCAGGCTATGGCGCGAATTTGCAACGACGAGTGGGCGTGTTGGGACGGGATGAGCGGGCATGTCGGGTTCGTTCACACCTTCTCAGGCTTCGCCGCGCGCCAGCCGCTCGCTGCGCCAGTACACATCGTCACCGCCCAGGCCGTCCAGGTTGGCGCGGTTGAGCACCCGGGCCAGCACAAACAGCAGGTCGCTCAGCCGGTTGAGGTAGTGGCGCGGCGCCTCGTTGACGGCCTCTTGCGCGGTGAGGGCCACCACGGCGCGCTCGGCACGGCGGGCGACGGCGCGGCTGACATGGGCCAGTGCGGCGCTGCGCGTGCCCGCCGGCAGGATGAACTCGGCCAGGCGCGGCAGGGTGGCGTTGTGGGTGGCCAGGGCCTGGTCCAGCGCCAGCACGGCCTCGGCCTTGAGCAGGGTGTAGCCGGGGATGGACAGCTCGCCGCCCAGGTTGAACAGCTCGTGCTGCACCACCACCAGCAGTTCGCGCACGTCGTCGGGCAGCGGCTCGGCCAGCAGCACGCCCAGGCTGCTGTTGAGCTCGTCCACGTCACCCATGGCGGCCACGCGCAGGTGGTGCTTGGGCACGCGGGCGCCGTCGCCCAGGCCGGTGCTGCCGTCGTCGCCGGTGCGGGTGGCAATCTGCGTCAAGCGGTTGGCCATGCTGGGTCTCCTGTGGAATGGCGGGGGCAAAGCCCGCCATCTTGCCCCAGCCGTGCCGGCCCGGCCTGCAGCGCTGCAGATGGCCGGCCGGGGCAAACGTCATACCATCGTGCCCTGCCCCGCTGGAGAGCCCCATGAACGCCCCGCTGCCCGACGCCCACCTGCTGCCCGCCCAGCGCCGCCCCGTGCCGCCGGCCGCGCTGGCCGCGCTGCAGGCACGCTTTGCGGCGCGCTGCAGCACGGCCGCTGCCGTGCGCGAGCAGCACGGGCGCGACGAGTCGCCGTTTCCCGTCACGCCACCCGATGTGGTGGTGTTCTGCGAATCCACCGAAGAGGTGGCCGCGGTGCTGGCGGTGGCCGCAGCCCATGCGGTGCCGGTGATCCCCTACGGCACCGGCAGCTCGCTGGAGGGCCAGTTGCTGGCGGTGCAGGGCGGCATCAGCGTGGACGTGTCGCGCATGCAGGCCATCGTGCGGCTGAACCCCGAGGACCTGACGGTGACGGTGCAGGCCGGGCTCACGCGCGAGCAGCTCAACAGCGCCATCCGCGACAGCGGGCTGTTCTTCCCCATCGACCCCGGCGCCAACGCCAGCCTGGGCGGCATGGCCGCCACGCGCGCCAGCGGCACCAACGCCGTGCGCTACGGCACGATGCGCGAGAACGTGCTGGCGCTGACGGTGGTGACGGCCAGCGGCGAGGTGATCCGCACCGGCACGCGGGCCAAGAAGAGCAGCGCCGGCTACGACCTGACGCGCTTGTTCGTGGGCAGCGAAGGCACGCTGGGCGTGATCACCGAGGTGACGCTGCGGCTGTTTCCGCTGCCCGAGGCGGTGAGCGCAGCGATCTGCCACTTTCCCAGCATCGACGCCGCCGTCAACGCCACCATCCAGACGATCCAGATGGGCGTGCCCATCGCCCGCTGCGAGCTGCTGGACAGCAACGCCGTGCGCTTCGTCAACCTGCAGAGCAAGCTGGGCCTGCGCGAGCAGCCGATGCTGCTGATGGAGTTCCACGGCAGCGCGGCAGGCGTGAAGGAGCAGGCCGAGCTGGTGCAGGCCATCGCCAGCGAGCTGGGTGGCGAAGACTTTGCCTGGGCCAGCACGCCCGAGGAGCGCAGCCGCCTGTGGGCCGCCCGCCACAAGGCCTACTTTGCCGGCATGCAGGCCAACCCCGGCAGCCGCACCGTCACCACCGACACCTGCGTGCCGATCTCGCGGCTGGCCGAGATTCTGAACACCTCGGTGGCGCAGGCCGATGCCTGCGGCCTGCCCTACTACATCGTGGGCCATGTGGGCGACGGCAACTTCCACCTGGCCTACCTGGTGAAGGAGGGCGATGCCGAGCAGCGCGCCACGGCCGAGCGGCTGAGCCACCATATGGTGCAGCAGGCCATCGCGCTGGAGGGCACCTGCACCGGCGAGCACGGCATCGGCCTGCACAAGATGGGCTTTCTGGTGGACGAGGCCGGCGCCGGCGCGGTGGACCTGATGCGCAGCATCAAGCGCGCGCTGGACCCGCAGAACATCATGAACCCGGGCAAGATCTTCAGCCTCTGAGTCGGCTGGGCATCCGCCGGGGGGGCGGCCGCGATGTGCCCGCTGCCGGGTGCCCCGCTCAGCCGAGCGCCGGGCCGTCCCAAGCCGGCTGAGCACCCGCCCGGCGAGTGGCAGCGGTGTGCCCGCTGCCCGTTGCTCCAACTACGCCGCGCGCACGTCAGCGACGTCGGCGCGCATGCGCAACCAGGCCACCAGCGCGTCGGCGTCCAGCGGCCGGCTGAACAGGTAGCCCTGGCCGCGGTCGCAGTGCAGGCGGCGCATCAGCGCGGCCTGGCCGCTGGTCTCGATGCCCTCGGCCACCGTGCCCATGCCCAGGGTCTGGGCCACGCGGATGGTGGCCTCGATCAGCACGCGGTGGTAGTCGCTGGTCTCGGCATGCATGACGAAGGAACGGTCGATCTTCACCGTGTCCACCGGCAGCTGGTGCAGGCAGGCCAGCGACGAGTAGCCAGTGCCAAAGTCGTCCAGCGCGATGCGCACGCCCAGGGCCTTGAGCTCGCGCAGCTTGGCGCGCGCGGCGTCGTCCTGGGCGGCCAGGCTCTCGGTCACCTCCAGCTGCAGCGCGCCGGGCGGGATGCCGCTGTCGCGCAGGCACTGCTGCACATCGGCCACCAGGCCGGGCGAGCGCAGCTGCATCGGTGACAGGTTGACCGCCAGCGAGACCGGCGCGCACGGCCCCAGCGCCTGCTGCCAGGCCGTGAACTGGCGGCAGGCGGTGGCCAGCACCAAGCGGCCCAGCTCGACGATCAGCCCCGACTCCTCGGCCACACCGATGAACTGCAGCGGGCTCACCAGGCCCCGCGTGGGGTGGTTCCAGCGCACCAGCGCCTCCACGCTGCCGGGCCCGGGCTGCTGCAGCTCCACCACCGGCTGGTAGACGACGAACAGCTCGTCGCGCTGCAGCGCCAGGCGCAGGTCGCGCTCGGTCTGCACGCCGCTGGCCACGCGCTCGTGCATCGACGGGTCGAACACCACGTAGCGGCCACGCCCGGCGCGCTTGGCCTCGTACATGGCGGTGTCGGCGTCGCGCATCACCAGGTGGGCATCGTTGGCCGGTTGCTCGCTGGTGACGATGCCGATGCTGGCGCCGCTGTGCACCAGCTGTGCACCGATCTGGTAGGGCTGGGCCAGCACGTCCATCAGGCGGCGGGCCACGGTGCAGGCGTCGTCGCGGTGGTGCACGCCCTCGAGCACCACCACGAACTCGTCGCCGCCGATGCGCCCGGCGGTGTGCCGCAGCGGGCCGCTGAGGGCGCCGCGCTGCACGCCGTCGCCCGCGCGCAGCGCGCCGCGCAGGCGCTGGGCGATCTGGCGCAGCAGCTCGTCGCCGGCGCTGTGGCCCAGGGTGTCGTTGACCTGCTTGAAGCGGTCGAAGTCCATGAACAGCACGGCATAGCCAAAGCCGGGCTCGAGCTGGGCGCGGTCCAGCACCTGCTGCACATGGTCGAACACCGCCGCGCGGTTGGGCAGCTGGGTCAGGCCATCGGTGCGCGCGGCGTGGCGCAACATGGCCTGCATCTGCATCTGCTCGGTCATGTCGATGTTGATGCCGGCCATGCGCAGGGCGGCGCCGGTGGCGTCGCGCTCGATCACCACGCCGCAGGACAGCACGGCGGCCCAGTGGCCATCGGGCCGGCGCACGCGCAGTTCGGTGCGGCAGGGCACCAGCGGGTTGTCCAGGTGCCTGCGCAGCGCCGCCTGCCAACGGGCGCGGTCATCGGGGTGAACGTGCGCGCTCCAGGCGTCCATGGTCTGCGCCATGTCGCCCGGGCGCCAGCCCAGCATGGTCAGCAGCCGGTCGTTGAACTGCATCTGGCCGCTGCCCATGTGCCACTGCCAGGTGCCCAGGCCGGCGGCCTCCACCGTGTGGGCCAGCACGGCCTGCTGGTTGCGCTGCTCGGTGACGTCGGTGAAGCAGGTGACGGTGCCCGCCGACTGGCCGGCGGCGTCGTGGATCAGCTCGGTGTTGGCCAGCAGCCAGCGGGTGGCATGGCCGCCGGCCATCACGCCCAGCAGCTGGCCCTGGCGGCCCTGGCCGGTGCGCAGCGCATGGGCTGCAGGCCAGTCCTCGCGCGGCATGGGCCGGCCGTCGGCGCGCAGGATCTGCCACTGCGCATCCACCGGCGGCTGGTGGGCCAGCTGGGCGCGGCTGCGCTGCAGCTGGGCCAGGGCGGCGGGGTTGCACTCCAGCAGCTCGCCCGTGGCACCGCGCATCACCACGCCGTTGGGCAGGGCGGCCAGCAGCGCGGCATGGCGCAGGCGCTGGGTGACGCGGTCGGTCACGTCCACCATCACCGCCACAAAGCCGCTGGCCACGCCCTGCCCGTCCAGCAGCGGCTGCAGATCAAATTGCAGGCAATAGGCGCTGCCATCGGCGCGCTGGCCCTGCAGTTCGGTGCCCAGGCTCTGGCCGTGGCCCAAGGCGTGGCTGAGACCACCCAGCGCGGCCGCGTCCACGCCCGCGCGGCCCAGCAACCTGATCAGCAGCTGACGCTGCAGCACGTCGTCCGTGCAGGCGCACAGCGTGCAAAACGCCGGGTTGGCCCACAGCACGCGGCCGCGCCGGTCGGTGGCCACCATGGCGTTGCCGGTGCGCTCGGTCACCAGCAGCAGGCGGTCCAGCTCATCGGCCTGGCGCGCCAACTGGCCGTGCTGGCGCTGCACCGCACGCACGGTGGGCTCGCCCAGCAGCAAGGCCAGCAGCACCAGCAGCACCACCAGGCCAAAGGCCCGGGCGCGCAGCGCGCTCATGCCTTGCAGGTGGCGGGCCTGGGCCACGGCGGCACTGCGCTGGGCCAGCATGCCGGCGGCCAGGGCGGCAGGTTCCACGGTGCGCTGCAGCTCGGTGGCCGCGGCAATCAGGCGCGCCGGCTGGCTGGCGTCGGCGGCCAGCAGCACGATCTCGGCCCGGTACCACAGCCGCTCGCGGGCGCCGTGCCATTGCTCGATGGCCTGCAGCAGTGCGGCCTGGCTGGCCGGGCTGGCCGCCTGCTGGCGGCCCACCAGATCGCCCAGCAACAAGGCCTGCTGGCGCGACTGCAGCAAGGCCTGCTGCAACAGGGCGGCGGCGGCGTGGTGGCCGGCCTCGCCCTGGGTGGCCATCAGCGCGGCGCGGCCCAGTTGCTGGCTGAGCAGCGCTTCATCGTGGGCCAGGGCGACGATGCGGCTGTCGTTCAGACGCTGGCGGTCCATGGCGTCCAACCACCACAGCTGCGCCACCATCACCACGCCCACCAGGGCCAGCATCAGCGCCACGGTGGCGCGCACCCGCCGGTGTGGGCTGACCAGATGCTGCGCCACTGGCCCTGCCATGCGCGGACGCGCCCAGGCCGTCAGGCGCCGCAACAGGTTCAACAGTTGAGACAGCAGCGGCAGCACCAGGGCGGGTCTCCAGCGTGGGACAAGGCCCGGCACCGGGTGGTGTCAGGCCGCACCCCAGGCTATCGACGCCTGACGCACCAACTTGAATCGGCGCCCAAGACGCCTGCGGCGCTCAGGGTGCCGGGGCCGGTACCGTCCAGCGCTTGGTCACGTCGCCCTTGCCGTTGGTGCTTTCCAGGTGCACGCCAAAGCCCCACAGCCGGGCCACGTGGCGCAGCACCTCTTGCGCGCTGTCGTCCAGCGGCCGGTCGTTGTGCTGGAAGTGGCGCAGCGTGAGGCTGCGGTCGCCGCGCAGGTTGACGTTCCAGACCTGGATGTTGGGCTCGCGCCCGCCCAGGTCGTACTGCCGCGACAGCGATTCGCGCACACGCCGGTAGCCGGCCTCGTCGTGGATGGCGGCCACTTCCAGCTCGGCCTGCTTCTCGTCGTCGTGGATGGCAAACAGCCGGAAATCGCGCATCAGCTTGGGGCTGAGGTACTGGCCGATGAAGCTCTCGTCCTTGAAGTTGCGCATCGCCGCGTCCAGCGTGGGCACCCAGTCGGCGCCGGCGATGTCGGGGAACCACTGGCGGTCTTCGTCGGTGGGCTGCTCGCAGATGCGCTTGATGTCGGTGTACATCGCAAAGCCCAGCGCGTACGGGTTGAAGCCGTTGTAGCCGCGGTCGGTGACGCGCGGCTGGTAGACCACGTTGGTGTGCGACTTCAGCCACTCGATCATCACGCCGTCGGTGAGGTAGCCGTCGTCGTACATGGTGTTGAGCAGCTTGTGGTGCCAGAAGGTGGCCCAGCCCTCGTTCATCACCTGCGTTTGCCGCTGCGGGTAGAAGTACTGCGCCACCTTGCGCACGATGCGCACGATCTCGCGCTGCCAGGGCTCGAGCAGCGGCGCGTTCTTCTCGATGAAGTACAGCAGGTTCTCCTGAGGCTCGTCGGGAAAGCGGCGCACCTCGGGCGCGCTGTTTTCCTTCTCGGCCGAGCGCGGCAGCGTGCGCCACAGGTCGTTGACCTGGCGCTGCGCATAGGCCTCGCGGTCCTTGCGCTCGGACAGCTCCTGCGCCAGCGTCTTGCGCGTGGGGCGGCGGTAGCGGTCGACGCCGTGGTTTTGCAGCGCGTGGCAGCTGTCGATGAAGCCCTCCACGGCCTCCAGGCCGTGGCGCTCCTCGCACTCGGCCACGTAGTTCTTGGCATAGACCAGGTAGTCGATGATCGACGACGCATCGGTCCACATGCGGAACAGGTAGTTGCCCTTGAAAAAGCTGTTGTGGCCGTAGGCGGCGTGGGCGATCACCAGCGCCTGCATCGCCATCGTGTTCTCCTCCATCAGGTAGCTGATGCAGGGGTTGCTGTTGATGACGATCTCGTAGGCCAGGCCCATGTGGCCGCGCTTGTAGTTCTTCTCGGTGCTGATGAACTCTTTGCCGTAGCTCCAGTGGCGGTAGTTCACCGGCATGCCCACGCTGGCGTAGGCGTCCATCATCTGCTCGGCGGTGATGATCTCCAGCTGGTTGGGGTAGGTGTCCAGGCCATGCCGCCGGGCGGTGTCGCGGATCACGTCGTGATAACGCTCGATCAGCTCGAACGACCAGTCGCTGGGCGAGGGCAGGTGTTCGGTGGGCCGCTCCTTCAGAGGCCGCGGCGCGCGCAAGGCAGCGCGCCCCGCCCGACGATCCCCTGCCAACGGAATCATCTCCGGGTGGTGAACCCTGCGCCTCTCCGTAAATTCAGTCATGTCTACCCCTCGTCCGATGAGTACATCGGCCGGTCCCCCGAGGGGACCCGGGCCGGCTTGGGAGCGGCCCGGCGCTCGGCCCGTTCATGCCGCCACCCCTTCCTTCTTGAACAGGTCACGGAACACCGGGTAGATCTGCGAGGCCTGCACCGCCTTGCGCATGGCGAAGTGGCGGTGGGTTTCGGTGAGCTGGGTGTATTCCTCCCACAGGTTCTGCTCTTCCTCGGCCACCTGCACATAGGCGAAGTAGCGGCACAGCGGCAGGATCTTCTCGCTCAGCAGCTCGCGGCAGCGGCCTGAGTCATGGTGCCAGTTGTCGCCGTCGCTGGCCTGCGCGCCATAGATGTTCCACTCGGATGGCGAGTAGCGTGCCTTGATGATCTCTTCCATCAGCACCAGGGCGCTGGACACCACGGTGCCGCCGGTCTCGCGGGCGTGGAAGAAGTTCTCCTCGTCCACCTCCTGGGCCTGCGTGTGGTGGCGGATGAAGACCAGCTCGATCTTTTCGTAGTGCCGCGTGAGAAACAGGTAGAGCAGGATGAAGAAGCGCTTGGACAACTCCTTGCGC
>Ga0302322_100004605_pt1 | contig 12013 bp, 13 predicted proteins | sample Fen_T0_2_FD_203757 | JGI IMG/M metagenome (GOLD analysis project Ga0302322, IMG submission 203757) | Peat permafrost microbial communities from Stordalen Mire near Abisko, Sweden - Fen_T0_2 | ecosystem: Environmental > Terrestrial > Soil > Wetlands > Permafrost | place: Sweden: Abisko... | reverse complement strand
TTAAGGGTGGTGGGGTATTTCAGGTCTTCCATTATGCTTTTTTCTCTGCTGCAATCGCCGAATGGCGCGGGTTGCGGCGGCGCAGGCTGAAGGAGCGCTCAACGTCTTCAATGAAGTCTCGCAGCAGGGCGGGGGTGTTTTTGAGTGAAAACGGGTAGCGGCGGCGGTAATCCAGCAGGCCCAGCAATACCAGATATTGGAATGCCACGGTCAAGATGGCCGAGAACTGCTCGAAGTAGAACACCGGGATATCCAGCATGATGACTGCCAGCAGCAGCGCCAGGTAGCCCAGTCCAACCGCCGGCGCCTTCTTGCGCCAGATCAGCAGGCCGGCTGCCGCCAGGAACAGGGCGCCCACCGCCACTTCCAGCGCCACCCGCATGGCGAAGAAGTCGGGGGCATCCTGCGCAGATATCTGCCCGCCCAGGGTCAGGCTGTGCAGGAAGGCCGTTAGCCCCGGCGGGGCCCAGGGTGCGAACTCAACTGGGTTTTTCCAGGCAATCAGGCCCAGGAAGGCCAGGCACGCTGCCAACAGGCGGCGGAAGGTCTTCTCGGTCAGCCAACTGCTGGCCCGCTGGCGTAATCGCTGGCGGCGAGAGGGGGTCACTTTTTTTGGCGGGCGATTCTCGCCCTCCACGTATTCCAGCAGCAGCTTCGCCAACCGGTCCTGGCGCTGGCTGCGCTCGCTATGCTCTGAGGGACCGGTGTGCGCTACGTCGACCAGGTCCGCTTTGAGGGCGGCCCATGTCTCAGCGGTCAGCGGGCGGTTGAGGTCGTTGGTAATGACCTCCATCGACTGTATCAGCACGGCGTAATCGCTGTGGTGCGGCGGACGGCGCAGGCGCAAGTAGACGAACAGCGTCAGCAGAAAGAAAATGTAGACGATGGGGGCAGCGGCAGGGTAGTGGTAGTTGTAATCCTTGGTGATGAATTTGCCCACCTCGTCGATGAACATCCCGATTCCCACCCCTGACAGCACAGCACTCACGATATACACCCGCCGGTTAGCCAATACAAGCGGCGCCAGAGCTGCTACAAACATGAACAACCCGCCCCACAGCACGTGCGAGATGTGCAGGTCGCCGCCGGCGATCTGGGGATAGCCGGTAAGCTGCAGGAAGAGGCGCACCCCGGCAATGGAGGCAGCAAAACTCAAAACTGCTACCAGGTAATAGCGTGCCGCTTCCTCGCGCTGTACGGCGCCACCGGTTTTTTCAGTCTTGGGGGTTTTGTCCATGGCCTTGCTCCTGCTTCACCTTTCAACGAATGATACCAAATTGCTATAATATCAGGTGGATTTTATAGTCGTTCGATGATATCTACTGCCCGCAGTACGCCTCTTTCGGAGCGCAGTTTCTCCCCAAGTGCTGCGGCGGATTGGCGGTAAGCGGGGCTGCCTGCCACTTCACGAATATGTACCGCCAGCTTTTCCGAGGTCAAGGATTGGAAGAGCAGCGGCTTTGGACCCACGCCCAGCAGTGCGCTGCGACTGCCCCACATTCCCTGGTCGAATCCAAACCGCACCACGAACGACGGAACGCCCGAGCACAGGGCGTAACCGGTCGTGCCTGAACCGCCGTGGTGAATCACTGCCGCCATTCGCGGGAACAACCAGCTGTAAGGGGCATAATTTATGGGGTAAACGCTCTCTGGCAGGTTATCGCCCAGCCCTGCCCAACCCGCCAGCAGCACGGCACGCTGCCCGGCGTTCCGCACCGCCTCGAGGATCAAGGCTGTGGTCCGGGCCGGGTCGCGCACCGGCATGCTGCCAAAGCCGATAAACACCGGGGGACTGCCCGCCGCCAGAAAACGCTGCAGGTCCGCGGGCGGGGCCCAGCCCGGGGCCGGCGCATCCGGCTCGAGATCCTCTGGCATCCACCAGCCGGTCATGTGGATGTGCGATCCCCAGTCTGATGGGCGCGGGATGACCTGCTCGCTAAAGCCGTTGATGATAGGGGTTTGCTCGCGCTGCATGCGCTCGAAGATGCCAAAAAATGGCTGCGGCGCCAGCCCCACTTGGACCCGCCAACGGTTGACCGCCGCACGGAACATCTGCCAGCCAATCTGCTCGCCCAGCCGGAAGGTCAGCAGGTTGTAACTCGGCAGGAAGCTCAACCCTGTTGGAAAGCCGGGCAGCGGGCGGTGCCGCGAGCGCGCCAGAGGGATTACCGAAACCACAGCGTGCGGGATTCCCAGGTGTTCAGCGATATCCCAACCAAATAAGTTGCACGGCAGCTGGTTGAGCACCAGGTCGGTCCCCCGCAGGGCGGATTCAGACAGGTCGACCGGGAGGCTGGCGGCCAGGCTGCCGTAGGATCGCTGCAAAGCGGCGACCGTTTGCAGCACATTGCCGCCCGCCAACATGCCGGCCTGGCTGGCTGCTCGCAGCAGGCCCTCGGCGTCACCGTGGATCGTCAGGCACTCCAATCCACCCTCGCGCACCATTTCCTCGTACATCTCAAAAGTTGCCATGCGGACACGGTGACCGGCCCGGCGCAGCGCATGGCCCAGGGTGATATACGGCTGCACGTCCCCGCGCGAGCCCAAAGCCAAAATCAAAATCCGTTTCACGGCACCTTCTTGATACCTTAAAATGTAACCGCGGTTACAACCTGCCTGGCGGGGCAGCTATTTTTCCGCTTTGCTTATTTTCCCCTCATTGCGATCAATCGCGCTTCGATCAGGCGGCCCAGCTCGCCCAGCAGGATCATCATGCCCTCGGCCTCGCCGGTCGAGACCAGAATGTCGGCGGCCTCGTCGATGGCCTGAGCCTGCGAAAACCCATCCAGCGGGTTGACGGCGTTGGCAAAGCGCCGCAGTCCACTGACCGCCACCCGCACCGGTTCGGCGGCTGCCGGCTCGCCCCGATTAACATGCCCTTGAGCGATCTTTTTCGGCTCCAGATCGAGCATCTCGCCTACCTCGTCCGAGGTCAGACTGTTCTTGATGCTCAGGCGGATCAGGCGTTCCCATTGGGAGGGCGGCGCTTTCAGGATCGGGCGCAGCACCCGCTCCGGCAGGCGGTAGCGGTCGACCAGGTCCAGCAGCGGGTTGGGCAGGTTGAGGATGTTGAGCATCTGCACCATGCGCGGCCGGGTGAGTTGCATGATGGGCATGATTTTGTCCCACACGCTGGCCGAAAGGCGCTGGTTGCGTGACTGGCGGAAGTAGTCGTACTCTTCCAAGGCGGGGTCGGGCGGCAGGTTCAACTCGGCCAGGATCAGGGCTGCGACCTCGCAGGCCTGTCCCACTGCCGAGGGGAGCTCGGCGTGCCGGTTTTCAAGCACCTGGCGCTGGCGGGTAGGCCGGGTGATGGCCTCCACCCGCAGCAGTGGTTCTTCTTTGCGCTTTTCCTTCACTGCCTGCAGGCAGGCCGCCCAAAAGCGCCGCTCGCCGGTCTCGATCAGAAAGATGTAACGCCCATCGGGCAGCGAGACCCACGAGCCGGTGATCGGCTTGATCTGCCCGTACTCGGTGAACGAATCGCCCATCGCCAGCAAGCGGTCGATCTCGCCCTGGTGACCCTCTTCTTTCTCGGCGGCCCGCAGCCAGCCGGCCGCGGCCTGGTAGCAGTCCATCTGTCCATTGAAGAAGGCCGCCCGCAGCCCGGTCGGCAGCAGGCGCCGCGGCTGGAAGCGGTCGGGCAGCATCTGGCTGGGCTTCAGGCGCTCGATACGTTCCACCTGGGGCGGGGCCGGCGCTGCAGACACGGGCACTGTCGCTTGCTCTGGCGCGTCATTCCCCTGCACCGGAAAATCCTCAAATGCACTCGCTCGCTTGCGTTGGGCTGGACTCATAGGTACCTCTTGCTTTGGGTTCTTTGCGACAGATTCTGTATAAGTTTAACCACAGAGGACACGGAGGAAAATGATTTTTGCTTTTCTCTGCGTCCTCCGTGCCCCGTGGTTATTTCCTGAATGGCTCTTCCATAATATCAATCACCGGAATGTGTAACCGCGGTTACAAAGTCCCATATTCGGGCCAGGTCTGGCGTAGGACGGTTTCGACCAGGGCGGCGTATTCCTGGGTGGAGCGCGAGCTGGAGGCGATCTGGTCGCTGCGCCGGATGCGCGGCGGACGGTAAGTGAACACGTCCATGTGGCTGGAATGGGCGTACGCCAGGTCGGTTGACTTGTGGATGGGCGGCAGCACCTGGCTCGGGTAGCGCCTTTCCAGCTCGGCCAAAATCTCCTGCGACTCGCTGCGCTGTTCCTCACACAAGGTGGGTAGGTAGCCGAAGATCTGCAGGTCCGGGCAGAAATGCACCCGCACCGCCTCCACCGTGCGCTGCAGCTCGCGCAGCCCAGAGACCCCCAGGTAGCTGGTCTCTACCGGCACCAGCAGCAGCTGGCAGGCCACTACCGCGTTCACCAACAGGTCGCCGGTGGTGGGCGGCGTGTCGATAATAATGTAGGCGAACTGCTGCTGCACCGCTGCCAGGGCGTGGGCCAGGCGTGTTTCGTTGGCCATTAAGGTCGGCAGGATGCGCGCCGCCTCGACCATGGCTGTGCGGTTGCTGGGGATGAACATCAAGTTGGGATGGTGTTGGCTGGGGTGAAGCAGGCGCTGGATGGAGGGCGGCGGCGTCTCGGTCAGCAGGGCCGAGAGTGAATCCGGCGCTGGCGCAGTGTGCTGCCCAAAGGCCGTCGCCAGCAGGGCGTGACCCTGCGGATCCATGTCCACCAGCAGACCGCGCCCTGCTGCGCCTTCCAGGTCACCCAGGCGTAGCGCCAGCCCCGCCGCCAGGTTCACGGCGGTGGTGGTTTTGCCTACGCCCCCTTTTTCGTTTGCAATCGTGATGGTAACTGCCATAGGATTTTCCCGTTCATCCTATATTAGCATAATTTTTTGTGCAACGCAACAAGATAAGCTAATTCGAGGGAGTTAGGAAGGAATTACGCTAATTATCTTGTAATTCACTAAAGTTAGTGAGATAATATTCATTGTTGGGAGGAATTGCCGCATGTTTCATTCATTGAGCGATGACGAATGGCGTCTGGCACGCCTGGACCGGCTGGGTTTAAAGGAAGATCCATTCAAGCTTTCGGCCGATCCGCGCTACCTGTATCTTGGGCCTGAGCATCTGGCAGTCTACCGCCAGGCCCAGGGTGTGATTTCACGCCGGCGCGGCCTGGCCCTGATCACCGGCGACATGGGCATGGGCAAAAGCTCGTTGGCCCGCCGCCTGTACGACGTGTACACCTCCGAGGATAAGGTGGATATCTGTTACATCCACACCGCCGCCTTCAAATCCGCCATGGATGCCGCCCGCCAGATTTCTGCCTCCTACGGCATCTCGCCCCAGCGCAGCTTCCAGCGCCAGATGGACAGCATGGAGCGCATGATGGCCGATGCCTACACCGCCGGGCGCAATGTGGTAATTTTACTTGATGACGCCCAGCTCATGGACAGCGAAGCCCTGGAAGTGATCCACCGTCTGTACAACTTCGACTACGACGCAAAGGTAGTGCAGATTCTGGCCTTCGGGCAGAGTGAGATGGTGCCGCTCTTCGAGACCAACAAGGCCGTCAACGCCCGGGTCTTCGTGCGCCTGGCCCTGCCTCCCCTCACCCTGGCCAGCGCCCTGCAAATGGTGCTCTTCCGCCTGCGCGTGGCTGGCCGCAACGAGCCGCTGATCGATGATGAGGCCTTTGAGGTGCTCTACGAGAAATCGCAAGGGGTGCCGCGCGAGATCATCCGCCTGTGCGCCCTGGCTACCGATTACCTGCTGCAAAGCGACTCAACTATGGTCGGTATTGATATTGCGAACGAGGTCTTTAACCAATGACGAGCAACCCTGGAAACAACAAACCCGCCTGGGTTCAGCTTTATGAGGCCCGGCGGCTGGATATGGAGGTGGAGCCGCGCACGCCCGGCCGCCCACCTGCCCCAATCCCGCGCCGTAAGGTCGGCTTTACCTTATCACAGGGGGAAATCCGTGAGCTGGAGGCCTGGCAGGACCGCTTCTCGCGCCTGCTGAACCGCAAAGTATCCACCGGTGAAACCATCGGCATCCTGGTGCGCATCTGCACCGCCCGCAATTTGCGCCTGGCCGAGCAGTCCAATGCCGGCGCCGAGGCTGCGGAACCGGCGGCCCTGGTCGAACTCGTGGGCCGTATGATCGGTGAATAGAGTTGTTTCTTCCAAATATTACAATTATTAATGGAAGAAAAAAATACTTTGGAGGGCCCAAATGCCCGAGGAATCTCCCGTTTTTCGCCCCGAACGCGAGCGCAAACTGCACTTTCGGGACCAGGAAATAGCTACCGCTGACCTCAAAGATGGGAAAGGTTACGTCTCGGTGCGCGCCCTGTGCGAGGCCTTTGGGCTCGACCAGCGTGCCCAACGCAAGCGCTTGCTGCGCCAGCAGGGCTATTTTGAGCCCTTCACCGCCACTATTTTTATCACCACCGCTGGCGGCCCGCAGCCAACCCTGTGCCTGATGGCCTCGGCTGTGCCCATCTTCCTCACCGGGGTGGACCTGGACCGCCTGCAGAGTGATGAGACTCGCGATCTGCTCAAAGCCTTCCTGGATGAGGCTCACACCGTACTGGCCGAGCATTTTGGCATCAGCGAGCGCGGCGAGCTGCAGTTCATGCGCCAATCGCTGGCGCGTATGGTGGCCGAGCAGGAAGTCTTCGAGGACACGCTCGCAAAAAAAGTCGACGCGGAGCTGGCTGAAATCCGCCGGGCGCAGGATGAAAAGGTACAGCAGATCCGCCTGGCCTTCAGCAACCTGCGCCAGCAGGTGGTAACGCTCGAGAGTGTGGCTGGGCCCAAGACCCGCCTCAATCCCGAGCAGTTGGGCCAGCTCCGCCAGCTTGTGGCTACCCTTGGCACGCTGCTGCAGGAGAAGGGCACCGCCAAACCCTATCCCGGAATCTATATGGATATCACCCGCCTGACCGGCGTCAGCCGCTCGGAAGATATCCGCCAGGAGGACTTCGCTGCGGTGGTGGAGTTCCTCGAGAAGCAGGTGCACACCCTGGCCAAAAATGCCCGGCCCACCCTGCCAGAAATCGAAAGCGAATAATTAGCGCCCCTTGTTTATTTGAAAGATCAGGGAATGGACGATTCGGTGCAGCCCCAGACAGACAGGATAGCGATGGAAGCCCAGGATGCCTGGCAGATGGTGATCAGCCAGCTGCGCGGCGACCTGTCTCGCGCCTTGTTTGAGACCTGGGTCGAGCCGCTGCGCCCCCTGGGGTACCTCAACCGCATTTTCGTCCTGGGCGCCGCCAACACCTACGCCCGCGATTGGGTCGACAGCCGCATCAAGAGCCGGGTTACCCAGCTGCTGGAGGGCCTGTACCACGAGACTCTCACCGTTCAGGTGACGGTCAGCAACCATTTCTACCAGCCGCAGGAAGACTCCCTCGCCGCCGGGCCATCCCCATCTGCTGCCTCTGCCCCTGTCCCGGCCGCGGCATCTCCCGTTCCCTCTGAGCCACCACTCCCCGGCGATATACCGGCCGCGTCCGCTTCCACCAACCGCAAGCTCATGCTGCAGCGCGCTTATGGCAGCCGCCGCGCCGCCGTCATCCAGCCCGAGCGCGGCATGTTCCTCACTCTCTACTTCTTCAATAACTGGCTGCCGGTGCTGGGGCATTCCGCCGCCATCATTATCCTGGCAGCCCGTTCCATGTGCTACTGGAACCCCCTGACCGGTGAGCTGCGCAACACCATCGAGACCGAGATGGGAGAGCTGGCCCGCCGCGCCGCCGTCAGCGTGCGCACCGTCAAGGACGTGCTCAACACACCGGTGGTGCAGAACTTCTTCCTGCGCTACAAGGTGCGCCGGGTCATGACCCCTAACGGGGTGCGTACGGCCGGCATCGTGCTCCAGGTGCGCATGGACGATCCCCTCACCCCCGAGGATCAGGTGACCCACAACCTGGCCGAAGGCCAGAACTGGTATACCCCCGATTTCGCCAGTGACGAGGACGAGGGCGGCTGACCTTCGGCGTATGGCTATCATCGATCTATCCCCCCGACAACTGCGACAGCTGCGCCTGCGATCCCAGCGCCTCGAGCCGCGCGCCCGGCTCTCCGACCTCCCACCGCATGAGGTGGTGAGAGATGTAGTTGCCGTCCAGGCCCAAGACGCCGCCGCCGCCGCACTTTCAGTCTGGACGAGAAGCGCTGGCCTCACCGCAGCCAAAGTCGAGTTGGCCCGTGCGCCGCAGCGTTTGCTGGTGCGCACCTGGCTGCTGCGCGGCACGCTCCACCTGCTGGCATCCGAGGATTTTGGCTGGCTGCTGCCGCTGTTAGGCCCCATTTTTGCCGCGGGAGGTGCCCGCCGCCGTGCTCAATTAGGGCTGGACGAAGAGACCTGCGCCCGCGGCCTGGACCTGCTGCGCCAGGTGCTGGCCGGGCAGCTTCCTATGACCCGCGATCTGATTGTCCCCCGTCTGGCCGCAAAAGGCTTATCCCTCAGCGGGCAAACCATCCCTCACCTGCTGGGTCTGGCTGCCTCAGCGGGCGTGATCTGCCTGGGGCCGGACCAGAAGAACAAGCCCACCTACGTCCTGCTGAACGAATGGCTGCCGCCCGAGCCGAGGCTCCCTCGCCCCGAAGCCCTTGCCCGCCTGGCCCGGCGCTATCTCGAGGCCTACGCCCCGGCGGCTCCGGCCGACCTGGCGAAGTGGTCGGGATTGCGCATGCCGGAGGTGCGCGCCGCCTGGAATGCGGTGGCCGGCGAGCTGGTTGAGGTGACCTGCGAGGGGCGCTCGCTGTGGCTGCCTCGCTCGCGACTGGCCTGGCTGGACGACTCGCCCCCTGCCGAACCCAACGTGCGCCTGATCCCTGCCTTCGACACCTATCTGCTCGGCTACCAGTCACGCGACCTGGCCATCCCCCCGCAGTTCGAGCGGCGTCTCAACGCCGGTGGGGGCATCCTGCATCCGGTGGCCCTGGTCGACGGCCTGGCGGTGGCCTCCTGGCGCCTTAACCGCCGCGGCGCTCGCCTCCAGCTGGTGGTCGAGCCATTCGAGCCGCTCCTTCCCTCCGTCCTGCCCGGCCTGGAATCCGAAGCTGCTGACCTGGGGAGGTTTCTCAACCAGCCTGTGGAATTGGTGGTTGGCACCCTCTGATCCTGGGCAGGGGAGAATTCTCACCACTGCCCCGATGGGTGCAGTGCAAAAGCACGCACCTGCCCTCCCGGCAGGATTTCGGGACGGTGTGACGGGAAGTGCCAGGGCTGGGCAGGGAGATATAATACGAGGAAGAATAATTAGCAGGTTTGCTTCCAATCGTATCGCAAAGGATTATTTCAAATGTCGCTACCCATTCCAGAAAAATTTCATGATCTCTTTAGTCGGCCAATTCTGTGTGTCTTAACCACAGTCAACCCGAATGGACAACCGCATAGCGTGCCGGTTTGGTGCGATTTCGACGGCGAGCATGTTCGGGTCAATATGCCTGCGGCGACGAAAAAAGCCCGCAATCTGCGAGCCAATCCCAAACTGTCACTGCTTGTGATCGATCCTCAGAATACGTATCATTGGATTGAGATTCAGGGGCATGTTGGCGAGGTTAAGGATGAGGGCCACGGTGCGCGTGACCACATCAACAAGTTGTCACAAAAATACACCGGCAATCCCGTTTATCAGGCGTATGGCGCCAGCGGCATCGATCGCCAGATGTACGTAATCGAAGTGGTTAAGATTAACGGTCGTTAGGGATAACGGGGTTATAAATTGCCCTCTTGACAAACTGATTATATTTAGTTAGTATTAAGTAAATATAACAGGAGTGCAATCTATGAGAAAACCCCGTGATGGAGAGGATACCCGGGCCCGCGTGCTGCAGGCCGCCGAGGAGTTGTTTGCCGAAAAAGGCTTTTCCGGCGCCTCCCTGGCCCTGATTTCGCAACGCTGCGGCATTTCAGACGGCCTGATCCTGCACCATTTTCAGAGCAAGCAAAATCTTTACCGCCAGGTGCTCGAAGCCCTGGCTGGCCGTTACACGCGCGAGCTGTTCCAGGCCAGTGGGGGGGCCGCCTCGCCCCAGGAGATGATGCAGCAGGCCCTGGCAGCCTCGTTCAATTTTTGGAAGCAGGATTCGGCCTACCAGCGCATCTCCCTGTGGGCTTACCTGGAGGGGGAGACCGGGCTGGCTGATCAGGAAGCTGCCCTGACGGTCGAGCTGGTGCGGCAGGTGGGGCGGCTGCAAGAGCAGGGGCTGGTCTCGGCCCGCTACACCCCCATGGTTTTCCTGACCATGATCATCGGCCCCATTCATTTTTGGCTGCGATACCGCGACCATTTCAAAGATATCTTGAATCTGCCGGAGCCGGCTGCTGAGCTCGACCGGCTCTTTCTGGACCAGCTAGTCACCCTGGTGGGTGACATGGCCCGCCGTTGAACCGTTATTCAATGTAAAAGTAGGGAAAAATGAAAACTCGTCTGCATGATTTGACAGTCGCCGCAAAACCCAATTACAGCAATTGGGTGTCGAAGAAATTCATCGCCGGCCCCGGCATCCTGGCGCTTTTGTTCCTGGGAGCCTCCTTTGCGCTGCCGTTCCTGTTGATCTTTGTCCTCTTCTTTGGGCTGGTGGGCGCGTACTTTGCCTACGCCTGGGTGCGCTTTTCGGCGGCGGGCGGCAATGTGCAGCAGCGAGTGTTGGGGCTGGTGCTGGCGCGCCTGGATTGGGATGGCCGGGGGCAGGCCCTGGACATCGGCTGCGGCAACGGTCCACTCACCATTAAGCTGGCGCAGCGCTACCCGGCGGCCCGGGTCACTGGCATCGATTTTTGGGGCAAGAATTGGGATTACTCTCAGGGTGTGTGCGAGGCCAACGCCCGGCTGGAAGGGGTGGAAGCCAATATCCGCTTCCAAAAAGCCAGCGCCGCCGACCTGCCGTTCCCCGACGAGACCTTCGACCTGGCGGTCAGCAACCTGGTGTTCCACGAGGTAGGCAGCGCCTCCGACAAGCGCGCTGTATTGCGCGAGGCGCTGCGCGTGGTCAAAAAAGGCGGAAAATTCGTTTTTCAGGACCTGTTTCTGTGGGAATCGCTCTACGGAGAGGCCGACGACCTGCTGGCGGCGGTCCGCAGCTGGGGCATCACGCACGTCGAATTTGTCAAAACTTGCGACGAGCCGTTCATCCCATCCCTGCTCAAGCTGCCGTTTATGATTGGCAAAATTGCCATCCTGTACGGCGAAAAATAATTAATTCAACAGCCCAGCCCTACTTGCTTCCTCCTTGCTAATGTCCAGCAGCTGGTCCAGGATGGCCGTCTCGCGCCGGTACAGGCGCGACACGCCATCCAACAGCTCACCCGCCGAGGGAGCTTCGAGCAGCGGCTGTTTTTCCGGCGCCGGGATCTGCAGCAGCGCCGCCGCCCAGCACACCAGCATCAGCGGGTCGTCTGGCAGCTGCAGGTGGCGCAGATCCAGGTCGTTTTTCGGGTCGGCCCGGTCGATCTGTGCCAGGTAGCGCAGCACCCAGGGCGCCAGGCGGCGGGCCCGGCGCATCATCTCCACCGAGTGCGAGGCTTCGATTGGCAGGCCCTCGACCTTACCCACCAGGTAGGGCTGCTCGTGGTCCAATTCCAGGATGCGGAAGCGCTCTTCGCCCAGGGCGGTCAGGTTCATGCGCCCCTCTTCCAGCGGCTCAACGGACGCGATGCGCGCCGTGCAGCCCACCGCGTACGGCTCGGCCAGCGCTCCGCCGGCCTCCAGCCCGCGCCGGATCAGCGCCACCCCAAAGGGACGGTGCTCGGCGATACAGTGCTGCATCATAAGGCGGTAGCGCGGCTCGAAGATAAACAGGTGAATAGGCGTGCCGGGGAACAGCACGGTCTCCAGCGGGAAAAGGGGCAATTCATACATAATGACTCAGATTATACTGTCTCGCCGGGAGGTGAGAAGGGCGGTGTATAAAGATTGGGGGCTCGAAAGGAAGCTGCTTAATACCTCGCGTACGAAATCATAGAATATGCCGTATAATGGATATTGTTACTATATTTTATCCTATTTAGGATATCATCCTGACTAGGATATTATCC
>Ga0302322_100004604_pt1 | contig 12013 bp, 10 predicted proteins | sample Fen_T0_2_FD_203757 | JGI IMG/M metagenome (GOLD analysis project Ga0302322, IMG submission 203757) | Peat permafrost microbial communities from Stordalen Mire near Abisko, Sweden - Fen_T0_2 | ecosystem: Environmental > Terrestrial > Soil > Wetlands > Permafrost | place: Sweden: Abisko... | reverse complement strand
GGTAGCGTTGACGTAGTCTTTGATGTGCTCGATGTTCTTGCCGCGCTCGAGCAGCAGCACGCGCAGACCCTTCTCGGTGAGCTCTTTTGCCGCCCAGCCCCCCGAGATCCCGGAGCCGACTACGATTGCGTCGTAGTTTGTTTCTTCTGCCACGGCAAGCCCCCGCTACTTCATCGGTCGATGGTACTGCAAGGCGCTGCGGCTCGCGAACGCGGCGCGCGGCGGTGGCCATTGCCCGGACAGGCTCCTAGAATCCCCAACAATGAGAAGAATAAGGTTCGGCATGGTCGGGGGTGGCGAAGGCGCATTCATCGGCGCCGTACACCGTGCCGCCGCCACGCTCGGTCAGGAGTACGTGCTCGTGTGCGGCGCGTTCGCGAGCGACGCCGCTCGCAGCCGGCAAACCGGCGTCGCGCTCGATCTGCTGCCCGACCGCTGCTACGCGGACTACGCAAGCATGTTCGCTGCCGAAGCGGCACTACCTTCCGACAGCCGTATGGAAGTCGTCGTGATCGCGACGCCGAACCACCTGCATCTGCCCGTGGCGCGGGCGGCACTGCAACGCGGCTTCCACGTGTTGTCGGAAAAGCCGGCAACGCTGAACCTCGCCGAGTGCTTCGAACTGCGCGACGCCGTCGCCGCGAGCGGCCGCCTCTACGGGCTTACGCATCCCTACTCGGCGTATCCGCTCATCGTCGAAGCCACGGAGCGCGTGCGCTCGGGCGCGCTCGGCAGGATTCGCAAAGTCATAGTCGAATACACGCAAGGCTGGCTCGCAGAGCCGATCGAGCGCAGCGGCCATAAGCAGGCGCTGTGGCGCCTCGATCCAAAGCAAGGCGGCGCGAGCGGCTGCATGGGCGATATCGGCGTGCACGCATTCCAGCTCGCCGAGCAAGTGAGCGGGCTGCGTACGACTGAGCTTTGCGCCGATCTGAACCGCGTGGTGCCCGGAAGGCAGCTCGACGACGACGGCACGGTGCTGCTGCGCTTTGGCAACGGCGCGAGCGGAGTGCTCGTCGCGAGCCAGATCTGCACAGGCGACGAGAACGACCTGCGCCTGCGCGTGTACGGCGACGCGGCCAGCCTCGAGTGGAATCAGCAGGAGCCGAATTCGTTGTGGCTCAAGCCGGCGCACGCGCCCGTTCAGCAGCTGCGCACCGGCGGCCCCGGCCTGAGCGCTGCCGCGAGCGCTCACACGCGCCTGCCGGCCGGTCATCCCGAGGGATATCTCGAAGCATTCGCGAATTTGTACCGCACGTTCGCCGTGCAAGTGCGCGCGCACCCGGCGGGCGCGTCGCCAGCGCATACGGTGCCCGGCATCGACACGGCGCTGCGCGGCATGGCGTTCATCGACACCGCGGTCTCCGCGAGTGCATCGGCGCACAAGTGGCACAAGTTCCCAGAGGTCGGTGCATGAAAGGTCCGGCGATCTTCCTCGCGCAGTTCGCGGGCACCGAGCCACCGTTCGACAAACTCGACACGATGGCGCAGTGGGCCTCGAGCCTGGGCTACGTGGGCGTGCAGGTGCCCACGTCGGATCCCGCGCTGTTCGATCTCGAGCTCGCGGCGAAGAGCCAAACCTACTGCGACGAGATCGCGGGCAAGCTCAGCGACGCCGACATTGTAATCAGCGAGCTCTCCACGCATCTGCAAGGCCAGCTCGTGGCCGTGCATCCGGCGTACGCGCCGCAATTCGCGGCGTTCGCGCCGCCTGCGCTGCGCGACATACCGAGCGCGTGGTCCGCGTGGGGCACCGAGCAGCTCAAGCACGCGGCGAAAGCCAGCGCGCGACTGCAGTTGAACGCCCACGCCACATTCTCCGGCGCCCTGCTCTGGCACACGATGTATCCGTGGCCGCAGCGGCCGGCGGGGCTGGTCGAAGCCGGCTTCGCCGAGCTTGCGCGCCGCTGGCGGCCGATCCTCGATGCATTCGCCGACGCGGGCGTGGACGTGTGCTTCGAGATCCACCCGGGCGAGGACCTGCACGACGGCGCGACGTTCGAACGCTTCCTCGAAGCGGTCGGCGGCCACGCCCGTTGCAACATGCTCTACGACCCGAGCCACTTCCTGCTGCAGCAGCTCGACTACGCGGCATTCATCGACCTCTATCACGAGCGCATCAAAGCGTTTCACGTGAAGGACGCCGAGTTCCGGCCCGATGGCCGCTCCGGCGTGTACGGCGGCTATCGCGACTGGATCGATCGCCCGGGTCGCTTCCGCTCGCTCGGCGACGGCCAGATCGACTTCAAACGCATCTTCAGCAAGTTCGCGCAGCACGATTACCGGGGTTGGGCGGTGCTCGAGTGGGAATGCGTGCTGAAGCATCCTGAAGATGGCGCGCGCGAAGGTGCACCGTTTATCCGCGAGCACATGATCCGCACGACGACGAAGCGCTTCGACGATTTCGCCGCGACGAGTAGCGACGCCGCCACTCACAAGCGGATTCTCGGGCTGGAGTGAAACCAATGAGCACCAGCATCAAAGTGCGCCTCGGCGTCATGATGTTCCTCGAGTTCTTCGTGTGGGGCGCGTGGTTCGTCACAATGGGCAGCTACCTCACGGCGACGCTGCACTTCACGGACCCGCAGAGCGCGCTTGCGTACGCGACGCAGTCCTGGGGCGCGATCATTGCACCGTTCGTCATCGGGCTCATCGCCGACAAGTATGTAAACGCGGAACGGCTACTCGGCGTGATCCATCTCATCGGCGCCGCTCTGATGTACGTGCTCGCGAGCGCGACGCAGTTCGACGCGTTCTACCCGTATCTGCTGCTCTACATGATCCTGTACATGCCGACGCTCGCGCTCGTGAACGCGATCTCGTTCCGGCAGATGGCCGATCCTGCCGCGAGCTTCGGCAACATTCGCGTGTGGGGCACCCTGGGCTGGATCGTCGCGGGCCTTGCGATCAGCTATGCGTTCGGCTGGGATTCGTCGACGGGGATGCAGGCGGGCCTGCTCAGAAACACCTTCATGATGGCCGCGGCGGCCTCGCTGGTGCTTGGCGTCTACAGCTTCACGCTGCCGAGCACACCCCCGCAGCGCGTCGCCAGCAGTACCGGCGGAATCCGCGAAGCATTGGGGCTCGACGCTCTCGCGCTGCTTCGCGACAAGAACTTCCTCGTGTTCTTCGCCGCGTCGATCCTGATCTGCATCCCGCTCGCGTTCTACTACCAGCACGCGAACCAGTTCCTGACGGAGATTCGCGTCGAGAATGCGGCCGGCAAGCAGACGCTGGGCCAGGTCTCCGAAGTGCTGTTCATGTTGCTCGTGCCCGTGTTTCTGAAGCGCTTCGGCATGAAGTTCACGCTGCTGATCGGCATGCTCGCCTGGGCCGTGCGCTACGTGGCATTCGCGTATGGCAACGCCGGCGAGCTCGTGTGGCTGCTGATCGTCGGCATCGCGTTGCACGGCATGTGCTACGACTTCTTCTTCGTCTCGGGCCAGGTGTTCACGGATTCGAAGGCGGGGCCGCGCTACAAGAGCGCGGCACAAGGTCTCATCACCCTGGCCACGTATGGCGTCGGCATGCTGATCGGATTCTGGATCGCAGGGCAATTGACGTCAGCGTTCGCGGTCGGCGCCGGCCACGACTGGCATTCGATCTGGATTTATCCCGCGGGCTTCGCCGCCCTTGTCGCGGGGTTGTTCGCCTGGCTGTTCCGCAACGAGGTGCTCGCCGCACGCGGGCCGAAGGGCTAAGGTGACCCCATGAATCGCCGCGACTTCCTCGGACGCACTGCGGTACTCGCCGCAGGCGCTGCGTTGGCACCCGGAGCGCTACGCGCCGCCTGCTCCGCTCTGCCCTCCGGCGTTCAGCTCTTCACGGTGCGCGACCTGCTGCAACGCGACCTGCGCGGCACACTCGCGAAGCTGCACGAAATCGGCATCGTCGAAGGCGAGCTGTACGGATTGAACGGCCCCGAGAACTCGTCGCTGTTCGGCCGCACGGCGAAAGAGCTCAGGCAGGCGTTCGACGCGAACGGCATCAAGGTGCCGAGCTCGCATATCGGCGGCGCGCTGACGAACGCCGCCGCGATTGCCGAGATCGCTCAGACGCTCGGGGCTGGCACGGTCATCGTCGCGCTGCCGAACGAATTCACCGAGCAGCGCGACGGCCACTTCGCGATGGTGCCGGCCAAAGGCCGCGCGCAGCTCGACGCGCTCGCAACGCGGTTGAATCACGTCGGCCGCGAGTACAAGAGCGAAGGGCTCACGTTCGGCTATCACAACCATTGGGTGGAGTTCGTCGAGGTCGAAGGCGTGCTGCCGTACGACTACCTCATGAGCCACACCGACCCCGATCTCGTGAAGATCGAGCTCGATCTTGGCTGGGTGGCGTACGCCAAGCGGGACCCGGTGCAGTACATCAAGAAATACAGCGGCCGCGTGATCGCGTGCCACCTGAAAGACTTCGACGCGAAAATCTCGAGCGACGTTCCGCAACGCAAATTGGTGCCCCCAGGCGCCGGCGCCGTCGACTTCGCGGCCGTGCTCGCAGCGATGCGCGCCGCGAACGTCGCCCACGGCTTCATCGAGATCGACGTCAGCGACGACCCGCTCGCGGGAGTGAAGCGCGGGCACGAGCATCTGCAGCACTTACAGGGTTGCGCGTAACGACTCCAACGCGGAGCCAATGCGAAAGTAGTTTCTCGGGGGGACACATGAACCGCATCGCACGCGTCTTGGTCGTCGCGGCCGCTGTGTGCCTTGCATCACCGGCACCCGCGCAAACTGTCGCGGCGCCGCCCGACGGCCAAACCGTGTATGCCGCGCACTGCGCGCAATGTCACGAGCAGGCGAACGCGCGCGTGCCGCCACGTGAAGCCCTGCAGCAGATGCCCTCCACGCGCATCATGCGGGCGCTCGACGCGGGCCCAATGCTCGCTATCGCGATGACGATGAATCGCGACGAACGAATCGCGGTAGCCAAGTATCTCGGCACTGACACCGCAGAGTCTGGGCCTTCGGCCGCCGCGTTCTGCACTGATCGATCGGTTCGTCTCGCCGCCACACCGAAGGCCGCGTGGAACGGATGGAGCCCGACCACGAAGAATTCGCGTTTCGAATCGGCGGGTGCGGGGCTCACAGCCGAACGAGTGCCGCGTCTGAAGCTCAAATGGGCGTTTGGCTTCGCTGGCGACGTCGCTGCGTTTGCCGCGCCCACCGTGATCGACGATCAGATCTTCGTCGGCAGCGCCGCAGGCGTCGTGCACGCGATGCGCGCCGAGAGCGGCTGCCTGCAATGGGTGTTTCAGGCCAATGGCCCCGTGCGTGCGGCCATGGTCGTGGCCCCGCTCGAAGGCGGCCGCCACGCGCTGCTGTTCGGCGATCTAGCGGGTTGGTTCTACGCCGTCGGCGCCGAGACCGGCGAGCTCCTGTGGAAGCAACACGTCGAATCCCACGACTCCACGCGCCTTACCGCGGCCGCCGTCGTGCACGACGGCGTCGCGTACGTGCCGGTGTCCTCGTGGGAGGAAGCGCGCGCGGGCGACCCGACGTACGCGTGCTGCACGTTCCGCGGCAGCGTCGTCGCGCTGCGAGTGCGCGACGGCGCGCAACTCTGGAAAACCTATCTAAGCGACGCGCCGAAGGAGATCGGCAGGAACGCGAGCAACGCGTTGCGCTTCGGCCCGTCGGGCGTCGCGGTGTGGGCAACACCCACCGTCGACGCCAAACGGCGGTTACTGTACGTGACGACGGGAGACGACTACACCGAGCCCGCCTCCGCCACGAGTGACGCGGTGCTCGCGCTCGACATGCGGGACGGCAGTATCGCGTGGAAGAAACAGATCACGGCGAACGACGTCTACAACGGCTCATGCCGAAGTGCTGCGGCGAACTGCCCACAGGGCGCGGGGCCCGACTACGACTTCGGTTCATCGGCGATCCTGCTAGACGGCGAGGGCCAGCGCGAGCTCCTGCTCGCCGGTCAGAAGTCCGGCATCGTGTTCGCACTAGACCCGAGAAGACGCGGCGAGATCGTTTGGCAAACACGAATCGGTAAGGGCGGCACGAACGGCGGCGTCGAGTGGGGCATGGCGACCGACGGCGACGTTGTTTACGCGTCTGTTTCCGACGTGGGTCGAACACGACAGGACAACAATCTGCTCGACCCAAGACGCTACGCGCTCGATCCGGCGCAAGGCGGCGGACTCACGGCGCTGCGCGTGAAAGACGGCACGAAAGTTTGGTACGCGGCTCCGCAGCCCTGCCCCGCGGGCGCACCGGCCGGATGCAGCCCGGCACAGCCAGGCGCCGTGACACTGATCCCCGGCGTCCTGTTCGCCACGTCGTACGACGGCCATGTCCGCGCGTACGCAGCAGCCGACGGCAAAGTGCTGTGGGACTACGACACAGCACGCGAATTCACCACCGTGAACAACGTGCCGGCTCACGGCGGCTCGATCGACGGCCCAGGCCCCGTGGTCGTCAACGGCCTGGTGCTGGTCAACTCCGGTTATCCGCGTAATGGCGGAATGCCGGGCAACGTATTGCTCGCCTTCGGCGCCGACTAGGTTTTCGCCTGATCGAGCACCGGCGCCCACTTTCGGGGCTGCTGTAGGACCGAGCTGACGTTTCAAACCCGCCGCCGCCGATACGGCCGAGGCGGCCATTCCGGGATCATCGAACCTCACAGAAGGCTATCGAGGACCCGCAAATGAACACATCCTTTCGCCGTAACGACGGGGCGCGTCAGAACCAACTGCTCGCGGCCTTACCTGAGGCTACGTGGAAGTGCTGGCAGGCGAATCTCGAGCCCTTGGAACTTCAGACGGGCCAGGTGCTGTGTGAGCGGAGCAGCACACCGGCGTTCGTATATTTCCCGACGACGGCCGTCGTGTCGCTGTTATGCATGACGCAGGACGGCGGTTCCGCCGAAATTGCCGTCGTGGGCAACGACGGCATGATTGGTATCCCGCTATTCATGGGCGGCAACGCCATGCCGAGCCGCGCCGTGGTGCAAAGTGCCGGGCAGGGCTACCGGTTGCGCGCGCAGGCCGCGACACGCGAAGTGAACCGTGACCGGCCGGTGCTCGATATTTTGCTGCGCTATGCGCAGTCTGTGATCGCCCAAGTGGCGCAAACCGCCTTGTGCAATCGCTACCACACGATCGATCAGCAACTGTGTCGCCGACTGCTGCTCGGGCTGGATCGATCGGCATGCGACGAGCTCGAGATGACGCAGGAGCTGGTGGCGAATCTGCTCGGCGTGCGCCGCGAAGGCGTCACTGTCGCAGCGCTGAAGCTACAGCAGGCCGGAGTGATCAGGTACAGCCGTGGCCATATCGCCGTGCTCGACCGCCGGCGTCTCGAGGATCGTGCGTGCGAGTGTTACGCCGTGGCCAAGAACGAATACGCGAGGCTGCTGCCCACGCCGTTGGCCGCCTGAGCGCTCAGATATTGAGCCAGTTCAGGCCGAGCGTTACGAAGCCTGACGCCAGCAGCGCAGCGGTCACGTAGCGCACGCGGGAGGATTGTCCCGCCCCTGCAGTGCGCGCCGCGGCGCGGGCGTACAGAAACGTCCCGAGCAGCACGAGCGCAATCTCGAGCAGCGCCGATGCCGCCGGCCACCGCCAGAGACCAAATCCGAGCAGCGGAAGACTCCCCGCATTGCCCGGCAAAAGCGGCAAGTCCGCGTGGTGCATCGGCAGATCGAGCACCCAATGCGAGAACACCACGGCGCCGAGCACGAGGGCAACCGACCACCGCCACCAGATAGCCGCGACGAGCGCGAACGCGACGGAGATGAGCAGCGCTCCCAAGAGCGAGTGCGTGTAATCGGCGTGGATGACGCCTTCGCCATAGCCGCCACTCGTTCCCGGCAGCGGCACGATGGTCTCGATTCCGGCCACGAACAGCGGCACGAACACTACGTCGAGCCACACGCATGCGAGCATCAGCGCCCAGAGCGGTGCTCGCGGCGCCCTCGACTTCACTGCTGCCGCGAAACCGAAGTGGCCGGCGATCATGGCGCGTCCTTGGTGGCTCGCGGCCACGGCACACGCGCATCCAAGCGGCCTGCCACTACGACGAACAACAGAGTTCCGATGATGAACGACACGCAGCGCTCCTGTTCTTATCGGCGAGGGTGCGCGGCGAGCATGCGGCAATTGCCGAGGCCGCGATAGTCGAGAGTGTTAATTCGGCGCAATTCGGGCGTTTAAGCGGTTGACTGGAGCCGTTGCGGCGCACGCGGTAGATTGGGCGATTCGAAAACTGGACGCGCGAAGCAGGGAAACACATGGAACGCACTACAAAACTCTGGACCACGGCGCTAGCGACTGGGCTAACCGCGCTTTCGATCGCTGCGCCAACGCTGGCGCAAGACATGCCGGACATCGGCTTCAAGAGCGTGGGCCGTGGCCAAAAACTGGCCGCGAGCGTGCACGATCAGAAGACGGTGGGGCCGGCCTGGATTGGCGACGCATTTCAGCCGCGCGCCGACCAGAAGCTCGATGGCTTCCGTCCGGACGCCCTGCCGAAGAACATCAAGCCGCTGCCCGTCGACATCTTCACCAGCAAGGACTTTTACAAGGACAAGGAGCTCTGGAGCGACCCGCGTTACTTCCGGTGCAACAGCCAGATGGCCACGGAGTTCCAGCGCGGCATCTTGAGTCCCAATCCGCTGATCCCCACCGCGGGTAAAACCGAGGATGGCCCCTGGGGCCATTGCGACGTCGACTATCCGCGCAAAGCCATCGTGAGCCCGTACGGTTTCAAGACGGCGCAAGAGCACTACGAAGCGCTGATGAAGGAAACAAAAGGTCGCGGCGGGCCCAGTCTCTACACCTACAAGGACTTCCCGTCCGTCGAGTGGAACGGCGTCTACGAGCGCCCGGTGGCCGGGCCGCGCAACCAGCAGAACTGGTACTGGGGCGCGCACACGCAGATCTCGACGATGCTTTCGTTGCTCACACCGGAATACCGCCAGCGGTCAGTGGAGGAGGCCTACCACCAAATTCGCGGTCACGCGATTTGGCCATCGACGTTCTGCTGGCCGGAAGGCTTCATGCGCCGCTGGTATCCGTTCGCCGTCTGGGAGCACTACGTCATTGCGACACCGGATCTCGTGCAGATCTCGACGGGTGTTGCGGATAACTTCGTCACGAACGTCTACGTGGGACGCGAGTTCAACATGGAGGACGTAGGCAAAGGCGGCGTTCCGCGCCTCGGCGCCGCGGTCCCGCGCTGGTACGGCGAGACCATCGGCTTCTGGGACAAGGACACGCTCATCACGTGGACGAGCAACATCCAGCCGTGGAAGTCGCACTCGGAGTTCGAGTTTTCGAACAAGATGCAGTCGATCGAGATCTACACGCCGATTCGTGACAAGGCCGGCGCGTTCATCGGTCTGAATCACGAAGCGGTGTTCTACGATCCCGAAGCGTTGGTCGAGCCGATCCGCATCGTGCGCAACCTGCATAAGATCAACAAATACACCGACGCGACCGAAGCGCCCTACCCCTTCATCGAGTGCGTGCAGACCATCTTCTCGGTCAACGGTGTCAACGCCCCGACGACGCCGGGCACCACCATCCCGTTCGAGATGCCCGACATGTACGGCCGCCCGTGGGCCACGATCTGGCAGAAGTATTTCGAGCAGGGTATGTCACGGCCCGACGACAGCGAGAACCTGTTCAAATTCAACTAGGCGAAAACTGTGGATGCGACGCAGCTACGTTTCCCCGCGGAGCAGCGCCTTCGTCGCGTCGTGCTTCGGCGCGCTCAGCACCGCGCGCGGCTCACCGCGCTCTGCGACGTTGCCGTCGGCGAGGATCACGACTTCGGTGGCGAAGCTGCGCACGAAGTCGTCGTCGTGCGAGGTCACGAGCAGCGCACGCCCGCTCGCGGCCAGCTGCGCGAGCGATTCGCCGAGCGAATGGCGCCGCGCGGGATCGAGCGAAGCCGTGGGCTCGTCGAGCAGCAGCAACGGCGGATCCATGGCGAGCGCTCGCGCGATCGCGACGCGCTGCGCTTCGCCGCCGGAGAGATCGCGCGGGCGGGCCGCCGCGCGGTGCCCGACTCCGAGCTGCTCCAGCAACACTGAAGCCCGCGCACGCGTCTCGCCAGGCGACGCGTGTTGAACATGCAACGGCGCGAGACACACGTTGTCGATCGCCGACAAATGCTCGAACAGGTGGTGAAACTGAAACACCATGCCAACTTGCCGGCGAAGCGGATCGGCGCCTGACGGCCGCTGCACATTCGGTTTCAACACGACGTCGCCGACACTGATCTCGCCGCCTTCGAACGGATCGAGGGCTGCGATGCTGCGCAGCAGCGTCGATTTTCCGGAACCGGACAGGCCCATGAGCGCGACGATTTGCCCACGCGCCACGGCGAAGGACACGCCGCGCAGGACGTCGCGCGTGCCGCGGCGCACGTGTACGGAACGGACATCGAGCACCGTACTCATGACGCCTCCGGCACTTTCCAGCGCGCTTCCAGCCGCCGTGCAGCGTGCGCGAGCGGCAGCGACATCGCGAGATAGAGCGCCGCGCAGAGCGCGCCCGGCACCACCCAGCTACCGAGATTCGTCGCGAAGATCTGCGTCTGCTTCGTGAGCTCCATCACGGTGAGCACGGAGACGAGCGACGAATCCTTCAGCATCGCGACGAAGTCGTTCGTCATCGGTGCGAGCGCGAACCGGAACGCCTGTGGCGCGCGAACGAGCCGCAGCGCTTGCCACTTGGTAAAGCCCAGCACGCGCGCCGCCTCGAGCTGACCGCGCGCCACGGCTTCGAGCGCGCCGCGATAGATCTCGCTTTCATACGCGGCGTAGTTCAATCCGAGACCGATCAACGCGGCAGCGAACGCCGGCAGCCGCACCACCGGCGCAAGCCCGTAATAGATGACGAACAGCTGCAGCAATATCGGTGTGCCCCGCATGACTTCCACATACGCCGTGAGCACCGCGCGCAGCACGCGATGGCCGTACACACGCCCGATCGCAATCGCCGAGCCGAGACACACGGCAAGCGCCATCGACAAACACGACAGCGCGAGCGTCAGGCCAGCCGCTGTTAGCAACGACGGAATGTACTGCCACGTCATCGTCCACACGGAACGGGGTAGCTCCACCGCCGCGGCGGCGGGCGTGCCCTCGCCCGCAGCGAGCAGGCGCGCATGCAGCTTCGGCTGATCGTCGTTCCACACCAGCCAGCGGCGCAGAATCGTTTCAAGCCGACCGTCGATCATCGCTTGCCGCAGAATGCCGTCGACACGATCCCGCAGCGCGGTTTGCGCCGGCGCGAGAATGCCAACGTAGTGGCCCACAGCCGCCGCATCCGGCTGCGTGACGAGCCCCGGCATTCGGCGCATCGAACGTTCGGCAATCACATTGTCGAGCAGCACCGCGTCCACACGGCCATTCAGAAGATCTTCGTAGGGATGCACGTCATCGTCATACGAAATGGGCTCGATGCCTTGCTCGCGCTCGCCCGCGAGCAAGAGCTCGTACGCCGTAGTGCCGCCGAGCGTCGCGACGCGATGCCCGCGCAAGTCCGCCAGCGACCGAAACCGCATCGCATCCGCGGCGCGCACCGTGAGCACCTCGCGAAACTCGTAGTACGGCATCGTCACGGCGAGCGAAGCGCGACGCGCCGCCGAGTCCTCGATGCCGTCGAGCGCGATCTCGAAGTCGCCGCGCGCAGCAGACTGGTCGAGCGACGTGAACGCGATCTGCACGAACTCCGCCGGCCGCCCCAGCTCCTTCGCGATCAGCTCGGCAACGTCAACGTCGAGCCCGACGACGCGTTTTGGGTCCTGCGCGTCTGCCTCGACGTACGGTGCCCCACCTTCGGCATCGCCGCCCCATCTGATCGCCGGCGCCGCCTGCGCATGAACGGCACCGGCCGCGAGTGCAGCGGTGACAACGATCGCCGCCCAAAGCGGTACTCGTAACATGACCTTCCGGTTCGTTCTTCTTAGCGACCAAAGAATAGCGAATCCCACCGGCAAGTGCTGAAGCAGGTCGAGGCGTGGCGGCGGGGGGGGGCGAGGGGGGCCCG
>Ga0302322_100004602_pt1 | contig 12015 bp, 7 predicted proteins | sample Fen_T0_2_FD_203757 | JGI IMG/M metagenome (GOLD analysis project Ga0302322, IMG submission 203757) | Peat permafrost microbial communities from Stordalen Mire near Abisko, Sweden - Fen_T0_2 | ecosystem: Environmental > Terrestrial > Soil > Wetlands > Permafrost | place: Sweden: Abisko... | reverse complement strand
TGAAGCCGGCCGGGTTCGAAACCGACCGCGAAGTTTTCGTTGGACGCTGGCGCGATCTTTCCAATCCCGAAATGGTCGAAACTGGCAAGCCCACCAACACCCAGGCCGCGCGGGGCAACAACATCGGATCCCTGTGCCACAACCTGACGCTTTCGCCCGGTGAGGAAAAAGAGATCGTCTTCATCATGGGCGTGACTGACGAACCGGCGCGCATCGCGAAGGTGGTGAAAAAGTACCGCGCACCCAAGAACGTGGAGGCTGCTTTCGACGCCTTGAACGCCGACTGGAACGACTACCTTGGCCGCTTCACCGTCGAGACGCCCGACCCTATCGTCAACGCCATGTTGAATGTGTGGAATCCCATTCAGTGCCGCACCACCTTGTATTGGTCGCGCTTCGTTTCCGCCTACGAGACCGGCACCGGCCGCGGCATGGGCACGCGCGATTCAGCGCAGGACACCCTGGGCACGGTTCACAACGCCGCCGACCGCGCGCGCTCGACCTTGAACATGCTGTGGCACCTGCAGTACCAAGACGGGCACACCTGGCACCAGGTGCTGCCCTTGACTGGCGAAGGCGGGCCAGGCCTTGCCGCCGAATTCCCGCAGTGGCCGCAGTGGTTCTCGGACGATCACCTGTGGCTCATCCTGGGCGTGTGCGCGTACCTGCGCGAGACTGGCGACATCGCCTATCTCGACCACAGGGTCGCGTACTGGGACAGCGGCGAGGACACCATCTGGAATCACATGCTGCGCGCGGTGGACTTCACGCTGAACAACCGCGGCCCGCAGGGACTGCCGCGCATCGGATTCTCTGACTGGGACGATACGATGAACGTCGATCACGGCAGCGGCAAGGCCGAGAGCGTATGGGTCGCGCAGCACTTCTGCCGGGCCATGCTGGACTTGGCTGAATTGTCGTCCCACATCGGCGCCACCACGGACGCCGAGCGCTTCCGTGCCCTTCACAAAGAAATGGCCGGTATCATCAACAAGGTGGCCTGGGACGGTGCGTGGTACGCGCGCGCCTACGACGACGAAGGCAAGCCGGTTGGCGTGAAGAGCGAGAAGCACCACAAGCTCGCGCTCAACACCCAAACCTGGGCCGTCATCGGCGAATCGGCGCCGCCCGAGCGAGCCAAGCAAGCCATGGGCAGCGTGCACAAGCACCTCAACAGCAAATACGGGCTGGCGCTGCTGTGGCCTGCCTACCAACAAGGCGACGAGCGTGTGCGCGGCACAACGACCTATCCACCGGGCGCCAAGGAAAACGGCGGCATCTTCTGCCACGCCAATACCTGGGCCATTGTTGCAGCGGCCAAGCTCGGCATGGCCGAACGGGCCATGCAGTACTACCTGCAAATCACGCCCTTCACCCGCAAGGACGTGGACTGCATGAAGGTCGAGCCGTACGTCTATTGCGGCAACGTGGCCGGTCCCGAGCACAAGCAATTCGGCTACGCCCGCAACGCCTGGCTGTCCGGCACGGCATCGTGGACCTACGTGGCTGGCACGCAATGGATCCTGGGCATCCGCCCAACCCACCAAGGCTTGATGATTGCGCCGGTCATCCCCGACAAGTGGCCCGGCTTCAAGGCCACGCGCGTATTCCGCGGTGTGCGCTATACCATCGAGGTCAAGCGGCAGGGCAAGGGCAACGATGTCGCCCTGACCGTCGATGGAAAGCCGATGGCAGGCTCGGTGGTCCCCTTACCCGCGGCGGGGACCAAGGAAGTCAAGGTCGAGGTTCTGCTAGGCTGAGCCAAGAAGGCAACTTGCCCTCTACCTAAGCTACCACCACATGTTGGCGTACAAGGTGACTACGTATTTGTCGATGAGCGACGAGCTGGTGCCGTACTTAGCCGAATTCACCGTGCCAAAAGTCCCATAGGGCCAGGGCAGGACGGCCTCGGACCTCAATTTGTCCGTGTACGCTGAGCCATAGTCGTAGTACGAGAATTGCAACACGATCATCTCGTGCGTGACGAACTCGCTGCGAAAGATGAGCTTGGGGGTGATGACTTTGAAGGTTTGGCTGCTGTCGCTCCTGTTAGGGCTGACGATGTCTGCACGAAGGGCGGCCGCCACCATGGACGAGAACGAATAGGTGAGTTCAGTTCCATATTTCAGCTTCGACATATTGGCGTTGCCACCCAGGATGTAGGCCGAACCGGCCCCCTGTGCGGTGGTATTGGAAACCCGGTTGTACATGCCAAACACTCTGGCGGTGAAGTCAGGCGACTGGCCCCAAAAGGGTCGTGGTCGCATGAGGAATGAGGCCAAGCTGAAGGTGTACTGACCCGCGACCGAATCAATGCTGCCGTTTCCGTCGGTAAAGTAGTTGTGGGACAGTTGCCAGCCACCCTGCGAATGGAGAACTTCGATGGCGTCGCTGACGGAGTTCGCATTCTTGGCCGCGACCCTTGAGTAGCCCAGGTACCCCTCGCCCATCCAGCCACCGTTCAATTTCAAGTCCACCCCGAACACCTGGATCGATGCATCCGGCGTCAATCCCGGCGTGGTGGCATTGCCACCGCCTTGCGAGCCCACATTGTAGCGACCGTCCCGCACGAATGCGCCGATGTAGTGGGCCGTGGCGGTCCAGTCGCGGTCAATAACCAGCCCAGCGTGCCCGTGGGCCAACATCGTGGTTCCCACCTGGGCCTTGTCGCCAGGGTACGGCATCCAGGACGGATAGTTGGTATCGACTCTTGTGACAGTGTTTCCGTTACTATCCGTGCTTGACGAATAGGTCTGGTATTGCTGGTCAGTCTTAGCCCCAGCGCCCGCCTCCAACACCAGTGTCAGATGGTCGTTGATTTCCATGTCCGCAGTGGCGGTCGCGCCTGCGATACGGGTCCTACCAATCAGATAGGTTTCGTATTGGCCGGCATTGTACCTGCCCATGGCGCCGTAGGCATTCTGGAACACCCCGACGTCCCAAGCCATGCCGCCCAAATTACCCAGCGCCTCGGGAAATTTGAGGGTCAGGAAGGCGCGATCGATGCCGAGCTGGTCCTGCAATTCGCGCCAGCCTCCCGTGGTGAGGTTGTAGCTGGCAATCGAGGCGGTCATCGTGACCTGCTGGGTGCCGTACTGGAAAAGCAATTCGGCCCAAGGTCCAGGCGAAATATTGGTGTACATCCAGCGTGTGTAGTTGCCGTCGGGTACAATGGGCGGCGAGTGGAATTGCAATTTTCCGGGGGTCAGGTTTCCACTGTTGTCGATCCCTACGCGCATGGGCCCACGGAAGAAGCCCTTGAACTTGAAACCCCAGTCCTTCTCGGAGGTGGGCGATTCAGCTTCCCCGCCAGTGCCACCAACCATGGTGCTTTGGGTGTCTAGACCGACGGAGCCAACGGTCCGCTTCTTGGCCCGCTTGGGCGCTATGGGTTGGGTGGGCGTTGCCTCTAGGCTAGGAACAGCACTAAGTTCTTCATCGCTGGTTGGTGTTTCCGGCTGAGCTGAGGCTTGTCCCACTCCGAGCAGTGTTCCGAATGGGATGATAACGAGATAGGCTACCAATCGCATTGAGCGCATCATGGTCACTCCCTTGGTTGGGTGTTTAGGGTTCGTGACCAGTGTGTCGATTCGCTTGCCTACGATCCTCTCGCTTTGTGACGTCTACCTTTCATTTTGCCCGTCGCTAACGCCTTTGCTTGAGACGTGTCAGATAGTCCCGTGGCGAACAGCCCATCATGTCCTGAAAGACCCGGTGGCACTGCGCATAGCTGCCGAACCCGGAGCGAAAGCATGCGTCGAGCAGGGTATAGCGGCCATCGCTCGCGAACTCGACAAAGTGTTCCAAGCGAAGCCTCTGGCGGTAATTCACCAGATTGATCCCCAGCTGCTCACTGAATTGCCGGCTAAGAACAGAGGGACTGATGCCGATACGTTCGGCGAGCGTGGCGCGTGACATGGCCGGATCTTGGGCCAATAGGCGCATACTGGCCCGGACTTCAGCCGAGACGATGCTGTCCGCCGCACTCGCCCCCGCCCCGTCGAAAGATTCCCACGCGTCTAGGAGTGAATAGGCCAACCCGGCCTTGCGCAGGTCCATGGAATTCGATTGTCGAATCCGCGCCAGCTCTTGGTCCAGCCGGCGGGTATCCTTCCAATCGATCACCCGACACTGCTCACCCAGGGGCATGCGCGCGCACAACGTGGCGTGGGCGCTGCTGCTGCAGGTGCGATCGATGAGTTCTGGCAGAAGCACCACGATCCACATTTCGAAATCCTGGGTGCGTTCTTCTGCATGGTGGTTCTGTTCCGGGAATAGCCACAGCAATGAGCCAACACCCAAGGCGTAGCGCTTGCCATCCACCTCGTAGTGCCCGCGCCCAGCCACGACCAGATTGAACTCCAGCCCCTCGTGGCGGTGGCGAGGATGATGGTAGCCATTGCCGCGATGAGGCCAGACGGTGCCTCCGCAGTTCTCTGGAATAGTTAGCTGTTCCCTAAAGGATAGCCGTGGATCGATTCTGGACTCTTGGATGTCCATGGCACCTCCGACAATGACAACACCGCGACCACCTAGAATGTGCAACCGTCAAACGCTCTTAGTGTACCATTCGCGCGTGAAGCCCGCCTCGGTCAGCCTAGCCTACCCACTTGTGCTCACGCTCCTGGTTCACCTCGGCTGTGGAACAGCACAAATTGCCACCTGTCCGAAGGCCTATCGCTACACAGAGGATTGGTTCGTCGGAAAGATCTCCTGGCCCGACCTCCTGGACGGGTATCGCGACAAGCCCAATGTCCGTTACTTGGAGATCGGTGTGTTCGAGGGCCGCTCATTTTTGTGGATGCTGGACAACATCCTGACTGGGCACGGTGCGTCCGCGGTGGCCGTGGATCTGTTCGAGGAAAGCTACGAGAAAACCTTCCGCGATAACCTTCGATTGTCAGGAAATGCCAACCGCGTCCGGATCCTCAAGGGCCGCTCCGACCTCGTGCTGCATGTCCTGCCCGCTCACTCTTTCGACATCATCTTCATCGATGGAAGTCATGCCGCTCGCGATGTCATGACCGACGCCATCCAGGGCTGGCTGCTCTTGGCAGACGATGGCCTGATGATCATGGACGACTATGGGAACGACAAACCACGCAAGGACTTTGCCTCCCTCGCCCGGGTTCCCGACGAGCTCAAGCCGCGCGTGGCCCTGGACGCATTTCTCACCGCCTTTCGCGGAGAACTCGAGGTCGTGCAACGCGATTTCCAACTTGTGGTCAGAAAGCGCAAGCCGGACTGCCAAGACTGGGTCTGTTCGAGTGGCGGAAATTGGGTCTACCACTGGACGCAACGACGGCTCCTCAAGAGGATCACCCAAGAGACTATCCCGATCACCGACGAACAGCGGACTGAGCTTGAGTCGATCCTGACCACCCTGCCGCTTGGGGCCATCGAACCGGAGCCTACCCAAGAATGCCTGGCCAAGCCTGCGTGCAAGAGTGTGATCGACCTCCTGACCTCGCCCTAGCAGCCCGTGGTGGAAGTCGGACCGAGCCGTTCGGAGTGGATTCGGGCCGGATGCAAGGAGCAGCGAAGCGCCGGATACCCGAGGTATTCAAGCGAGCGGCGACGCTGCAGACGGCCCCGAAGACGCCCGAACGGCGACGCGGAGACTTTCGCCACGGGCTGCTAGGCTAGAAATCCGAGGCCGACAGTCGCCCCGCGCGTGGGGTGTGGCCTTTGACTTGGGCTGCCGGCCTGCGGACCTCGGCCCTAGGTCCGGAGAGTCGAGGATCCGCGCCTTCGGCTTTGCGCAAATTCGCTGGATTGCCCAACAGATAGCTACCTGCCACAGGCGTGCCCGAGGTTGGGCCAGGCTCCCGGACCAGCGGGTTGGGCTCTTGGGCGCGCGTGGGCTGCACGCTAAGCGGTTCGACCGAAGGCGTATGCAGGCGGTTGGCCTGGCCATCGACGCTGGAGAGCCGTTGCCCCGACGAATGGCGGCCCCATGCGAGCGCGACGATGGAGGATGTGACAGCCATCGCCAAGAAGGCTAGCAACGCCACCCGGGCGGCTCGATGTTGGAGAAAGCCGATGGATCCGTAGACTTCAGCACACGCTTTGTACCAAGAAACGAGCTTCGCCTGTAGCACAGGCGGCAGCACGGTCACAGGCCAGTGATTGCCCCCGCTACGCCGAGACGTCACCGTCACCGCGGGAGGCTCGCGTGCCAGGCCGTAGAGGACTTGGGTTTCCTGGCCGCTCTTCACCAGCGAATCTTGGGGAGCCGGTGGTGACTGGGTGCCCGCCTCCACCGCGGCCGGTGGTTGGATCGAAACGCCAGCGAAGGGTGTGAGGGCTCGCGCCAGCGACGACGTTGGAGCGAGTTGCTCCTCAAGGGCGCCAATCAAATGGTCGAGGCTCTGGAAGCGATCACGTGGACTCTTGGCCAGCGCGCGATCGACGATGGCCACCAGCTCGGCTGAAACGTCGGGGCGAAACTGCGAGACCTTGGGGGCGGGCTCGCTGATGATGCGCATGAAAAGCTCCGCGCTTGGCGCGCCCAGAAAAGGCGCCCGTCCTGTGAGCGCCTCGAAAAGCAAGACGCCGAACCCGTAGACATCGGCACGTGCATCAATGGTGGGCAACGATTCGGCGTGCTCCGGCGACATGTACGCTGGCGTACCGAACATGCCCGCTTTTCCTCTGGCATCCGCGGCTCCCAGTTTCCGATCGATGGCCTTTTCCATCACCACGGAGATCCCGAAGTCGAGCACCTTGGAGGTGACGATGCGGCCGTCGGGACCTATGCACAGAAAAATATTTCCGGGCTTGAGATCTCGATGAACAACCCCCTGGGCGTTGGCTGCCGCTACACCTCGCATGGCGGGTAAGAGCAGCGCGATGGCTTCCTCAGCGGCTAGCGACCCCTTCTTCGCCAGGTAACGATCGAGACTCTCGCCGTCGAGCATTTCCATGACGATGCACGGCATGCCAGCGTGATCGATGACATCGAAAATGCTGACCACATTGGGATGGTCGATGCGACTAGCCGCCAGGGCCTCACTGCGAAATAGGTCCAGTGCGTCGCCCGAGGCAGCAAAAGATCCCAGGACCACTTTGAGCGCCATGCGCTTGCCGGTACGAATATTCACGCCGGCCCAGACGGCTGCCATACCACCCTGGGCGATCAGGCGCTCCACACGGTACTTGCCACCGACGATTTCGCCGGGGCCAAGGATAGTCTCTAGTGCACCGCCAGTTTGCATAGCCGATCGAATCGTCCATCGGATGCCGCTGGACGTCCAAGATACCCTTCACAAGATAACCTTAGGCGAAGGATACTACGGCAAACAGCTGACTTTCGCTCGTCTGCAAACCCGCCCCCCCAAAGAACCTGGGACGGTGAGGACGGGGTGAACTGAGGGCATGAATGCGGCGCCATCGCGCTGGGGACTTGTTTCTCAGAAACTTCCTTGCACAACCATTCCACCCAACGTGGGGGCCAAGACGATGGGCTTGTCTTTCTTTCCGGACGTTTGTCTCGGAGAATCGCCGCTGCGGGAGATCGCGAAATAGAGGGCGACCCCGCCCGACAGGATGGTAGCGGCCCCGAAAGCATCGGTGGCGTAGCCATAGTTCTTACTCTTCGTGCGCGCATCTTCGATGTTGTTCTTGGTGTTGGGATAGATATTGATCTGATCGTTCAGATCCTTCTGGGCACTCCGTGCACGGTAGCCGCACACGCCAGTCCCCACGGCGAAGACCGCGGTCGTCGAGAGACTGAGAATCAAGCCGACACGGGAGGGAGCGGCCGGGGGCTGCGCCTTCGCGGTCAAGGACACGGACGGCGACGCCGCGCTTGGCGCGAGCTTGATCGAAGTGAGACTGGGCACGTCCATCTGGAAGTCGATCTTAACACTCTCTCTTCCAGCCACCGTGAGCACTCGGACCACTTCTGGAGAGCCAGCTTTCGTCGCGCTCACCTTGCGCGTTCCCACATTGACGGGGACAGGCCCGGGCAGGGGGGAGGCACCCACGCTAACCTCATCGACGCGGATGTCGGCACCCGTCACATTGGTCGAAATCTGCAAATGGGCGATCCTTCCCACGAGCTTTGCAGTCATTTCATCGACCTCGGCGCGACGATCGGCGGGAATGTCCCCACCACCTTCGGCCATATATTGCACCAGCGACTTGTAGGCGCCCACGAAGTCGTGAAGCGCATACTGGGTCTGCGCAATATTGTAGAGCACAAGGTAGGACGGGCTGATTTGGTAGGCTCTGCTGAATTCGGCCAGCGCGCCCTCGTAGCTTCCCTCACGGTAAAGCTCAACGGCCCGCTGAAACCTGACGCCTGCCTTCGCTGCGTCTGCATCCTCAGGGCCCTTCGATTGGGCCATGGTTACTTGCGGGATGAAGAGCCATGTCAATGCAACGGATAGGGCAAAGACTTGTGTTTTCATGGCTTGTAGGGATTCCTTTCGTCAATCGGTTTGGCATTGTGCCGGATGGAGGGACCATCCATGTTCATGCCCGGTTCTAGGCCTGGGCGGGGCGACACGGCCGTTGGTTTGATGTTGCTTTTGGGACTTGCCTCGATCTGGGCCGGTCGCGATTTTGTGGCTTGGCGAACAGGCGGCGTATGGGCTCGGTGCAGGCTGATCTTGAGAATGACATCGCTGGAGAAGCTGACCTGCTGATTGAATGGAATGTGCCCGGGCGCCGAGGCGCTGACGACGTGAATGCCACGATCCTTCGGGACCTCCAGATTCAGTCGATGTCCGGCCAGCACGTTGCCGTCCAGGCTCAGCTCCGTTTCCATCGGCTCAGCCGTGACCACGAGGCGGATGATCTCAGGAGCACCTTTGATGCGGGCAGCGGCGGCCGCGGTGGGTGCAGCCGCAGCCGCGGAAGGCGGGGGCTGTGGCGATTCCTCCGGGCTCGCAATCGGTGCGCTGGTGGCGCCGACGGGGGCCGGAGTGGCGGTGCTCTTTCCCCGCATGGCCAACGCAATGACAGTCACCGTGACCACAACGGCGACCGCACCAGCAGCTACGAGGATCTTCAACTTGGGAGAGCTTTTCGGCCTATTGGGGGAACTGTCCATCGACGCGATCATGTCGGCCTCCGGCACTTTTCGCGTGATCATGTCTTGTTCGCCCATCAGGGAGACAGGAGCGCCCCCCTGTTCGTCCGCCGCCGGGGGGCTTTCCTCAATCGCAACCAAACGCAGTGGTGTGGTATTCATGATCTTCCTCCGCCTTTCACACTCTTCAAAACAGGCTCTTGATCGCTGGGGCTAGCGTCTTGGCCAGAAGGGCCATGCCCGAGATTCCCAGAAGCAAGTACGTCACCCTCTTGAAGTTTAGGTCTGACATCCGCTTGTAGATGGCCAGACCACTGAGGGTTCCTGGCACAACCGCCGGAAAGGTCAAAACCAGGAGCAACCAGAACCGGGGACTCAAATACGATGGATGCAACCATGCAACCAGTCCGAGTGAGTAGATCTGGGACATGATGATGTAGGGCTGGACGATGGCGCGATGTCTCGCCTTCGGCAAACCACGCAAGCCTGTCCACACGACGACTGCCGCCCCTGGAAAAGCAGTGAAGCCACCCACCACGCCTCCGAGGAATCCAACCACGGCGCCAGACATCTTGCCATCGAACCCGCGCAGTTTGAAGCTGGAAGGCTTGAACACCGAATAGACGGCATACCCGACCAGCAGTGTCCCGAATACCGTCATCAATTGCGCTGCCGGTAGGTGAGACAACAGCCAAATTCCAAGCGGCACGCCAACCACGCCGCCCAGCATGCATGGCCCTGGGCCTGCCCAGACATCCCGCCATGACTTGGGCATGTCCTCGCGCAATTGTCCTGCCGACAGCAGCTGGTTACCCGTCGATAGCGTTTGAAACAGCGGAACCTGCAAGATGGGCTGGAGAATCAACAGGGTTGTGGCACCAATGGCGGAGAATCCGAACCCCGACAGCCCACTCATCACGCCAGAGAGAAAGACGAGTGTCTCGATGCTGGCCAGTTCGCGGATACTCAATCCGGCCACGGCGTCCGGTGTCCCGGGCAACGCGACAATGATCGCCACAACCACAGCCACTGCGGCAACTGCAACCAACCGCAGCGTGGTCTTTCCAAGGCCCGTCTGCCAGGGCAGGCTTTCCAGCCCACCGGATGGTGCGGTTTTCGCGTCCGCCAGGCTCTGTATCACGAGAGCAATGTGACTGGGTGACCGTTTCAGCGGGGGTTTCGTCCCCAGGTCGTTGTTGTTGGCGGGAATGATTCGGGACGCCATCTGTCGGGTAGGACCGACGTGAATGGTGACGTCTCGATCGTCTTGGATTGGAATTTCTATTGGTGTTGCTGCGCCCATGGTTCGAGCCCTTCCGCATATACCGCCAGCGCCGTACACGTCGTTGTGATCGTGCCGCGGCACGCAGGCGGGCTACGATTCTTATTTCACAACTCACGTTGTCGCCCCCAGGAGCATGCCTTTGAGGAGACCTAGCTGTCAGAACTGCGCGAAGTGCTACTGCATCTCGCAGAAACCGTAATTGCACGCCGGGGTGCTGGCCGGACAATCGTTGGGTGTCGTGCACGCTGGGCATGACGCCTTTCCGACGGTCCGGAAATCGAAGTAGCAACCGCATTGATAGTTATTCGGATTGTGCAGGAACGTGCCCATCTCGGTGTCACGTGCCACCTTCATCGCGCACTGGGGAACCAACGACGCGTCGATCATGGCATCAACCAATGCGCGATCGAGCTTTGGCACCGCGAAACGCGTGACGAAGGCCCCTGCAGCCCCGGAAGGCGCGCCGTTGAGGTTGGCCGTGTAGAAGTGAACATAGCCCCACAGCGGATAGTGCCCGTCGCGCACATTGGCCTTGTTGAGGGATGTGGCGGTGGAATCGGGCAGAAATCCGGAAATCTGACCTTCGCCTTGCAAGTAGAGAACGCGCAGGTTGCCGCGCGACTTATCGGCGTAGTCGATGGACAGAATGCCGATGGATTGCTCGGGCGCCGCGGAGGCTGTCAGCGAGTCTCGGATGCTGTCGGTGGTCAGCCGATCCACGCCCCAGAATGCCGTTCGTGGCACGTGAATGAGTTCGGCTGCTAGAGCGGTCGATCCGGCGCCGGAATTGCGGATGGAGTAGTAGGCGGGATCGGTCCAAGGGCTGGCCGGGAGGCCCAAGGGGTTCTGCCCGCCTAGCCCGAAGATGATGTGAGCCGCTTCGACGCTGATTGAGTTTTGCGTGGAAACCGTGGGGACGGTGAATCCAAAGGTGACGACCGGTCCCATATAGGCGGCAACAGTCGTGCCCGAGACGTAAGCCGGATTGCACACAGTGGAGTAGAGGTTGGATACACCGATATCGACAACGTTGCCCGCTGGGTCGAGTGAGCAACTAACCTGAGTGCCCATGTCATCGAAGTAGTAGGCGTAGTTGGCGGCCTTGGTCGCCGTCCCGGGGACATCCTTGATGAGGGTCAAGGTGGGATCGAAAGCCGCATTGACGCCACCGCACGAGGTCCCGGCCATAAAGACGGCGCGGTAGGGCGGGGTATTGGCAGCGAGTAGCGGGCTAACTTGCTTGAGCAATGGCCCGAAGTCGGATGTCCCAGTCATGTAGATCACGTTAGGCCCGGCATCGGCGCATCTCACGACGGGCGGCGCCACGGGTTTGATGACTGCCGTTATCGCGCCGGCGCTTTGGGGCGGCACTGGGCCAATCACCGCCGCACCGCCGCAAATGCCCAATCTAGCGCAATTGTCGAATGGCTTGGATTGTGCGGTAGTGCACGCGTTCAGGTACTGGACCGTGGTCGTGGGCGTTCCGGAGAAGCAGCCTTTGGGGCCGAGTCCGGAATTTACGCAGACGCTTTGACTGCAAACGGCATGCGCAATGTTGCCTGTCTCGAACTTGGCACAGTCGAGATCAGTCTTACACTGCACCATGTCTCTATCGACCATGACGCTGCATGCACTCATAATGGGTAGCACAAACGCCAACGCAAGGTTTATGGGTGTGTTCATCTTTGCCATC